>ERZ501033.59-NODE-59-length-22088-cov-6.834339_pt1 | contig 22088 bp, 20 predicted proteins | sample MGYA00248844_ERZ501033 | MGnify/ENA primary metagenome ERZ501033 (study PRJEB25958, sample SAMN03398539) | human skin metagenome | study: EMG produced TPA metagenomics assembly of the Human Skin Microbiome Metagenome (human skin metagenome) data set.
CGTGCTCTTCCGATCTGCTGCTTCGCTGTCTGCGCTCAGGCTTCCGAGGGGCTCGAGGCGGCGCTGCCGGCCTCCTCGGCACGGGCTGCGGAGTCCTCCGCCGAGCCGCTGGAAGCGGAGCCGGAGCCGCGGCTGGAGCCGCCCGAGCCGGAGGAGCCCCCGGAGCCGGACGAACCGCCCGAAGCGGAGGAGCCGCCCGAACCGGAGCTGCTCGAGCTGCTGGGCCGGTCCGCCGTCGGAGCGGGGGAGCTGGGCTCCTGGGTGGGCTCCTCCGTGGGCTCCTCCGTGGGCTCCTCGGTCGGCTCTTCGGTGGCGTCCTCCGTGGTCGGCTCCTCCGTGGGCTCCTCGGAGGTCGGCTCCGAGGTGGGCTCGTCGCTGCCGTCGTCCTCAGGGGTGGTGGGCTGCGGAGCCGGGGGTGCGACCGCCACGGTGATCGTGATGGTGCTGCCCTGCGTGACGTCCTGGCCGCCCTCCACCGACTGCCGGATGACGGTGCCGGCCGCATACTCCGAGGTCCGCTCCTCGGCCACCGAGGTGCCGAGCTGGGTGTCATCGGCGCCGAGCCGATCCGCGGCCTCGGACTGCGTCATGCCCAGGACGTCCGGGACGGTGACGCGACCGGTGGAGAGGATGAGTCCCACGGACGAGTCGCGGGGGACCTCCGAGCCTCCCTCCGGATCGGTGGCCACGACCATGTCCGCGGGGACGGTCGGGGAGTTGCGGGTCTGCGTCTCCTCGGCGGCCTCGAGGCCGGCGGCGGAGATCATCTCGCGGGCGTAGCTCTCCGACTGGCCCTCGAGATCCGAGGGGACCGTCACGGCCTCGCTGCCCTGGGACACGGTGATCGTGACCGAAGAGCCCTCGTCCACCTCCGTGCCCTCGCCGGGATCGACGGAGATCACGTGGTCGCGCTCGACGTCGGAGCTGAGCTCCTCCTCGGTGTCGACCACGAATCCGGCGTCCTCGAGCTGGTTCTGCGCATCATCGGCCTCGAGTCCCACGACATCCGGGACGTCGACCTGCTCCGGGCCGCGGTTGAGCCACAGGAACGCGGCGACGGCCGCGGCCGCCAGCAGCAGGAGCAAGGGGATCAGCCAGACCAGGGGGCTGCGTCGCTTGCGGTCCCGGTCCGAGGTCGGGGTACGACCGCCGCGCGGGCCATCCGGATCGAAGCCCGACCCGCCGCCGCCCGCCGCGGAGGCGGTGCTCGGGTCATCGGCGGACGGCGTGATCGTGAAGACGGGGGCGGCCTGCCCAGCCTGACCCTGGGAGGAGCCGCCGGCCGCTGCCGCACCGGCTGCAGCGCCGCCCGCCGCGCCGAGACCGGCCGCTGCGGCCGGGGTGACGGCCGTGTGCGGACCGTCTGCGGGCTCGCCGGCGCCGTCGGCGGCGGCTCCGGTCGCGGCGATCGGACGGGTCATGGTCGTGGCGTCGATCCGTGCGGGCTCGCGCAGCTCGACGACGGCGCGGCGCATCTCCTCGGCGGACTGGAAGCGGGAGTCGCGCGGCTTGGCCAGCGCCTGGAGCATGAACGTGTCGAACTGCGGGTGCAGCTGAGGCGCCAGGCTCGAGGGCTGGGGAGGGGCGTCGCGGACGTGCTGGGCCGCGATGTCCACCGAGGCCTCGCCCACGAACGGCGCCCGGCCGGTGAGCATCTCGAAGAACACGCAGGCCGCGGAGTAGAGGTCGGAGCGGGCATCGACGTTCTCGCCGCGAGCTTGCTCCGGGGAGAGGTACTGGGCGGTGCCCAGCACGGCCTGGGTCTGGGTGAGCGCGGCTTGGGTGTCCTCGACGGCGCGGGCGATGCCGAAGTCCATGACCTTAACCCGGTCGTCCGGGGTGATGATCACGTTCGCGGGCTTGATATCGCGGTGGACGATGCCCGAGCGGTGGCTGTAGGCCAGGGCATCGAGTATGCCCTCCATGGCATTCACGGCGTCCTCGGTGCTGAGCCGATCCTCGCGGATCAGCTGTCGAAGCGTCTGGCCCGGCACGTACTCCATGACGATGTACGGGCAGGCGATGTCCGAGGGGACGTCCGGCGGGATCTCGCCGGTGTCGTACACCGAGGTGATCGTGTGGTGGTTCAGACCGGCGACCGCCTGCGCCTCCCGCTGGAACCGCTCCTGGAAGGAGTCGTCGCGGGCGAGCTCGGGCTTGAGCACCTTGATGGCCACGTCGCGCCCGAGCCTCCGGTCGGAGGCCTTGTAGACGGTCGCCATGCCGCCGCGTCCGATGGTCTCCTTGACCTCGTAGCGGTTGTTGATCAGCTCGGGAATGGGGGACTGCTCCATGATCAGCCTTCCACGGGCAGGGACTGCTCGGCGCCGGGGGAGGCGTCGGCCGAAACTGCTGCGTTCTGTTCGGTGTCGAGCGCGTCGGGGCTGGGGCCCTGCTCCGACGCGGCACGGGTCTGGGAGGTCCCGGCGGATGCCGCGGAGGTCTGGTCATCGGCGCTGCCCGCGACGGTCAGGGCGACCGAGGAGCCGACCTCGACCTCCTGGCCCTCGGCGGGGTCCGAGCTGACGACGTCGCCGTCGTCCTGCGCGTCGGACTCCTCGTAGTAGATGTCCACGTTCACGCCCAGGGCAGTGATGTCATCGGCGGCGTCCTGCGCCGGGCGACCGGTCAGGTCATCGGGCAGGGTGGCCATCTCCGGGCCGCTCGAGTGCGTCACGGTCACGGTGTCCCCGGGGTTCAGGGTGCCGGCCGGCGAGACGGCGAGCACCTCGCCCTCGGGGCGGCTGCTGCTGGCCTGGCCGACCTGCTCCACGTTCAGCCCCCGGCTCGTCAGATCGGCCACGACGTCGTCGACGTCCAGCCCGATCAGGTCCTGGGCGACGACCTCGACGCTCCCGCCCCCGGCCCCGCTCGAGGCGCCGGCGGTCGAGACGGTCCCCTCCGGGGTCCTCGAGTCGTCGCCCCCGCTGCCCAGGACGAGCATGACGGCCAGCCCGATCACCACGAGAGTCAGGACGATGACGGCGCCGATGAGCATGGGCGCGGTCCTCGAGCCGCCGCCTTCGGCCTTCGAGGACCCGGAGCCGCCGCTCGAGGAGCCGCCGCTCGAGGAGCTGCGCGGGGCCGCCGGGTTGCCCGTGCGATCGGGGCCCGAGGGCGCGGGGGTCACGGGGTCGACGGTGTCGAAGGCCGCGGTGGAATCGTCGGCGGAATCCTCCTGGGCGCGCTCGCCCGCAGCGGCGGAGCTCGCGGGCCTGGCGTCGGCTCCTGTGGGGCCGGAGACCTCTCCGTTCAGGAAGGGGCGCATGCCCGGAACGGCCACGACGGCGGCCTCGAGGTCGTCTCGTCGGATCGCGTCCACCGCGCTGGCCACCGCACCGGCCGTGGACGGGCGGTCCGCCGGGTCCTTGGCGAGCATGGACATGATCAGCGCGCGCGGCCCCGGCGGGACATCCTTGGGCAGCGGCGGGGGCGGGTCGTTGACCTGCGCCAGGGCGATCGCGATCTGCGAATCGCCGGTGAACGGGCGCTTTCCGGCCAGGCACTCGTAGCCGATGATGCCCAGCGAGTAGATGTCCGAGGAGCCGGTGGCGGTCTGTCCGGTGGCCTGCTCGGGAGCCAGGTACTGGGCGGTGCCCATGACCTGGCCCGTGGCCGTCAGCGGGACCTGATCGGCCACGCGGGCGATCCCGAAGTCGGTGACCTTCACGCGCTTCTCCGGCGTGATCATCAGGTTGCCGGGCTTGACGTCGCGGTGCACGAGACCCTGCGCGTGCGCGGCGGCCAGCGCGCGGGCCGTCTGCCCGATGTAGTTCAGGACATCGTCCACGGGCAGGCGGCGGTCGCGGTCGATCAGGTTCGACAGCGGCTCACCCGGGACCAGCTCCATGACGAGGTAGGCGGAGCCGTCGTCCTCGCCGTAGTCGTAGACGTTGGCCACACCCGGGTGATTGAGCAGCGCGGTATGCCGAGCCTCGGCGCGGAAGCGCTGGAGGAAGCTCGGATCGCCGTTGTACTCCTCCTTGAGGATCTTCACCGCGACGATGCGGCCCAGGACCTGGTCCTTCGCCTTCCACACCTCGCCCATGCCGCCGATCGCGATCCGATCGGTCAGGGCGTACCGGCCGCCGAGGACAGTCTTCTTGGAGGGCCTCATCGGGTGAGCACCTCCTCGAACATGCGCTGTGCAGTGGGGGACGTCAGCGTGGAGGCCGTGGTGGTGTCCACGTCCTCGAACACGACGGCGATCGCGATCTCCGGATCATCCGCGGGCGCGAAGCCGGTGAACCAGGAGTCCGTGAGGCCCGTCTCGGAGCCGATCTCCGCGGTGCCGGTCTTGCCCGCCACCGAGTGGCCGGGCACCGCGGCGCCGCGGGCGATTCCATTGTCCACGTCGGAGACCATCAGATCCTCCAGGGTGTCAGCGACATCCGCAGAGGTCGCCTGGTTCAGCTCTTCGGGCTCGAAGTCCTGGATCACCGACAGGTCCGAGGAGCGGACCTGGTCCACGAGCTGGGGCTTCATCAGGACGCCGTCGTTGCCGAGGGCCGCCGAGATCATGGCGACCTGCATGGGGGTTGAGCGGACGTCGTACTGCCCGATCGAGGCCATGGCGAGCTCGGCGTCGGTCATGCCCTCCGGGAAGCTGGACGGCGTCACGGACATGGGGATGTCGAGGTCCTGGCCGTAGCCGAAGTTCTCCGCGGTCTGGGCGATCCGGTCCTCGCCGAGGTCCATGGCGATCTGGGCGAACGGCACGTTGCAGGAGTTCTCGAGGGCGAACTGCAAGTCGGCAACGTCGCGAGCATCGCACGGGCCGCCGCGGTAGTTCGGCAGGGTGATGCTCGTGCCGGGCAGCTCGAGCTCCTGGGGGTTCGGGATCTCGGTGTCGGTCGTGTACTCGCCGGACTCCAGGGCCGCGACGGTGTCGATCAGCTTGAACGTGGAGGCCGGGGCGTAGAGATCGCCGCCGATCGTGCGATTGACCAGAGGCTGGGCCGGATCGCTGCTGTAGGCCTCCGATGCGGCCATCACGGACTCGGTGTCGTGCGAGGACATCTTGTTGGGGTCGAACCCCGGCGAGGACGCCATGGCCAGGATCCGGCCGGTGTCAGGCTCGATCGCCACGATGGCGCCCTGGCGGCCCTGGAGCGAATCGTGGGCGATCTGCTGCAGCTCGGGATCCAGCGTGGTCTCGACCGAGGCGCCCGTCTGCTGCTCGCCGGACAGCGTGGACATCACCCGGTTGTAGAACTGGTCGTCCGAGGAGCCGGAGAGCTCATCGCCCATCTCCTGCTCGAGCGCCGTGGCGCCGTAGACGGGGGAGAAGTACCCGGTGACCTCGGAGTAGAGATCGCCCTGCGGGTACTCCCGGGCGAAGGCGTAGTCGCCCTCGGTGGGCACCGAGCGGGCGATCTCCTCGCCGCCTGCCAGGATCGAGCCGCGGTCCCTGCCGAACTGCTCGTACAGGGTGCGGGTGTTCCAGGGGTCGGCTGCGAGCGAGCGCTGCTGGAAGAACATGATGGACGTCAGGGCCAGCAGCAGCACCGCGAACATGGCGACGGCTGCCATCCACACGTGACGGATCGAGCGGTTCACGGCCTGCCTCCTCTGGTGTCCTGCGGGCTCTGGTGCTGGGCTGACCCACCGGAGCGGCGGGGCCGCAGGTCTGCGGCCGGGTCGGGGGTGCGGATCTCGGTGGGCTCGTCGTCCGCATCAGCTGCTGCGGAGCGGGAGCCGCGGGCCAGCGGGACGACCTCGGTCTCCTCGGAGCTGGCCTCGGGGGCCAGCTCGCGAGCTCGGCCGGAGCCGCCTCGGCTCTGCGTCCCGGGCAGGCCCGAAGCTCGCCGAGCGGCCGAGCCTGCGGGGGCCTCCTCCTCGGGATCGTCGTCGGAGCGCTCCTCGCGACGCGCGCGACGGCGCTCGGCGCGCTCGAGGCGAGCGGCCTCCTCCGCCTTGGCCCGCTCGGCCTCCTCCTGCTCGTGGGCCTCGAACTCGGCGATCTCCTCGTCACTGGCCGGGCCGTACACGATCGGGCGGCGAGCGGAATGCGAGATCGCGAGCAGCAGCGCCACGATGATCCAGTTCGAGAGCATCGAGGAGCCGCCTGCCGACATGAACGGCGTGGTCAGGCCCGTCAGGGGGATCACGCGGGTCACGCCGCCGACGACGACGAACAGCTGGATGACCATGATCGAGGCCATGCCGGCGGCGAGCAGCTTGCCGAACGTGTCCGGGGTGCCCAGCGAGGCCCGGTAGCCGCGCGAGGCCAGCAGGAAGAACAGGATGAGGATCGCGGACACGCCGATGAGCCCGAGCTCCTCGCCGAAGGCCGTGATGATCATGTCCGAATTGGCATAGGAGACCAGATCGGGTCGGCCCTGGCCCCAGCCCTGGCCGAACAGCCCGCCGGAGGCCAGGCCGAACAGGCCCTGCACGATCTGGCGCGAGCCGCCGACGGGGGCGTCGTAGATCTCCGGATCGAAGGCGTGGATCCAGGAGTCGAGACGGGCCGCGACGTGGCCGAAGGTCTGAGAGGCCACGAAGCCCCCGGCGGCCACGAAGATCAGCCCCAGGATGATCCAGCTCAGGCGGCCGGTGGCGAGGTAGAGCATGGCCACGAACAGGCCGAAGAACAGGATCGCGGTGCCGAGGTCGCGCTGCAGCACGAGCACCCCGATGGCCACGAGCCACGCGGCGAACAGGGGCGCGAGATCCCGGAAGCGCGGCAGATGCAGGGGGCCGATCTTGGGCCCGGCCAGCAGGATGACGTCGCGGTTCGTGGACAAGTAGCCCGCGAAGAAGATCGCCAGGGTGATCTTGGCGATCTCGCCGGGCTGGAAGGTCCGCCCGCCGATGGAGATCCAGATCCGTGCTCCGTTGATCTCGGTGCCGAGCCCGGGCAGCAGCGGCAGGATCAGCAGCAGGGCGGAGGCCACCAGCGAGATGTAGGTCACCTTGCGAAGCGCCCGGTGGTCCCTGAGCAGCAGGAGCACCGCGGCAGCGGCGGCCACGCCCACGCCCGTCCACAGCAGCTGGCTGCCTGCGGCGTCCGAGTCCATCAGCAGGTCGATCCGGTGGATCATCGCCAGGCCGAGGCCGTTGAGGGTCACGACGATCGGCAGGATGTACGGATCCGCGTACGGGGCGCGGATCCACAGGATGACATGCACGAGCAGGGAGCCGACGCCCAGCACGATCGCGGTGCGCAGCACATGCCCGCTGTCCTCGGCGAAGCGCTCAGGGTCCACGAGGAAGTTGGCCCCGACGGCCAGGGCGAGCGCGAGCAGCAGCAGCACGAGCTCGGTCACGCGCCTGCGGCGCTGGATCGGCTCCCGCGAGGCGGTGCCGAGTGCGGGGGCGGCGGCCTGGGTCGACATCAGCCCTCCCCTCCCTCATCGGCGCTTCTGGAGGACTCGGGGTAGTTCACGGTGCCGGTGGACCCGGGCGAGGGCTCGCGGCTGGCCGAGTCCTGCGCCTCGTCCTCGGCCTCCTGGCGCTCGCGGTCGGAGCGCGCGGCGTCCGAGCGCAGCCCGAGCACGATGCTCTCGGCGTGGCCGAGGTCATTGGCGGCGATCGTGTCCTCGACTCGCGAGCGGGCGTAGCCGGGGAGGTCGTCGACCGCCAGGTCGGTGGACTGCTGGACCTCGGAGAGCTGGATGGGCCCGAGGCTCTGGTCCACCCCCTGGTAGATCGCGACGTTGTCGCCGTCGGAGCCGACGAAGTACTGCCCCCGGGTCCATGCATAGGCCAGCGCCCCGGCCGTGACGAGCGCGGCGACCACGAGGATCGCCACGACGCTGCCGATGATCCGGCCGCGCCGGTGCGAGCTGCGGGTCTGCAGGGCGGAGTCGACCTCGGAGATGTCCGTGAGGGAGTCCGCGGCGGAGGTGCGCACGAGGGTCGCACGACGTGCGGCCGCGGAGCCGCTCACGGTGGGGATGCGGCCGGTCTGCGTGGCGTTGGCCGCTGCACCCACCAGGACATGCGGCAGCTCGTCGAGACCGCGGCGCAGCTCGGCCGCGCTGGTGTCCTGCGGCTCCTGGGGCTGCTCCTGCGCGGACGCCGCCCACGGTGCCGGCGCCGTGACGGCCTCGGGCTCCTGCGCGGGAGCGGAGGCGCGGGCCCGTTCGGTGAGCTGATCGGAGGTCAGGGCCTCGTCCGGATCCGGCAGCGCGCCGGTCAGGTCGGTGTCAGCGGACTCGAGGTCGGCGGCGTCGACGACCTCGAGCACGACCACCGTGACGTTGTCCGGGGCGCCGCGCTTGAGGGTCGCGCGCACCAGGGTCTGGGCGATCTCGTCGAGCTCGGCGTCCGAGCGCAGCAGCGACTCGATCGCCGCGGGCTTCATGACCGCGTTGAGCCCGTCGGAGCACAGCAGCCAGCGCTCGCCGACGACGGCGTCGTAGACCTCGGCCTCGAGCTCGGGCGAGGCGTCGACATCGCCGAGGACGCGCATCAGGACGTTGCGATGCGGGTGGGTCTCGGCCTCCTCCGGGCGCAGGCGGCCCTCCTCGATGAGGCGCTGCACGAAGGTGTGGTCGGTGGTGATCTGCTCGAAGGCGTCGCCGCGCAGGCGGTAGGCGCGGGAATCGCCGATGTGGCACAGGGCGATCTGATCGCCGTCGATGAGCAGCGAGGTCACGGTGGTGCCCATGCCGGCCAGGCGCGGCTGCTGGCGCACCAGCTCCGCGAGGTTCTGGTTGGCGTTCTGGATCTCGTCGGCGAGCTCGGTCACGGCGTGGCCGCCGAAGCCGCCGCGGTCCAGATGCGTCAGGTCGATCACGGCCGATGCCGAGGCGACGTCACCGCCGACGTGCCCGCCCATGCCGTCGGCGACGACGGCGAGATGACGACCCGCGTAGGCGGAGTCGTCGTTCTTGGAGCGGATCCTGCCCACATCCGAGCGGGCGGCGAAGCGGAAGGCGAGGGCCATGGGTCAGGACCTCAGTTCCAGCACGGACTTGCCCACGCGGAAGGGGCGGCCGGCGTCGACGGGGACGGCGCGGGTCAGGCGCTGCTCGTCGATGTAGGTGCCGTTGGTCGAGCCCAGATCCTCCAGGAACCAGCGCGAGCCCTGCGGGAACAGGCGGGCGTGGCGGCCGGAGGCGTAGTCGTCCTCCAGGGGGATGTCGCACTCGGAGGAGCGGCCCATGGTCACGGGGGCGCTGCCGAGCTGGTGCGTCCGCCCGCCGGTGGGGCCCTGGAGGACCACGAGGGTGCTGGGGAGATGACGGGGCGCAGGCCCGGCCGCAGCGGGTGCTGGGGCGGCGCCGCGCCGCTGCTGCCCGCTGCGCGCGGAGGACCTGCGGCGGCGCCGGTCCACGGAGAGGTCGCGGCCCTGCGTGAGGACCACGGCCAGGATCATGACCCACAGCAGTGCCAGGAACCCGAAGCGCAGCAGCGTGACGGTCAGCTCAGACATTCTTCCGAGTCCTCCTGGGGGCGACGAGCCGGAAGACGATGCGGGTGCGGCCCATCTCGATGACCGCGCCGTTGACGAGCTCGGTGCGTCCGCGCAGGCGCTGGCCGTCCACCAGGGAGCCGTTGGTCGAGCCGAGGTCCACGGCGAGCCAGTGCTCCCCCTCGCGGCGGATCTCCAGATGCTGGCGCGAGACCCCGGTGTCCTCGACGGTGATGTCCGCGCCGGAGGAGCGGCCCAGGATGATCGAGTCGGCCTCCACGCTCAGGCGCTGGCCGTCGATGTCCAGCACCGGCACCCAGTTCTCAGGCGTGCGGTGCGGAGTCCCGGCGGGCCGTGCGGGACGAGGAGCCTCACGAGCGGCTGACGGGCTCGGGGCGGCGTCCTCGGTGCTCGTGCGGCGGGCCGAGGAGATGATCTCGAAGCTGCCGCGCTCGATCTCCGGATTGCGGGTGAACGAGACGCGGACGGAGCCCTGCAGCGTGTAGGCCTGCGAGCGGGCGTGCTTGATGACGACCTCGCACAGCTCCTCCGCCAGCGGGGTGCCCCATTCCTGGGCGCGGGGGAAGTCCTCGTCCGAGAACTCGACGATGAAGTCGTTGGGCGCCATGGTGCGCCCCGCCGAGATCGTGAACGAGTGCTCGTCGAGCTCGCGACGCAGCGCGCTGGCGATCTCCACTGCTTCGATGCGTCGCCGCGATCCCGTGGAGAACGCGGTGCGCACGGCCTTCTCGATGCCGCGTTCGAGGTTGTCGAGGAATCCCATGCGCCTCCTTCCACGGGGCTCGGGTGATGCAGGGCGGTCCAGCCCGACAGGGTGCGAGCATGGTCTCAAGATAGTAGATGGTGCTGACGGAGACGCACCGAGGACTGCCGGGATGCAGATTCAGTCACATGAGGATGAGTGCCCGGTGGAGTGCAGATGAGTGCCAGCTGAGACGGCGGCGGCAAGCCGATGCCCTGGCCCTTGAGCTCGTCCGTCGACTGGGCCAAGGTGGGGCCATGGATACCAACAATGCTGATCAGCACGTGAATGCTTCCCCGCCCGAGGGTGTCATGGCATCGGCGGTCGGCGTCGGTCGCCGTCGGCGCAGCCGCTCGCTGAGCCTGGCGCTGCCGGTGCTCGGGCTGAGCGCCCTCCTGCTCGCCGGCTGCAGCGCCGCCGACGATGCCGACTCGGATGACGGGGCCGATGCCGCGCAGTCGCAGTCCCAGGATGCCTCCGACGACGCCTCGACGGGCACCTCGGACGACGCCACCGAGCAGAGCTCGGATGACGCGTCTGACGACGCCTCGGATGACGCATCGGATGATGCCTCCGACGACGCGTCCGAGGGTGCTTCCGACGATGCCTCGGACGACGCGTCCGATGACGCCTCGGAGGATGCATCTGATGACGCGTCCGACGATGCCTCGGCCGACGCCTCCGATGACGCGTCGGCGGGTGCCTCGGAGGGCCCCTCCTCCGCCGCCGGCTCGGGCGTCCCCGCGGACTCCGCGCAGCTCGACGAGATCCTGGGCGCGGCCGAGGGCACGCTCGACGGCTCCACCGCCGTGGCCATCGAGGAGAAGGGCGCCGCCGGCTGGAAGGTCACCGTGGTCGAGGGCTCCGACGAGCAGGAGGTCCGCGTCAGCGAGGACCTGTCCACCGAGGTCACCGAGACCGAGCAGGACGATCAGGACGTGGATCCCGCCTCGGTCGAGGTCTCCATGGCCGATGCCATCGAGGCGGCCTCCGCCGACCAGGACGGCACCGTCACCGAGGTCTCGCTGGACGAGGACGACGGCACGATCGCCTGGCAGGTCGAGTTCGACGACGAGATCGACGTGGACGTGGACGCGAGCAGCGGCGACGTCATCGGCGTCGACCGCTGATCCGGACCCTGCGCACGACGAAGCCCGTCCCCGCCGTGATGGCGGGGACGGGCTTCCTCGTGCAGGTCAGGGATCAGAAGGCGATCCCGAAGACCCAGACGGCCAGCGTCATGGTCACCGCGGTGTTGAGCACCAGGCCGAAGAGGTTCAGCCAGATGCCGCCCTTGATCATCTGCGGGATCGAGACGTAGCCCGAGCCGTAGGCGATCGCATTGGGCGGGGTGGCCACCGGGAGCATGAAGGCGCAGGTGGCCGCCAGGGCCACCGGGATGGCCAGCAGCAGCGGATCCATGCCCATGCCCATGGCGATGCCGCCGGCCACGGGCAGGAAGGTCGCTGCGGTCGCGGTGTTGGAGGTCAGCTCCGTCAGGAACAGGATCCCCGCCGCGAACAGGACCACGAGCAGCACGACAGGAAGCCCGCCGAGCCCGGAAGCGACGTCGCCGATCCACTCGGTCAGGCCCGACGACGAGAACTGCGCCGACAGGGCCAGGCCTCCGCCGAACAGCAGCAGGACGCCCCAGGGGAGCTTGAGCGCGGAGTCCCAGTCGAGCAGCCGCACGCCGCGCGCAGCACCCGCCGGCAGCAGGAAGAGCAGCACGCCCACCGTCATGGCGATGCCCGCATCGGTGATCGGCGGGGTGTCCGCTCCGACCCAGTCCGTGACGAGCGGGACGAAGACCCAGGCCAGTGCCGCCAGCACGAAGATCACCAGCACGCGCCTCTCCCCGGCGGAGGTGGTGCCGAGCTTGGCCAGCTCGTCGTCGATCAGCTTCCGGCCGCCGGGGATCTCGTCGATCTCGGGCTTGAACAGGACCTTGGTCAGCAGGAACCAGCACGCGGCCATCAGGACGACGGCCAGCGGGACGCCCACGATCATCCACTGCCCGAAGCCGATCTGGACGTCGTGCTCGGAGGCCATGTAACCCACCAGCAGGGTGTTGGGCGGGGTGCCGATGATCGTGCCGAGGGAGCCGATCGAGGCGGCGTAGGCGATGCCGAGCATCAGGGCCGTGCCGAAGTTGGACTTCACGGGGGTCGCAGCCGCTTCCTCATCGGCGTCGACGGGGTCGTCGATGGCATCCGATGTCTTGTTGACCAGCAGCAGCACCGAGATGCCGATGGGCAGCATCATGACCGCGGTGGCGGTGTTCGAGACCCACATGGACAGGAAGCCCGTGGCGATCATGAATCCCGCGATCATCTGCGGGGGCCTGGTGCCGATCAGCCGGACCGTGAGCAGGGCCATGCGTCGGTGCAGATTCCAGCGCTGCATGGCCAGCGCCAGCAGGAAGCCGCCCATGAACAGGAAGATGACGTTGTTGCCGTAGGAGGCGCCGACGTCGTCCAGGGGCGTGGAGCCCAGGGTGGGGAAGACGATCAGCGGGACCAGAGCCGTTGCGGGGATGGGCAGCGCCTCGGTCATCCACCACACGGCCATGAGCACAGCCGTGGCGGCGGTCAGGCGCGCCTCCTGGGGGACGTCGCCGGGCATGACCAGGTAGACCAGGATGCCCAGGACCAGGCCGACGGCCAGGCCGAGCCACTGGATCTGCACCGTGCGGGTGGGCTTGGCGGGCTCGCGCTGACCCGGGGAGAGCTGATCGATCTCTTCGTTGCGCCGCGGATCGGCCTCCTGACCGATCAGGTGATCGCCGGGGATTTTGTGCCCCACGGGCGTGGAGCCTCCGCGGGGATGATCCGGGTGGGCGTCGTCGTTCGGTCCGGGAACGGACCAGGGGAAGTTCGGCATGGAGGCCTCCGCATCGCAGGTGTGACGGGTGGCACCTCAGCCTATCTGCAGGAGGCTCCCAGCGCGCACTCGGGTTGCTGGATCGCAGGGTGCGAGCGGCGCTGGGAGCCTCGGTGCGGGACGCTGCCGGTCAGTCGGCCTGGATCGTGGCCAGGCGCTTGGTGGCCTCGAGCCCCAGGATCTCGTCGATGACCTCCCGGGTGACCCCGGAGGAGCAGTCGGTGACCAGGTAGCCGGTCTCGCCCTGGGTGACCAGGGCCTGGCGGTCGACATTCACCTGGTGCTGCGAGAAGACGCTGTTCACCGCGGACAGGACGCCCGGGACGTTCTCGTGGATGTGCAGCAGGCGCACCCCGGTGCTGACCCGGGTGAGCGTGACCTCGGGGAAGTTCACCGACAGCTCGGTCGAGCCGTTCTCGGTGTAGTCCAGCAGCTTGCCGGCCACGAACTGCCCGATGTTCTCCTGCGCCTCGGCGGTCGATCCGCCCACATGCGGCGTCAGGATCACATTGGGCAGATCCTGCAGCGGGGACTCGAAGGCCTCGCCTGCGGCCTTGGGCTCCTCCGGGTAGACGTCGATCCCGGCCCCGGCGATGTGCCCCGAGGCGAGGGCGTCGTGCAGGGCGTCGATGTCCACCACGTGGCCGCGGGAGAGGTTCAGGAACAGGGTGCGCGGGCGCATCTTCTCGAACTCGGCGCGGCCGATGAGCTCCTTGTTGGAGCCGCGGCCGTCGACGTGCACAGAGATGCACTCGGCCTTCTCGAAGAGCTCGTCCATGGTGGCGCACTTGCGGGCGTTGCCCATGGGCAGCTCGTCGCGGACGTCGTAGAAGTACACGTGCATGCCGATCGCCTCGGCGAGCACCGAGAGCTGCTTGCCGATGTTGCCGTAGCCGATCAGGCCCAGGGTGCGTCCGCGGACCTCATGGGCGCCCTTGGCGGACTTGTCCCACAGCCCGGCGTGCATGTCCCGGTTCTTGTCCGTGAGGTGGCGGGCCAAGGCGATGATCTCGCTGATCGCCAGCTCCACGACCGAGCGGGTGTTGGAGTACGGGGCGTTGAAGCACGGAGTGGCTGTGTCCGAGGCGGCCTCCAGATCGATCTGGTTCGTGCCGATGCAGAACGCGCCGACCGCCATGAGGTCGGGTCTGGCCTCGAACACGCGGCGCGTGACCTGGGTCTTGGAGCGGATGCCGAGCAGATCGACTCCTTCCAGGGCCTCGATCAGCTCGTCCTCGTCCAGGGCGCCGGCCCGGGTCTCGACCTCGACCCCGTGGCGGCGCAGGATGTCTTCGGCTTCGGTGTGGATGTTCTCCAGGAGCAGGGCTTTCACGCATCCGATCCTATCGACATGCGCGCGAGGGGCTGTTCAGGGCCGATCGCGCAGGTCGATCCCGAAGACGCGGCGCACCGCGGTGACCATGTGACGGCCGTGCCTGCTGGTCGACGGCGTGGAGGCGAAGGGCAGGAAGCGGCCCGGGTGCTCGGGGTGGGTGATCTTCCCGTGCGTGGGCCCGGAGGTCGTGACCTCGAAGCCGGCCGCTCGCAGGCGCTCGAGCAGGTCGCGCTGGGTGGTGGGGTACCGGGTCCCCTGCTTGCCCGACGCGCGCGGGGCCGAGCCCGGCTCCTCCGGCAGCGGCTGCTCGGGGCGACGGGCAGTGGCCCATCCGGAGCGGAAGATCCCCACCACGGCGCCCTCGGTTCGGGTCACCTGAACGCACAGCTCGCCGCGCAGGAAGTGGTCCGTGCGGCCCAGGTCGACGGTCCAGACGTCGTCGGGGGCATCGACGGCCTCCTGCAGCTGCGCCAGCGTGGCATCCCATGCGCCCACCACGTGGACCCGATCCTCCGACAGCCGCACCCGCGAGCCGCGGGCCGTGGGAGCAGGCGCTCCGGAGGCGACGGTGTACAGGGCATCGGCAGGAGGCTGCGGTGCGGGGGCGGAGGGGCCGGCGCTGACCCGGGCCGCCACCTGCTGCCGCTGCCGGTTCAGGCGCTGCTGCTCCTGGCGACGGCGCTGCTGCTGCTCTGCCTCCTCCGTGGCCTGCTGCGCTCTGCGTGCGGGGGCCGGAGTCCAGTCGACGGGCTCGACGGACAGCGCGGGGTCGCGTCGACCGCGCATCACGGCAGGCGAGGGTGCGCGCCGGGGCTGCTGCGCCATGGTCGTCTCCTTGCGGGGTCTGCGTTGCCGATAGGGTTCTGAGCCGTGCGCTGCGATTATCACGACCGAGGGCTGTGCGATTCCTGCACCCTGATCGATCAACCCTATGCGCAGCAGCTGACGGCCAAGCAGGACGGGGTCCGGGCGCTGCTGGACGACGGAGGCGCCGACACGTCCGGGCTCACGTGGCTGGAGCCCGTGGCCAGCGCGGAGTCGGGCTTCCGCAACAAGGCCAAGATGGTCGTGGCGGGCACCGTCCGGCACCCCACGCTGGGGATCCTGGATCCGCGCGGTCGCGGCATCGATCTGCGCGAATGCCCGCTGTACCCCGAGCCGATCGGACGGGCCCTCCCGATCGTGGCGGCGTTCTGCACCCAGCTTCGTCTGCTGCCCTACGACGTCCCCAAGGGCCGCGGCGAGCTCAAGCACGTGCTGGTGACCGTCTCGCCCGACGGCGAGCTGATGCTGCGCTTTGTCCTCCGCTCCGAGAAGATGCTCGGGCGCATCCGCGAGCACCTGGATGTGCTGCTCGAGGCCCTGCCGGGGCTGCGTGTGGTCACGGCCAACCTGCAGCCGGAGCACCAGGCGGTGCTCGAAGGCCCGGTGGAGCACGTGCTCACCGACGGCGACAGCCTGTCCATGCCGATCAACGGCATCCCGCTGCGGCTGCGGCCGCGCTCGTTCTTCCAGACCAACACCGAGGTCGCTGCCGCCCTCTACCGCCAGGCCGTGGAGTGGGCGCGCGAGCTGGAGCCCGCAGAGGTCGTGGACCTGTACTGCGGGGTCGGCGGCTTCGCGCTGCACCTGGCTGCTGCGGATCGGCGGGTGCACGGCGTGGAGATCTCCGTCGAGGCGGTCGAGGCCGCGCGACAGGCGGCGGCCGAGATGGGCCTGCCGACGTCGGGGCCCGGGGCGGTGACGTTCACGGCCGGCGACGCCACCGCCGTGGAGCGCTCGCTGGAGGGCGAGGTGCCGCTGGTGGTCGTGAATCCGCCGCGGCGCGGGCTGGGCGTCGAGCTGGCGCAGCGACTGGAGGACTCGCAGGTCCGCAGCCTGATCTACTCGAGCTGCAATGCGCGCACGCTGGCCCGCGACCTGGCGGCCATGCCGTCGTGGCGCCCGGTGCAGGCGCGGCTTCTGGACATGTTCCCGCACACCGGTCACAGCGAGACCGCCGTGCTGCTGCAGCGGCGCTGAGGCTCCTCAGAAGGCCAGCAGGTCCTGAGGCGCCGGAGCCCCGAGCTCGGGCAGCTCCAGCAGGCCGCCGCCGACGAAGCGGCGCAGCTGCTCGCTCGAGGTCATCGTCCAGTTCGAGGCCAGGCTGCCGTACGGCGACAGCTTCTTGACGTTCATGGTGTACAGCTCCGGGTCCTGGAACGGCGCCAGGGTCCTCCTCAGCAGGTCCTGGACGTCGTTGCGCTGCAGCCGCCGCCACGTGCTGGGGTGGATGCGCCGCAGGACCCGCACGCCGTCGATGAACTCGACCGTGGCCTCCGGGCCGGAATCCGCGATGCCGACGCTGAGACTGCCGGGAGCGGTCGAGCAGATCGTGTCCACTCCCAGCAGCAGGTCCTCGACCAGGTGGGTCGCGGACAGCAGACGGCCCTGCAGCATCGGATCGCCCCCGTCGGCGGAGCGCCCGAATCCGAGCTGCTCCCGCAGGCGGCTCAGTCCGCGCGGGGGCTCCTGCTCGCGCGGCACCTCGAAGCCGAGCAGGTACCTTCCCGGGCCCTCCGAGCCCAGGAAGCAGCGCACATGCGGGTCCTGCTCCGCGGAAGAGCCCTCGGTGCATTCGTCGAAGACGGCGTCAGCCAGAGCGGCGCAGGCTTCGAATCCTGCGCGGGTCAGGTCGTCGAAGACCATGCGCGGCTCGCGGTGCACGGTCTGGTACTCGACGATCACGGAGTCGTAGGCCCAGGAGCGGGCCCTCGGATCCGACGGGGCAGTGCGGGACATGGCAGGTCCTGACGATCTGGCCGTCCCCCTTCGGGCTGAGCAGGACGACGGCGCGCTTCGCGGCCTCGGTCGCGGCGGCAAGCCGTCCCGAGTCCGCCGCCGTTGGGGCGACCTGCGGGAGCGCGAGGTGAGAGAGGCCTCGAAGCGCCAGGTCACAGGCCGGTTCCGGCAGTGGATTTCCATCATGGCGGAAGCCGATCGCGGGCCGCGCGCCGTGCGATGCCCTCAGATCGGGGGACGCATTCCGCCCCGCTGGGGGTCGGGTGGCGGGGCCGATGCGCGCCATAGCGGCGATCGGAGATGAATCTGCAGGTCATCGACCTATTTGTTTGCGCATGAAGTGAAGACGGATGGATCCGTGGCCGATACAGAGCGATGACCACGCTTGGGTACCTGCGCGGCGCCCGAGCCGTCCCCAGGGACGCGGTGCGCGGGGCCGACGCACTCAGTACCCGGCCCGCGGATCGACGACGCCCTCGAGCTCGCCGTCGGAGGCGAAGGCCCGCAGGTTCCGCTCGATCCGCGCGAAGATCAGCGGGCGGATCATCTCCATGGTGTCGGCGGTGTGCGGGGTGATCAGGCACCGCTGCAGCTCCCACAGGGGATGTCCGTCGGGCAGGGGCTCGGGATCGGTGACGTCCAGGGCCGCACCGCCGATCCGCTGCCCATGCAGAGCATCGACCAGGGCATCGGTGTCGACCAGGCCCCCGCGGGCGATGTTCACCAGGATCGCGTCGGTGCGCATGGCCTCCAGCTCGGCCCGCCCGATCAGGTGCTGCGTGTCCTCGGTCAGGGCGGCGGCCACGATCACGACGTCCTGGAAGGGCAGCACGTCCGGCAGATCGTGGGTGCTGATCGTGCGATCGGCCTCCTCGACCGGCTCGGGGCGGCGGCGCACGGCCGTGACCTCGACGTCGAACACGTGCAGCAGGTCCATGATCCGGCGCCCGATCCCGCCGGCGCCCACCACGACGGCCCGCATGCCATGCAGCGAGCGCCCCGACTGCGGCTCCCAGGTCCGCGCGACGGCCCGGCGGGGCAGGTCCCGCAGCAGCGCGAGCGTCAGGGCCAGGGCGTGCTCGCCGACCGGCAGGGCGTAGGCGCCCTTGGCGGAGGTCCAGGCGATGTCCGGGCGGCGGCGCATGGACTCCGCGAAGGCCTCGATCCCGGCCGAGGGCAGCTGGACCCAGCGGATCCCCTCGTGCTCCACCGCGTCGAGCAGGTCCTGCGGGTCCGACTTGAAGGGCACGACGACGGCCTCGGCCGCAGCGGCGTCCTGCACGAGGCTTCCCCCGCCTGCGGCCACGGCCTCGCGGAAGCCGTCGTCGTCGGTTGGCAGCAGGTGGATGCGGGGCTGGGTCACGGTGGCCTCCTGGGCGTCGTCGTCAGGATCTCGTGTCCATCCTGCGCCATGGGGCCGATGCCCAGCCCGCGGTACCAGGCGAAGAAGCCCAGCAGCATGCTCACGACCGACAGGTAGGCGAAGGCCGCCCCTCCAGCGAGAGTGGGGGCAGGCGGCTGCTGGGCGATCGAGAGGCCGGCGAGCACGGCGCGGCCGGCGGCGGCCAGCAGGCCCCAGCCCAGTCCGGCCAGCGGGGAGGGCTGAGGGGGAGCGGCCGGGGGCGCGGGGTCCGTCATCCGCCCGGCTGCGCTGCTGTCATTTCTCACGCCTGATAGTGGCCGTGCGCGAGCGGCCTCCGCGCGGTGGGACAGACCCGGCGCAGCAGTGACATGGCCTGACGCACTGCGTCACGCAGGATGAGAAGTCATCATGCTGGATTACTGTTCGGTCACCGAGGCGCCACCGGCCTCGACCCCTCCTCCCCGCAGCATCCGCGCTCGGGCCGAACCCTCGAAGAGGTCCCTCATGTCCCTGCGCCGCACGCTCGGCCTCGCCCTGTCGGCCGGTCTGCTCGCCGTCGCCCCGTTCACGATGGCCCCGGCCGCCCAGGCGGCCGTCGCCAAGCCGCTGGACGTCGTCTCGATCAAGTACGACCCCGCGGGCAAGGATCGCCGCACGAACGCGGCGATCAACCAGGAGTACATGGTCGTCAAGAACACCAGCGGCCGCACGATCGATGCCACCGGATACCGGATCAAGGACGCCGCGAACCACACGTTCGTCTTCCCCCGCGGCACCCGGATCGGGGCGGGCAAGCAGGTCGTGATCCGCACGGGCAAGGGCACGAACTCGTCGACGACCCTGTACTGGAAGCAGGGCAACTACGTCTGGAACAACACCGGCGACACCCTGCGGCTGCTCACGCCCCAGGGCAGGCAGCTGGAGAAGTGCAGCTACCGCGGCGGCGGCTCGGTCGCTTCCTGCTGATCGGGGGCGGTCGCCCACCGCGCGATCTGCGCGGCCAGGTGGCCCGCTCCGTAGCCGTTGTCGATGTTGACCACGCCGATCCCCGGCGCGCACGCCGAGAGCATGGTCAGCGCCGCGGTGTGACCGCCGGCGGCCACGCCGTAGCCCACCGAGGTGGGCAGAGCCACGACGGGGGCGGCGATCTGCCCCGCGATCCCGATGTCCGCGATCAGCCGCACCGGTCGGCCCAGGTATCGAGCGGTCTCGAGGGCCTCCCGCGCCATGGGCAGGTCGCTCGTGCCGGCGCACGCCACGATCACGAGTCCTCCGGTGGGCTCGGGCGGCTGCGGCGGCCAGGCCAGCAGCCGCGCCTGCTCGTGGTGCGCGGCCTGGGGCAAAGCCTCCAGAACGGCCTGGGCGCGTGCTCCATCCGCGCGGGTGAATAGGATCGGACCCACGTCTTTCGCGCCCTCACGGTCCAGGCGCGCGTACTCCGCGGCGATCGCCGAGACCTGCTCGGGCGACTTGGCATCGCACAGCACGGCTTCGGGCGTGCCCCGACGGCTGCCTCGCTCGAGGTCCAGCTGTGCCAGGCCCTCGAGGCGCCCCGCCCGCTGCTGCCGGTGTGGGTCGCGCGTCGCGGAGGGCTCGGAGCGGTCGTCGTCGGCTGGGCCGGGCTGCGGTCCTGCGGGCTCGGAGCCATGGGGCTCAGGCACTGAGGCTCCCGCGGGCGTCGGCCGGGGATCATCAACGCGCTGCTGGAAACCGGCGCGCTGGATGCCTGGCTCACGCCGATCATCATGAAGCGCGGTCGGCCCGCTCAGATCCTGCACGCGCTGGTGCAGGTCGATCAGGTGGATGAGCAGGCGCAGTGGATCCTGGGGCTCACCGGCTCGCTCGGCGTGCGGCATGCGCCGGTGGAGCGGGTGATCCGCACGAGGTCCTTCGAGGAGATCGAGATCGACGGGCAGCGCATCGCCGTCAAGGTCGCCCGCGATGAGACGGGGGAGGTGCGCCGCGCCGAGCCGGAGTTCCGCGATGTCGCCCGCGCCGCCGAAACGCTGGGCCGCAGCCAGCGGGAGGTCCTCGAGCAGGTCAAGGCCGCGGCGCGCGATCTTCTGGGGTGAGACCGGGCCGCGTTCCACATCAGGATCAGTCGAGGCTCCGGTCGCAGTTGGTGACAGTTCTGCACTTCATCAGCGCTGATGGAGTGCAGAACTGTTACCAGGCCCGATGACGCGCGAGCTCTTCACTGGAGATCAGGACTGTGATCCGCGCCATGACGCGTGAGGCGCCGGATCGGCGGCTTTCGCGGCATCACGATCCTGCAACGATCCCTTGCGACCGTGAATCGCGACCGCAAACGTAGGTGCTATCGCAAATAGCGATGCAGGAAACGCGAACGAGGTGAGCCTCATGAAACGCAACCGGATCCGCACCAGTGCCCTCGCCGTGACGGCGGCACCGCTTCTGCTCCTGTCGGCCGGAGCCCCGGCGGCGACCGCGAGCAGCGAGTCCGCACCCACGGCTCCCGTCGAGGAGTGCTCCGGCCCCACCGCGGCCCAGGCGCTCGCCGACGGAAGCGCCCAGCTCGAGCCGTACCTCGATCTGCCGCCCAACCCGGACCTCGCCGACACGTCCGGCTACTCGGGCTGCTCCGATCTCTCGTGGATCGTCGTCCCCCACGGGAACGTGGAGCATGCGCCGCATGCGGTGCTGCTGTTCCACCAGGGCGAGTACCTGGGCACCGCCACCGCCCATCCGCTGGAGCATGTGCCGCAGATCGAGCAGGTCTCCGACGACAGGCTCGCGATCGTCTACTCCTACATGGAGGACGGTCAGGGGACTCCGCCTCCGGAGGGCCGCGCGCTGTCCACGTTCACCTGGAACGACGACACCCAGTCGGTCGATCACGAGGGCGACTTCCCTCCGGGCGTCCGCTGAGCCGAAACCCGCATTCTCACGACGAGCACCAGACGAATCACGACCTCAAGAGGTGAGGACGATGACGAGCACGACCAGCATCCGAACCCGCATCCTGACCGCCGGCGCAGCTGCTGCGCTGCTCACCGCACCCGGCATCCCGGCGGCCGTCGCCGCACCGAGCGGCCCCGAGACGGCTGCCGCGCAGGAGGACTGCGCCGGTCCCAGCGGCGAGCGCGTGCTGCTGCGCGACGGCGGCAGCCTCCCCGACTGGGTGAGCCCGACGACCGGCGAAACGGTGGAGCCGAACCTGGAGTTCGCGGACACCAGCGGCTTCGACGCCTGCGCGGACCTGTCCTGGATCACGGTCCAGTACGGCAATGCGACGCATTCGCCGCAGCACATCCTGCTGTACCACGGCACCGAGTACCTGGGCACGGCGACCTCCGAGCCGCAGCCGTACCTCCCGCAGATCGAGTCGACCGGCGGTGACACCCTCACGGTGGACTACCCCTATGCCGCCCCCGGGCAGGACCCCGCCACCGCGAACCCGCGCGGCAATGTGGTCTCGACCTTCACCTGGGATGAGGCGACGCAGTCCGTCGTGCACGAGGGCGACTTCCCTCCCGGCGCCTGATCGGCGGGCCCGCGACCCGCTCCGAGATCGATCGGAGCCGGCGGGCCGCGGTTGGTGACAGATCGGCACCCCATCAGCGCTGATGGGGTGCCG
>ERZ501033.60-NODE-60-length-21968-cov-5.760051_pt1 | contig 21968 bp, 19 predicted proteins | sample MGYA00248844_ERZ501033 | MGnify/ENA primary metagenome ERZ501033 (study PRJEB25958, sample SAMN03398539) | human skin metagenome | study: EMG produced TPA metagenomics assembly of the Human Skin Microbiome Metagenome (human skin metagenome) data set.
GGTGAGGGGGGATGCGGCCGTGAGCAGCGAAGCGAAAGACAGCACCTGCGCGCGATGACGCCGCAAGCTGAGCTGCCGCCCCACGACGATTGGATGCTCAATTGCGTTGTCGGCGTCCTCAACGCAATTGAGCATCCAATCGATCTCAGGGGCCGGTGCCGGTTCTGAGTAAGACTGAGGGCCGTTCGGGGCATCGGCACGGGCAGCTCTGGACCCCGCCGCGCCTGGGTGTGGAGCCGGGGCTGGCTCCCGACGCTCGAGTGGATCCTCGGTTGCGGTATCGGCGTCTTCAATGCAACTGGCGATCCACTCGAGCAGGGGAGTGGGTGTTTCCGCTCCAGAAGCTCTCCTGGCTCTGTCTGCCGGCTCTCAGCCGCCCTGGCCCTGTCTGCCGACCCTCCGCGGGCCCTGCTGGCTTGAGACGTGATTCGAGTGTGCGCTGCCTTGCGCTGAGGGGTGTTTCAGCGCAAATGGGTATCCACTCGGCGAGAGGCAGTGGCCTTGGCCGCTCTCGTCGTCATGGCGGGGTCGTGGGCTTCTGGGGGTGTGGTGTCGCTTCCCGCTGCGGTGCGGCACTGGTGCTCGCTGTGCGGTGAGACGAATGGCGAAGGCCCCGAGCCTCCTCCAGAGAGCTCGGGGCCTTCGCGTCGTCCGCGCTCAGGGCGCGGGGAGCAGATCACACAGCAGAGGGCTGCGGATCCTCAGCGACAGCGTCGTCGTCGATGTCCTCCGACTTCTTGTAGAAGCGGTCGATGGCCACGGCGATCGCACCGTCACCGGTCACGTTGGTGGCCGTGCCGATCGAGTCGATGGCCACGTAGGTGGCGATCATGATGGAGATCGCAGTCTCGTCGAAGCCGAGCATGGACTGCAGGATGCCCACGGCGGCCATGATGGCACCGCCGGGAACGCCCGGTGCGGCGACCATGGTGATGCCGAGCATCAGGATGAAGCCGAAGTACTGCACCGGATCGATCTCGATGCCCGTGACCATCATGACGGCGGTGGAGAACAGCACGATCTTCACGGTCGAGCCGGCCAGGTGGATCGTGGCGCACAGGGGGATCGTGAAGCCGGCGACCTCCTCGCTCACCCCGTTGTTCCGGGTGGCCTGCAGGGTCACCGGGATGGTGGCCGCGGAGGAGGACGTGCCCAGGGCTGTGAAGTAGGCCGGCAGCATGTTCTTGAGCAGGCGGATGGGGTTCTTCTTGGCGATGGCCCCGGCGATCACGTACTGCAGGAGCAGCAGGATGATCGTGAGCACGAACGCGGTGATGACCACCTTGAAGAACGTGGAGATGACCGTCCCGATCTGCCCGTTCATGGTCAGCGACAGGAACGAACCGAACACGTAGACCGGCAGCAGCGGGATCACGATGCGGGTGACCACGAGCATGATGATGTCGCGCAGCTCCTCCAGACCGCTCTTCAGCGTGGTCCCGCGAACCATCGTGATGCCCACGCCCACGCAGAAGGCGAGCAGAAGCGCGGTCATGATGTCGAAGGGCGGGGGCATCTCGATGCTGAAGAACGACGACAGCGACTCCTCCGAGGGATCGCTCAGTGCGCCGCCGTCGTGGGTCTCATCGGCCAGCAGCGACGGGAACAGCGCCATCGAGGTGCCGAAGGCCATGAGGCCGGCACAGATGGTGGAGCCGTAGGCCACGGCGGCCGTGATCAGCAGCCACTTGCCGGCGCCGCGCCCGAGATCCGCGATCGCCGGAGCGACGAGGGCCAGGATCAGCACGGGGATCAGGAAGCCGAGGAAGCCGCTGAAGACGCCGTTGAACGTGACGAAGACGCGAGCGATCGGTTCCGGGAAGAACAGGCCGCACAGGGCGCCGAGCACGATGGCGACGACGATTCTCGTCAGCAGTGAGGACAGCATTCGATTGAGCATGGAGGGTCTTTCTTCAGGGTGTGGGGAGGCGGCCCTGAGACCAGCTGTGGTGCGCTCGCTCAGGTGCTGCGACCGGTTCTGCGATCGGCGGACGAGTAGACTGTGCCGTCCATGGCTCAGAGGCCGCATCCGCTGCGGCCTCACTATGGCACGACTGCGCTCGGATGAGCTGCAGATCACGGAATTGTTGAACACATATCTGCGCGACGCGCACCGGAGGACTGAGATGGCCGAGGCCTGGTCGCAGGACAGCAACGATCGCGGCGAGGACCGGGGCGGCGATCGTCGGACTCCGGGGCGGGGTCGCGACGATCGCGGCGGCTCCGGATACCGATCGTCGGGGCAGGGGCGCAGCGGCGCCCGGCGTGACGATCGCCAGGGTTCGGGCCGCGGCTTCCGCGACGACGCGCGCGGCGGATCCCGCGATGGTGAGCGACGCGGCTTCCGCGGCGACGATTCCCGCAGCGGGCGCGACGCACGCGGCGGATTCTCGCGCGAGGGCCGCGGCGGCCAGGGACAGCGCTCGGACGGTCCTCGGCGTGATTTCCGCGGCGACGATCGCCGTGGGGCTCAGGGCGATCGCTCGGAGGGCCCGCGCGGGGACTTCCGCGGCGATGATCGTCGTGGTGGCCGGGAGGGGCGCTCCGGCGGTCCGCGCGGGGACTTCCGCAGCGATGATCGTCGGGGTGGCCGCGATGAGCGCTCGGGTGCTCCGCGTCGTGACTTCCGCGGCGACGAGCGTCCGGACGACCGGGGACCCCGTCGTGACTTCCGGGGCGGCTCTCAGGGCGGCGGCTCCGGTCGTCGCTGGGAGGACCGCGGCGGGCAGCGCCGTGACGAGCGCAGGGATGATCGCGGCCCGCGTCGGAACGGTGATCGCCCCGGCGGGCGCGACGATTCCCGCGGCGGCGCGCGCTCCGGCGAGCGGCGCAGCAGCTGGGGCGATGACCGTCGCGGAGGACAGTCCCGCTCGACATGGCGCGACGAGCCGCGTCACAGCAGCGAGGCACGTCGCGGCGGCGAGGGGCGTCGCGACGAGCGCAGGGACGACCGTCGAGGCCCGGGCACTCGCCCGGACGGCGGTCGGGACGGCGCCCGTGATGATCGCCGCGGCGGCTCCCGCGGCTCCGGCTCCCGCGGGGGTTCCAGAGGAGGGGACTCCCGCGATTGCCAGCGTCGGGGCTTCCGCGGCGACGACTCGCGCGGCGGGCGCAGGGATGATCGGCAGGGCGGCTTCCGCGGGGAGCGTCGGGACGATCGTCGCGACGACCGCGGCGGCCAGCGGCGGACGTCGAGCTCCTTCGAGGAGCGCGGCCGTCCCGTGGGCGCACCGCGTCCGGAGGTCGATGCCGACATCACCGGCCAGGAGCTGGACCGCGACGCCCAGTTCCAGGTGCGCGCGCTCGAGGCCGACAACGCCGAGGCCGTCTCGCAGCACCTGGTGATGGTCGCCCGCTACATCGAGGACGACCCCGCCTTCGCGCTGGAGCACGCCCGCTACGCCGTCAGCCGCGCCGGTCGCGTGGCCGCGGTCCGCGAGGCCGCAGGCGTGGCCGCCTATGAGAACGGCGAGTACCACGAGGCCCTCAAGGAGCTGCGCACGTACCGCCGCATGACCGGCGACGACATCCACCTCCCCCTGATGGTCGACTGCGAGCGGGCCCTGGGCCGTCCGGAGAAGGCCCTGGAGCTGGCGACCTCGGAGGGCGTGACCGAGCTTCCGGCCGATGCCCGCGTGGAGCTGGCGATCATCGTGGCAGGGTTGCGCCGGGACGAGGGCGACGCCGACGGCGCCCTGAAGGCCCTGGAGATCCCGCAGCTGGACCGCAACCGCGGCTTCTCCTACAGCCCGCGCCTGTTCCGCGCCTACGGCGAGGCTCTGCGCGGCGTCGGGCGGGAGAAGGAGGCGACCGCCTGGGATCGGCAGGCCCTCGTGGCAGAGGCCGCTCTGGGCACCGGCCCGTTCGAGGACCCGGAGATCGTGGACCTGGGCGAGGACGAGATCGGAGTGGAGCTCGACTCCGCCGAGGGTGCCCAGCGCGACATCGACCGGGTCTCCGACGTCACCGGGCAGTCCGACGCCGAGGCCGAGGCGGACGACGCGGCGCAGGGCTCCGAGGAGCCCGCTGCGCAGCATCAGCCGGGTCTCGACGACGAGGACCTCGCCTCGATGGGCGGGGAGTCGGCCTCCGCCGACGGCTTCGACGACGATGAGGATCCGGCGCCGTCGTCGGGCCCAAGCGGCATCGTCCGCGACGCCGCCGCTGATGACGAATCCCTCGCGGACGGTGCTGCGAGCGAGGGCGAGACGGAGCAGGAGGACTCCTGAGATGACTCGGCGACTGATCGACGGCTGCGACGCGATCCTGGCCGACCTGGACGGCGTGGTCTACGCCGGTCCCGGGGCGATCTCGGAGGCTCCGGAATCGCTCGAGCGGGCCAAGTCCGAGGGCGTGCCGGTGATGTTCGTGACGAACAACGCCTCGCGCGCCGTCGAGACGGTCGCCGAGCACCTCAGCGAGCTCGGTGTGGCGACCCGCGGCGAGGACGTGGTCAGCTCCGCGCAGGCCGCCGCCCAACTGCTCAGCGACCGCCTTCCGGCCGGATCGCGGGTGCTGATCACGGGGGCCCAGGCGCTGTCGGACTACATCGCCGAGGCCGGCCTGACCCCGGTGAGCTCCCAGCACGACGACCCCGTGGCGGTCGTCCAGGGATTCGACCCGGAGATCGGCTGGAGCGATCTGGCCGAGGCGGCCTACACCCTGGCCGATGCCTCGGTGCTCTGGATCGCCACGAACACCGACGGTTCGATCCCGCGCGAGCGGGGCATCGCCCCGGGCAACGGGACGCTGGTGGACGCGGTGGCCAGGGCGACCGGGCGCACCCCGGAGGTCGCGGGCAAGCCCGAGGCCCCGATCTTCCGCACCGGCGCCCAGCGCCTGGGGGCTCAGCGCCCGCTGGTGATCGGCGACCGGCTGGACACCGACATCCTGGGCGGCAATCGCGCCGGCTTCGCGACCGCCCTGGTGCTCACCGGCGTGGACACGGTGCGCACCGCCCTCGGTGCGATCACCGACGAGCGCCCCGATCACCTCATCGCCGATCTCACGGGGCTCTTCGCCCCGGAGGCGGAGATCGCCGTGGAGGAATCGGACGGCGCCAGCATCGCGCGCTGCGGTGCCGCGCAGGCCACCGCGCACGACGACGGCCTGCGGATCTCCGGTGATGAGGACGACCTCGACGCCTGGCGCGCCGCCTGCGCCGCCTGGTGGGCCCGGCATCCGCAGGTCGACACGGCCTCGATCCCCGAGATCGAGTGGACGGCGGCATGACCCAGTCGTTCGAGCCCTCGCAGAGCCCCGGGGTCCAGCGCGTCCTGCAGGACCTCGAGGACCTGGACCAGCGCCCCGTGGGCGAGCACGCCGCCGCCTATCAGGACGCCCACGAGCGGCTGACCCGTGAGCTCGAGTCCGCGCAGTCGCGCATCGCCGATGCCGGCGGGACGTCGTGAGCTCTGAAGGACCGAGCGCCGAGCGGCTGGACCGCGCCCTGGTGACCCGGGGCCTGGCGCGCTCGCGCACCCTGGCCGCCCGATGGATCGCCGAGGGCCGCGTGAGCGTGGACGGGCAGCGCACGAGGAAGGCCGCGCAGCCGGTGGCTGCGACCTCCGAGGTGGAGCTCGAGGAGGCCGAGGGCCCCGAGTACGTCAGCCGCGCCGGGCACAAGCTGGCAGGGGCGCTCGAGGCGTTCCCGGACGTCGTCGTGGAGGGGCTGCGCTGCCTGGACGCCGGAGCCTCCACCGGGGGATTCACCGACGTGCTGCTGCGGGGCGGGGCACGGGAGGTCGTGGCCGTGGACGTGGGCCACGACCAGCTCGTGCCGCAGCTGCGCGCGGATCCGCGGGTGCGCGTGCACGAGGGCCTGAACCTGCGCTACATGGCCCCCGAGGACATCGGCGGCCCTGCCGAGCTGACCGTCTGCGATGTCTCCTTCATCTCCCTGACCCTGGTGATCGCACCGCTGGCGGCGGCCACCCTGCCCGGCGGGCACCTGCTGCTCATGGTCAAGCCGCAGTTCGAGGTCGGAGCGGATCGACTGGGCCGCGACGGAGTGGTCGCCTCGGAGCAGCAGCGCCTCGAGGCGGTCGAGAAGGTGGCGGCCGCAGGCGTCGCTGCGGGCCTGATCGAGCTCGGGCGGACGCGCTCGCCGCTGCCGGGCCAGGACGGCAACCATGAGTTCTTCCTGCACCTGCAGCGTCCGGTGCCGGCGTCGTCCTGAACCCGAGGGCAGAACCGGGCCCTCCGTGTGCCGTCGGTCGGAGGACGTAGGGTGGAGCGCATGATCGACGACTCCGGCATGCGCGCGCCCGCCTCACGACGCATCCTGGTGCTCGCCCACATGGGACGTCCGGAGGCCCGGGTCGCAGCCCAGCAGACACTGCGCCAGCTGGCCGACTCCGGCGTGGAGGGCGTCCTGACCGCCGAGGACCGCGACGCCATGCTGCGCGCTCCGGAGGTGGACGAGCTGCCCCCGGTGGGAGTGGTGCCGGACAACTGCGCGCTGTCGGACATCGAGCTGGTGGTCGTGCTCGGCGGCGACGGCTCCATCCTGCGCGCCGCGGAGGTCGTCCGCGACGTCGAGGTCCCGCTGCTGGGTGTGAATCTGGGCCATGTGGGGTTCCTGGCCGAATCCGAGCGCTCCGGCCTGGCGGAGACGGTCCAGGCCGTCGTCGACGGCCGCTACACCGTCGAGGACCGCATGGCCCTGGACGTGCGGGTCTGGCACGCGGGACGCCCCGTGCTGCACACCTGGGCGCTGAACGAGGCCTCGGTGGAGAAGGGCGACCGCGAGAAGATGCTCGAGGTCGTCACCGAGGTGGACCGCAGGCCCCTGTCGTCCTTCGGCTGCGACGGCGTCATCATGGCCACACCCACCGGCTCGACCGCCTACGCGTTCTCCGCCGGGGGACCGGTCGTGTGGCCGGAGGTCGAGGCGCTGCTGATGGTCCCGCTCTCGCCGCACGCGCTGTTCTCGCGGCCGCTGGTCGTCTCGCCGTCGTCCATGATCGCCGTGGAGGTGCTCACCCGCACCGATGCCCGCGGCGTGCTGTGGTGCGACGGCCGCCGCACGGTCGAGCTGCCTCCGGGATCGCGCATCGAGGTCACCCGCGCCAAGCGGCCCGTGACCCTGGCGCGCATGCATCGCACGCCGTTCTCGGAGCGCCTGGTCAAGAAGTTCGGCCTGCCGACCGCAGGCTGGCGCGGCCCCGTGGAGCAGGACGAGATCTCGGACGCCACCTCCACGCTGCCGATCGTCCAGCCGGACTACCGCACGACCATCCGCCGCCAGGAGCCGGGCACGCCTCAGCACCTGTCCGTGGGCCAGGAGATCCCGCAGGCCGATCATCCGGAGGAGGGCTCATGATCGAGGAGATCCACATCCGCGATCTCGGGGTGATCACCGATGCCGTGCTCCCTCTGGGGCCGGGGCTGACGATCCTCTCCGGCGAGACCGGCGCGGGCAAGACCATGGTCGTGACCGCCCTGGGCATGCTGCTGGGACGCCGCGCCGACGCCGGCGCTGTGCGCGTGGGCGCAGAGAAGGCCGTGGCGGAGGCCGTCGTGAACGTCTCGTCCGATCACGCCGCGGTGGCTCTGGTGGAAGACGCCGGGGGAGACGTCGACCACGAGCAGGACCGCGCCTCCCTGCAGCTCAGCCGCACCGTGGCCGCCACGGGGCGCTCGCGGGCGCACGTGGGCGGACGCAGCGCCCCGGTGGCTCGGCTCGGCGAGCTCGGCGAGACCCTGGTGGCCGTGCACGGGCAGTCGGATCAGCTGCGGCTGACCTCGGCGGCCGCGCAGCGCCATGCGCTGGACACGTTCGCAGCCGTGCACGACACCGGCTCGGCACGCGGTCGGAAGAAGGCCGCCGAGAGCCGGGGCTTCGAGGAGCTGCTGGGCGAGTACCGTGCGGCGCTGTCGTCGTTCGAGGCCGTCGAGGCCGAGCTCTCCGAGATCCGCGAGAAGGGCCGGGAGCGCGCGCTCGAGGCGCAGTCGCTGCGGGCCGCGCTCGAGGAGATCGACGCCGTCGAGCCGGTCAGCGGCGAGGACGAGGCCCTGAACGCCGAATCGCAGAAGCTCACGAGCCTCGAGTCGCTGCGCGGCGCCTCCATGACCGCGCACGCGGCGCTGTCGGGAAGCGAGGAGGATCCGGACGCGGCGTCGTCGATCCTGCTGGTGGACCGGGCGCTGTCTGCACTCGAGCAGGAGGCCGACTCCGATCCCGAGCTCGAGCAGCTGGCCCAGCGCGTGCGCGAGCTGTCCGTGCTGACCAACGACGTCGCGGCGGATCTCTCCGCCTACGCGACCGGCCTGGACGAGGACGGCCCGGCGCGGCTGGCCGAGGTCGAGGCCAGGCGCGCGGCCCTGCGCGGGCTGACCAAGACCTACGGCGCGGACATCGACGAGGTCCTCGCCTTCGCCGAGACCGCTCGCACCCGGCTGGAGTCCCTCGGCGATGATCCCCACCGCGAGGAGCAGCTCAGCGCGCAGCGCGATCAGCTGCTGGAGGCCCTCGAAGCGCAGGCGGGCGAGCTCACGCAGCGCCGTCGCCGTGCCGCCGAGCAGCTCGCGCAGGAGGTCGGCACCGAGCTCAAGGCGCTGGCCATGCCCAACGCCGCGCTGATCGTCTCCGTGGAGCCGTCGCAGCGCTTCGACCGCTGGGGCCGCGACACCATCGAGTTCCTGCTGCGCGCCCACGCCGATGCCTCGCCGCGGCCTCTGGGCAAGGGCGCCTCCGGCGGTGAGCTCTCGCGCCTGATGCTGGCGCTGGAGGTCGTGCTGGCCGCCGTCGACCCCGTGCCCACGTTCGTGTTCGACGAGGTCGACTCCGGCGTGGGCGGCAAGGCCGCCCTGGAGATCGGCCGGCGCCTGAAGATGCTCGCCCAGAACGTGCAGGTGCTCGTGGTGACGCACCTGCCCCAGGTCGCGGCCTTCGCCGACGAGCACGTGCTCGTGACCAAGAGCTCGGACTCGACCGTCTCGGATGTGAGCGTGCTCTCGCAGGACGAGCGCGTCATCGAGCTCGCCCGCATGCTGGCGGGCCACGAGGACTCCGAGGCGGCCCAGGAGCACGCCCGCGAGCTGCTGCGCGATGCCTCGGCCTAGCGCCCCTCCCCACCCCCTCGCAGACCCCCCGACCGTCCAGTGATAGGCTCGAACCCCGTGGTGAACGCTCAGAATGCCGCCGCAACGGCTGGCGATACGCAGACAGAGACCTCCGGCTCCACCGGCAAGGTCACCCGGCAGATCTTCGTGACGGGCGGTGTGGTCTCGTCCCTGGGCAAGGGGCTGACGGCCTCCTCGCTCGGGATGATCCTCAAGGCCCGCGGCCTCAAGGTCACGATGCAGAAGCTCGATCCCTACCTCAACGTGGATCCGGGCACCATGAACCCGTTCCAGCACGGCGAGGTCTTCGTGACCGACGACGGCGCCGAGACCGACCTGGACATCGGGCACTACGAGCGCTTCCTCGACGAGGACCTCGACGCCTCCTCCAACGTGACCACCGGCCAGGTGTACTCCTCCGTGATCGCCAAGGAGCGCCGCGGCGAGTACCTGGGCCAGACCGTGCAGGTCATCCCGCACATCACGGACGAGCTCAAGGCGCGCATGCGCTGGCACGCCGATCACGTGCCGGAGGGCGAGGAGGCCCCGGACGTGATCATCACCGAGATCGGCGGCACCGTGGGCGACATCGAGTCGCAGCCGTTCATCGAGGCCGCCCGCCAGGTCCGCCGCGACATCGGCCGACGCAACGTGTTCTACCTGCACGTGTCGCTGATCCCGTACATCGGCCCGGCCAAGGAGCTGAAGACCAAGCCCACCCAGCACTCGGTGGCTGCGCTGCGCAACCTCGGCATCCAGCCCGACGGCCTGGTGCTGCGCTGCGATCGCGACCTGCCGGACTCCATGCGGGCCAAGATCGCCGACGCCTGCGACGTCGACATCGACTCCGTGATCTCCTGCGCCGATGCCCCGAGCATCTACGACATCCCCAAGACCCTGCACGGCCAGGACCTGGACGGCTCCATCCTCGACTACTTCGGGATGGAGCGCACCGAGGCCGACTTCTCGCACTGGAACAAGCTGCTCAGCGCCGTCCACGAGCCCAAGCACTACCTGACGATCGGGCTGGTCGGGAAGTACATCGACCTGCCGGACGCCTACCTGTCGGTCTCCGAGGCGCTGCGCGCCGGCGGCTTCGCCAACGACGCCCGCGTGAAGATCAAGTGGGTGGCCTCGGACCTGTGCCAGACCCCCGAGGGCGCAGCGCGGGAGCTCGGCGACGTCGACGCCATCTGCGTGCCCGGCGGCTTCGGAATCCGCGGCCTGGAGGGCAAGCTCGGCGCGCTGACCTACGCGCGCACCACGGGCCTGCCCACCCTGGGCCTGTGCCTGGGCCTGCAGTCGATGGTCATCGAGTACGCCCGCTCCGTCGTGGGCCTGCACGACGCCTCCTCGACCGAGTTCGACCCGGACACGGCCACTCCCGTGATCGCCACGATGGCCGAGCAGGAGCAGTTCGTGGAGGGCGCCGGCGATCTGGGCGGCACCATGCGACTGGGCCTGTACCCGGCCAGGCTCACGGAGGGCTCGGTCGTGGCCGAGGCCTACGGCGCCACCGAGGTCCAGGAGCGCCACCGCCACCGCTACGAGGTCGGCAACGAGTACCGCGATCAGCTCACCGAGGCCGGTCTGGTCATCTCGGGCACCTCGCCCGACGGCACCCTGGTCGAGTTCGTGGAGCTGCCGCGGGAGACTCACCCGTACTACGTCTCCACGCAGGCCCACCCGGAGCTGCTCTCGCGTCCCACCAAGGCCCACCCGCTGTTCGCCGGGCTGGTCAAGGCCGGTCTGGAGCGCCAGGCCTCCCGCACGGACGAGTCCCAGGAGCGCTGAGCCGCATGGAGTTCGTGGAGCTAGGAGCAGGCGAGCTGACGGATCGCGTGGATCCGCGGCGCGTCCTGGCTTCCGAGACGGTCTACGAGGGCCGGATCTGGGACGTCGTCTCGGAGCAGGTGGAGCTCTCCGAGGGCGGCCCCCGGATGACCCGCGACTTCATCACCCACCCCGGTGCTGTGGCGATCCTGGCGCTGGACGATCAGGATCGCATCCTGCTCATCCGCCAGTACCGCCACCCTGTGGGGATGACGCAGTGGGAGATCCCCGCAGGCATCCTCGATGTGGAGGGCGAGCACCCGGCCAAGGCCGCCGCTCGCGAGCTGGGGGAGGAGGCGGACCTGTCCGCCGGGCGCCTCGACACCCTGGTCGAGTTCCACAACAGCCCCGGCTCCTCAGCGGAGTCTCTGCGGATCTACCTGGCCCGCGAGCTCACCACCCTGGAGCAGGAGTTCGAGCGCGAGGACGAGGAGTCCGAGATCGTGGCCACCTGGGTCCCGCTCGACGACGCCGTGGCGGCCGTGCTCGACGGCAGCCTGCACAACCCCAACCTGGTCACCGGCGTGCTGGCCGCCCACGCCTCGCGCGCCGCGGGCTGGTCCTCGCTGCGCCCGGCCGATGCCGCGTGGCCTGCCCATCCCGGGCTGCGCGGCACCGACGGGCTGACTCCCGCGACCATCACGCCGCCGGACGCCCGCTGACGCGTCGGCCTCGGCATCCAGGTGTCTCCGGTGTCCCGCGCGTCCCGACCGCCCGCTGAATCCTCTGCTGCTTCGTCAGCGGTGCAGCGGGCGGTCGAGCGCTATCTGCAGCACCTTGCCGTGGAGCGGGGGCTGGCCGCCAACACGCTGAGCGCCTATCGACGGGATCTGGCGCGCTACGTCCGATTCCTGACGGAGGTCGGCGACGGCGCGCAGGCACCACCGGTCGGTGATCCGCGGGAGATCACGGTCGCCCATGTCACCGGCTTCGTGCGCTGGCTGCAGCGCCCGGCACCGCCGAAGGAGGCGGCCGACGGCGGTGCTGACGGCGCGGGGCTGAGCGCTCGCAGCGCCGCCCGGGTCGTGGTGGCGGTGCGCGGTGCGCATCGCTTCTGGCTGCTCGAGGATCTCACCGAGCACGATCCCGCCGCCCAGGTCCCGCCGCCCACGCCGGGGATGCGGCTGCCCAAGGCGATCTCCGCCGAGCGGATCACGCGGCTGCTCGAGGCGCCGGATCCGTCCACGCCTGCCGGGCTGCGCGATCGGGCGCTGCTCGAGGTCCTCTACTCCACGGGGGCGCGCGCCTCCGAGGTCATCGGCCTGGACGTCGACGACCTGTCGGCGGCGCTGAGGTCGGGGGAGCAATCGTCGGGGCTGCCGTTCCTGCGGCTGTTCGGCAAGGGATCGAAGCAGCGGATGGTGCCGCTGGGCCGACCGGCCGTGGCGGCGCTGGACGCGTGGATGGTGCGCGGGCGGCCGGAGCTGGCGGCCAAGGGCAAGGCCGATGCCGCGGTCTTCCTCAATCAGCGCGGCGGGCGGATCTCCCGGCAGACGGTGTGGAACACGGTGGCCCAGGCCGCCGAGGCCGCAGGGCTGAGTGCCGAGGGCGTGGAGGTCAGCCCGCACACGCTGCGCCATTCCTTCGCCACGCACCTGCTCGAGGGCGGGGCGGATCTGCGGGTGGTCCAGGAGCTGCTGGGGCATGCGTCGGTGACGACCACGCAGGTCTACACGCTGGTCACCGCAGACTCCCTGCGCGAGGTCTGGGCCATGGCCCACCCGCGCGCCCACTGAGGCTGCGCATCCCGCTGGTGGCACCGACCAGCAGCAGGGCAAGGGCGGCACCAATGCCCGTCTCCACGACGCGATCGCCGATGAGTTCGCGGGCGGGGGTGGCGACTACGAAGCTCGTCATCATCAGCGCCACCGGCGTGAGGAACACCAGGGCCAGGCTGTAGTGGCGGACCGCGTACAGCTCATTGGCGAACTGCAGCGCCGCCAGCAGCAGGGCCAGCCCCAGCGGGCTCCAGTCGACCTGCAGGAGCGCTCCGGTCAGGGCCACGCCGGCGAAGGTCCCGATGATGCTGTGCACGACCCGGTTCGCGGCTCCGGCGAGATCCGCCGCGGCGATCGGAGCCGTCGCCGCCAGGATCGCCCAGTGTTGATGGCCCTGGCCGCTGGCGATGGCCACCGAGCCTGCCGCACCGACGGCGACGGCGTAGCGTGAGGCCCGCGCCAGCGCCTCCGGCCAGTCCACCCGCTCGGGCTGCGGCCTGGGAGCAAGGGTGGTGGAGCCGGGGGAGGAGCGCCTCGAGAGGAAGCCCAGGGCCACGATGGTGGCCGCGCTCCCCCCAGCCGCCAGCGCCGACTCCCACAGCTGGCCCTGCTCGGGCACCCCGGCGGTGGTGGTGAAGGCGTACAGGAAGAAGAAGGGTCCCGCTGGGCGCAGCTGCAGCCGGTCCGAGACGACGGACAGCACGGCGGCCACGACGACGGCTGCGAACGTCACAGCCCAGGGGCCGAGCCCGGCGCTGGCCGAGGCCGCCCCGGCGATGACGCTGCCGCTCATGAGCGCCCCTGCGATCGCCAGGTGCTGGAAGCGCAGGCGCGGTGCATCCGCGCGTCCGAACACACCCGTGAGCGATCCGAAGATCACGTGCACGCACAGATCCAGTCGCCCGAGCAGGACGACGGCCAGAAGGGGCAGCGCGATGCCGATCCCGACGCGCGCGGCAGGCCCGCGGTGACCGCGCCCGGAGGGGACATGGAGGAAGTCCTGGAGGTGGCTCTTCACGATCACGCGAAGGAGCGGACCATGAAGATCTCGGCGCAGCGGGTGCCGTCGCCGATGCCGCGCAGCAGGTCCTCGAGCACTTCCCTCGCGGGTGGGTCGGTCCAGCCGAGGGCTGCGCCGTCGCTGACGAGGCCGCCGATCATGCGGGTGAGGGACTCCAGCACCGGGTCGGTCAGGTCGTCGGCGGTGGCGCGGTGCAGTTCGAGCATGACGAAGAGTCTACGAAGATCCGGACGGCGTCCCGTCGCCGTGTTCTGTGGGAGCCGGAGGCGAGGCGCTGTCGTCGGGTCCCGACGAGCAAGTCCTCGGACGCACCGGGCCCCGCCGATCGCTGGGGATCGGCGGGGCCCGGTCGGGACGGATCGAGGATCAGTCCAGGTGGCGCTCGTCGGGGCCGTTGTAGGCCGACAGCGGACGGATCAGCGAGTTCGCGGCACGCTGCTCCATGATGTGCGCGGTCCAGCCGGTGAGGCGGGCGCACACGAACAGCGGGGTGAACGTGGGAATGTCGAAGCCCATGAGCCAGTACGTGGGCCCGGCCGGGTAGTCCAGGTTGGGCTTGATCTGCTTGGCCTCGTCCATGGACCGGGCCAGGCCGTTGTAGAGGCCCAGGATCTCGCGGCGGTCGTAGTGATCGAGCATGCGGAACAGGGCGTCCTGCATGGTCGGCACGCGCGAGTCGCCGTTCTTGTACACGCGGTGGCCGAAGCCCATGACCTTCTTCTTCTCGGCCAGGGCCTGGTCCATCCACTCCTTGGCCCGCTTCTCGGCGTCTTCCTCCGACTCGTCCTTGCGGATGCCGAGCTCCTGGAAGGTGTGCATGACGGCCTCGTTGGCGCCGCCGTGCAGCGGGCCCTTGAGCGCGCCGACCGCACCGACCACGGCGCTGTGCAGGTCCGCCAGCGTGGAGGTGATCACGCGCGCCGTGAAGGTCGAGGCGTTGAAGGAGTGCTCGGCGTACAGGATCATCGACACGTTGAAGGCGTCGACGACCTCCGGATCGGCCTCCTCGCCGAAGGCCATCCACAGCAGGTTCTCGCTGTAGCTGAGGTCATCGCGGGCGGAGATCGGGCCCTTGCCGTGGCGGCGGCGCTGGTCGTAGCAGACCACCGCGGGCATGGCCGCGAACAGCGCCTTGGACTTCTCCAGCTCCGCCTCGGGGGAGGCGTCCTCGGCCTTGGGGTGCTGGGCGCCCAGGACGGAGACCGCGGTGCGGCACACGTCCATGGGGTGGCAGTCCGTGGGCAGGGCGTCGATCACGGCCTTGAGCTCGGGGCTCAGGTCGCGGTGCGCCCGCTCGAACTCCTCGAACTCCGTCAGCTCCTGCGCGGTGGGCAGCTCGCCGTTCCACAGCAGCAGCGCGACCTCCTCGATCGTGCGCGAGGCCGCCAGCTCCTGGACGGGATAGCCGCGGTAGAGCAGGGAGTTGGACTCGGGGTTGACCTTCGAGACCGCCGTGACGTCGGCGACGACGCCGGCCAGGCCCTTGTGGACCTCGGGCTCCTGGGTGGACTGATCTGCAGTGCTCATCACTTGCCTCCTGGTACGTCGAATGCGAAGACCTGGCTGTCGAACTGGTTGTAGCCGTCGTAGTCGACGGTCTCGTACAGACGCGCTCGCGTCTGCATCTGGGGCACAGCGGCCTGCTGGGTGCCGTCCTGCCGGATGGTGTCGAGCAGGCGCTCGACCGCACCCATGGCTGCGCGCTGTGCGGACACGGGGTAGATGACCATGGAGACCCCGGCGTCCTGCAGCTGCTGGACCGTGAACAGCTCGGACTTGCCGAACTCCGTCATGTTCGCCAGCACCGGCACGTCGAGTGCTGCGGCGACGGCCTCGAACTCGGAGAGGTCCTTCATCGCCTCCGGGAAGATCGCGTCCGCGCCGGCCTCGACCAGCGCCTGGGCACGCTCGATCGTGGCCTCGAGGGTGTCCACTGCGCGGATGTCGGTGCGGGCCATGAGCACGAAATCCGGATCGCGCCGTGCCTTGGCGGCGGCCTGCAGTCGCTGCACGGCGGTGTCCTGGTCCACGACGGCCTTGCCGTCCAGGTGCCCGCAGCGCTTGGGGTTGACCTGGTCCTCCAGGTGGCACCCGGACAGCCCGGCGTTCTCGAGCTCCTGGATGGTGCGGGCTACGTTCATGGCCTCGCCGAACCCGGTGTCGGCGTCGATCAGGGTGGGCAGGTCCGTGGTGCGGGCGATCTGCCCGCCGCGGGTCGCCACCTCGGTGAGCGTGGTCAGCCCGATGTCCGGAAGGCCGAGTTCGTTGGCCAGGACGCCGCCGGAGATGTAGACGCCGTCGAAGCCCTTCTCCTGGATCATCGACGTGGCCAGCGGCGTGAACGTGCCGGGGAACTGGACGCAGCGGTCCTCGGCGAGCAGCTCGCGGAAGCGCTTGCGCTTCTGCTGGGCGGTGACGTGGGAGTACAGCATCAGAAGATCCCCTCGGGTCCGGTGGCCAGGTCGACGGAGGCCAGGATGTTCAGCGCGCCGAGATCGCCCGCCTCCAGGCTGGGCAGCTCCTCGGCCGCCTGGATGAAGCGCTCGAGCTCGGATTCCGCCACGACGCCCTCGGCCAGCGAGCGAAGCTTGGTCAGGTACTGCTCGCGGGCGAACGGACGGGCGCCGAGCGGGTGGGCGTCCGCCACGGCGATCTCCTCGACGATCCGGGTGCCGTCGGTGAGGGTGATCTCCGCACGGCCGCCGAAGGCCTTCTCGGAGATGTCCAGGGAGTGGTAGCGGCGGGTCCACTCCGGATCCTCCTGCGTGGTGACCTTGTTCCACAGGGCGACCGTCTCCGGACGGCCCGCGCGCTCCGGGGCGTAGGAGGCCGAGTGGTTCCATTCGCCGTCCTGCAGCGCCACGGTGAAGATGTACGGGATCGAGTGATCCAGGGTCTCGCGAGAGGCCTTGGGGTCGTACTTCTGCGGATCGTTGGCGCCGGAGCCGATGACGTAGTGGGTGTGGTGCGAGGTGTGCAGCACGATCGAGTCGACGTTGTCCGCGTTCGCGATCTCCGGGTGCTCGGAGTGCAGGCGCCGCGCCAGGTCGATCCAGGCCTGGGCCTGGTACTCGGCGGAGTGCTCCTTGGTGTAGGTGTCCAGGATGGCGCGCTTGGCCTCGCCCGGGCCCGGCAGCGGGACCTCGTAGGAGGCGTCCTTGCCGTCCAGCAGCCAGGCGATCACGCCGTCCTCGCCCTCCCAGATGGGAGTGGGGGAGGTCTGCCCGCGCATGGCGCGATCGACGGCCTCTACGGCCATCTTGCCGGCGAAGGCCGGGGCGTGGGCCTTCCAGGTGGAGATCTCGCCCTTGCGGGACTGGCGGGTGGCCGTGGTGGTGTGCAGGGCCTGGCCGATCGCGTGGAAGATCACGGACGGGTCCAGGTGCAGCAGCGTGCCGATGCCGGCTGCCGCGGAGGGGCCCAGGTGGGCCACGTGGTCGATCTTGTGGGCGTGCAGGCAGATGGCCTTGGTCAGATCGACCTGGATCTCGTAGCCGGTGGCGATGCCGCGGACCAGGTCCGCGCCGCTGGCGCCGGTGTGCTGGGCCACCGCGAGGATCGGCGGGATGTTGTCGCCGGGGTGGGAGTACTCGGCGGCCAGGAAGGTGTCGTGGAAGTCGAGCTCGCGCACGGCCACGCCGTTGGCCCAGGCAGCCCACTCGGGGGAGACGCCGGTGGAGCGATCGACGCCGAAGACCTGCGCTCCGCGAGCGCCCTCGGCCGGGCGGTGGCGCAGCGCCTGATCGCGGGCGGAGACGATCGGCGCGCGGTTCACGGAGGCCATGGCGACCGAGGCGTTGTCCAGCACGCGGTTGATCACCATGTCGGTGACCTCGGGGGAGACCTCCACCGGGTCGGCGGCGACCTCGGCGATCTTCCAGGCCAGCTGCTCCTCGCGGGGCAGCTGCGCCGATGACGGGTGGACCTTCACGGTGTGGTTGACGGTCATGACGTCCTCTCTGATGCGGTGGTTTCGGTCTTCTCGAGGGCTGCGCTCAGGGCCTGGTGCAGGTGCAGGCGCACGGCGGCCTCGGCCAGCTGCTCGGAGCCGGAGGCGATGGCCCGGGCGATCGCGGCGTGCTCCTGGGCGGCGCTGACCAGCCGGGACGGGTCGTGGGACGAGAGCCGGCGCACCCGGATGAGCTGGGTGCGCACGGTCTCCAGGGCGGTGACGAGCCAGGGGTTGGCCGCGGCGTCGTCGATCATCTGGTCCATGCGGGCGACGAGCTCGTAGTACTCGTCCGCGATGGGGTCTTGGTCCAGCTGGATCGAGATGCCCTGCAGCTCCTCGGCCAGGTGCACGAAGTCGCCCGGCGTGCAGCGCACCGCCGCCAGTCGAGCGGCCTTGACCTCGAGGGCCTCGCGGAGCTCGAACAGCGGCTCGATGTCCGCGGCGCTGATCCGGCTGACCGCCGTGCCGCGGCCTCCGATCTGCTCGGCCAGGCCGTCGGCGGCCAGCAGGCCCAGGGCCTCGCGCACCGGCGTGCGGGAGGTCCCGAAGCGCTCGGAGAGCTCGACCTCCCCCAGGGGTGCCCCGGGGGCGAGATCTCCGTTGAGGATCTCCGTGCGCAGCTGGAGGTGCACGCGCTGACCTGCTCGCATGGTGCTCCTCTCCGCCCGGGGGCTCGGTGCGCGCCCGACGTGCTCGCGGCGCCTGCTGTGTATACACACCCTGCCACGGACCGTGGTTCCTGTCACGCCGCCGAGCAGGCGATGGGCATCAATGTATACACAGGGGTGGTGCTGAGTGAGCTGAGTCACTACTGTGGCGGACATGGAACCGGGCGGGGCCCGGCGGCGGCGCACCGCGTGCATCGCCTGCGCGGCGCCCCGGACCGGACCGGCCCACGAGCCACGCACAGCACGGACAAGGAGCATCCATGAGCCAGCACAGCGCGGACCAGCCCCGCCCCACCACAACCGCCGAGCGCACGCTGCCCGGCGACGGCACCTACTCCGGGGCGTGGCGGCGCAGCGTCGAGGATCGGGAGGGCTTCTGGCTGGAGGCAGCTCAGGGCATCGACTGGATGACGCCGCCCAGCCGGGCGCTGGATGGTTCCGGCGACCCGATCTTCCGCTGGTTCCCGGAGGCCACGCTCAACACGTGCGCCAATGCGGTGGACCGCCACGTCGCGGCCGGTCGCGGGGATCAGGCGGCCATCATCTACGACTCCGCCGTGCTCGAGCGGCAGGAGACGATCACCTATGCCCAGCTGCAGGACCGGGTGGCGCAGGCCGCCGGGGCCCTGCGGGAGCTGGGCGTGCAGAAGGGCGATCGGGTGCTCATCTACCTCCCGATGATCCCGGAGGCGCTGATCTCCATGCTGGCCTGCGCCCGGCTGGGCGCGGTGCACTCGGTGGTCTTCGGCGGCTTCGCCCCGCGCGAGCTCGCCGTGCGGATCGACGACTGCGCCCCGCGCGCCGTCATCACGGCCTCCGGCGGAGTGGAGCCCAAGCGACGCATCGAGTACCTGCCCTCCGTGGAGGAGGCGGTGCAGATGGCCGAGCATAAGCCGTCTGCGGTGCTGGTGGTCGGGCGCGAGGGCTTCGAGCACGACGTCGCGGGCATGCGCGAGCGCGCGGCCGTCGACGGCCTGGAGTGGGTGGACTGGCAGGAGGCGGTCGAGGCCGCCGAGCCTGCCGAGCCGGTCGAGGTCGCTGCCACCGATCCGCTCTACATCCTCTACACCTCCGGCACGACCGGCAGCCCCAAGGGCGTCGTGCGGGACAACGGCGGCCACGCCGTGGCGCTGAGCTGGTCCATGGCCAACATCTACGACATCGGCCCCGGCGAGGTCATGTGCACCGCCTCGGACGTGGGCTGGGTCGTGGGCCACTCCTACATCGTCTACGCGCCGCTGCTGGCCGGGGCCACGACCGTGCTCTACGAGGGCAAGCCGGTGGGCACCCCGGATGCCGGTGCGTTCTGGCGGCTGGTGGCCGAGCACCGCGTGAAGGCCTTCTTCACCGCCCCCACCGCGCTGCGGGCAATCCGCAGGCAGGACCCCGAGGGCGAGCTGGTGGCCGAGCACGACCTGTCGAGCCTGGACACGCTGTTCGTGGCCGGCGAGCGCCTGGACCCGGAGACCTGGAGCTGGGCGGGCAGGGCGCTGGATATCCCCGTGGTCGATCACTGGTGGCAGACCGAGACCGGCTGGGCCATCACCGGCAACCCGGTGGGCCTGGAGCGGCTGCCGCTGAAGTCCGGCTCCTCCACGGTGCCGATCCCGGGCTACGAGATCGAGATCCTGGATCCGCTGGGCGAGCCGGTGCCGCAGGGGGAGGAGGGCAACATCGCCGTGCGCCTGCCGCTGCCGCCGGGCACGCTGGCCACCCTGTGGGGCAGCGACGACCGCTTCCGCAGCGCCTACCTGGAGGCCTTCCCCGGGTACTACGTCACGGGCGACTCCGGGCGGATCGACGAGGACGGCTACGTCTTCGTGATGGGCCGCACCGACGACGTCATCAACGTCTCCGGCCACCGGCTCTCCACCGGTGCGCTCGAGCAGGCCCTGGCCCAGCACCCCGCGGTGGCCGAGTGCGCCGTGATCGGCGTGGCCGATGAGCTCAAGGGCCAGCGCCCGTGCGGATACGTGGTGGTCAAGCAGGGCATCGAGACCTCGCAGGAGCAGCTCAGCGAGGAGCTCGTGCAGCTTGTGCGCCGGGAGATCGGCGCGGTCGCCGACCTCAAGCAGATCGCGGTGGTCGAGGCCCTGCCCAAGACCCGCTCCGGGAAGATCCTGCGCAAGACCATGCGCCAGATGGCCGATGGCCAGGAGGCGCCGGTGCCCTCGACCATCGAGGATCCGGCCGTGCTGGAGGCGCTGGAGCCCGTGCTGCGGGGCCGGTAAGTGCGCGGCGGGGCGATCCTGCCGGGCGGATCGCCCCGCCGCTGTCAGTCGCTCGGAGCCGTGCGCTGAGCGCGCGCAGCTCGCGCTTGAGCAGCTTGCCGGACTGGTTGCGCGGCAGCTCGGCCACGAACTCCACGCGCTTGGGCACCTTGTAGTCGGCCAGGCGCTCGCGGGCGTGCCGACGGACCGTCTCCGCGGTGAGCTGCTGGTCGGGATGCACCACGATCACCGCCGTGAGGGCCTCGCCCCAGCGCTCGTCAGGAAGTCCGAGCATCGAATCGCGGGTGACCTGATCTCCCGAGTGGAAACACCCGTCCGCGAAGCTCTCCTCCGTCTGCTCCGGGCGCCCCCAGTAGCCGGACATCAGCTGCGGGGAGCGGTATTGGATCTCGCCGGGTTCACCCGCACCGGCCGGGGTGCCGTCGGCGGTCATCACGCGCGCCTCCACGTGGAAGACCGGGCGGCCGCACGACGTCGGGCGCAGGTCGTGCTCCTCGGGGCGAAGCACGGTGCACAGGGGACCCAGCTCGGACTGCCCGAAGCAGTTGCAGAAGCTCAGCCTGGGGAACCGGTCGCGCAGTCGCTGCAGCACCGTGGACGGCATGATCGAAGCGCCGTACGGCGCCTTGGTCAGCGAGGACAGGTCGCGGGCAGCAGGGGCCACACGGCCAGCGCCTCGGCGCCGCGCTCGCGGCGCACCACCTCCTCGATGCGCCGGTCGGTCAGGCGCACGACGGAGCCGTCCCGATGCTCCAGGAGCAGGGAGGCGTCGCAGAGCACGAGGTGCTCGAGGTGCGTCCCGGTGCGGCGCACGGCGGCAACGGTGGCCGAGGGGCCGCCCGCCTCGAGGTCGCACTCGTGCTCGTGCAGGGAGCGGACCTCGCCGATCGCGGCGGCGAGGGCGCCGGCGAGCGGGAGGGAGGGGTCCTGGGCGCGGGAGAGGAGGCGGGCGGCGAGGGTGTGGGAGAACCAGGCGACGCCGTGACGGCAGCCGGAGCGGAAGCGGTGGGGCACCCCGGCCCCGTCCAGGACCACGGCGACCTCGCCCAGCACCCCCGCCGCGTCCTCGTCCGCGCCGGGCACGGCCGGGTCGCTGAGGGACGTGATGTGCACGCCGCCACTGTAGGCGCGGGAGGGGGTCGCCGCGCCCGTAGAGTGGTCCCGGACCTCTGCCGCGGACCCCGTCCGGCGGCGCTCAGCATGGAAGGGATGACCAGATGATCGCGCAGGCGCGCATCACCTCCGAGACGACCGCCACGGTGCATCTCGCGGACGAGTCCGTCGAGGTCTCCGGGGCCGACCTCCCCGAGATCCGGGACCGGGTCAAGCAGGTCTTCATCACCTCCGCCAAGAGCGCCGACGAGGAGCTCGACGTGGTCATCGTCGAGCCCGACGTGCGTCACCACCTGCGCGTGGAGCCGAGCGGCCGGATCTCCCCGCGCGAGGCCGACGACCGCCCGCTCTTCGGCCCCGGGGCCG
>ERZ501033.63-NODE-63-length-21633-cov-5.055937_pt1 | contig 21633 bp, 19 predicted proteins | sample MGYA00248844_ERZ501033 | MGnify/ENA primary metagenome ERZ501033 (study PRJEB25958, sample SAMN03398539) | human skin metagenome | study: EMG produced TPA metagenomics assembly of the Human Skin Microbiome Metagenome (human skin metagenome) data set.
GGGGGTGGGACTGGATCGGCAGGCGGATGCCGGCGCGCCGCGCGAGGTCCCAGCTGTCGCCGGCGACGGCCATCCCCACGGTCCCCGCGCCGATCCGCCCGCGGTTCGTCTCCACCCCGGTGATCCGGTCGCCCTCGGTGAGGAAGCCCTGGACTTCGCAGTTCTGGATGATGTCGACGCCCATCGCGTCGCACTGCCGGGCGAGCGCCCAGGCGACGTGGTCGTGCTTGGCGATCCCGCCGCGCGGCTGGTAGGTCGCGCCCAGGACCGGGTAGCGGAGGTCGGGGGAGGTGTTGATGATCGGGCACAGCTCCTTGACCTGCTGCGGGTCGAGCCACTCGGCGTCGACGCCGTTGAGGACGTTCGCGCCCACCCGCCGGGTACCCTCGCGGACGTCGTGGAGGGTGTGGGCGAGGTTCATCACCCCACGCTGGGAGAAGAGGAAGTCGTAGTCGAGCGCCGCGGGCAGCTCCTCCCACAGCTTGAGGGAGTGCTCGTAGATCGCCGCCGACTCGTCCCACAGGTAGTTCGAGCGGATGATCGCGGTGTTGCGCGCCATGTTGCCGCCCGCGAGCCAGCCCTTCTCGAGGATCGCGGTGCGGGTGATCCCGTGGTTGACCGCGAGGTAGTAGGCGGTGGCGAGTCCGTGCCCGCCGCCGCCGATGATGATCGCATCGTAGGAGGGGCGGGGCTCGGGATTGCGCCAGAGGAACTCGGGATGCTCCGGGAGGCGGTCGGGCATGAGAGGCTCCGATCGGACGGCGTGACGCCGACAACTGATATATCAGTATGGGATCAGGCTAGGATGGGTGGTGGGGCGTGTCAACGGGTCCCGGCGGACACGAACGGCACGAGCGGAGGGAGACGCGGATGACGAAACCGGCGACGGCGCGCGGAGCGGACCGGCGATCGCTCGCGCAGCAGGCCTACGAAGCGCTGCGCGACCGGCTCATCATGCTCGACATCCGACCCGGGGACCCGGTGAACGAGGCGGCGCTCGCCGCGGAGCTCGGCGTCGGCCGCACCCCGGTGCGCGAGGCGCTCAAGCGGCTTGCCGCCGACCACCTCGTGGTGAGCTATCCGCGGCGCGGCACCTTCGCAGCCGCCGTCGACATCACCGATCTCGCCGCGATCGCCGAGGTGCGCGAGCACCTCGAGCCCCTCGCCGCCCGCCGGGCCGCGGAGAACCCCGACCCCGAGGTCGCCGCGGAGGCGCGCCGGCTCATCGACGACCTCACGGCGCTCGCCGACGAGGAGGACCGGCGGACGCTCCTCGCCGCCGACCTCCGGATCCATCGCTTCATCTACCGGTCGACGGGGAATCGGCACCTCGCCGACACCCTCGTCCGCCTCGACGACCTCGCGACGCGGATCTGGAGCCTCGTCCTCGACCGGCTGCCGCACCTGTCCGGGCACGTCCACGAGCACGCCGAGCTGCTCGGCGCGATCGCCGAGGGCGACGGGGAGGGTGCCGCGCGGATCGCCCGGCAGCACGTGCGTAGCTTCGAGCGGCGCGTGCGGGACAGCCTGTGAGCGCCGATCCGCATGCCGATGACGTGGACGTGGGGCACGACGACACCGGCCCGCCGTCACAGGTGACGGCGGGCCGGTGGTGAGTCGGGGTCTGCTCAGCGGCGGCGGTTGCGGAAGTTCGTGAACGCCTGCTGGGCCTTGCGGCGATTCTGCGGGTTCGAGGCCGCGCGGCGGAGCATTCCGCCCAGTCCGCCTCCGGTTCCGCCCCGGCGGCCGGTCGGACGGCCTCGGCGGCTCGAGGAGACTCCGTTGAGGATGCGGTTGAGGATTCCCATGGCTGTCGCCTTTCGTCGTCGGGGTACCGAGTCTTCCACTCCACAATGTGAGTTGTCTGTACCCGAGTCGGGTCCGGGGCGCTCGCTAGGCTGAGACCATGTTGGAATCGCAGAACCCCTCCTCGCCCCCTGTGCCCGAGCGGGTCGAGCACGAGCGCACGCACCACGGCCACACCTTCGTCGATCACTACGAGTGGATGCGCGACAAGGAGTCGCCGGAGGTCATCGCGCACCTCGAGGCGGAGAACGCGTACACCGCGGAGCGCACGGCGCATCTCGAGGGACTGCGGGAGGCGATCTTCGAGGAGATCCGCACCCGGGTCAAGGAGACCGACCTCTCCGTGCCCGTGCGCCGCGGGAACTGGTGGTACTTCTCCCGCACGACCGCGGGCAAGGCATATGCCGCGCGCTGCCGGGTCCCCGTCGCCGACCCCGCCGAGTGGACGCCCCCTGCCGTCGGCGACGGGGCGCCGCTGCCGGGCGAGCAGGTGGTCCTCGACTCGAACGTCGAGGCCGAGGGGCACCCGTTCTTCTCCCTCGGCTCGTACTCCGTGTCCCCGGACGGCAGTCGGCTCGTGTGGTCGGCGGACACCTCGGGCGACGAGCGCTACACCCTGCGGATCCGCGACATCGCCTCCGGTGAGGACCTGCCCGACGAGATCCCCGACACCTTCGCGGGCGCATGCTTCGACGTCAGCGGCGAGTACGTGTTCTACACCACCGTCGACGACGCCTGGCGGCCGGACACGGTGTGGCGCCACCGCGTGGGAACCTCGGTGAGCGAGGACGTGCAGGTCTTCTCCGAGTCCGACGAGCGGTACGTCGTCGGCATGGGGGTGAGCCGCTCGGAGCGCTACCTGTTCTTCGTCACGGCGTCGAAGATCACCACCGGCTGGTGGTTCCTCGACGCGCTCGACCCGACGGGCACCCCGCGCCCGGTGTGGCCGCGCCGGGAGGGCGTCGAGTACTCCGTCGAGCACGCGATCGTGTCCGGTGAGGACCGCTTCCTCATCGTCCACAACCGGGACCGCGCGGACTTCGACATCACCGATGTCCCGGTGAGCGATCCGGAATCGGAGGGGCGGGAGGTCCTGCCGGATGTCGAGGGGCGTCGGATCGAGGACGTCGACGCCTTCCGCACCCACCTCGCGGTGTCCTACCGGGAAGGCGGATTCGCGCGCGTCGGGGTCATCGAGGTCCACGACGAGAGCCCCGAGGAGCTCATCGCGGACTTCGGCGATTCCAGGCCCGGAGCCGAGGCCGATCACGGTGCCCGGACCCCCGCGCCCCGGCCCGACGGCGAACCGGAGCCGGACCCCGAGGACGGTCGCACGCTCGAGGGTCAGCCGCACACGCCGTACTCGCCGCTGGTCGAGATCACTGCCGACGAGCCGATCGGCACGATGGGCGTCGCGGCGAACCCCGAATGGGCCCAGCCGCGCCTGCGCCTGGGGTACACCTCGATGGTGGCGCCGTCGGTCGTCTTCGACCACGACATCGCCACCGGCGAACGGACCGTGCTCAAGCGGCAGCCGGTGCTCGGCGGGGTCGACGTCGCCGACTACGAGCAGGAGCTCGTCTGGGCGCGCGCCGAGGACGGCACCGAGATCCCGGTATCGCTCGTGTGGCGCAGCGATGCGGTCCCGGAGGGCCGCCCCGCCCCCACGGTGCTCTACGGGTACGGCTCCTACGAGGCGAGCATGGACCCCTACTTCTCCGTGGCGCGGCTCTCGCTCCTCGACCGCGGGGTGGTGTACGCGATCGCGCACGTCCGCGGCGGCGGGGAGATGGGGCGCCGCTGGTACGAGGAGGGTCGGACGCTGACGAAGAAGAACACCTTCACCGACTTCGTCGCCGTGGCCGACCACCTCATCGCCGACGGTCGCGCGGAACCGGCGCGGATGGTCGCAATGGGCGGCTCGGCCGGCGGGCTGCTCATGGGCGCGGTCGCGAACATGGCCCCCGATCGCTTCGCCGGGATCAGTGCGCACGTGCCGTTCGTCGACGCGCTCACCTCGATCCTCATGCCCGAGCTGCCGCTCACCGTCATCGAATGGGACGAGTGGGGCGATCCGCTCCACGACCCCGAGGTGTACGCGTACATGCGCGACTACTCGCCGTACGAGAACGTCACCGACCAAGAGTACCCTCGGATCCTCGCGCTGACCTCGCTCAACGACACGCGGGTGCTCTACGTCGAGCCCGCCAAGTGGGTGGCCCGGCTCCGTGAGGTGGGTGCGGACGCGCTGCTGCGCACGGAGATGGACGCCGGCCACGGCGGCGCCTCCGGGCGCTACGACGCGTGGCGCGAGACCGCCTTCGACTTCGCGTGGACGCTCGATGTGCTCGGTCTCGCCGGCGCGGACCCGCGTCCCGCGGGCGCGTCCGACGGGGACGAGGCCGGCGCCGAGGCCCCGGGCGGGAGCGCCGGCGGGAGTGCGGCGACGGGCGATGCGGCGCAGATCGGTTCCGCGGACGGGGCTGCCTCGTGAACGGTGCGGGGATCGGTCTCGGCCCGCTCCTCGGGCTCGTCGTCCTCTTCGCCGCCGTGGTGTGGCTGGCCGTGGTGATCTATCGCCCTGCGCGCGCCGCCGCGCGGGGAGACCTCGGTCCGGATGGCTCCGGCGGGATGCGCACCTCGACGACGCTGCGCTCGCCGGAGGCCTGGCAGCTCGGGCACCGGGCGGCGATGATCTACGTCGGCTCCCTGCCGTGGGTCGCCGGCATCGCGGTGCTCGGCGGGATCCTCGGGACCGTCTGGGGCGGCGCCGTGGTCGGTGTGACGATCGGGCTCGTCGCGCTCGCCGTCGAGGTCTTCGTGTACGCGATGGGCTGGATCTTCGCGCACATCGCCGCGAGGTGAGTCCGCCGCTGCGGAAGGCCGTCGGTGATCGCTCCTGAGGTCACAGGCCTGCAACATTCGGGCGAACCCGGTTGCGCGTTCCTGACCGCCGAGTAGCGTGGATCCGGTGCGGTCCGGGGACCGGTCCGCAGAACGCTGAGCGATGACCGAACGACGACACCAGGACTTGACGAAACGATGCTCACACGACTGCACGATGCCCTCCGACTCCGGACCTCGCCCGTCATCTTCTTCACCTCGGCGGCGATCATCATCCTCTTCGCCGCCGCGACGATCCTCTTCACCGATCCGCTCGACACCGCGGTGACCGCCGCATCCGACTGGCTGCTCGCCCACCTCGGCTGGTTCTACGTCCTCGGCGTGTCCGTCTTCCTCGTGTTCCTCCTCTTCATCTGCGTCGGACGGTTCGGCAGGGTCAAGCTCGGCCCGGACGACGAGCCGCCCGAGCACAGCGGGCTCGCCTGGTTCGCCATGCTGTTCGCCGCCGGCATCGGCACGATCCTCATGTTCTGGGGCGTGGCCGAACCGATCAGCCACTTCGGCGCACCTCCGCGCGGGGCGTCCCTCGGCATCGAGGCGGGAACCCCCGCGGCCGCCGCCGACGCGATGAACTTCACGCTCTACCACTTCACGCTCCACACGTGGACGATCTTCACCCTGCCGGCGCTGTGCTTCGCGTACTTCATCCACAAGCGCAACCTGCCGCCGCGCGTGAGCTCGATCTTCCAGCCGATCCTCGGCGAGCGGATCCACGGCCCGATCGGCAAGGCCATCGACGTCGTCGCGATCGTCGGCACCGTGTTCGGCATCGCCGTGTCGATCGGCCTGGGGACCCTGCAGATCAACGGCGGCCTGTCCCAGCTGTTCGGGATCCCGGAGAACGCCGGCTGGCAGCTCATCATCATCGGCGTCGTCACCGCAGTCGCACTGGTCTCGGTGTCGCTCGGCCTCGACAAGGGCATCAAGGTGCTCTCGAACGTCAACATCATCGTCGCGATCGGGCTGCTGATCTTCATCGTCGTCGTCGGGCCCACGCTCTTCATGCTCAAGGGGACGATCGAGGCCTTCGGCAGCTACCTCGTCAACCTCCCCGAGCTCGCGTTCTGGAACGACACCTTCGCCGACACCGGCTGGCAGAGCGGGTGGACGGTGTTCTACTGGGCCTGGACGATCACGTGGTCGCCGTTCGTCGGGATCTTCATCGCCCGGATCTCCAAGGGCCGCACGATCCGCCAGTTCGTCTCCGGCGTCCTCGCGATCCCCTCGGGATTCTCCGTCATCTGGTTCGGGATCTTCGGCTTCGCCTCCTTCGACATCGAGCTCCACGGGGAGGGCGGTCTCGTCGACCGGGTCGTCACCGACGGCGACATCCCGGGTGCGCTGTTCGCCTTCCTCGACCACTACCCGCTGTCGTTCGCGCTGTCGATCATCGCGATCCTGCTCGTCGGGGTCTTCTTCATCACCTCGGTCGACTCCGCAGCGCTCGTCACCGACACCATGGCCAACGGGCACGAGGACTTCAATCCGCTCGGGCAGCGGATCTTCTGGGCGCTGTCGATCGGCGTCATCACCGCGACCCTGCTCGTGTTCTCCGGCAGCGGCGGACTCGAGGCGCTCGAGAAGACGATCATCCTCGTGGGGCTGCCGTTCTTCGTCATGGGGTACTTCCAGATGTACGCCCTCTACCGCGCGCTGCGCGAGGACGCCGGGGAGCTCCCGCCCATGCGGACGCGCCGCTGGAAGAAGGTGCTCCCACCCGAGGAGTACGCCCGGCGCCGGGACGAGGACGAGCACGACACCTCGGACACGGTCGTCGAGCCCGAAGCGGCGGACGACGTACCGGTCCTCGCCGACCCCTACGTCGAGGACCCGGAGCAGGACGGGAGCACCGCCGCGTCCGCTCGGGGTGGCCGGCCGCATCTGCCGGAGGGCACGCTGTCCTCCCGCACCGGCAGCGCGAAGATCCATTTCCCGCACGAGGACTGAGCGACCTCACCGGGTCCCAGAACCTCGGCCCGCCCACGTGCCATGCGTCGAGTGGTCATGTTCGGACGGTTTCGAGCCCGAAATCGTCCGAACATGACCACTCGACGAAGGTGCCGGAGGGTGCCGAAGGATGCCCGCGGTGCCGAAGGTGTCCGCTCAGCCGAAGTGGGCGGGGAGCGTCGCGCGATGGGTCTCGGCGAGCTCGGTGACCGGGATGGTGAATCGGTCGACGAACTCGAGCACCGCGCCGTCCTCGCCCTCGCCGGCGTCGGTCATGCCGATCCGGGCGAAGGGGAAGCCGCGGGCGGTGCACATGTCGGTGAACCGCACCTCCTCGGAGCGGGGGACGGCGACGATCGCGCGGGCGGTCGACTCGGAGAACAGCAGGGTGAAGAGGTCGACCCCGTCGCGCTCGGCGACCTCGTCGAGCCATACCCGCGCCCCCATCCCGCGGCGCAGGCACGCCTCGGCCAGCGCCTGGGCGAGCCCGCCCTCGGACAGGTCGTGCGCGGCGTCGATCATGCCGTCGCGCGAGGCGTTGATGAGGATCTCGGCGAGTTCCTTCTCCGCGGCCGGGCGGAACTGCGGGGGCACGCCGCCGAGGTGGTCATGGACGACATCGGCCCAGGCGGAGCCGTCGAGCTCGTCCGCGGTGGCGCCGAGCAGGTAGACCGTCTGGCCGGCATCCTGCCAGCCCGAGGGTGCGGCGCGGGTGACGTCGTCGAACACGCCGAGGACGCCGACGACCGGGGTCGGATGGATCGCCACGCCGCCGGTCTGGTTGTACAGCGACACGTTGCCGCCGGTCACCGGGATGCCGAGCTCCTGACAGCCGACGGCCAGGCCCTCGACGGCCTGCGCGAACTGCCACATGATCTCCGGGTCCTCGGGCGAGCCGAAGTTCAGGCAGTCGGTCACGGCCATCGGCCGCGCGCCGGAGGTCGCGACGTTGCGATGCGCCTCGGCGAGCGCGAGCTGCGCGCCGACCGCCGGGTCGAGGTAGCAGTAGCGGCCGTTCGCATCGGTGGCGATCGCCACGCCGAGCCCGGTCTCCTCGTCGACCCGGATGACCCCGGCGTCGTCGGGGAACGCGAGGGCGGTGTTGCCCTGGACGTAGCGGTCGTACTGGTTCGTCACCCACGACTTCGAGGCGAGGTTCGGGGATCCGAGGAGCTGCAGCAGCGTGGCGCGGAGCTCCGCGTCGGACTCCGCCCGGGCCAGGCCGGCCGCAGCGACGGTGTTCGCGCGGGTGGGCTCCGTCCACGAAGGCTCGTGATAGGGGCGCTCGTAGACCGGTCCGTCGTGGGCGACGGAGCGCGGGGGCACGTCGACGATGACGTCGCCGTGCCACTCGATGACGAGACGGCCGGTGTCGGTGACCTCGCCGAGCACGCTCGTCTCGACATCCCACTTCGCGGTGATCGCGAGGAACTCGTCGAGCTTCTCCGGCGTGACGACCGCCATCATCCGCTCCTGGGACTCGCTCATGAGGATCTCCTCGGGAGTGAGCGAGGGGTCGCGCAGGAGCACGTCGTCGAGCGCGATGTGCATGCCGCCCTCGCCGTTCGAGGCGAGCTCGGAGGTCGCGCAGCTGATGCCGGCGGCGCCGAGGTCCTGGATGCCCTCGACGACCTCGGCGGCGAACAGCTCGAGGCAGCACTCGATGAGGACCTTCTCCGCGAACGGGTCGCCCACCTGGACGGCCGGCCGCTTGGACGGCTTGGTGTCGTCGAAGGACTCCGAGGCGAGGATCGAGGCGCCGCCGATCCCGTCGCCGCCGGTCCGCGCCCCGAACAGGACGACCTTGTTGCCCACGCCGGAGGCGTTCGCGAGCCGGATGTCGTCGTGGCGGAGCACACCCACGGCGAGGGCGTTGACGAGCGGGTTGCCCTGGTAGACGGAATCGAAGACGACCTCGCCGCCGATGTTCGGCAGCCCCAGGCAGTTGCCGTAGCCGCCCACCCCGGCGACGACGCCGTGGACGACGCGGGCGGTGTCGGGGTGGTCGATCGCGCCGAAGCGCAGCTGGTCCATCACCGCGACGGGGCGGGCGCCCATCGAGATGATGTCGCGGACGATGCCGCCCACCCCGGTCGCAGCACCCTGGTAGGGCTCGACGTAGGAGGGGTGGTTGTGGCTCTCGACCTTGAAGGTCACCGCCCAGTCGTCGCCGATGTCGACGACGCCGGCGTTCTCGCCGATGCCGACGAGGAGGTTCTTCCTCATGTCCTCGGTGACGTAGTCGCCGAACTTGCGGAGGTGGACCTTGGAGGACTTGTACGAGCAGTGCTCGGACCACATGACCGAGTACATCGCGAGCTCTGCAGAGGTGGGGCGCCGGCCGAGGATCTCCCTGATGCTCGCGTACTCGTTCTCCTTGAGCCCGAGCTCGGCGAACGGCTGTTCGACGTCGGGGTTCGCGGCGGCGAACTCGACGGTCTCCTTGACCTTCGTGGCGGCCGGGGTCGCGTGCGTGTTCGTCATGATCCTTCGGGTGGTCCTTTCGTGAAGACAGCGCCGCGTCCATCGTACCGCCGACGGCCGGGCGCCATCGGCCCGCGTGCGTCCGGTGCCGTCCGCCTCGGGTCGGCCCGCTCCGGCGTGCGCGACGTCGGAGCGGCCGCCGACGCGGGTAACCTCGGAGCCAGCGTCCGTCCGCGGCACGGATCGCTCTCCCGGCCGCCCCGCACCCGCACGAAGGAGCAGTCCGTGAACCTCTTCTCCCATCCCGAGTTCGACCACCACGAACAGGTGATCTTCTGCCACGACCCGGCCACGGATCTCCGCGCGATCATCGCGATCCACGACACCGCTCTGGGCCCGGCCGCCGGCGGCTGCCGGATGCACCCGTACGCCTCGGAGGAGGAGGCGCTCACCGACGTCCTGCGCCTGTCGCGGGGGATGAGCTACAAGAACGCGATCGCCGGTCTGCCGCTCGGCGGTGGCAAGTGCGTGATCATCGCGGACCCGCACCGACCGGACAAGGCCGAGGTGCTCCGCGCCTTCTCGCGCCACGTGCAGGCGCTCGCGGGCCGGTTCTGGACCGCGATCGACATGGGGGTGGGGCCCGAGGACGCCGATGTCCTCGCCGAGGAGTGCGACTTCATCTTCGCCCGGGCGAGCCAGTTCCCCGCCGGCGTCACCGCCTCCCAGTTCACCGCGCTCGGCGCGTACACCGCCCTGCGTGCCGGGGTCGCCCACGTGTGGGACGGGCGGGATCTGCAGGGGGTCCGCGTCGCGGTGCAGGGCCTCGGCGGCACGGGCCGGGAGCTGTCGCGGCTGCTCCACGAAGCGGGTGCCGAGCTCGTCGTCGCCGACGTGTCGCAGGCCGCGGTGGACGCCGTCGTCGAGGCCTGCGGCGCGGCGGCCGTCGCCCCGGAGGACATCCACTCCCAGGACGTCGACGTGTTCGCACCGTGCGCGATGGGCGGGGTGATCGATGATGCGACGGTCGGGGAGATCCGGGCGAGGCTGGTCAGCGGGATCGCGAACAACCAGCTCGCGACCCCGGAGCACGGGCGGATGCTCCGCGACCGCGGGATCACCTTCGTGCCGGACTTCCTCGCCAACGCCGGGGGAGTCATGGCGGCGGCGACGATGATCTACTCCGCGCCGACGCTCGAGGCGTCGCGCGAGAACGTCCTCACCCTCGCGGGGCGGGTGACCGCGGTGCTCGAACAGGCCGAGCACGAGGGGCGGACCACCACCGAGGTCGCCGAGGAGATCGCGCGGGAGCGGATGGACGCCGCCCGCGGCTGAGCCGGGCGGGTCCGCGGCGTGACCGCGGCTCCGGCCCCGGTCACCGCGGCGCCGCGCTCCCGGCAGACGCCCGACGGGTGCGCGAATCCCGGCGGACCTCCGCGCGGCGGTCCCGCCGCCTCGGGTGCGCGCTCATCCGGGCCGGGTGCGTTCGACGTCGGTGCGCGCGAGGGCGATGCCGCCGAACAGCGCGACGAGCGCGAGCGGGATCGTCGCCCACGACCAGACGGTGAACGAGACGGCCGCGAGGACGGCGAGACCGATTGCCGCTCCCATGAGGGTGGGGCCGCGGGTGAAGGCGGAGCTCCGCGCGATCTCCGCGGCATCGGCGATGGGGCCGTGGTCGACGGTGAATGAGCGCGGATGTTCCTCCATCCGGCCTCGTCGCACCTCGAGCCCGGCGCGGGCGAACTCCGCAAGGAGGGCGTCGGCGTTCTCCGGAGCGGTCCACAGCTCGACGGTCGGCTCCCAGAGCTCCGCGCCCGTGGCATCGACGAGCACGAGACGGCGCAGGACACCCGCGGAATCGGCCAGCGCACGGAGCGCCTGGGCCCCGCCGCGGACCGGGCCGGGGATCCACGTCTCGGAGCGCGCCGGGTACGCCCGGACGACGATCCACTCCGGGGAGGCGAACACCTCCTCGACCGCGTCGGCGCCGAACTCCGGTGCGGGCCGGGGGAGGATCCGCTGGGAGTCCGCGGGCGGATGGGGTGACCGGAATGCCGAGCGGTTCCGGTGTCGGATGCTGCTCTGGACAGCGACGCTCGTCGCCAGGCTCAGCGCGGCGGCGCACCACAGCACGGCCTGCGCGGTGCCGGTGAGGCCGAGGAGCCCCAGGACGAGGCCGAGCAGCAGACCGACGATCCCGCCGGCTGCGAGCACCGTGGATGCCGCATGGGAGGCCGGCGGGCGGGGGAGCGGCGAGATCATCGATGCCGCGGGCACCGGAGCGGGCGCGGGGTCTGCGGAACCGGTGTCGGGGATCGGTGATCCGGCGCCGGTCGTGCTCGGTGCCGACGGGAGTGCGTGCCCGAGGGCGCGCGCGAAAGCGGTGAATCCGGCGAAATCGACGGGTGGGTGGGGTGACTCCCACTGCACGGCGGGGAGCCACTCGCTGAGCCGGAACGCGATCGATCGGCCCCCGGTGAGAGAGATGAGGAGGGCGGTGCGATCGAAATCGGAGTGGTGCTGCCGCGCGGCGGGGTGCTCGGACGGCGGGAGGTCGGTGAGCAGCCGGACCCCGGTGATCTCCGGGTGTTCGGCGAGCGTACGCTCGGAGTCCGGAGTGCGCAGCAGGATCGCCCCGCTGCTGTCGACCTCGACGCGCATGCCCCTAACGGAATCGACCGCAGCACCGCTGAGGCCGGTGGGGACGAGCTGCGCGGGGTGTGGGGAGCCGGTGCTCACGCTGCGGGATCCGGGGCGAAGCGGAGGCTGCGTACGGCGTCGTCGACCGCACCGCCGTAGAGGACGAGGTGTGCGGGGTTCTCGAACCAGGCGGAGACGACGGCGAGGGTCTCCTCACCGATCTCCGCGACGTAGACGAGCGAGGATGAGACGGCGGCCGCATCCGCTGCGGGTTCCGCAGTGCCGGGATCGATGTCGCCGCCCGTGGAGGGGCCGAGGACCGTCTGCTCGATGCGGACCCATGGCAGCGGCTCGTCGGCGAGCTCGCTGATCGCCGGTTCGCGGAAGCGCGCCGCGTCCGGGACGACGAGTGCGTCGACGAAGCTCTCCCGGGTGCCAGTCCAGTGCTGCGCCTCGAGGCGGGCGACGGTCACCGGGATGAGATCGGCGGGCTCCACGGTCGCCTCGGCCTCCGCGAACGCCGGGCACAGCGCCCATGCGGCCGCGGTGACGGAAGTGGGCTGCTGCCGGGTGCGGCGGATGTCCTCGATCGTCCCGGCCCAGGCCTCGACGAGCACCCGGGTCGCCTCCGGGTCCGCGCCGGGCGACAGCCGCGGGACGAGGGTGTTCTCCATCCAGGTGTGCGGAGCGTCCGCCTCGAGCGGGAGGTCGAACCAGGCCTCGGGGATCGTCGCGGCGAACTGCATGGACGGACTCACTTCCCGATGCCGATCTTGATGAGCTTGAGGATCTGGTTGATGTCCTTGACGATCTGCTTGGGATCGGAGTGGTCGGCCTGGCTGATGTCGATTCCGGACTTCGTCGTGGTGACGACGTTGTTGATCCCCTGGATCCGCGTGGCGTTCCGCAGGGTCTCACCGGCCGTGCGGAGGTGGGGCGAACCGCCCTCGCCGAGCTCCGTGACGATCTGCCGGATGTGCGCCGAGCTGTGCTGGTGGTTCCGCATCCAGTCCTTGGCGATGTGGAAGCGCTGAGCGGTCTCGCGGGATCCGAACACGAACCGACTGACCGGGACCTTCCCGGCCTGCTCGAGGAGCTCGCCCGGCACGGCCTTCTGCGCTGCCCGGCTGGCCAGCGGCCCGGACACCAGGTGTCGCCAGCCGGAGACGATCTGCCTTCCCCCCGGCATGCGGCCGAAGACGTTCCGCGGTGCTCCGAGGACGGTCTTCATCGCAGCTGCGCCGCGGGTCTTCTGCAGCGGTCCGGCGACCGACTTGAAGGCTGTGGTCGCGGTCTTCGACGCGGCCTTGCCGATCCCCGCGGTCACGACGCCGAAGATCGCGAGTCCGACCTCGGCCAGAGATGCCTCGCCCCCGGCGAAGAGGACGAGCGTCACGACGAGGCTCGCGATGCCGATGACGAGCGCGACGATCCAGGCCCCGGAGACGAAGATCGCGATGATCCCGACGATCGCCGCCGCCCAGCTGAGGACCTCCGCCACTGCGCGGAGCCAGCCGGCATTCTCCTGGATCCATTGCTGGATGTTGTCCCAGAAGCTGTCGGTGAGCTCGTCATCGGCACCCCGCCGGATGTTCTCCGCGAGTACCCGAGCTTCCTCATGAAGGCCGGCGAGGACGCCGTAGACGTTCTGGCGCAGCTCCTCGATCCGCTGTTCCGCCTGTTCGCGGGCCTGCTTGTCCGCCTCCTCCTCCGGTGTCAGGTCCTTCGGCGTGAACAGCCCGCCGTCGTCGGGCTCGGGGGTGGAGTCGAGGACCTGCTGGTTCTCCTTCGCCTCGGCGAGGTGCCCCTCGGCGGTGGTCTTTCCCTCCCGGAGCGTCTCCGCCCAGGCGTCGAGGTTGGTCTTCGTCGTGGAGTAGCGGCCCTCGGCCCGGCTGATCGATTCGCGGGTCGTCCGAGCCTTGTCGCGGAACTCATCGGCCGCCTCGGTGCTCCAGTGCTCGGCGCTCTCGAGCTTCCGGAGCTCGCATACGCTCTCCTCGATCCGCTTCCGCGTCGCCTCGAGCTCCTCGGCGAACTCGGCGACGGTGTCGGGGTTCGCGGCCTCGAACGGATCGTAGGGGAAGAGGGGAGTCCAGTCGGTCGGTTCAGTCATGGTCGGCTCCTGGGGAGGGGAGGATGAGAGGGGAGGTTCGAGGAAGGGGTGATCACTCCTCGTCGAGCTTCCCCGCGGCGTCGGTGTCGTAGGCGTCGTAGGCCCCGGCGATGTCGCTGAGCGCCTGGGAGGCGACGTCGAGGCTCTCGGTGATCTCCATTCGGTGCTTGTCCCAGTTGTCGGTGAACTCCTGCACGGCCCCGACGATGGGCGGAGACCAGAGCGCACCCTGCGCCTTCCCGGAGTCCTCGGACAGACCGGCGAGGTCTCCGCTCAGGGTCGACAGCCCTTCGGAGATTCCGTTGAGGTCGTCGACGTCGTACTTCTTCGTCATCGCTGTGTCTCCGGGTGGGGATCGAGGGGAACACCAGCCCACTATAGTGGTCGGTGATGAGCGCGCAATGGATCTCGCCCGCAAGGGCATCCCGTCTGATCTGCGGGTTCGTGTGCCTCCATGCGGTCGGGCCCGGTCGCGGACCGGTGTCGCGCCGGGGTGGTCGGTGGCGTCGGAGTCGATATCGGAGGAGCCTGTGACGTCATCTCCCGATCGCAGACCGCTCCCCACCCTCGAACTCGTGCTGCCCGACGACTGGCATCGGATCTCCGCTGATCCCCAGCGTGCTCCGGCGCAGATCGACGCGTTCCTGCGCGCGGTCTACAGCGGGTTCTCGCGGGACCGGACGGCACATATCCGGCGCGCTCTGCGCGGCGACCTGCTCGCGCAGGTGTCCGACGCCGCGGAGGCGCACGCCGTCGAGATGCTCCTCTGCACGATGGAGGTCGCAGGCCGCCCGCTCTCGGCCTCGGGCCTCGTCTCGCTCCAGCCCGTCGACATCTCCCGCACGGAGATCCGCGAGGCGTTCCTCGACGGGGTCTCCGAACCGGGCCTGATCGCCAAAGAGCCGGTGGAGTTCGCGTGGGGCACGGGAGCAGCTGTGATCTATGACCGCGAGCACCGCTCACCGGTCGAATCGGCGACGCTGTCCTTCATCCGCGCGCAGGACTGGTATGCGGATGTCGACGACGCCGCACGCAGCGCCCTGACCGATATGACCGGATGGTCGCGGCACGTCGATGTCCATGTGCCCGTACCGGGGACCGACGCCACTCTCCTCCTCGCGTTCTCGACCTCGGTTCGACCGGCTGCCGATGCGCTCGGCCGGCTGTTCCTCGCGATCGCCTCGACCGTCCGCTTCAGCTGACCGCCGTCGCGCCCGCGCTCCCTAGAATGGGCCCATGTCCCTCTCCAAGATCGTGCTCTTCTACGTCTTCACCCCGCTGGCCGACCCGGAGGCGGTCCGCCTGTGGCAGCACGCGCTCGCCGAGGGCTGCGGACTCACCGGCCGGGTCATCGTCTCCCACCAGGGGATCAACGCCACGCTCGGCGGGGACATCGACGACGTCAAGCGCTACGTGCGAACCACCAAGAGCTACGCGCCGTTCCGGGGCGCGGACATCAAGTGGTCCAGCGGAACCGGCGACGACTTCCCGCGCCTCAGCGTCAAGGTGCGGCCCGAGCTCGTGACCTTCCACGCCCCGGATGAGATCACCGTCACCGAGGACGGGGTGCAGGGCGGCGGCGAGCACCTCAGCCCCGGCCGGCTCCACCGGCTCGTCGAGGAGCGCGGGGACGAGGTTGTGTTCTTCGACGGCCGCAATGCGATGGAGGCCCGGATCGGCCGGTTCAGGGATGCGGTCGTCCCCGACACGGACACCACCCGCGACTTCATTGCCGAGATCGAGTCCGGCAAGTACGACGAGCTCAAGGACCGGCCCGTCGTCACCTACTGCACCGGCGGGATCCGCTGTGAGGTCCTCAGCGTGCTCATGAGGAACCGCGGCTTCTCCGAGGTGTATCAGCTCGACGGCGGGATCGTCCGCTACGGCGAGTCGTTCGGCAACGCCGGTCTGTGGGGCGGTTCGCTCTACGTGTTCGACAAGAGGATGCACATGGAGTTCGGTGAGGGTGCGGAATCGCTGGGTCGCTGCGTGGAGTGCGGCAGATCGACGCCGCTGTTCGTCAACTGCGCGAACGAGGAATGCCGGAAGCTCTTCCTCCGCTGCGAGTCCTGCACGGAGGCCGGCCGCCATCCGCACTGCGGCGACTGCGTGCCGGAAGCTGCCGAAGCTCCGGTGCGCGCAGTCTGACGGTCTGCGAGCAGTGACCGAGGCGCCGCCGGAGCCGAGGTGCCGGCCAGCTGCCTGCGCTGGGCGTACTGCGGGGTATGTGCTGATCCGCGCGCAATTGCGCGCTCGGTTTCAGATACTGCACAGTTGAGCGGGTGAGCGTCCGCGGTTCGAGCGTCCGTCGTCCGCGACCACCGGGTTTCGGGGGTCGCGGGACGGCATCAGGACACGAGGGCGACCTCGGGCTTGTGGAAGATGCGCCCGCGGGTCACTCCGCAGAGCAGGCGCTCGCCCGCACTCTGCCGGTCCCAGTGGAGCCGGCACGTGTAGAGCGTCCGCCGCACGCGGGCGGAAAGCGCCCGAACGGATCCGAACGTCCTGCCCTCGACACCCACCTCCATGTTCCGGCTCCAGCCGATCCGGGCCAGCGGACCGAGCGCGAACGCGAGATCGAGGTCGTCGTGGACCGCTGGGTCCGCGTGGTGGGTCCGGTCGCGGACCCGCAGCCACACCTCGCGTCGGAGCGCCATCGTCGACCCCCACAGCGGGACATTGCCCATCGCCGCGCCGACGCCGAGGGTGAGGGACCAGTGGTAGGCCGCAGCGGCGATCCGGCCGCGGACCCCGGGGATGTCGTAGAAGCGACCGGGCCCGGTCACCGCGTGGAGGCCGCGGTCGTCGATCTCGCTGACGATGACCTCGATCCAGTCGGGCTGCGGTCGGGAATCGGCGTCGAGGCGGGCGAGGATCGTTCCGCGCGCGGCGTCGTACCCCGCCGCCGAGGCCGCGGCCACTCCCGGCCGGATCTCCCGGATCACGCGGGCGCCGCCGGTGCGGGCCACCTCGGCCGTGGTCGGGTCGGGCGGCCCGGGAGGTGCGTTGTCGACGACGATGATCTCAGTCGGCCGCACTGTCTGCGCACGGAGTGCGGCGAGGCAGCCGGCGAGCGCGCGGGCGTCGTCGAGCACGGGGATGATCACGGACACCGCGGCGGTCATGAGCGGGAACCGTCCGGGTCGGTGCGCGTGGCCGAGGCTGATCCGGCGGCGGGTGCGGGATCGGCGCGCGCACCATTCCGGCCCCGGGTCCCGGGGTTCGGTCCGGTCGCTGCGCGGTCCTCGAGGTGCCGGGCGCAGGGGAGCGCGAGGCCCGCGCCGCCGAGCGTCCCGGCGGCGAGGTCGCCGATGGTGTCGTGGTAGCCGACGCCGATCTCCTCGGAGATGAAGACGAATCCCGCCCATTCCCCGAACTCCCACAGCACACTCAGCAAGGCCGAGAGCGCGAGGAGATTCCACAGTAGCGACCACCAGGGCAGGGGTCGGCGGGCGACATCGCCCGCAGAACTCGCGGTTGCAGATGCATCGAGCGCATCCTGCGGGGCGCCGCGTCCGAGAGCTGAGATGCGGTGTGCGGGGTCGCGCAGGAGGACGAGCCGCCACGCGATGACGACCGCGGCTGCAGTGGCGAGCGCGTGCGCGGGGATATCGAGCCAGCCGATGCGCTGGTAGAGGCCGGTCACCGCGGCCCACGCGGCGGCGAGGAAGACGATCTGGCACACCCCGTCGAGCAGGCGCGGCAGTACGAGGAAGCGGACCAGCGTGACGCCGCCGACCACGAGGAACAGGCAGGCGCCCGAGGCGGATCCGGCGTACCACCAGGCCGCCGGCACGCTGAGCACGGCGAGGATGCGGAGAGTATCGGTGGACCACCAGCGTCCCTGCACCTCGGCCCACGAGGTTCCGGGACGCGTCATCCCTCGAGCATACCGGCGCCGCGATCCACTTCTCGCGCGTCCGGTGGGATGGGCCGCGCTGTACGGCGAGTTGTCGAGCGAGGGAAGGGGCGTCATCGGTCGGCAGGCGGATCCGCCGCGGGCGGGCTCGGGACGAGCTTGAGCCCGATGACCGCGCCGATGATTCCGCAGAGGAACACGATCTTGCCCGCGGAGATGCTCTCCGCACCGGTGGCCATCGCGAAGCCCACGGTGAGTGCGGCACCCACGCCGGTCCACACCGCGTAGGCGGTGCCGATCGGGATGTGCTTCGCCGCCCAGCCCAGCCCGAGCATGCTGACGATCACGGTGACCGCGAAGACGAACGTGGGCACCGGCTCGCGGAAGCCGTCGGACATCCCGAGCGCGGTCGCCCACACGGCTTCGAACACGGCGCTGATGAGCAGGACGAGCCACGGCATTCAGCTCACCGCCTTGAGTCCGGCGACGGACCCGATGAGGAGGACGAGGAGCAGCACCCGGGCGACGGTCGCGCGCTCCTGGCCGGTGACGAACCCCCAGAGCACCGCGAGCGAAGCGCCGATGCCGACCCACACCGCATAGGCGGTCCCCGTGGGCAGCGAGGTCATCGCCCAGGCGAGGCCGGTCATGCTCAGGGTGACGGAGACGAGGAAGAGGAGGACGGGCTGCCACCGGGTGAAGCCGCGCGAAGCCGAGAGCGCTCCGGCCCAGACGGCCTCGAGCATCCCGGAGGCGATGAGGACGAACCATGCCATATGACGGACTCTCCCGTGAGTCAGTCTTGTCGTGGTGCGGGTACTGCTCCCTCGTCCGCGAGCCCTGTCGCCGGGCTCCACCGCTGATGGTATCGAGTGCGGGGCGGGGCGGCAACGCCCGGGTCCCCGGACCGTCCCCGGGCGTCCCGTTCCCCTGCGTTCGCCTCCTGTTCGCCGCTGGGGAACGGCCGCGTCCGGGGCCGGATTCGTCCGACGGCGCGCGTGCATTACCCTGGGGGTCATGGCCCCCAATCCCCCCGCCAGCGCACCTGCTCCGAAGGCGGCCAGGCTCCCCGCCGCCGGCCGCGATCGCCGCCCGCTCATGATGGCCCTCGCCATCGTCCTCATCCTCGCCGGCGCGATCGGCAGCGCCCTCATCGCCTTCAGCGCGGGAAGCCGCGCGGACGTGCTCGTCGCAGCCGGGGACATCCGGCCGGGACAGACGATCACCGAAGCCGATTTCACCACCGCCCGCGTGGGCACGGACGCCGCAGGGATCATCCCGGCGTCCTCGCTCGAGAACTTCGTCGGCTCGCAGGCCGTGTCGCTCATCCCGCAGGGCACCGTCGTCAACCAGGACATGTTCGTCTCCGGTTCCGCAGTGCCCGCCGACGGCGAGGTCGTCGGACTCGTCCTCACCCCCACCCAGCGCCCCAGCGACCCGCTGGCGCCCGGGGATGTCGTACGGCTCTACCAGGGCGCCGGCGCCGAGGCCGGAGGCTCTTCGGGACAGGTGCTCGTCGAGGCGGCGCGGGTCGTGTCCGTCGGCGACGCCGGCGGGAACCTCAGCGTCTCCGTCCTCGTCGGCTCCGATCAGGCGACGACCGTCGTGCCGCTCGCGGCCGCCGGCCAGGTCGCCGCGACGAAGCTCGCGCAGGGCACGCAGCCCGGCGTCGACCTCCAGGCCGGCTGAGGCGCCGCGATGGCACTCGTCTCCCTCGCCTCGGTCAAGGGCTCGCCCGGCGCGACCACCCTCGCCCTCCTCACCGCCGCGCTGTGGCCCCGCACCGCGTTCCTCGTCGACGCCGACATCCGCGGCGGCGACATCTCCTACCGGATGCCGCTCGACGCCGGTGGTCCGGTCGACCCCGACCGCGGACTCCTCTCGCTCCTCCCCCTCGCCCGCAAGGAGATCTCCCCCGACGCGGTCGGCGAGCACGCGCAGACGATCCTCGGGGGCACCGAGTTCATCGCCGGGCTCTCCGAACCCGAACAGGCGCAGGCCGTGCAGCAGCTCTGGCCGGCTCTGGGACAGGCCTTCACCCGACTGACCAGCCATGACGTCATCGCCGACCTCGGAAGCGTGTGGTCGGGCGCGCCGCACTTCCCGCTCCTGCGCGAATCCGCCGCCCTCGTCCTCGTCCTCCGGCCGCGACCTTCGGACGTCCTCCACCTGCGTCGCCGGATCCTCCGGCTGCAGGCGGCCTCCCCGGCCTCCGGGCCGGCCATCGGCGTCGTCGTCGTGGCCCCGGCGCGGGACTCCGCCGACGCCCGGTCCGCCTACGCCGCGCTCGGTGAGGACGTGCTCCGCACCACCGAGTTCCTCGGCCATCTGGCACTCGATCCGAAGGGCGTGGGCATGTTCGAGGGCAGCGTGATCAACCGGCCCGAACGCACCGAGCTCGTGCGCTCGGGGATGCCGATCGTCGAGGCGATCGCCCGCACCGCGGGAATCCGCATCGACCGGCAGCAGATGATCGATGCGGGCGCGATCCCGGCATCACCCCGGCGCACGGGGAGGAAGAACCGCAGCGCGAAGCGCGGGGAGGAACGGCAAGCCGCACCGGTGGATCCGGCCCCCACCCCCGATCGCGGGCCGTCGACCCCGCAGGCGCCGCAGGGTGCCGCAGCTCCGCCGCAGAGCCCCCCGGACCCGGCGCACGGTGTCCCGGCGCGGCCGAGTGCGCCCCCGCCCGGTCCGCACCCCACCCGCCGTGAGAGGAGGGATCGCGCATGAGCGCGGATCGCAACGACCTGGTGAGGATGCTGCGCGGCCGCGTCGCCGACCGGCTCAACCAGCAGCGCCGCGCCGACGAGATGGCCGGCCGCGCGGCGATGTCCTCGGAGGACGAGCGGCAGTACGCCCGCTCGCTCATCATCCAGGTGCTCGAGGACCACGCGCGCGAGGAGATCTCGTCGGGACGCACTCCTCCCTCCCAGGAATCCGAGGCCGAGGTGGCCCAGGCGATCCACGCCGCGCTGTTCGGGGTCGGTCGGCTGCAGCCGCTCCTCGAGAACCCCGACGTCGAGAACATCGACATCAACGGCTGCGACCAGGTGTTCGTCGGCTACGCCGACGGCACGGAGGAGATGCACGATCCCGTCGCGGAGTCCGATGACGAACTCGTCGAACTCATCCAGATCCTCGCCTCCAACGTCGGGCTGTCCTCGCGCCCCTTCGACGCCGCGAACCCGCAGCTCGACCTCCGGCTGCCCGACGGCTCGCGGATGTCCGCCGTCATGGGGGTGTGCACGCGGCCGGCGGTGAGCATCCGCCGGGCCCGTTTGGGCAAGGTGTTCCTCTCCGACCTCGTCGCCACCGGCACCATGACCCCGGACGTCGCGGAGTTCCTCACCGCCGCCGTCGCGGCGCGGAAGAACATCATGATCGCCGGGGCGACCAACGCCGGCAAGACGACGATGCTCCGCGCGCTCGCCAACTGCATCCCGCCCGCCGAGCGTCTCATCACCGTCGAGCGCGCGATGGAGCTCGGTCTCGAGAGCTTCGAAGACCTCCACCCGAACGTCGTCGCCTTCGAGGAGCGGCTGCCGAACTCCGAGGGCGTGGGCGGAGTGACGATGGCCGAGCTCGTGCGCCGTTCGCTGCGGATGAACCCCTCCCGCGTCATCGTCGGCGAGGTGCTCGGCGACGAGATCGTCACCATGCTCAACGCGATGAGCCAGGGCAACGACGGGTCCCTGTCGACGATCCACGCGAACTCGTCGATGGAGGTCTTCAACCGGATCGCGACCTATGCCCTCCAGGCGCAGGAGAACCTGCCGGTCGAAGCCACCCACATGCTCATCGCGGGGTCGATCAACTACGTCGTCTTCATGCGCCGGGCGCAGTTCGCCGATGGCACCCGGCGCGTCGTCGAGTCGATCCGCGAGGTCACCGGCATCGACGGCCGCGTGCTGTCGAGCGAGGTGTTCGCCCCCGG
>ERZ501033.66-NODE-66-length-21383-cov-6.131892_pt1 | contig 21383 bp, 17 predicted proteins | sample MGYA00248844_ERZ501033 | MGnify/ENA primary metagenome ERZ501033 (study PRJEB25958, sample SAMN03398539) | human skin metagenome | study: EMG produced TPA metagenomics assembly of the Human Skin Microbiome Metagenome (human skin metagenome) data set.
TCGCCCACGAAGTCCTTGTTGGACACCGCCGCCAGCGTGGGATGGCCCAGGCTCGTGATCTCGCCCAGGCGCCGGGTCAGCTCGAGCGAGTGGACGGTGGTCTTGTGCAGGTCGTGGCCGGGATCGATGATCAGCCGGTCGGCTGCGATGCCGCGCTCCAGCGCGTGGTCGACCCGCCGGGCCAGGAACTCGCGCACCTCGGCGACCACGTCGTCGTAGCGCGGATTCGGCACCGGTGTCCGGGGGCCGCCGGGACCGGTCAGGGAGTGGGTGACGATCACGTGCGCGTCGCGCTCGCGGACCGCCTCGGCCATCTCGGGATCGGAGAGCCCGGTGGTGTCGTTGATCACGTGCGCGCCGGCGGCCAGGCAGGCGTCGGCCACCGAGGCGTGGAAGGTGTCGACCGAGAGGATCAGACCGGGGCGCAGCTGCGCCAGCTGCTCGATCACCGGGACCACGCGATCGGCCTCGACCCTCGGATCCAGGGCCTCGCCCGGGGCGAAGGGCACGCCGCCGACGTCGACCCAGTCCGCGCCGTCCTGCGCGTGGCGCTCCCCGGCGGCCACGGCGGCCTCGAGCCCGAAGGTCCGACCCCGGTCGTAGAACGAGTCGGGGGTGCGGTTGACGATGCCCATGACCAGCAGGTCGCGGCGGAAGTCGATCCGCCGCCCGGCCAGGCTGCGCACCGGATGCCGCAGGGCGGGCACCCCGTCGGCGGGGTTCGGGGGCACGGAGCTCGGTGCGGCGGTCACATCGGTCACGGTAGCCCGTCGGGGCGGCTCCCTACACTGACCGCGTGTCCGATCCGCAGCCCCCCGCCCAGCCCGCCGGGCCCGTCTACCTCGATCACGCCGCCACGCACCCGGTCCTGCCCGCGGCAGCCCGAGCCGTGCACGAGCAGCTGCTGCGCGGCGGCAACCCGTCCTCGCTGCACGCCTCCGGGCGCGCCGCCCGCCGCGTGCTGGAGGAGTCCCGGGACGCGATCGCGGCAGCCCTGGAGGCCGATCCGGTCGAGATCATCCTGACCTCGGGCGGCACCGAGGCCGACAACCTGGCCGTGAAGGGGCTGTGGGAGGCCCGGACCGCGCAGCACCCGAGCCGACGCCGGGTGATCGTCTCGAGCATCGAGCATCCTGCGGTCCAGGAGCCAGCCGAGCACCTGTCCCAGCACTGCGGCGCGCAGCTCGAGGTGCTGGAGGTCGATGAGCTCGGCCGCACGGACCCCGCCCAGCTGAAGGCGATGCTCGCCCGCGATCCGGGATCGGTGGCCCTGGTGGCCGTGATGTGGGCGAACAACGAGGTCGGCACCGTCCAGCCGATCGCTGAGCTGGCGGAGGTCTGCGCCGAGTTCCAGGTCCCGCTGCACGTGGATGCCGTCCAGGCGCTGGGGGCCCTGCCGATCAGCTCGCGGCTGCCCGGGCTGACCACGATCGCGGTCTCCGGGCACAAGGTCGGCGCCCCGGTCGGAAGCGGCGCGCTCGTGGTGGGGCGCGCAGCGCAGATCCGCCCGCTGCTGCACGGCGGCGGACAGCAGCGCGGGCTGCGCCCCGGGACCCTGGATGCAGCCGGTGCGGCCGGGTTCGCGGCGGCGGTGCGGGAGGCCACGGCTGATCTGCCGGAGCAGGCGCGGCGTCTGGCGCAGCTGCGCGACCGCCTCATCGACGGCATCCGGGCGGCCGTGCCCCAGGCCGTGCTGCGGGGACCGCTGGATCGGCCTCACTCCGGGCTGCGCCTTCCCGGCAATGTCCATTTCACCTTCCCCGGCTGCGAGGGCGACTCCCTGCTCTTCCTGCTGGATGCGGCCGGATTCGCCACCTCGACCGGGTCTGCCTGCACCGCCGGGGTGCCGCGTCCGTCGCGGGTGCTGCTGGCCATGGGACTGGATGAGCGCACGGCCCGAGGCGCCCAGCGCTTCACCCTGGGGCGGGGCAGCACCGAGGCCGACGTCGACGCCCTGGTCGCGGCCCTGCCGCAGATCCACGCGCGCGCCCTGGCCGCAGGGCTCTCCGGCGGCTGAGCCGGCGCCCGACCGTCGTCGGGCAGCCCGGTGCGGCTCCGGGCGGACACGGCTGCCGTCGCACCGCTACCCTGGAGGGGCGATCCGGCGGTCCCGCCGGTCATCGAGCACCCCGAAGCACTGTGAGGAGATCCCCATGCGCGTCCTGGCAGCCATGTCCGGGGGAGTGGACTCCGCCGTCGCGGCGGCGCGCGCCGTCGAGGCCGGGCACGACGTCACCGGCGTGCACCTGGCCCTGAACCGCATGCCCGGCACGCTGCGCACCGGCTCGCGCGGGTGCTGCACCGTGGAGGACTCGAACGACGCCTGGCGGGCGGCCGAGAAGCTGGGCATCCCGTTCTACGTGTGGGACTTCTCCGAGCGCTTCCAGGCCGATGTGGTGGACGACTTCATCAGCGAGTACGCCGCCGGGCGCACCCCGAACCCCTGCCTGCGCTGCAACGAGAAGATCAAGTTCGAGGCCCTGCTCGACAAGGCCATGGCACTGGGCTTCGACGCCGTGTGCACCGGCCACTACGCGTCCGTGATCGAGGTCGACGGCCGCCCCGAGCTGCACCGGGCCGCCGAGGACGCGAAGGACCAGTCCTACGTGCTGGGCGTGCTCGACGAGCAGCAGCTGCGCCACTGCCTCTTCCCGCTGGCGCCCACTCCCTCCAAGGCGCTCGTGCGCGAGGAGGCGCAGCGCCGCGGACTGTCGGTGGCCGCCAAGCCGGATTCGCACGACATCTGCTTCATCCCCGACGGCGACACCCGCGGCTGGCTGGCCGAACGGGTCGAGATGCGTCCCGGGGCGATCGTCGACGACGACGGCCGGCAGCTCGGCAGCCACGACGGCGCGCTGGCCTACACCGTCGGCCAGCGCAGGGGCCTGCACCTGGGCACTCCGGCCCCCGACGGCAAGCCCCGCTTCGTCCTGGAGATCCGGCCCAAGACCGACGAGGTCGTGGTGGGCCCGCGGGAGCTCCTGGCGGTCGACGAGATCCGGGGCATCCGCCTGTCCTGGGCCGGTCGCCCCGTGCCCGAGTTCGAGCGCTTCCAGCAGGATGCCCGGACCAGCGCGGGCCGGGTCTCCGAGGAGGTCGAGGTCCAGGTCCAGGTGCGGGCCCACGGCGAGGCCCTGCCCGGCCGGGCTCGGCTCGAGGACGTCGAGGACGACGGGCAGCTGCGCACCGAGCTGGTGCTCGAGCTCGACGAGCCCCTGAGCGCGGTGGCCCCGGGGCAGTCGGCCGTCGTCTACCAGGGCACCCGCGTGCTCGGGCAGGCCACGATCGCCTCCGCCCAGGCCGCTTCCCGGGCCTCCTCGCCCGCCCGCTGACCTAGGATCGAGACCATGAGCTCCGACGATCAGACCGCCAGCGCCCCGCGCCCGGCCGAGTCCCTCGGCACAGAAGAGGTCCTCGCCAAGCTGCGGGCCATGCGCGGCACCATCGACAACCTCGACGCCGTGCTCGTCAACGTCCTGGCCGAGCGCTTCAAGGCCACCCAGCGCGTGGGAGAGCTCAAGGCGGCCCACGACCTTCCGGCAGGGGACCCCGAGCGCGAGTCCCAGCAGATCGAGCGGCTGCGCCGTCTGGCCCAGGACGCCGAGCTGGATCCGGAGTTCGCGCAGAAGATCCTCAGCTTCATCATCAGCGAGGTCATCCGCCATCACGAGCGCATCGCGGAGGAGCACCGCGCGGGAACCGAGCGGTGAGCGCACGATCCTCCGAGACGGCCGTCCTGCCTCAGGAGCCGGCGCGCACGCGCGCCACGGTCGTGGGCGGACTGCCCGGCACCAGCGCGGTGGAGGCCTTCACGGTCATGCGCGGCGAGCTCGGGGCGCCGCATCGCAGCGGGCTGCTGCCGCTGCCCCAGCGCTCGGACGTGGCCGATGACCTGCCGCGCACGGTCGCCGTGCTCACCGAGCTGTGGTGCGACCTGCAGCCGCACGGCTGGCGCCTGCAGCGCCACGACTCCAAGGAATCCCGGGCCGCCCGATCCCTGCTGGCCAGCGACCTCAATGTGCTGGCCGATGTCATCGGCGCCGAGTCCGACGGCGACCTGGAGCCGGTCACCACGCAGCTGCTGGGCCCGACCGCCCTGGCCGCCCGTCTGCACCTGCACGGCGGCGAGCGAGTGCTGCGCGATCACGGCGCTCGCCGGGACCTGGTCGACTCGCTGGCAGACGGCCTCGGCGAGCACCTCTCAGCGCTGCGCCAGTCGATCGGCCCGCGGGGGATCGTCGTGCGCCTGGCCGAGCCCGAGCTGCTGCGCGTGCTCGAGGGTCGGATCCCCACCGCCAGCGGCTATCAGACCCTGCGGGCCGTGCCGTGGTCGGAGGTCCGCGAGGGGCTCGAGCGCGTGGTCGAAGCCGCGCGGGCCGCCGGGGCGCTCAGCGTCGAGCTGCAGCTTCCGGAGGGCCTGGAGCCGGCGCGGGCCCTGGGGGTCGGCGCGGACCGGATCGTGGTGTCCGCCCCCGGTCCCAGCGCTCGCGACTGGGAGCCGCTGGCCGAGATCCAGGACTCGGGCACGGACCTGTGCCTGCTGCTGCCGCACCTGGTCGAGGGCCTGTCCCGGCCGTCGTCGACCTCGCGCGAGGTCGAGGCGATCGTCCGGCCGATCAGCGAGGTCGGCATGCCCCTGAAGGAGCTGTCGCGGCTGATGGTCGCGGTCGGTCCAGGGCTCGAGGAGCTGGCCCCCGACCGGTTGCAGTCCGTGCTCGGCCGGGTCGCGGACATCGCCCGAGGGCTCGAGGACACCGCCCGGGAGGCGTGAGCTCGAGCGGGCGCGTCGTCGGGCGGATCCGCGTCGGCCGCGCTTCCGCGGCTGGGGTGCCCGCCTGAGGGCGGCAGAGCTGACATGATGGACGAGAGCCCACCCTCGCACGGCCAGCACGCCGCGCTGCCGCAGGGATCCGGGCAGATGTCGCGAAGCAGAGAGGCGGTCCGGTGGCCAAGGCAAAGATCCTCGTGGTGGATGATGACGCAGCACTGGCGGAGATGATCGGCATCATCCTCAACGCCGAGAACTACGAGACGATCTTCTGCGCGGACGGAGCCGAGGCCGTGGAGGCCTTCCGCCAGGCCGAGCCGGATCTGGTGCTGCTCGACCTGATGCTGCCCGGCAAGGACGGCATCCAGATCTGCGGCGAGATCCGGGAGTTCTCGGACACCTCGATCGTGATGCTGACCGCCAAGTCGGACACCGACGACGTCGTGCGCGGCCTGGAGGCCGGAGCCGACGACTACATCCCCAAGCCCTTCAAACCCGCCGAGCTGCTGGCCCGCGTGAAGGCGCGGCTGCGCCCGGGCTCGCGCGCCACCTCGACCGAGCTCGTGGTCGGCGACGTCACCGTGGACATCACCGGCCACCGCGTGCTGCGCGGACAGGAGGAGATAGCCCTGACCCCGCTCGAGTTCGAGCTGCTGGCCACCCTGGCGCGCTCGCCCGAGCAGGTCTTCACCCGCGACATGCTGCTGCGCCAGGTGTGGGGCTACCACAACGCCGCCGACACCCGCCTGGTCAACGTCCACGTCCAGCGGTTGCGCTCCAAGGTCGAGCGCGACCCCGAGAACCCGCAGATCATCGTCACCGTGCGCGGCGTCGGCTACCGCGCCGGCCACGAGCACCGCTGAGAACCTCCCAGAACCCCCTCGTCATGACCGACCCCTCCTCCACCGGCGCCCACGGCTCGTCCGCGGTCGCCGGCGCGCGCCCGGACGACGAGTCCGTGGCGGGCTCGGCGGGACCCACGCTTCCTGTGGGAGTCGTCGATGTCCCCGGACAGGAGACGGTCGTCCATACCGACCACCGCGCCGCACGCAGGCGGCGGCGCCGGTACCGCGGACCCATCGGCGGGGCGCGCCTGCGCCTTCGGCTGGTGCTGCGGCGCTGGCGGCACTCCCTGCAGTTCCGTGCCGTGTCGATCGCGCTGGTCGGGGTGCTGATCGTCTTCCTGGTCACGGGCAGCTTCCTCTCCCACCAGATCTCCGAGCGGCTGTTCAACGACACCCTGGGCCAGGCGCTGAGCCAGTCCGAGGCCGACTACCGCAGCGTGCAGGCCAGCTTCGATGCCTCCGAGGGCGGCGACCAGGCGCAGCTGCAGACCCTCGTGTCCTCCACCCTGAGCGGGCTGGACTCCGGCAGCGACCGGGCGCGCAGCCGCTGGGTGCTGCTGCCGCTGCACGACGAGGGCGACAGCGGGGACGACTCGCTCCCGCCCCAGTCGGAGAAGCCGTGGCTGGGCGAGCAGACCATCCCGGCGGAGCTGCAGGAGGAGGTCGCCGACAGCGTGGGCGTGGACGAGGGCATGTACTGGCAGTCCGGCTCGGCGCAGATCGACGAGAACGGACTGTCCGTGCCCGTCGTGATCGTCGGCCAGGTCGTGGAGCCGAGGCAGGGCTCGCCGTACGGGCTCTACTTCGTCCACGACTTCTCCCAGCCCCAGCGCACCCTGGATGCCATGCACGCGGTGCTGGTTCTGGCCACGCTGGTCCAGGCGCTGCTGGTCTCGGGCGTGGTCTGGTACGTGACCCGCGAGATCGTGCGCCCGGTGACCTACACGGCCCGGTCCTCCGAGTCGCTGGCCGACGGCAACCTCGATGCCCGCATGGAGGTCCACGGCTCGCACGAGGTCGCCCGGCTGGGCCGATCGTTCAACCGCATGGCCGACAACCTCGCGGATCAGATCACCCGCCTCGAGCAGCTCTCGTCCATGCAGCAGACCTTCGTCTCGGACGTCTCCCACGAGCTGCGCACGCCGCTGACCACGGTCCGCATGGCCGCCGAGGTCCTGCACAATGCGCGCGACGACTTCGACCCCGTCAACCGGCGCTCCGCGGAGCTGCTGTACCACCAGGTCGACCGCTTCGACGTCCTGCTCGCCGACCTGCTCGAGATCTCCCGCTTCGACGCCGGTGCGGCGCGCCTGGAGATCACCGGGGTCAACATCATCCAGCAGATCACCGGGGTGCTCGAGACCGCCGCCCCCCTGGCCGCCAATGCCGACACGGTGATCCGCGTGCACGCCGACCGCCAGCGGATCCTGGTGCAGATGGATCAGCGCCGCATCGAGCGGATCCTGCGCAACCTGGTGGTCAACGCGATCGAGCACGGCGAGGGCCGCCCGATCGACATCGTCGTGCGCGCCTCGGACACGGCGGTGTCCGTGGCGGTGCGCGATCACGGCATCGGGCTCACCGAGGAGCAGACGGCCAAGGTCTTCGACCGCTTCTGGCGTGCGGACCCAGCGCGCGCCCGCACCACGGGCGGCACGGGGCTGGGGCTGTCGATCGCCGCCGAGGACACTCGTCTGCACGGCGGCTGGCTCGACGCCTGGGGCTCGCCCGGACAGGGCGCCTGCTTCCGGCTGTCCCTGCCGCTGCTGCAGTCGCGCCCGCTGTCCGAGGACGACGAGCCGCCCGTCGAGCTGCCGCCGGATCCGGAGTCCATGCCGGTCGTCGGCGTGGTGACGGACACCGGGACCATGGTCGCCATCCCGCTGGACCAGGACTCGGTGGTCTCGCGCTCCACCGGGCAGCTGCAGCTCGCGCAGATCCGTCGCGCGGCCGATGAGGCCGAGGACGAGGAGGAGCAGACCGCTCCCGAGGCGTCCCGGACTCCGAAGCAGGACGGGGCGCAGGCTTCCGGACCGGCGCCTTCGGGGGCGGCGCACGAGTCGATCGGCGGGACGTTCGTGGGGGCCTCGGCGGCCGGTCGCTCGGAGGGCGGCCCGCGCTTCACGCCCGTGGGGTCCGAGGCCTCCGGCGCGCCGAGCGATCCGACAGGCGCGCACGGCGACGGCTCAGGCATGCGCAGCGGCGCGCTCGACGGCGGACGCAGCGCCCCTCTGCCTGATGAGCCGATCGGCGGCACGGCCTTCCGCGATGCTCCGGCTCCCGATCAGCCGCCCGCCTACTTCGAGGAGGACGACCTGGACGAGTCCTACGAGGACCTGTTCCCGGATGACACCGGCGAGCTCCCGGCCTTCCGCGAGCTGCCGGAGCAGCTGCCCGATCCCGAGCGCCGCGGCTCCGAGCCGGCCGATCCGGAGGGCCCCCATGACGACGACGCCGATGGAAGGAGCTCGTCATGAGCCAGGACATCCCCGATCCGCGGGCAGCAGGTGCGCGCGGCTCGCGCGCTCGCCTGGCGCTGTCCATGGGCGTCGTCGGCTCCCTGGTGCTGGGCGGCTGCGCGTCGATCCCCACGTCCGGTCCCGTGCACGTGGCCGAGCCGCCCACGTCCTCGACCACCGAGTCCGCCGAGCCGGAGTTCGCTGCTCCTGCCCCCGGGGCGAGTCCCGAGCAGATCGTGACCGACTTCCTGGCAGCCGGACAGGGCGCCGCGGAGGACTACGCCGCGGCTCGCCGGTACCTGGCTCCCGAGCTGGCCGACAGCTGGCGCCCCGGGCAGCAGACCTATGTGTTCTCCGGAGAGGCGGGGATCCAGCAGGGGCTCGAGGACGACCAGGTCCGCGTGAGCGTGGACACCCGCGCCCAGATCGACGTCAACGGGATCATGAACCGGCAGGAGCCCGGCTCGACCGATGAGTTCGATCTCGAGCTCACCCAGGTCGACGGCGAATGGCGCATCTCCTCGGCCCCGGACGCCGTGCTCATCCCGGCCACGAACCTGGACGACGTCTATCAGCCCTACAACCTGTACTTCATGGAGCTGGGCGGGGACCACGCCGTGCCGGATCCCCGCTGGTTCCCGGATCGGCCCGTGGTCTCCACGCAGCTCATGCGCGCGCTGATCAACGGCCCGGCCCCCTACCTGGACGGTGCGGTGCGCTCCTACATCCCGGAGGGAGCCGAGCTCGCAGAGGGCTCCACCGTGCCCATCCAGGACAGCGAGGCCTTGGTCGAGATGACCGTCCCGGACTTCAGCACCACTGACCTGGAGACCACGCAGGGCATCTACGGGCAGATCATGCTCACCCTCCAGGACCTCGAGTCGGTCGACAGCGTCGCGATGACCGTCAACGACTCCGCCGTGGAGCTTGCTCCGGCCGAGGCGGCCGACCTGCCTGCCACCGTGGCTTCCGTGCCCGGGCGACAGATCGCCCTGCGCGACGAGGAGCTCGTGTTCCACCAGGGCGGGCAGATCAGCCCCGTACCCGATCTCGCCGATGCCCTCGAGGGGCGCTCGCCCGCCGCGCCGGCCATGAGCCAGGAGATGGATCAGTTCGCGGCGCTGGCCGACGACGCCGAGACCATGGTGACGTTTTCCTCGGCCGCTCCCCGGCCGGTGGACCGCGTCAGCGGCTCCGGGCTCACGGATCCGTCCGTGGATCAGCACGGCTGGGCCTGGACCGCCGACGACGAGGGCGCGGTCAGCACCGCGAGCATCGACGAGCCCGGCCGCCCGGCCCTGCAGGTGCAGGCGGATTCGCTGGAGGGCGTCCCGATCGCCAGCCTGCGAGTCTCCCGCGGAGGCACCCGTGCCCTCATCCTCACCGACGAGGGCGACGACTCCCGGATCCTGTTGGCCGGCATCATCCGCCGCGGCGATGGCGAGCCCGTGCGGCTCAACGACCCGCAGCTGGTGGATCTGGGCGCCGTCGAGCCTCCGGCCTACGCCGCCTGGATCAGCGATTCGGCCTTCGTCGTGGCAGCCGAGCGGGACTCCAGCAGCACCCCGGAGGTCTATGACGTCTCGGGCCGCCACCGCAGCCTGCCGACCGTGGTCGACGGCGTGCAGAACATCGCCGGCGGCGACGGCGAAGGCGAGATCTACGTGGAGAGCGACGGCGAGCTGCGCCTGCTCACCGGCGAGGCCTGGTCGCCGCAGACCGACGAGGTCTCGGACGTCGCCTACGCCGGCTGAGCCGCCGCCGGGTCGTCCGGGCTCCACAGGCCGTTTCGCCTCCGCTGCGCGGGCCGCGGGAGTCGCGGGGCGCGACGAAGGCGGTCCGGGTCCTCTGCCGATCAGAGATCCTGCCGCCGTGAGCCAGCCCGTGAGTCGTCGAGCCCGGTCCGGGCGCAGCAGCAGCGCGGCCTCTGCGAAGTCCCTGGAGCTGCGCCTGGCCCGGGCGGGCCAGGTCGCCCTTCGAGGGATCGAGCCTCTCGTGCCGGTCCAGTGCGCGGTGTGCCGGGAGCCGGGGGAGTCGGTGTGCCGTCCCTGTCGTCGCCTGCTGCACCGCAGCTGCTCGCGACCGCGCCGGGTGGAGACCGGCGCCGCTCAGCTCGGCGGGCTGCCGGTCGTGGCCGCTGGGCCGTACGAGTTCGAGCTGGCGGTGTGCCTGATGGCCTTCAAGGACGGCGGGCGGTCCGATCTGCTTTCCGTGCTCGCACCGATCCTCGCTCGCGCCGTGCGCGCCGGGCTCGGGGAGGACTCTGCGGATCAGGTGCTCGTGCCGATCCCCACGTCCGCTCGAGCGCTGCGGCGCCGGTGGTCCGATCCGGTGGGCGAGCTGCTGGCAAGGGCGGGGCGCGAGGGCCTGCTGCCGGCAGGCGCGCGGATCGAGCCGTGGCTCGCCCACCGATCGCGCACGGCAGGGGCCGCTCTGCACCTCGGGCCCGCGCCGTGGACGGGGTCGCAGAAGACCCGCGACGCCGCCGGACGCGCACGTGCCGAGGACCCGTTCGTGCTGCAGCGCCCGTGGCGGCGGCTGCGCTCGCCGGTGCCGGTCTCGGCGGTGCTCGTCGACGACGTCCTCACCACGGGCTCCACACTGCGCCGGGCGGCGCGCCGGCTCGAGGCGGGCGGCATCGAGGTGCGGGGCGCCGTCGTGCTGGGCGCGGTGGGCGCGCCCTCAGCGCAGACCGCAAGGTCGGCGCGCGAATCTCCGGAGGCCGGTGGATGAATCGCAGGTGTGAGCCGGGTAATATCCTGTTACCGGGACCCCTCGTCCCGGGTGGGGGTCGCCCTCGTCGGCCTCCGCAGGGTCTACCACGGACTGTCCCCCGTCCTGCGGGAGCCGGTCCGCTGACTGGGAGGACATCATGGAACTCACCATCCAGGGCCGGAACGTCACCATCTCCGATCGCTTCCGCGAATACGTCGAGACCAAGGTGACGAGGTTCGAGGAGCTGGGCGACAAGGTCCAGCGGATCGAGATCAAGGTCCTCAAGGAGAACCCCCAGCCCGGCCACGACGGCATGCGTGTCGAGGCCACCGTCATCGGCCGCGGACCCGTGGTGCGCGCCGAGGCCCGCGGCGATGACAAGCAGGCGGCCTTCGACTCCGCCTACGCCAAGCTCATCGAGCAGCTGCGCCGCGCGCGCGATCGCCGCAAGATCCACCGCGGCAACCACCGCCCCACTGCCGTCCACGAGGCCACCGCCGCCCTTCCGGTCCTGCCGATCAGCGACCGCCCCTACGCGTCCCAGGAGGAGCTCTCGGCGGCGGAGTCCGAGGCCTTCGACACCGAGTACGCGCTGAGCGAGGACGTCCCGCCCGTCGAGATCCGCCGCAAGAGCTTTCCGGCAGAGCGGATGAGCGCGGACCAGGCCATCGACCGCATGGAGCTCGTCGGGCACGACTTCTTCCTCTACATCGACTCGGCCACGGACGAGCCCTCCGTGGCCTACCGCCGAAAGGGCTGGGAATACGGTGTGATCTCCCTCAGCGCCTCCGTCGACGAGCCGGAGACCGTGGAGGAAAGGGCCTACCAGGCCAGCTGAGCGGACCCCCGCCGGGCCGCGGGCTCGGCCTGGAAGCCGCTCGTGCGGACTTCGCGCTCAGCGCATCGCGGACGCGACCGGAGGATTCCCGGTCGCGTCTGCGCTCATGCGCCCTGCCGTACACTGTCCTGAGTCGCCGGCCGACCTCACGGCCTCGGACCGGGGAGCTCGTCGCGGGAGGTCCCGTGCCGTGCCTCGGATCGACTACGGCGACGCAGCCCCCACGATCAAGGAGCGTGTGCCAGTGGCGTCCATCCTGGAGAAGGTGCTCAGGACCGGCGACAAGAAGGTCCTGCGCCGCCTGCGGTCCTATGCCGATGCGATCAACACGCTCGAGGACGGCTTCAGAAAGTTCACCGACGCCGAGCTGCGTGCGGAGACGGACGCATTCCGCCAGCGCCTCGAGGACGGCGAGTCCCTGGACCGCATGCTCCCGGAGGCCTTCGCCGTGGTCCGTGAGGCGTCGCACCGCGTGCTGGGCAAGCGCCATTACGACGTCCAGCTCATGGGCGGGGCCGCGCTGCACCTGGGCAACATCGCCGAGATGAAGACCGGCGAGGGCAAGACCCTGGTGGCCACCGCGCCCGCCTACCTCAATGCGCTGTCCGGCAAGGGCGTCCACGTCATCACGGTCAACGACTACCTGGCCTCCTCCCAGGCGGAGCAGATGGGCCGCGTCTACCGCTTCCTGGGCATGGAGACCGGCACGATCCTGGCGGGCCAGTCCCCGGATGTCCGCCGCAAGCAGTACGCCGCGGACATCACCTACGGCACGAACAACGAGTTCGGCTTCGACTACCTGCGCGACAACATGGCCTGGTCGGTCGACGAGCTGGTGCAGCGCGGGCACAACTTCGCGATCGTCGACGAGGTCGACTCGATCCTCATCGACGAGGCCCGCACCCCGCTGATCATCTCCGGTCCGGCCTCCGGCGAGGCCAACCGCTGGTACTCGGTCTTCGCCTCGCTCGTCGAGCGGCTGGAGCTGGACGAGGACTACGAGGCCGACGAGAAGAAGCGCACGGTCTCCGTGCTGGAGCCCGGCATCGACAAGGTCGAGGACTGGCTGGGCATCGAGAACCTCTACGACACCTCCAACACGCCGCTGATCGGCTTCCTGAACAACGCCCTGAAGGCCAAGGAGCTCTTCGCCCGAGACAAGGACTACGTCGTGGTCAAGGGCGAGGTCCAGATCGTCGACGAGCACACCGGACGCATCCTGAAGGGCCGTCGGTACAACGAGGGCCAGCACCAGGCGATCGAGGCCAAGGAGAAGGTGAAGGTCAAGCCTGAGAACCAGACCATGGCGACCATCACCCTGCAGAACTACTTCCGCCTCTACGACAAGCTCGGCGGCATGACCGGCACCGCCGAGACCGAGGCGGCCGAGTTCATGAACACCTACGAGCTCGGCGTGGTGGCCATCGAGACCAACCGGCCCATGGTCCGCGAGGACCGGGAGGATCTGGTCTACAAGAACGAGGTCGTGAAATTTGCGGCCGTGGTCCAGGACATCGAGCAGCGCCATGAGACGGGCCAGCCCATCCTGGTGGGCACCACGTCGGTGGAGAAGTCCGAGTACCTCTCCAAGCTGCTGTCCAAGCGGGGCATCCGGCACGAGGTCCTCAACGCCAAGAACAACGAGCGCGAGGCCGCCATCGTGGCCCAGGCCGGGCGCAAGGGCTCCGTCACGGTGGCGACCAACATGGCCGGTCGCGGCACGGACATCATCCTGGGCGGCAATGCCGAGGCGATCGCCATGGAGCGCATGAAGGAGCTCGGCCTGGACCCGGACCGGGACCCGGAGGGCTACGAGCAGAAGTGGCCCGAGATCCTGGAGGCCGCGGAGCAGGAGATCGGCGACGAGCACGAGACGGTCAAGGAGCTCGGCGGGCTGTACGTGCTGGGCACGGAGCGCCACGAGTCCCGTCGCATCGACAACCAGCTGCGCGGGCGCGCCGGCCGTCAGGGCGACCCCGGCGAGTCGCGCTTCTACCTGTCCCTGAACGACGACCTCATGCGCCTGTTCAACGCCGGCGGCGCCTCTCGCCTGATGGCCAACGCCGCGGAGGACACCGCACTGGAGTTCCGGATCGTCTCCCGGGCGATCGCCTCGGCGCAGAACATGGTCGAGGGCCGCAATGCCGAGCAGCGCAAGAACGTCCTGAAGTACGACGACGTCCTGAACCGCCAGCGCACCGCGATCTACGCCGACCGCCGCCGGATCCTCGAGGGCCACGACCTCCAGGATCAGGTGCAGCAGTTCCTCCGGGAGGTCGTGGGCTCGATCGTGGTCGAGAAGACCAGCTCGGGGCACCCCGAGGACTGGGACCTTGACGCGCTGTGGGAGGCCCTGCGCACGGTCTACCCGGTCTCGGTCTCCCAGGACGAGCTGATCGAGGAAGCGGGCGGGCGCGACAAGCTCAGCACCGAGTTCCTGCGGGAGCAGCTGGTCTCGGACGCGGAGGTCGTCTACGAGGAGCGCGAGGAGCAGATCGGCTCCGAGGCCATGCGCAACCTCGAGCGCCGAGTGGTGCTCTCAGTACTGGGCCGCAAGTGGCCGGAGCACCTCTACGAGATGGACTATCTCAAGGACGGCATCGGGCTGCGCGCCATGGCTCAGCGTGATCCGCTGGTCGAGTACCAGCGCGAGGGCCACATCATGTACCAGAACCTGATGGACGGCATCCGCGAGGAGACGGTGACCTACCTCTTCTCGGTGGATCTCAGCTCGCAGCGCGCCAACGCCGGCGGCGGACCGCTGGGGGCCGGGCTGCCGAAGCAGCCCAAGTTCCTCCAGTACTCCGCACCCAGCGAGAGCGGACGCACCCAGGTGCGCACCGAGCGCAGCGGCGCGAAGTCCTCCGAGGCCTCCTCCCGGGGATCGGCAGAGGCCTCGGCTCCGACCGCGTCGTCGGTCTCGGATCCGGCGGCCTCCGGCGGCGAGGCCCCGGCCCAGCCGCGCTCGCGCGCCGAGCGCCGTGCCGCGGAGGCCAAGGCCGCGCGCGAGGCCAAGAAGCGGGCGTCGTCCGAGGACTGAGGACGTTGCGTCCATGCGGGACGGCCCGAGCAGGTCGGAGGGGCCGGGCGGAGGCGAGTGCCTCCGCCCGGCCCCTCTTCCGTGCTCGGGCGGCCCCGCAGGGATGGTTCAGCCGACCTCCAGGACCGTGATGCGCCAGGCCTGCTCCTGCCGCTCGGCCCGCACCACGACCGCGCGGGAGCGGGCGTCGTCGCAGATGACCAGGGCTGCCTCGTAGATTCCGGCGTCCACGGCGCACACGCGCTGGCTGCGGACCTCCGAGTGCTGATGCACGCGGTGCACGGGCGCCTCAGCGGGTTCCAGAGCTCTGCGCCTCTGCAGGAGGACGGCTCGGCGATGAAGACGATCCACGATCTCCGGCTCGGCCCAGCGGGCGAGCTGCCTGGCGGGCCGGGCGCCGGCCAGGACCTCGACGGCAGCGACGGCGACAGCTCGGATCAGAGCCGTGGCGCGCTCGCGCTCGGTGCCAGGGGCGCTCGGTCGCGCAGCTGTGCGCTGCTGCTGACGCCAGACGTACGGGCGGGCCGTGCCTGGTGCGGCGGTGCGATCCCCGGTGCGCGGGGTCGGCGGGCGGTGCGAGGTGATGGGCATGGCGGACTCCTGGGGCAGTCAGGGACGGAAGGGCGGGTGGAAGAGACGGCAGCGGGGTGGGGCCGGGCCGGGCCGGTGACAGCGTCTCGAGCGGGCCGGGCCGGCCGGTCTCACTGCTCGGGCAGCAGCTGCGGCGGGACCTGCAGGACGGTCCCGGCGGCCACCTGATCCGGGTCCCGGATCTGATCGGCGTTGGCCTCCCACAGCAGAGGCCAGGACCGGGCGATCTCCGCCGCCGAGGCATCGGGCCCCAGCAGCTGACCGGTCAGCGACCACAGGCTCTCTCCGCTGCGCAGGACCAGCGTGGCCTGGGCCAGGCGGTCCTGGATCCGCTCCGGCGAGGTCTGCGGCGGAGACGCATGCACGATGGGTGCGGACTCTGCGGTCGCGACTCCGGTGGGTGCTGCGTCGAGGGCGCCGGGCATCGTCGCAGCGCTCCACAAGGGGCTCACCGGCGAGCCGACCGCGGTGCGGGGGCTCTGGACCGGCAGATCGCTGGCGCTCTCGCGCTGCTCGTCAGGTGCCGGGGCCTCGACCTGCGCGTCTGCGGAGGCGGGGGCCGCCCAGGCGCTCGCGGCGGCACCGCCGGCCAGGAGCAGGACGGTCCCGGTGCCCAGACCGCGCCGGGCGGACGAGCCGTGGGGCCGGCCGGATGCGCTGAGTCCGGCGGTGGATTCGACGGGCGGCGGGGGAGCGAAGCGGGCTGCGCACTGCACCGACATGGTTGCCTCCAGGCGTCATGGTCACCTGCTCTGCGCACCCCGCCCGAGCCGGAGGCCCGGAGCGGCAGATCCTCTCAGATGCTGTCATTTGATGCCATTTGGTGACTGTTGATGCTCATAGCTTCCAGGAGGACGCGTCAGGTGTCAATCAACGATGATTCTCAATATGAAGCGCCGTGAAGGGATGTCTTTCGTAGACTCCGGGCAGGTCGGTCCACGGCTGGTCGCAGTGGCCTGCCGCGGGCGGGGCGTTCGGGAGACGGGGGAGCCGATGCGCTGGGATGAGCTGTTCGCGGACATGGAAGCGCAGCTGGCGGCCGAGCGCTTCCGGGACGTGGAGCGGGAGGCGGCCGAGCTGACTCGCGCCGAGATCGCGGAGGCGCTGCTGCAGGACCGGTTCCTGGGCTGCGAGGGCGCAGCGGTCCATGTGGGGCTGCGAGGGGGCTCGTCGGTGCGCGGCGAGGCGGCCGGTGCCGGGATGGGCTGGGTCATGCTCGACGGCTCCGCGGTCCAGCTGCTGATCCCGCTGGAGTCGGTGCTGTGGGTCGAGGGGCTGGATCGGCGTCGCGGCGATCCGCAGCGCCGCAGCCGACTCGGGCTGGGACAGGCGGTGCGGGCGCTGGCGCAGGCCAGGGCGGGGGTGCGGGTGATCCTGGTCGACGGCGTGCCGGGCGCAGCGCTGGAGGGGACGATCGACCGGGCCGGGCGCGATCACCTGGATCTGGCGATGCACCCGGACGACGAGTTCCGGCGTCGTCGGGCGGTGCGCGCCATGCGGACGGTACCCTTCTCGGCGATCGCCTGCGTGGTCTCGAACGCCGCGGCGGCCGGGCGCGCCTGAGGCCTCAGTCCAGGGAGGCGCCCGCGCGCACGGCTTCAGCGGTCTCCTGGTGACGCTTCTCGATCCACTGATCGAAGCGCGCCTTCTCGACCCGCCATTGACCGCGGCCGCCGACCTGGATGGCCGGCAGCTCGCCCGAGCGGACCATGGCCCGGGCCTGGGAGGCCGAGATCGCCAGAATGTCGGCGACATCGGCCAGGGTGAGGAACTGCGGCTCTGCCATGGTGATCTCCTGAGATTCCGGGGTCGGGGCCGAGGCCGGCTGCGACCGTGGACATTGTGCCATCCAGTGCGCTGACGTGGGCAGAGGCTGTGGATGAGCCGCCTTGAGGCGGTTCGCCCCCGGATGATGCGCACTGCCGTGGAGAGGCATGCAGTTCGTGCCGTCTGAGCGCAGTTGAAGTCATCGAGTCGTCCACAGTTCCAGTCGAGGTCTCCCGGGCGGGCCCTCGCCGGGTCACGATGAGCACCGGATCGGTCCGCTCGCAAGCGGGCATGGCCGATCGCAGCGCCACGGACGGCCCGCGGCGCTGTGCCGAGTCCAGGAGGCGAACGTGCTCAGATCCGGTTCGACCACTTCATCCCGAAGCGCCTCGGGCGCCTCGGGCACCGCGACGGCCGGACGGCTGCGTCGTCCCGGCTGGCGCGAGCCGCGGCTGCTGGTCGGGCTGGGGCTCGTCGTGGTGGCGATCGCCGCCACGACCGCCACCGTGACCTACGGCGATGCCACGGAGTCCTTCGTCGTGGCCGATCGGGATCTGGAGGTCGGTCAGACCGTCACGGCCGAGGACCTGCGCACCGTCGACCTGCGGCTGGAGTCCACGGGCGAGCAGTATGTGGCCGGGGCGCAGCAGCTGCACGAGGGCTCAGTCGTGCTCCAGCGCGTTCCGGAGGGGCAGCTGATCCCCACGGAATCCCTGGGGCGGCAGGAGGACATCGACCGTCGTCCCATCGGGATCCCGCTGGCCACTCCGCTTCCGTCGGGAACCGAGCCCGGGGACCACGTGGACATCTGGGCCTCCCAGCGCGATCGGACCGGCGGGCAGTGGGACGAACCGGTGCAGATCCTGGAGGGGGCGGAGCTCGCCGGCGTGGAGGAATCCGCCGGCGGGCTGGCCGCTGACGACGACGCCACCGCCCAGGTGCTCGTGGACTCCGCGGAGGTGGAGGCGGTCGTGGGGGCGCTGTCCGGCGAATCCAGGATCACGCTGGTGCCGCACCTGGGCGGCGGACGATGAGCCTTCCGCTGGCCTGCCTCGGCCAGCAGGCGGATCTGCTCGGACAGGAGGTCGACCGGTTGCACGGGCCGGTGACGCTCGTGCGCCGCTGCGGGGACCTGGTCGAGCTGCTGGCCGTGGTGCGCTCGGGCCTGGCGCTGGCCGTTCTGGTGGACGCCGATGAGCCCGAGCTGACGGCACCGGCCCTGGATGCGCTGCACCGCGACGGCGCCGTGGTGGCCGTGGTCGTCCACGAGCCGCTCGTCGCCGTGCTCGACGGGGCGGAGGCAGAGGACGCGCCGGATGACCGCCTGGCCCACGACGCCCACGATCCTGCCTCCGATGCCATCGACTGGCAGCGCCTCGGTGCGCTCGAGGTCCCTGCCCAGCTGCCGGCGCGACAGATCGCCCAGCGCCTCCTGGAGGCTGCTGAGGGGCCGCGCTTCCGCCCCGGCGATCCGCCGATGATGCTCGGCGGCGACGAGGTCGAGGGCGTCGTCGACCCTGGCAGGGGCGCGCCCGGGCAGTCCGAGGGAAGCGGCAATCGGCTCGATGCCGATCATGAGGATCCAGAGGCCGCATGGCGCCGCCTGCTCGAGGAGCCCGAGCAGGCGGTGGGCCTCGACGCTTCGAGCGGTCTGCCTCCTCGAGGGCGCGTGGTCGTGGTCTGGGGACCGCACGGCTCCCCGGGTCGGTCGACGGTGGCGATCAACCTGGCGGCGGAGCTGGCCCAGCAGGGCGTGGAGACCACCCTCGTGGACCTGGACACCTGGGGCCCGTCCACGGCGGCGCTGCTGGGGCTGCTCGACGAGACGGCCGGCGTCGCCCTGGCCTGTCGAGCCGCGGACCGGGATCGGCTGAGCCCGGAGGCCCTCGAGCGGGCGGCCGTGGAGGTCCAGGTGGGCCGCGGCCGGCTGATGGTGCTGACCGGGATCACGCGCCCTGAGCGCTGGCCTGAGCTGCGCGCCGGCAGCGTGCGCCGAATGCTGCGCGCCTGCCAGCACATGCCCCGGGCTCTTCAGCTCGCCGACGGCTCCGGTGCCGCCCCGTCGCGCGGGCCAGCGCCGGTGATCGTGGTCGACGTCGGGGCGAGCCTGGAGGAGGACGAGGAGCTGGTCTCGGAGATCGAGATGCCGCGGCGATCGGCGGCCACCACGGCCGCGCTGGCCGAGGCCGACCTGGTGCTGGCCGTCTGCTCGGCCGAGGTGCTCGGGATCCCGCGTGCGGCCCGGGCGCTTCCGGGACTGCTCGAGCTCACGCCGGCCCCGGTCATGCTCGTGGCCAACCGGGTGCGCCGCTCTGCCGCCGGAAGCTCGCCCCGGGCCGCCCTGAAGGAGGCATGGGCGGCCATCGGTGCACCGGGGCAGTGGGACGCCCACCTGTCCTGGGAGCCGAAGACCGTGGATGCGGCGGCCCTTGCCGGCTCCGTGCTGGCAGAATCCGCGCCGTCGTCGAGCCTGCGCGCGCAGCTGCGCGATCTGGCCGGCTCGGTGCTGCGCCGCCTGGACGGAGATCTGGGCCCTGAGCAGGATGCGGAGGAGATCGAGGACGTCCGCGGAACCCGTCTGGGACGGGCCGTGGGAGGCTGGCTGCGCCGGTGATAGCCTCGAAGCCACGATCCCGTGCGGGCAATGCCGCCCGCTGCGGCGGAAGGAGCCCGAGCGCGTGTCCCTCGTCGAGCTGAGCAGCCGCGATGGATTCTCCGAGGAGGCCGTCGAGCACCTCCATCTGCTCGTGGGCGAGTGGCAGATGCTCGCCGATCTGGGCTTCGGCGATGTCCACCTGACCTTCCCCGATCGCAGCTTCGAGCCCGCTCCGGGCGCCATGCGCCTGCCGGCTCGCGACACGGACTTCCTGATCCTCGATCACGCCCGGCCGGGGACCACGCAGACCCTTTTCCCTGCTGACCAGATCGGCCAGCATCTCGGCCCCCCGCTCAGCGCTCTGCTGCGCGAGATCTGGGGCGCTGCCGGTGTGAGCTCCCACCGCAACACGGGCCAGCGGCTGCTGCCGGGGCTGGCTGCCGACGTCCAGGCCTTAGTGACCACCGTCGTCTTCGACGGGCAGCCGATCGCGCTGCTGTCGCTGATCTCGGAGCGCAGCATTGGGACCACGACCTCTCCGGGGGAGCAGAGCTATCGCGAGGTCGCGGCTCAGCTGATGCGCATGGCGGGGAGGGGGCAGTGGCCGCAGGCCGGCACCCAGCCGTCGCCCCGGCGCGGCAATCCGCGCGTGGGCGATGGCGTCATCAGACTGGACCAGGACGACCGCGTCTCCTTCATGTCCCCCAATGCCGTCTCCGCGGTCGCCCGACTGGGCGCCGGGGAGGCCGCGCTCGGGCAGCGGCTCACGGAGGCGCTGGGCTCCGGAGCCTTCGCGGGGGAGCAGGTCGACGAGGGCCTGATGGGCGTGCTGCGCGGTCGGGTCCCCAGCCACGCGGAGGTCCGCCGGGGCCGCGTGGTCGTGATGTTCCGCTCGGTCCCGCTGTCCGAGGACGGTCAGCGGGTCGGTGCGCTGCTGCTGTGCCGCGATGTCTCCGAGCTGCGTCGGCGCGAGCGCGAGCTGTCCTCCAAGGACGCCGCCATCCGCGAGACGCACCACCGCGTGAAGAACAGCCTGCAGGCCGTGGCGGCCATGATGCGCATGCAGTCGCGCCGCGCAGACAGCCCGGAGGCCCGGCGCGGGCTGTCGGAGGCCATGCGACGGCTCGAGGCCGTCTCGGCGGTGCATGAGACGCTGTCGCACACTCCCGAGGGCTCGGTGGACTTCGACGAGCACTTCAGCCGCCAGATCCGTGCGATCGCCGAGCTGGCCGCCACCGGGCAGACCGTGCGCACGCGCGTCACGGGGAGGTTCGGCCGGCTGCCGGGTCAGCAGGTGACGGCCATGGCCCTGGTGCTCAACGAGATGCTCACCAATGCCGTGGAGCACGGGCTGAGCGGTCGCGACGGCACGATCGAGGTCAGCGCGCAGCGCCGTGATCCGGACCCCTCGACCTGCCGGGAGGCTCGCGCCGAAGGCCGTCCGGTTCCGTGCGCGGAGCTGGTCGTGACGATCGTCGACGACGGCCTGGGCATGGATCCCTCCATGAGCAGCGGACGATGGTCGGCCGATGAGCCCGAGGGATCGTCGATGCCCTCGGCGGGGCTGGGGAGCCGGATCGTGCGCAGCCTGGTGCTGGGGGAGCTCGACGGATCGGTGAGCTGGCGCCCCGGAGACGACAGCGGCACGGTCATCGAGATGACCGTGCCGGTGTACGAGGCCTCGTCGTGACGAGGCGATGAGCTGATCAGGAAGCGCGGCGAGCGCGGGCGTTGCGGCGCTTGAGGGAGCGGCGCTCGTCCTCG
>ERZ501033.67-NODE-67-length-21355-cov-3.411315_pt1 | contig 21355 bp, 20 predicted proteins | sample MGYA00248844_ERZ501033 | MGnify/ENA primary metagenome ERZ501033 (study PRJEB25958, sample SAMN03398539) | human skin metagenome | study: EMG produced TPA metagenomics assembly of the Human Skin Microbiome Metagenome (human skin metagenome) data set.
GTCACCGCCTCACCCGTAGTGGGGTCGACGCCGAGCTCGGTGACCTTGGGGTTCGCCGCCGCCCAGGACGCGCCGATGCTCAGACCGATCATCATGATCACGTTGGGGATGAGCGAGAGCACGGCGACGAGGAGGTAGGCCCACCAGAATTCGCTGCGGGAGGCACGGCCGGTGAAGACCGTGTACTTCTTGAAGAAGCGGCGCACCGCCTGCGGGAAGGAGGCTCCCGGCAGCGGCTGGGAGAGATCGGTGCGGCCGGATGCGGCCTGCGGGGAGACGGCGGCCGGGGCGCCTCCGTCAGCGGGCAGAGGGGACTGCGGTGTTTCGGTCATGGGTTCCTTCGTGGTGTGAACGCCGACGGCGCTGTCACCGAGGAGGCGAGACATCACCGGACCGGCGATGGTCGCTGCACGGATCGGCTGATCCTCGTGCAGCGACCATCATAGCGGTCCTCAGTCCTCCTCGAGGGAGACCGCGGAGAACGCCGAGGCATTGACGGCCCCGGCCACGGCGCGCACGACCTCTTCGGGCACGGCCGTGTCGACGGCCATGACGGAGAGCGCCTCGCTGCCCTCGGCCGACGGTGAGACCTGCATGCCCGCGATGTTGATCTCGTTGGCTCCGAGAGCGAGGCCGAGCTGGCCGATGATGCCGGGGCGGTCCTCGTAGCGGAAGATGAGGAGGTTGTCGGTGAGCTCGATCTCGAGGTCGTAGCCGTCGACCTCGGTGAGCTTCTGGACGAGCTTCGGCCCGGTCACGGTGCCGGCGACCGTGATCCGCTGACCGTCCCCGGTCGTCGCCGTCAGGCGGGTGACGTTGCGGAAGGACTCGCAGTAGGGGTCGGTGACGAGTTCGACGCCGATCCCCCGCTCCTCGGCGAGCAGCGGGGCGTTGACGTAGGAGACCTGGTCGGAGACGACGTCCTTGAACAGGCCCTTGAGCGCGGAGAGCTTGAGGACGGAGACGTCCTTGTCCGCGATCTCCCCGTTGACCTCGACCTTGAAGTGGGTGACCGAGGACTCGGCGAGGGCGTTGACGACGCGTCCGAGCCGCTCGGCGAGCGGACCGGAGACGACGGTGAAGATGCCGAAGAACACGACGCCGATGATGAGATAGGTGAGGAACTCGTTCTTCGCATACCCCAGCCCCGCGACGAAGCCCGCGGGATCGAAGGGCTTCCCGGCCGCCTCGGCGGCTGCCTCTGCCTGACCCACGGTCGCGGGCGAGGTGCCGTACGTGAGCGTGAACGCGGTCATGAAGTAGAAGATGACGTAGGTCGCGAGCATGATGAACGTGCCGAGCAGCAGCGGCAGCCAGCTGCCGGTGAAGACGCGGCCGATCGGGGCGCGCGAGATCTGCTGGCGCGCCTCGACGAGCTGGAACGCCGGGGTCTCCATGAGGGTGAGGCGGACATAGAGGCCGACGGCGACGAGGAGGGCGGAGAGCAGGAACGGGATGCGCCAACCCCACGACAGGAACGCCTCGGGTGAGATCCACGTGCTCAGCCCGACGAAGAGGAGGTTCGCGAGGATGAAGCCGACGGGGGCTCCGAGCTGCGGGAATGTCCCCCAGATCGCGCGCTTGCCCGGAGGGGCGTTCTCCGTGGCGAGGAGTGCTGCACCCGACCATTCGCCGCCGAGGCCGACACCCTGGCTGAAGCGCAGAAGGACGAGGAAGAGCGGGGCGAGGACGACCCAGCCCGGCGTCGAGGCCGTGGGCAGGAGGCCGATGAGGAACGTGCCGATGCCCATGATGAGCAGGGAGGCGATGAGCGTCTTCTTCCGGCCCACCCGGTCGCCGAAGTGGCCGAAGATGATCGACCCGACGGGGCGGGCGACGAAGGCGACGCCGAAGATCGCGAACGAGCTGAGCATCTGCGTCGTCGACGTCTGATTGGGGAAGAAGAGGGCGGGGAAGACGAGCGACGACGCGGTCGCGTAGGCGTAGAAGTCGAAGAACTCGATCGTCGTGCCGACCATCGAGGCGGACAGGACCTTGCCTCGGGTGTTGTTCTTCCGCGTCGCCGCGATCCGGTCGGACTCCGCCGCCGACTGCGCGCCGGGGCCGCCGGGCTGTGTTTCGGTGGACATGTTCTCTGGTGCTCCGCTGTGGTGAGAGGAAGGCACGGGCGGGGATGCCCGTGTCGGACGGACCGACAGTACGCCTGTCTCAGGGAATGCACATGAGATGTCCCGGACTGTGAGATTGCTCTGATGTCCGAGTATTCCGGGTCAGGGTCCTTCCCTCGCCGAGGCGGGGGTCCGGGTCCGCCTCAGACGTCGAGCTTCGTCCGGTGGGAGGTGTGCGGGCCGCCTCGGCGGAGGGCGATCGCGATGCCGAGGACGATGAGTCCGGCGAGGCAGAGGCCGACGCCCACCCAGGCCGGCGCCCGGTACCCGAGGCCCGCGGTGATGACGATGCCGCCGAGCCACGCGCCGAGGGCGTTGGCGAGGTTGAACGCGGCATGGTTCATCGCCGCCGCCAGGCTCGGGGCATCGGTCGAGTCGCGGAGCAAGCGCATCTGCAGGGCCGTGGTGATCATCGAACCGGCGATGCCGATGAAGAAGAGGGCGACGATCGCGATCGCCGCGATCTGCGTGAACGCACCGAAGATCGAGAGCACGATCGCCGAGAGGACCATGCCGGCGACCCCGGAGCGCTCGATCGACTTGTCGACGAGTGGCCCGGCGATGAGGGAGCCCGCGGTCATCCCGAGGCCGTAGACGGCGAGCACCCAGGGGATCGCGGTGCCGGGGACGTGGGCGACCTCGGTCATCGTCGGGGTGATGTAGGTGTAGACGGCGAACATGCCGCCGAAGCCGACAGATCCGGCGACGAGGGTGAGGATGATCTGCGGCCTCGCCAGGGCCTTCATCTCACCGCGGGCAGACGGCGCCTGGCTCAGCCGCACCTTCGGCACGGCGATGGCGACCATGATGACGGTGAGCACGCCGAGGGCGGCGACGAGGGCGTAGGCGCTGCGCCAGCCGAAGGCGTTGCCGAGCGCCGCGGCGACGGGGACGCCGACGATGTTCGCGATCGTCAGGCCGAGCATGACGCGCGCCATCGCCCGTCCGCGTCGACCCGCGGGCACGAGAGAGGCGGCGACGATCGCACCGATGCCGAGGTAGGCGCCGTGGGGCAGGCCGCTGACGAAGCGGGCGATGTTGAACGTCGCCGCGTTCGGGGCGAGCATCGAGGCGACGTTGCCGAGCGCGAAGAGGCCCATGAGGCAGAGCAGGAGCACCTTGCGGTCCATGTGGGCGGCGATCGTCGTGATGAGCGGCGCCCCGACGACGACGCCGAGGGCGTAGAGCGAGACAGCGTGCCCCGCCTCGGGGACGGTGATGTCGAGTTCCGCGGCGATGTGCGGCAGCAGGCCCATCGTCGCGAACTCGGTGACGCCGATGCCGAAGGCGCCGATCGCGAGCGCGAAGACGGCGAACTTGTACGTGCTGCGGGGCACAGGGGCATCGCTCATGGCTGTCCTCTGGACTGGGGTGCGGGTGAGGTCGTGGGCGGCAGGGGCGCTCGCCGCAACCGAACCAGCCTAGTGGCCAGGGCTCGGCGCGGGAAGTCCCGGTCGTCACAATGTGAGCGGTCGAACAGGCGGTGCCGTGTCGGTGCACCGGGCTGCCGTGTCAGCGGTCGGGTCTACGCTGAGGGTGGTCGCAGCAGTCGAGGCAGTCTCGAGAGGAGTGTGCCATGGGCGAGAGCGTTGCCGCGGATCCGCACGCCGCGGACCCCGAACCGCCGCCGGACGGGCAGCGGACGTTCCTCCATGTCCTCGTCAACACGGCGATCGCGAACGTGACGACGAGCTTCCTCTGGTTCGCGCTCACCTTCTGGGTCTACGTCGAGACGCGCTCGGTGCTCGCCACCGGTGTCATCGGAGGGGCGTACATGCTCCTCGTCGCCCTGTTCTCGATGTTCTTCGGCACCGTCGTCGACCGGTTCCGCAAACGCCGGGTGATGATCACCGCGACCGCGGGCACCCTCGTCCTCTTCGCGCTCACCGGGCTCATCTACCTCTCCGTGCCCGACGCCGTCCTCCTCGACGTGGCCGGGCCGTGGTTCTGGGTCTTCAGCCTCGTCATGCTCGCCGGCGCCGTCGTCGAACAGCTGCGCGGCATCGCGCTGTCGACGACCGTGTCCCTGCTCGTGCCCGGGCCGAGGCGGGCCAACGCGAACGGCCTCGTCGGCACCGTCCAGGGTCTCGGCTTCCTCGTCACCTCGGTGTTCAGCGGGCTGGCGATCGGGTACCTCGGGATGGGCTGGTCGATCCTCATCGCCGTCGTGTGCATCGGGCTCTCGCTTGCCCACCTGCTCACCCTCCGGATCCCCGAACCGGTCATCGTCCGCGCCGAGGGACAGCCCGGCTGGGTCGACATCCGCGGAGGACTCGCCGCGGTCCTCGCCGCGCCCGGACTCTTCGCCCTCGTCCTCTTCACGACGCTGAACAACCTCGTCGGCGGCGTCTACATGGCGCTCATGGACCCCTACGGCATCGAGGTCTTCGGCACCGTCCAGACCTGGGGCATCGCGCTCGCGGTCGTCTCGACGGGCTTCATGGTCGGCGGCGCCCTGGTCGCGAAGTTCGGGCTCGGGCGCAACCCGATCCGCACCATGCTTCTGCTCTGTTGCCTCATCGGCGCCCTCGGAGCGGTCTTCGCGATCCGGGAGGCGTGGCTGCTCTACGGGCTGGGCATGCTCGGGTTCTTCATCGTCCTGCCCGCCGTCGAAGCCGCCGAACAGACCGTCATCCAGCGGGTCGTGCCCTACCGCCAGCAGGGGAGGGTGTTCGGCTTCGCAATGACCTTCGAGGCCGCGGCAGCCCCGATCACCGCATTCCTCATTGCCCCGCTCGCGGAGTTCTGGATCATCCCCTACATGGACTCACCCGCAGGTGAGGACCGCTGGGGCTGGCTGCTCGGAACCGGAGAGGTCCGCGGGATCGCGCTCGTCTTCGTGTGGTCGGGAGTGATCTCGATCCTCCTCGCTCTCGCGGCCTTCGGCACCCGCGCCTACCGGATGCTCTCGACCCAGTACCGGGAGGTCGCGGCGAACGATGAGAAGGACGTCGCCGAGGACAGCGACCCAGCCACCGGCGACCGGACCGCCTGAGTCCTCAGTCGAGTCCCTCGGCGTCGACTTCGGCCAGCGCCTCCGCGGCGACGGCGAAGGCGGTGTTGGCTGCGGGCACGGAGCAGTAGATCGCCGACTGGAGGAGGACCTCCTTGATCTCGTCACGGCTGAGCCCGTTGCGCAGGGCGGCTTTGACGTGCATCTTCAGCTCGGCCTCGTGGCCGCCGGCGACCATCGCGGTGAGCGTGATCGCCGAGCGCATCCGGCGGTCGAGTCCCGGCCGGGTCCAGATCTCTCCCCACGCGAAGCGGGTGATGAGGTCCTGGAAGTCGGCGGTGAAGTCGGTGACCGCCGCGTTCGCACGGTCGACGCGGGCGTCGGAGAGGACCTCGCGGCGCACCCGCATGCCCGCGGCCCACACCTCGTCTCGGTCGGCATCGCGGGGTCCCGACTCGGTCGGCAGTCCCGCCGCATCGTCCGCCTCGCCGACGGCCGTCACCCCGTCGGAGATCCGGCCTGAGAGGAAGTCGGCGAGCAGCGTCGCGGTGAGCGCGGGCGCCTCGATGGGCACGAGGTGGGCTGCGCCCTCGATGACCTCGAGATGGGACTCGCGCACGCCCGAGGCGATCTCGGCGAGCTTCGGCGGCGGCGTCGGCTTGTCCTCGGATCCGGCGACGGCGAGGACGGGAACGGTGATCTCCGGCAGCCGATCGCGGATGTCGAAGTCGGCGAGCGTGAAGCACAGCGCGGCGTAGGAGAACCGGTCGGCGTCCTGGAGGGAGTGGAGGAGTGCGGCCGAGGCCTCCGGCTCCCGCTCCATGAACCCGGGAGCGAACCAGCGCTCGGCCGAGCCGATGACCTGCGTCGGGGTGCCCGAGATCGCGACGGTCTCCGCCCGCTCCTCCCAGCCTTCGCGTTCGCCGATCTTCGCCCCGGTGCAGAACGCCGCGACACGCTCGAAGCGCGTCGGGTGGTCGAGGGCGAGCTGGAGGGAGAGGGCCCCGCCGATCGAATCCCCAGCCACGGAGACCCGGGCGTCGGGGCCGGCGACGTCGGGAAGGACGCGGTCGAGGGTTGCGAGCACCGCCTCGGCGAGGTCGGTCATCGTCACCGTCGGCACGTCCGAGCGGACGGTTCCCGCGGGGACGTCGAGGGCGGGGGAGCGGCCGTGGCCGGGCAGGTCGATGCCGACGACGGCGGTGTCCGGGGTGAGCCGTGCGAACTCCTCGGCCGCCGTCTGCCACAGCGCGCCCACGGAGGTGCCGAGGGAGGGGAGGACGACGAGCACCGAGGCGGCGGGGGTCGTCGGGGCGGTGAGGACAGAGGCGGTGAGTTCCACGGTGGTCGCTTTCGTCGGGGCTGTGCAGGTCAGAGCTGGTCGGGTCAGTGCGGATCAGGTCGGGGGTCGCGCTCGGCGATCATCGCGATGATCGTCCGCCGGATGTCCTCGGCCTCGCCGAGGCTGTTCTCCGGGGCGAAGAATCCCGTGAGATCCGGTGGGGTCGGGTCGTCCGACGACCCGGACGACTGCGCGAGAGCGTGTCGCAGCCGCTGCTCCGGGTCACCGCCCGGGGCGGTGATCTCCGCGATCTGCGCCTTCGACAGGCGGTCGCCGAAGACGGTCGTCACCTTCTCCGCGAAGATGCCGGGACTTGCGGCGTCGAGGTTGGTCCGCATCCGCGCCGCGTCCGCGCTCAGCCCGGCCACCGTCTCCTCGAGGAGGGTGAGCGAGGACAGGGCGAGCGTCATGAGCTCGGCCAGGGTCGGCCATTCGGCGTGCCACGCTCCGTCGGAGCGCTCCTCGACCGCCTCGGCGGACGTCGTCACCAGGGTCGCCATCGCCCCGGGCACGCGCATCCCGTTGCGGTGGAGGAGGACCGCCGAGGTGGGGTTGGTCTTCTGCGGCATCGCCGAGGATCCGCCGGTCGCCGCCAGGCGCAGCTCCCCGACCTCGGGGCGGGTGCCGATGAGGACGTCGCGGGCGATCGAGGCGCCGACGGTCACGCACTGCGTGAAGTGGGTCCCCCACGTCAGCACGCGGACCCGGTCGGTGTGCCACGGCACCGGCACCGCGGCCAGGGCGGCATCGGGTCCGCGCAGCTGGACCTGGAACTCCCGGAGGAGGACCTCGGTGCGCTCGCCGGGGAACTCCCGGATCGCCGCCCGGGTCCCTGCGGCACCGCCGACCTGGACATAGTTGATCGCGGGAGTCAGCCGCCTGACTTCGTCGACCTCGGCCGCCCATGTCGCGACCCGCAGCCCGAAGGTCGTCGGCAGGGCCGGCTGGGTGAGCGTGCGGGCGAGGCAGAGGGTCTCGGCGTGGGCGTCGGAGAGCGCGACGAGCCGGGCGCTGATCCCCTCGAGTGCGGCCTGCGTCTGCCGGACGGCTCGGGAGACGAGGACACCGAGGGCGGAGTCGAGGACGTCCTGGCTCGTCAGGCCCCGATGGACGATGCGACCGGTCGCGGGGGCGAGGCGGGAGCGGACCGCGGTGAGGAACGGGATGACGGGGTTGCCGCCGGCCTCGGCGTCGGCGGCGAGGGTCTCGAGCGCGGTCGCATCGGCGGCCAGCGACCACGCGCTCGCCTCGATGGCCTCGACCGCATCGGTCCGCTGGTCGGCGGAGATGAGGCCGGCGGCCGACTGCGCGTTCACCCATGCCGCCTCGACGTCGCCGATGGCCGTGATGAGTGCCGCGTCGTCGATGCTCTCAGCCCCCCGGAGGTCGCCGGGGGCGAAGAGGAGGCGGGTGTGGGCCACCGGGTCGCTCATGCGGTCTCCCTCGTCGATGCTCGGTGCTGCCTCAGTCGTCGTGGCTGGGGAAGCGGAGGAACGGGGTCTCGTCCTCACCCTGCAACCGTATGTCGAAACGCAGGGATCCGTCAGCCTCCCGGACGGCGATGAGACGCTGCCGCTCCGCAGACTCCAGTGAGCTGAGGAGCGGATCGGTCGCGTGCGCCTCGGTGTCCTCGGGGAGGTAGACGCGGGTGAAGAGCCGGTTGAGCAGGCCCCGGGCGAAGACGACGACGCTGATGAACCGGGCCCGTCCCGCCTCGGTGGGGCCGGGTTCGACGGTCGAGAAGCTGAAGCGTCCTTCGGGGTCGGCCGCACACCGGCCGAAGCCGGTGAAGGTGAACCCGTCGCGGCGCAGGGACCCGGTCCTGAGCACGACGGTCCCGGTCTCGTCAGGCTGCCAGATCTCGAGGATCGCGTCGGGCACGGGGTCTCCGGCCCCGTCGTAGACGACGCCGTGGAGCTCCACGGCCCGGCTGGAACCCGGCGGGACGAGTTCTCGGTCGCCGGGGTAGGGCAGGGCGTAGCCGTAGAAGGGCCCGACGGTCTGGCCCGGGGTGGGGGTGAGGCGCGTCTGCTCAGTCATGGTCTTCCTCTTCCATCCAGGTGCGGTTCGACCCGGTGAGCACGATGTCCCACTGGTAGCCCATGAGGTACTCGTGTTCGGTGAGGTCGTGGTCGTAGGTCGCGATGAGGCGCTGCCGGGCCTTCTCGTCGGTGATCGACTGGTAGATCGGGTCGAGGGCGAAGAGCGGGTCACCCGGGAAGTACATCTGCGTGACCCTCCGCTGCGTGAACTCCGAGCCGAAGAGCGAGAAGTGGATGTGGGCCGGCCGCCACGCATTGTGGTGGTTCTTCCACGGGTAGGGGCCCGGCTTGATCGTGAGGAACGAGTACGACCCGTCGGGGCCGGTGAGCGTGCGGCCGACACCGGTGAAGTTCGGGTCGATCGGCGCCGGATGCTGGTCGCGCTTGTGGATGTAGCGTCCCGCCGAGTTCGCCTGCCAGATCTCGACGAGCTGACCGGCCACGGGGCGGCCGTCGCCGTCGAGGACCCTGCCGGTCACGCGGATGCGCTCACCGATCGGCTCCCCGCCGTGCTGGACGGTGAGGTCGGATTCGAGGATGCCGATGTCGCGGTGGCCGAAGGCAGGGGAGTGGAGTTCGATCGTCTCCGGGTCGGCGTGGCGCAGGTCCTTCGTCGGGTGGCGCAGGAGGGATGACCGGTAGGGCAGGTAGTCGAGTCGCGGCTGCGTTTCGGCCGGGGCTCCGCCGGCAACGGCGTCACGGTATTCGGTGCCGATCGCATCGATCTCGGCGCTCAGGGTCGCCTGCGACTCCGCGGCATCGTCGGGACCGGGGACTCTCGTCGCACTCATGGTCGGGCCTCTCTTCTCTCGTGGTCAGGTCTCTCGTGGTTTAGGGAACTGGTCAGCCGTGCGGCCATCCGGTGTAGCACTCGGCGAGGTAGCGTCGGCCGTGCTCGGAGTCGAGCAGGGAGGTGAGCTCGCCGAGGCTGCGCTTCGTCTCGAAGGCATCCGCGGTCGGGTCGGTGTGGAGCATCCGCGTCATCTGGTAGGAGAAGTTCTGCGCCTTCCACACCCGCTTCGTCGCCGTCGTCGAGTACCGGGCGAGCGCCTCGGCGTCGGAGTCGCGCAGCGCCGCGACCAGCGCGGGGGCGAGGACGGCGACGTCGGCGAAGGCGAGGTTGAGTCCCTTCGCCCCGGTCGGGGGCACGGTGTGGGCGCTGTCGCCGGCGAGGAAGAGGGAGCCGTGCTGCATCGGTTCGGTGACGGCCGAGCGGAAGGGGAGGACGACCTTGTCCGTGATCGGTCCTGTCTTGAGTTCGAACCCGTCGGGGCCTGCGACTCGGGCCTGGAGTTCGGTCCAGATGCGGTCGTCGGACCAGTCGTCGGGATCCGTTCCCGGGTCGGCCTGGAAGTACATGCGCTGGACGTCGGCGCTGCGCTGGGAGATGAGCGCGAAGCCGCGGTCCGAGCGGGAGTAGATGAGGACCTCGTGGCTCGGCGGGGCCTGGCAGAGGATCCCGAACCAGGCGAACGGGTACTCGTGGAAGAAGCGCTGCCTCGAGGCCTCGGGGATCGACGCGCGCGACGGGCTGCGGGAGCCGTCGGCGCCGACGACATAGCGGGCGGAGATGCTCAGCTGCTCACCGTCCTCGGTGACCGCGCGGACGGACGGGGAGGTCGAGTCGATGTCGGCGAGGCGAGTGTCGGTGACCGAGTAGAAGGTCGGGCTGCCGGTCCGGGCACGGGCGGCGGCGAGGTCGACGAAGGCCTCGTTCTGCGGGTAGAGCCACACGGACTCCCCGACGAGGGAGGGGAAGTCGAGAGGGTGGCTGATCCCGTCGACGCGGACGTCGATGCCGTCGTGGCGATGGCCTGCGGAGTGGACACGGGAGTCGATGCCCGGAGTCTCGAGCATCCGGACCGAGGCGGCTTCGAGGATGCCGGCACGATGGGTGGCGGCGATGTCGTCACGGCTGCGGTTGTCGATGACGACCGAGTCGATGCCCGCGGCGTGGAGCAGGTGGGCGAGCATGAGCCCCGCGGGTCCTGCGCCGACGATCGCGACGTCGGTGTGGAGATCTGGCACCGTGGCCTCCTTGCCTGTGTGGGTGATCCCAGTGTGCTCTGGGCCACTCCGCTGCCGCGAGGGCGTTCCCATTGAACGGAAAAGAGATCCTTGACGTCGTCGTGCAGATTGCTCAACAATGGAGGGCGTTGTCCATCGAATCCGTATCTCGTTACCAGACTGTATGAACGATCGGTGCGGAGGCGATGCTCAACAGTCTCCGCCTCCCGGTGTGTGCCGGGAGGCCTCCCACAGAAGGACCACTCATGATCATCACCGGACTCGTCGTCGGTCTGCTCCTCGGTTTCGTCCTCCAGCGAGGGCGCTTCTGCGTCACCGGCGCGTTCCGCGACCTCACTTTGACGGGGAACACGCGATGGTTCTCCGCCCTCATCGTCATCATCGCCGTCCATGCGGTCGGACTCGCGCTGCTCACCTCTCTCGGCATCATCGCCCCGGAGGCGACGGCCTTCCCGTGGCTCGCATCGATCCTCGGCGGGCTGATCTTCGGGTTCTCGATGATCCTCGCCGGCGGCTGCGCGACCGGGACCTACTACCGGGTCGGTGAGGGCCTCGTCGGCAGCTGGATGGCGCTCATCTTCTTCGCCCTCACCGCCGCCGTGATGAAGACCGGTCCTGCGGCCGGGCTGACCGACGGGCTGCGGTCGATCACGGTCGCCGACGGGTCGCTGCCGGCGACGACCGGTCTGAGTCCGTGGGTGTTCGCCGTCGTCCTCTCCGGTATCGCGGTGTGGCTGACGATCCGCCACAATCGGAAGCTCGGAACGCCGGTGGCGACTCTGCCTCCGCGGAAGACGGGGCTGGCGCATCTGCTCACCGAGAAGCGCTGGAATCCGTTCGCGACAGCGGTCGTCATCGGCATCATCGCCACGGTCGCGTGGCCTCTGTCGGCGGCGACGGGACGGAACTCGGGGCTGGGCATCACGACTCCATCGGCGAATCTCGTCGCGTTCTTCGCGACGGGCGACCTCACCCTCGTCGACTGGGGAGTCATGCTCGTCATCGGCATCCTCGTCGGCTCCTTCATCGCGGCGAAGGCCTCCGGGGAGTTCCGGGTGCGCGTGCCCGATCGGGACACGCTCCTCAAGGCCATCGTCGGCGGAGTCGGCATGGGCATCGGCGCGGCGATCGCCGGGGGATGCACCGTCGGCAACGCGATGGTCTCGACCGCACAGTTCGAATACCAGGGATGGGTGGCGACGTTCTTCATGATCGTCGGCGCAGGAATCGCTGCGAAGGCCACCATCAGTCCACGAAGCACAGCGGGAGCTCCGGTGCCCGCGGAAAGCAGGACAGCATGAAGCAGATCCTCGAGACCAACGGGCTCGTCTGCCCCTTCCCTCTCGTCGAGGCCAAGGACGCGATCGGGCAGCTGAGCGCAGGCGACGAACTCGTCATCAACTTCGACTGCACCCAGGCCACCGAGGCGATCCCGCAGTGGGCAGCCGAGAACGGCTACCCGGTCACCCACTTCGACCGCACCGGCGACGCCTCGTGGACGATCACCGTCCAAAAGGCGTAGCCCCTGACTAGACTCGCCGTATGAGGATCACGGTACTCGAAGGCGACATCACCACGGTCCACGCCGACGCGATCGTCAACGCGGCGAACTCGAGCCTCCTCGGCGGAGGCGGCGTCGACGGGGCGATCCACCGCGCTGCGGGGCCGAGCCTGCTCGAGGAGGCCCGCGAGATCCGGCGGACGACGCATCCGCGGGGACTGCCTCCCGGTCAGGCCGTCGCGACCGGGGCCGGCGACCTCCCCGCGCGCTGGGTCATCCACACGGTCGGCCCCAACCGCAATGCCGGGGAGGCCGACCCCGAGGTGCTCGAGTCGTGCTTCGAGTCGAGCCTCAACCTCGCCGAGGAGCTCGGGGCGACCACGATTGCGTTCCCCGCGATCGGCGGCGGGGTCTACGGGTGGTCGCCCCGGGACGTCGCCGAGGCGGCGGCCTCCGTCATCGTCGACGGCCGGGCCCGCGGGCGCTGGGACTCGATCGCCGAAGTCCAGTTCGTCCTCTTCTCCGACACGATGACGAGCGTGTTCTGCCAGGTCTTCGACCACGACCAGTGGTGAGGGGGAGTCATGAAGGTCCACAGCATCATCGCCGATCTGCCGGTGCCCGACATCGACGGGGCCAAGGAGTTCTACGCCGACTACCTCGGACTGTCGACGGAGGAGTTCAACCTCGGCTGGGTCGCCCGGTTCACCTCCCCGGAGACCGGTGCGCACCTCCAGGTCGTGACCAAGGATGCGACGTCCCCGGTCGATGCCGTCGTCTCGGTCAAGGTCGACGATGTCGGCGCCGCCTTCGCCGAGGCGGTCGACCGCGGGTATGAGATCGTCCACCCGCTCACCGACGAGGAATGGGGAGTCCGCCGCTTCTTCGTCCGCGCCCCCGACGGCAACGTCCTCAACATCGTCGCCCACCGGGAGTGAGGGGGCGTTAGGCTCAGGACATGCCCCTTGCCCTCATCACCGGTGCCGCCCGGGAGAACAGCATCGCCGCCGGCATCGTGCCCCGATTGCGCGTCGACGGCTGGACCGTCGTCACGAGCGACCTCGAGAATGCCGACTATGCGTGCGACCTCGCGACTCCGACCGGACCCGAGGAGCTCATCGCGGCGGTGAGGGCCGAGCACGGCACGATCGACGCGCTCGTCCTCTCCCACGCCCACGACGTCGAATCCGGAATCCTCGACACGAGTGCCGAGAGCTTCGACGCCCACCTCGCCGTCAACGCGCGGGCGAGCCTCCTCCTCATCGCCGACTTCGCCCGTCAGGTCTCCGATGGCGGCGGCGCGATCGTCGCCTTCACCAGTGACCACACCACGGGCAACCTCCCCTACGGGGCGTCGAAGGGCGCGCTCGACCGCATCGTCATCTCCGCGGCCCGCGAGCTCGGCCCCAAGGGGATCTCGGCGAACGTCGTCAATCCCGGTCCCATCGACACGGGGTGGATGGACGAGGAGCTGCGGTCGTCGCTGCGCCCGCACCAGCCGCTCGGGCGCCTCGGCACTCCAGGCGACATCGCCGGCGTCGTCGCCTTCCTCCTCTCACCCGAGGGGCGGTGGGTCTCCGGTCAGCTGTTCGGCGCCGACGGTGGGTTCTCGGCCCGGTACTGAGCGCCGCCTCGGCGGGCTCACCCCTCGTCGCGGGTGAGTCTGAGGAGGAGGCGGAGGAGTTCGCCGTCGGAGTCGTCGTCCTCCGCGGGACTGTCGACGTCGTGGACCTCGGCGTGGAGCTGCTCCATCTTGCGATCGAGCTCCCCGGCGGCGTTCGCTGCCCTGGTGAGCTCCTCGACGAGGCGGTCGGGCACGTCACCTTGGTACTTGTAGTGGATCTTGTGCTCGAGGCTCGCCCAGAAGTCCATCGCGATCGTGCGCACCTGCACCTCGCAGACGATCGGCACCGGACCGGCCGAGAGGAAGACGGGGATCTCGAGGATCGCGTGCAGACTCTTGTACCCGTTCGGCTTGGGGTGGGCGATGTAGTCCTTGATCTCGATGATCCGCACGTCGTTCTGCGAGGTGAGCGTCTCGAGCACGCGGTACGTATCGGCGATGAAGCTGCACGTGATGCGGATGCCGGCGATGTCGGTGATGTTCGCCGTGATCGCGTCGATCTCGAGCGGCAGGCCCCTGCGGGTGATCTTCTCGATGAGGCTGCGCGGGGACTTCACCCGCGAGCTGATGTGCTCGATGGGGTTGTAGCGGTGGAGGTGGAGGAACTCCTCGCGGAGGATCGAGACCTTCGTGAGCATCTCATCGATCGCGAACTGGTGGTGCATGAGCATGCGCGCGAAGTCGGTGCGCAGTCGCCGGACCCTCTCGGCTTGGCCTGGGGTGAACGGGTCTGCGGGGGTGGCCATCGACGCTCCTGGGGTTCTCATTCCTCACCGGGTGCGAGGACGCTGTCAGTCTACGACGGCCGGTGCGGGGGTTCCCGTGTTGCCGGGAATGTGATTGAGTCAGCTCAAGGAGGAGTGATGGGAAAAGTGACATGGGGCTTCTCGTGCTCGCTCGACGGGTTCATCGCCGGACCCGGCCACGACATGTCGTGGCTTTCGGCAGCCGAACCGCTCGTCGACGGCACCACCGAGGCGATGGCCGCGCAGGTCGCCGTCATCATCTCCGGCCGCCGCGGCTACGACGCGGCCAAGTCCCAGGCCGAGATCCGCGACGAGATGACCGCGGAGGCCTACGGCGGCGCGTGGTCGGGCACCGAGTTCGTCCTCACCCACCGGCCCGAGGAGCTCGCCGATGACCCGTCGGTCATCCCCCTCGACTGCTCCATCGCCGAGGCGGTCGAGCGTGCCCAGGTCATCGCGGGTGAGCGGGACATTCAGATCATCAGCGCCGACATCGCCCGGCAGGCGCTCGAGGCCGACCTCATCGACGAACTCCAGTACTTCTCCGTGCCTGTCTTCCTCGGCGACGGGGTCCGGATCTTCGATGTCCCCGGCGGTCGGCGCCTCGACTGGGAGCTCGTCGACATCGACGAGGCGAATCCGCGCAGCTTCGGCAGAACCTACCGCCCCAAGGGCCGTGCGGCGTACCGTTGAGGCATGTGCCGGAACATCCGAACCCTCCACAACTTCGAACCCGCCGCCACCTCGGACGAGGTCCACGCCGCGGCCCTGCAGTACGTGCGCAAGATCGCGGGGACGACGAAGCCCTCGCAGGCCAACGCCGAGGCCTTCGATGCGGCCGTCGAGGAGATCGCCTACGCCACCCAGCACCTCCTCGATGCGCTCGTGACGAATGCCCCGCCGAAGAACCGTGAGGTCGAGGCCGAGAAGCGCCGGGCGAGGTACGCCGCCCGCACGTGAGCTCACTCGCCCGCCCGGGTCCCCTGGGCGATGAGGTCCTGCGTGATCCCCGCCGAGGCGGTCCGCAGTGCCTGCATGATCGCAGGCATCCCGACATTGCGCTCGGAGTCGACGACGACGCCGAGGCCGGCGATCGTCAGCCCGCTGCCGTCGAAGACGGGCACCGCGATCCCCGTGGTGCCCTCGTCGATGTGTCCGACGAGCTCGGCCCGATGGTAGGTCCTGATCGTCTGGAGCATCCGGCGCAGGATCGTCGGATCCGTCGTCGTGTGCTCGGTGAAGGCCGAGAGCGGACCGCGCAGGTACGCCTCACGGACGTGACGGGGAGCGTGGGCGAGGAGGACGAGACCGCACGACGAGGCATGGGCGGGCAGACGTCCCGCGGTGCGCGAGCGGTGGACGACCGCGCTTGGCTTCGACATCCGTTCGACGAAGAGGACCTCGCGTTCGCGGAGGATCCCCAGCTGCGTGTTCTCCCCGACGAAATCGTGGAGGTTGGTCATGTGCGGGCGGGCCAGGGAGGCGAGCTCGACGGCGTCGGAGGCGCGGTTCGACAGCTCCCACATCCCCACCCCGATGCGGATCCGCCCGGACGGGTCCCGCTGCAGGAGATCGTGGCGCATCATGTCGTTGATGAGGCGATAGGCCGTCGACTTCGGCAGCTGCGCCCGCGCCGAGAGCTCGTCGGTGCTCAGCGACGGGTGGTCCGGATCGAAGGAGCTGAGGACGCGGACGAGCCGATCGATCATCGAATCGCCCGATGGTGAGTTCGCCATGTCAGCCATCGTAGCTGCGCAGCGGTCCGCTTCCCAATGAATGAAACACTTCTCGCTCTCGGTGGTGCGCGTCACTATCGTGGCAAGCAGTGCGGTGCGCACCGCGGATCCGCGGTGCGCACGGCAGCCATCCTGGTCCCGCCTCAAAGGAGAGCAGCGTCGATGACGACGGTCTCGGTCCGACACGCAGTCCACGAACTCATGGCCTTCCACGGCATGTCCACGATCTTCGGCAACCCCGGTTCGAACGAGCTGCCGTTCCTCAAGGACCTGCCGGCCCACTAAGTCCTCGGACTCGGCGAGAGCTCCGTCGTCGCCATGGCCGACGGCTACTCGCAGATCACCGACCGACCCACCCTCGTCAACCTCCACGCTGCATCCGGGACCGGCAACGGACTCGGTGCGCTGACGAATGCGACCATCTCCCGGTCGAAGCTCGTCCTCACCGCCGGCCAGCAGGTCCGGGACATGGTCGGCCCCGAGGTCATGCTCGCCAATGTCCGGGCCACCGCCCTGGCCGCGCCGCTCGTCCACCAGTCCCTCGAACCGCTCTCGGCCGCCGATGTGCCCCGCGCGTTCTCCCAGTCCGTCTTCGCCGCTGAGGCCGGACCCGTCTACCTCTCCGTGCCCTACGACGACTGGGACGCCGAGGTGCCCGCTGCCGTCATCGACCAGCTCTCCCGAACCGTCACCGCAGGTGAGACCGTCGATGCGCAGACCGTTGCCGAGCTGCACTCCCGTCTGCTCGAGGCGAACGACCCCGTCCTCGTCCTCGGTCCCGACGTCGACGACCCCCGCGCCTGGGAGTCCTCCATCGCACTCGCCGAGGCGCTCGATACTCCTGTCTGGGCCGCGCCCTCCCTTCCCCGGCTGCCCTTCCCCAACCAGCATCCGCTCTTCCGCGGGGTCCTGCCAGCATCCATCGCCGGCATCGGGGAGATCCTCGGAGCCCACGACCTCGCGCTCGTCATCGGTGCCCCCGTCTTCCGCTATCACCAGTGGCAGCCCGGCGAGTACCTGCCCGAGTCGACGACGCTCATCCAGATCGGCGATGACCCGGCCGCGGCGGCCCGCGCCCCGTTCGGCGACGCCGTCCTCGCCGATCCCGTGGCCCTCGTCCGCGCCCTCGCCGAGGCGGTCGCCCCCGCACCCCAAACCGTGAGCGAGTGGACGGCCGAGATCGACCCGCCGGTCACCTCGGCGAGTGAGGGAACCCTCCACCCGGAGGAGGTCTTCGCGACCCTGCGGGAGGAGCTGCCGAAGGACACCCGGTTCGTCGTCGAATCGACATCGACGAACGCCGCCTTCTGGGCGCAGATGGACCTGCGCGAGCCCGGCTCCTACTTCTTCCCCGCCTCGGGAGGCCTCGGCTGGGGTCTGCCCGCCTCCATGGGCATCGCGCTCGCCGACCCCGATCGCCCGGTCGTCGCGATCATCGGCGACGGATCGGCCCACTACTCGATCGCCGCCCTGCGCACCGCCGTCGACGAGGGCATCGAGCTGACCATCGTGGTGCTGCGCAACCGTTCGTACGCGGCACTGGACTGGTTCGCAGGCATGCTCGGCGTCGACAAGGCACCGGGACTCGACCTCGGCGAGGTCGACTTCGTCTCGATCGCCCGCGGCTACGGAATGACCGCCCACCACGCCGACGACAGCTCTGACCTCGCCCGACTCCTGGGTGAGGCGTCCGGACCCACGCTCATCGAGGTGAGCACCGAGAAGACCCGACCCGAGAAGAAGTAAGAGGAGACCACGATGAGCACGGACACGTTCCTCGGCACCGACTGGCACGGATCGATCTTCACCGGGGCGTGGAGCCCAGGCGGAGGCGAGACCTACCCTGTCGTCGAACCCGCGACAGGTCAGACCCTGGCCGAGATCGGTGCGGCGAGCGCCGACGACGTCTACGCGGCGGCCGCCCGTGCCGCCTCCGCCCAGAAGCAGTGGGCGAGGACGACCCCGGCGGAGAAGGCGGCGGTGCTGCGCCGGGCCGGTGACCTCTGGGCCGAGCACGCCGCGGAGATCGGCGAGTGGATCGTCCGCGAATCCGGGGCGATCCAGCCCAAGGCCGACCTCGAGACGACGATGGCCGCGCAGATCTGCTACGAATCGGCGAGCCTGCCCAGCCACCCGAAGGGCGAGGTGCTGCCCTCGAACGAACCGCGCTGGTCGTTCTCCAGGCGCCTGCCCGCCGGAGTCGTCTCGGTCATCGCACCGTTCAACTTCCCGCTCATCCTCTCCATCCGCTCGGTCGCGCCTGCGCTCGCCCTCGGCAACGCCGTCCTCCTCAAACCCGATCCGCGCACCGCGGTCTCCGGTGGCGTGACCCTGGCCCGGATCTTCGCCGAGGCGGGACTCCCTGAGGGGCTCCTCCAGGTTCTGCCCGGAGGCCGGGACGTCGGCGAAGCCGTCGTCGACGCCCCCGAGGTCTCGGTCATCTCCTTCACCGGGTCGACCGCGGCGGGGCGGAAGGTCGGTGAGGCGGCCGGTCGCCTCCTCAAGCGCTGCCACCTCGAACTCGGCGGGAACAATGCGCTCATCGTCCTGCCCGGTGCCGATCTGGCGGCGGCCACCTCGGCGGGGGCCTTCGGATCCTGGATGCACCAGGGGCAGATCTGCATGACGACGGGCCGTCACCTCGTCCACGACAGCCTCTACGACGACTACGTCGGCGCCCTGTCCGAGCGCGCCCGGAACCTGCCGGTCGGCAACCCCGCCGCCGAGGAGGTGGCGCTCGGGCCGATCATCGACGAAGGGCAGCGGAGACGGGTTCGGGACATCATCGACAAAGCCCAGGCCGACGGCGCACGCCTGGCCGCGGGAGGGGCGGGGGAGGGCGCGTTCGTGCCGCCGACCGTGCTCGCCGACCTCACGCCGACGAACCCGGCGTGGACGCAGGAGATCTTCGGCCCGGTCGCCCCGGTCGGACGCTTCTCGACGCTCGAGGAGGCGGCCGAACTCGTCAACGCGAGCGAATACGGGCTCTCGCTCGGCATCCTCGGCGATGTCGGGATGGCCCTCGAACTCGCCGACCTCGTCGACACGGGCAAGGTCCACATCAACGAGCAGACCGTCTCCGATGAGGCCAACGTCCCCTTCGGCGGGATGAAGGACTCCGGCAACGGATCCCGCTTCGGCGGGGCGCAGGCGAACATCGAGGCCTTCACCGAGACCCAGTGGGTGACGATGCGCCCGGAGATCGCTGCGTACCCGTTCTGATCCCTGCCCCGCCTCACCCCTGCCACCGCCTGGCCCGACCACACGACCGGAGACACCGATGTCCGCACCCGCCGCTCCCTCCCTGCGCCCTGCCGGGGAGACCCGCTGGCCCGCCGTTCTGTGCTGGCTCGCCGTCGCCCTCGAGGGCTTCGACCTCGTCGTCCTCGGCGCCGTCATTCCCCAGCTGCTCGCCACCGGCGCGCTCGGATTCACCCCGGAGGGGGCGACCCTCGCGGCGACGATGAGCCTCGTCGGCGTCGGCCTCGGGGCCGCAGGCGTCGGACCGATCGTCGACCGGGTGGGCAGGCGCTGGACGATCATCGTCTGCGTGATCGTCTTCTCCGTGTTCACCCTCCTCGTCGCGTTCGCCCCGAACGTCGCCCTCTTCACGCTCTTCCGGTTCATCGCCGGGCTCGCTCTGGGCGCGGTCATGCCGAGCTGCCTCGCCTACATCAGCGAGCACAACCGCTCCGGCAGGACGGGGAAGGCGACGACCCTGACGATGACCGGGTACCACGCGGGTGCCGTCGCGATCTCCCTGCTCGCCGTCTTCTACTCCCACAACTGGCATCTGCTCTTCATCGCCGGCGGCCTCGCGGGGCTCCTCCTCGTGCCGCTGCTGTGGTGGAAGCTGCCGGAGTCGAGCGAGTTCCTCGCCGCGAAGGCGGCTGTCGGTGCCGGTGCGTCGACCCCCGCCGAGGCGGTCCCGAAGCCGGGCATGGCCTCGCTGTTCACCGGCCGGTTCGCCCTCGTGACGATCGGCGTGTGGCTCGGCAGCTTCATGGGCCTCCTCCTCGTCTACGGGCTCAACACGTGGCTGCCGAAGATCATGGCCGATGCCGGCTACGAGGTCTCCGATTCCCTCGTCATGCTCCTCGTCCTCAACCTCGGCGCCGTCGTCGGCCTCGTCATCGCCGGCTGGCTCGCCGATAGACACGGCACGAAGCGCATCGTCCTCCTGTGGTTCGTCCTCGCAGCGGTCTTCCTCGCGGTGCTGAGCATCCCGATGACGAGCCAGGTGCTGCTCAACCTCATCGTCTTCATCACCGGAGTCTTCGTCTTCTCCGCGCAGGTCCTCATCTACGCGTTCGTCTCCGGGATCTACCCGGCGACCGTGCGCGGCACGGCACTCGGCATGGCGTCAGCGATCGGTCGACTCGGCGCGATCACCGGGCCCTTCATCACCGGCACCCTCGTGGCAGCGGGCATCGCCTACCCGTGGGGGTTCTACCTCTTCGCCGTCGTCGCCGTCCTCGGCTTCGCCGCGATGGCGATCGTGCCGAAGTCAGTCGCTCCCGCGGCAGGGGAGGGGCGTTCGACTACCCTGGCCTCATGACGCGATGGATCGACGCCGCCTTCGTCCGCGGCGGGACGAGCAAGGGCGTGTTCTTCCGCGCCGACGACCTCCCGCCGCTCGCGGACGACACGGGTGGAGATGATCCCTCCGCGGGCCGAGACCGCTCCGCGTGGGATGCGATCTTCACGGCCGTGATGGGCTCGCCGGACGCCTTCGGCCGTCAGCTCGACGGCATGGGCGGCGGGATCTCGTCCCTGTCGAAGGTCATGGTCGTCTCCGCCTCGGAGCGTCCCGGCGTCGACCTCGACTACACGTTTGCGCAGGTCGAGATCACTGAGACGACCGTCGACTACTCCGGCAACTGCGGCAACCTCTCCTCCGGAGTCGTCCCTTTCGGCCTGCTCGCCGGGCTCATCGACGCCGGCGACGGATGGCACGTCTTCCGCCTCTTCAACACGAACACGGGCAAGCTCGTCGACGTCGGACTCACCGTCGAGGGCGGTCAGGCCGCCGTCGACGGCGACTTCGCCCTCCCGGGAGTGAGCGGCACAGGCGCGCCGATCGAGCTCATCTACCCTGACCCGGCAGGCAGCAGGACCGGTGCGCTCCTGCCGACCGGAAAGGCGAGCGAATCGATCGATGCCGATGGGATCATGTTCGATGCCACCCTCATCGATGCGACGCTTCCGCTCGTCATCGTCCCCGCCGCGGCTGTCGGCCTGAACGGAGACGAGC
>ERZ501033.68-NODE-68-length-20786-cov-5.370797_pt1 | contig 20786 bp, 22 predicted proteins | sample MGYA00248844_ERZ501033 | MGnify/ENA primary metagenome ERZ501033 (study PRJEB25958, sample SAMN03398539) | human skin metagenome | study: EMG produced TPA metagenomics assembly of the Human Skin Microbiome Metagenome (human skin metagenome) data set.
CTGCTCTTCCGATCTGCCCTGCTGGACGACTTCCAGCCGACCCAGGTCGTGGAGGTCCACGCCCTGATCCGCTCCACTCGGCTGGATCTGGCCCGCCGCATCCTCGGCACCCGCCTGGTCAAGGCCACAGCTGCCGACAGCGAGTGGAGCTCCATCGTCGTCCACTACCCAGATGTTGAGTCCGTCCGGCAGCTTCTCCAGTTCGGGGACCACATCCGCGTCCTGAGCCCCGTGGAAGCCGTCGAGCGCATCCATGCCTTGGCCGGCCAGCTCGCGCACCACCATGAGGCGGGGGATTCGAGCAGCGTCCCGAGGCGGCGCAGCTAGCGCGGGTCGCGGTCACTCCCAGGCCGCGGTCTCCGGGTCGATGCCCAGCGATCGGGCTCGGGCATCGATCACCAGAGCGAGCCAGTCGACCAGACCTTCGGCCAGGCGGTCGCAGCGGACCCGGAAGGATGGATCCGACGGGTACATCCGGCCCAGCAGGACATGGCGCTGCGGCGAGACGCTGTAGAAGGCGCTGAGCGCCTCCCGATGGCGATCCGCCAGCTCGTCGGCTTCGGGCGAGCCCGGCGCAACACCTGCGGCGAAGGCCGAAGCCAGGTCCTCCTCCACAGCGGCGAGGCCCTGGGCGAGACGAGCCCACTGCTCAGGGCCGCGCCGTGCGCCGCGCTCCGCCTGCTCCGTCCAGGCGTCGGTGCCGCCCCAGCGGTCACGGGCCTCTCGGGTCCACTGCGGATCCCAGTCGGGACCGAAAGCCTCCGCCTGCTCGGTCTCGGAGAGCAGGATGCCCCGCTCGAGGGCATCGGCCAGGCGGTCGAGGTCGTCCTGCGCGGCCTGCAGCCGTCGGGCCTCCGCCTCCGCGGCGCTGCGGCGCTCGCGCAGTCGTCGAACCGTCTGCTGTGCGGGCTCGTGGAGCAGGGCCGTCACCTCGTCCAGGGAGAAGCCCAGCTCCCGATATGCCAGGATCCGTCGGCCGCGAACCACATCATCTGCCGAGTAGAGCCGGTATCCGCTCGCTGCCCGCCCGGCGGGACGCAGGATGCCGAGGTCATCCCAGTGGCGCAGCGTGCGCACGGAGACGCCCAATGCCGCTGCGGCGGGGCCTATGGTCAGGTCCTGCTCGGTGGTGCTCATGCCGTCCTCGGAACAGATCGACGTGCTCATGCGGACTCGGAGATGCCCATGGCCCGCAGCGCGTGGTCCTCCGGCGAATCGTGCACGAAGGGCTTCGCTGCTGTCATGACCACGCGAGTCCCCTCGGGTGTGATGACGGCGAGCTCGCGTGCGTTCCACGGGCGATCATGCGGGCCGTCGACCGCCCCGCCGGCTGAGCGGCAGGCCTCGGCGATCACGTCGAGCTGGTCCAGGACGCACGCGAAGCTCACCGTCGGAGGCTGGGAGGAAGCCTCGAGCGGCTGCGCCTCGGCGGGGATCAGCAGGACATCCTGGAACGCCCAGCGCCGCAGGTGGATCAGCTGGCCCGGGATCGCGAACAGCTCGAAGAACCCGAGCCCCTCGGTCCAGAGCGCGGACGAGGCGGTCAGGTCCCGGCAGGGGATCGAGACGAACATCGGCATCCCGTAGATCTCGCGGCACAGCTCCGGTGGCTGGGCACTGCTGTCGGGGGTGGGAACGGGGCTCGCCGGTGCGGAAGTGCGGTTGTCATCCATGGAGATCAGCGTGGGACCTCACGCGATGAGAGGGTCAAGCGCCGACGGCGAATGCCGGAGGAACATCGCCTCGCGCAGACAGGCTCTTCTGGGGTTCTGCCCAGCATCCCGCTAGCCTCGGACGCCGCCGATAGATCAGGGAGCTTCAGATGAGACACCGAGCCTCGGACAGCGAGTCCGATTCGGAGATCCAGATCGAGAACAGGATCCATGACCAGAAGGCGCCCGAGAGCGTCCAGACCACCATGCGCCTGGCAGCCAGCGGGCACCGCACGATCCACCCGGCGCTGATCCCCGGGCTGGACGTCGAGGACGCCAGGGACCACTTCCCCACCGACAAGGTCGTCTTCGCCGCCGCCGCCGTGCTGGTCATCGGCGTGCTGGGCTGGGCGATCATCGCCCCGGAGAATCTGGGCGCGATCGGTCCGCAGATGCAGACCTGGGTGGTCACGCACTTCGGCTGGCTGCTGGGCTCTCTCGTCGCACTCGTCGTGCTGTTCATGCTGGTGATCGGATTCGGCCCCACCGGCAAGATCAAGCTCGGTGCGGATGACAGCGAGCCGGAGTTCTCCACGGGCTCCTGGATCTCCATGCTCTTCGCGGCGGGCTTGGGCATCGGCCTGGTCTTCTACGGACCGCTCGAGCCGCTGAGCCACTTCATGACCCCGCCGCCGGCATTCGACGTCGAGGCCGGCTCCATGGACGCCATCCCCGCCGCCATGGCCCAGACGAGCCTGCACTACACGATCATCCCGTGGGGCGTTTACTCGTTCATCGGCGGCGCCCTGGCATATGCGGCCTACCGCCGCGGCCGGCTGCCGCTGATCTCCGCGCTCTTCGAGCCGATCTTCCCGAATGCCACGAACCGGATCCCGGGCAAGATCATCGACGTCTTCGCGCTCATGGTCACGCTGTTCGGCACCGCGACCTCGCTGGGCATCGGCGCGCTGCAGATCCGCACCGGCACCTCGATCATCACGGGGCAGCCGCTGGAGGGCGACGGCATCCTGGTCGTCATCATCAGCGTGCTCACCGTCGTCTTCATCATCTCCGCGGTCTCCGGCGTGAAGCGCGGCATCCGCCTCCTGTCCAACACGAACATGGTCCTGGTGATCGGCCTGACGATCTTCGTGGCGGTGACCGGGCCCCTGCTGTTCCTGCTCGATCTGATCCCCACGACGTTCTACGCGACCATCCAGAACGCCTTCGCGATGCTGTCCGTGGCGCCGAGCCAGGGCGAGGTCGAGTCCGAGTTCTCCGCGAGCTGGACGATGATGTACTGGGCCTGGTGGACCTCGTGGTCGCCGTTCGTGGGCATGTTCATCGCCAAGATCTCCAAGGGCCGCACGCTGCGGGAATTCGTCACGGTCGTGATGTTCGCCCCGTCGGCGATCTCCGTGCTGTGGTTCGTGGTCTTCGGCGGCACGACCATGTGGATGGAGCTCAATGGCCATCCGATCGGCGTGGAGGGCAGCGGCGAGAACGTCATGTTCGACATGCTGGGCAACCTGCCGCTGACCGGGATCACGTCGTTCCTGGTCCTGGTCGCGATCCTGATCTTCTTCACCACGGCCGCCGACTCGGCGACCAACGTGATGGGCTCCATGTCGCAGTCCGGCCGGTCGAACCCGTCGACCCCGGTCACGATCATGTGGGGCCTGGCCCTGGGCTTGGTCTCGATGTTCCTGCTGCTGGCCGGCGGTCAGTTCGCCCTGTCGGGCCTGCAGTCGGTCATGGTCACCTGCGCCCTGCCCTTCGGGCTGATCATCCTGGGGATCATGGTCTCCTGGGCCAAGGACCTCCGGAACGACCCCTACATGATCCGGCGCCGCTACGCGCGCGAGGCGATCTACAAGGGCGTCCACCGAGGCATCGACGAGCACGGCGACGACTTCGTCTTCGGCGCTACGCACGTGGACGACGACGGCGCCGGAGCCGACTTCGAGAGCGCCGACCCCGCGCTCACGGAGTGGTACAACCCGGTGGCCGAGGAGCATGAGACGGATATCGACGGCGAGCCGAAGAAGGACTGAAACCCTTCGATACGGCCTGTGAGGGGGCGCTGATGCCGTTCATCCCGCTGGGAAGGACGGCATCAGCGCCCCTTCGCAGAGCACCACTGACGACGAACGCCGGAGCTCCGTCGGCTCAGCTGCTGTGGTCCTCGAACCGCCGGGCCAGCCGCGCCATGACCTCGTAGCCGTCGTCGACTCCGTGCGCCAGTCGCTGCAGCTCGGCGCCGGTCAGCAGACCCAGCTCGAACGGGTCGGCTCCGGCGCGGCGCAGCGCGGCGGTGGAGTCCTGGAGCCAGGTGAGCGCCACGGAGGCGTCCATGGTCTCGCCGAGCGCGTCCTGGGCCTTCTTGGCGGCCTTGCCGAGCTTGCGCATGGGTTTGGCCGGGCGGAAGCCTGCGGCTGTGAGGACCTTGGTGACGTAGCGGACCCGCTTGGTGGCCTTGCGGACGGTGTGCAGGTGCTCGAGGCGCTGCTCGGCATCCAGCTGCTCGTCGCGGTCGGCTGCCAGGGCGCGGTCGGTCTCCTTGGCTGCCTTGCGCAGTGCGCGGCGCACCAGCCGATCGCTCATCTGCCGCGGGGTCAGCTCCTCGGCCTTCTTCCGGCCCTTGTCCGTGAAGGGCGGGTTCTGTGCCGCGCAGCGGGCGAGCTCCAGAGTGGCAGCCCGCTCCGGCTGCGCGCCGCCGCGCACCTTGGCGGCCGAGGCCTCGGCGTCCTTGAGAGCCGTCTGCGCCAGCGCCTGCACCGTCTTCTCGCCCACGCGCCCCTGGAGAGCCTCGGCACGTGCCGGAAGCTGTTCGGCCAGGACCTCGGCATCGCGGGCCGCGGACAGGGACCGGCCCAGCTGCTGGAGACGATCGCCGAGCTCGTCGGCGGCTTCGCGGTCCAGGAACGGTCGCGCGGACTTGAGCAGCCCGCGCAGGGACCGCGCGGCGACCCTCAGCTGATGCAGGGCGTCCGGCAGGTCCAGCCGCGCCTTCAGGTCCCACAGCTCCAGGGCCGCGGCCTGCTGAGCCAGCACCGCCTGCAGGACGTCGACGCCCGAGGGCTCACCGCCCGTCGCCACGGCCTTGCGGTTCTTCGCCTTGCCCTTCTTGCTCGGGGCCTTCTTGGCAGGATTCGCCGATTCCTTGGCGCCGGTCGCGGACTCCGCGGTCTGGCCGTCGTCGTCGATCTCGATCAGCTCGTCCTGCCCGACGATCCCGCTGAGCAGCTGCGCCACTGCGGCAGGCAGGCGCTCCGGTGCGCTGCGCAGCCGCGGGACCTCCACGGCCCACTGGTCGTCGCCCTCGGGGACGCTCAGCAGCCAGCCGCGCTCGGGGTCCGCGATGCGGCTCAGGGTGATGCCGCGGCGGCGCAGTGCGCGGTCGTCGGTGTCGTGGAAGACGGCACCGGCCATCTCCTCTCCGGATGCCGGCGACGGCAGCGGAAGGCGCTGGATCTGCGCGCTCGCCCGCCCCGACAGGCGGACCGTCCGCGGTTCGGAGGTCTCTGCGGCGGGCATGTCGGTCCTCTCGGTCGGGAGCCGGTGACGGATCGCTACCTCATCGGTGAGTGGTTCCGATCCTATCGGCGCGGAGGCCCGGATTCCTGGGGAAGACGACGCCCGCCCGGTCTTAGGAGGCGACCGGGCGGGCGGTGGAGGTGTCGGGCGGACCCGCGTCAGAGGCGGTTGCCGCGATCCACCAGGATCGACGTGTTCTGGGCCGTGCGGACCATGGCCACGTAGAACTCGAGCATCAGGCGGAACAGCACGATGTAGATGAACAGGACGATCAGACCGAAGATCAGCGTCGCCATGCCGGCCAGCATGCTGTCCGTGGCGAAAGCGGCGACCGTCAAGATGAACCAGCCCAACGTCAGCAGCACGATGCCCGCGATGTAGAGGATCGAGGCGAACTTGATGGTGATGTAGTTCTTGAAGGAGAAGTCGAACAGGGCGGCGAAGAACCCCTTCTCCTGCCCCGGCTGACGGCCGGGACGACCCTGGGGCTGGCCGCCGGGCTGGGTGTAGCCGCCCTGGGGTGCGGAGTACGAGGGCTGCTGGTGCTGACCCGGCTGCTGCATCGGCTGGTTCGCCCCGCCGTACGTCGGCCCGCCGTAGCTGGGCTGCTGGCCCTGCGGGTTCGGCTGGCCGCCCTGCGGGTTGTGCTGCGGATCGTGGGGGTTCTGCGAGGAGAAGGACATGGGGAGCTCCTGGGGTGGTGGTGCGAGGACGGGACGTTGTGGCGTTCCCCTCGCCATCGTAGGCGGGCAGGCCTCACGCCTCGGAGTCGACCCGGACCGTGCTGGTCACCGCGGTGAGCGACGGCTGCCGAGGGGTGGAGCTGAATCCGAAGCGCGGCGGGGGCAGCATCTCGCGCATGCCGCCCAGGTTCTGCCCCTCCCAGATCGCGGTGCTGCCCCTCAGCCGGTGGAGATCGTCGGCGGCGTACCACTCGGTGCGGCCCGGGGCGGCCTGACCCAGAGTGCGGACCCCCGGCATCGTGGCCCGGGCGATCGGATCGCTGAGCTGCGCGAAGGCGAGGCTGCGGCTGATCGGTCGGGGGATCAGGCGCAGCAGATGTCCCAGCGGCGCCCGCGCCCCGATCCGGAAGCGCCACTCCAGAGGTCCTGCCTGGACCGCCCACTGCCCCGTCCGGCCCAGGCCCGTGCGGGACACCGAGACGGGGACGAGGCGCACCTCGTCGAAGGTGTAGGTCGCGGAGACGAAATCGGCCACCCAGCGATCGGGTGCCAGCAGGATCCGATGGCCGTCACGGTCCTCGACCATGACGTCGGCGAACGGCCCGTGCGGCGTGCGGGTCCAGCACCCCAGGACCAGGCGAGTCCCCTCGGCGGTGCCAGCTCCTGCGATGTGCCCGGTGAAGCGGTGCAGCTGTGGGGAGGACATGGGAGGCACCGTACTCGCGATACAGGAGCCGGACGTCTGGATAGTGTGGAGTCTCGCGATGCCGCTCAGGGACAGGAGGCCCCACCTGTGCACCAGGACCTCTCGCCGGCCATGGCGGCCGTCCGCTCTCCCGACGGCCGCCTGACGCTCGGGCTGATGACCCCGCCGCCGCAGCCCCAGGGCTCCATGGCCGATCCCGCCGAGGCTCGGAATCTGGCGCAGCTCGCCGAGGCGCAGGGGATCGCCGCGCTGTGGACGCGCGACGTCCCCTTGGCGATCCCGCAGGGACAGGACCGGCTGGCGTCGTCGCTGGACGATCCCTTCCAGTGGCTGTCGATGCTCGCCGGCGCCACGTCGACGATCGCGCTGGGAACGGCGGCCGCCGTGCTGCCGCTGCGCCACCCGCTGCACCTGGCCAAGACCGCGCTGTCCCTGGACCGGATCAGCGGCGGCAGGCTCCTGCTGGGCGTGGCCACGGGGGATCGCCCGGAGGAGTTCGGGATCTTCGGCGCTTCCCTGGACGAGCGCCGCGACGCGTTCCGCGACCGCTGGGCCCTTCTGCGCTCCGCGCTGAGCCCCGACAAGCAGGAGCGCGAGCACCTTCTGCAGGCCACCGACGGGTACGAGCTCATGGTCCCGCCCGCTCACCGCATCCCGCAGGTCATCGTGGGCTCGGCCAAGCAGACCCTGCAGTGGAACGCCGCCCACGCCGATGCCTGGGCCACCTACTACCGGCCGTTCGAGGAGCAGAGGGGCCGTTTCGGGCTGTGGCGCCAGGCCGTGGAGCAGCGCGGTCAGGGCAACGACCCCGCGCTGATCCAGTCCATGAGCCTGGACCTGCTCGAGGACCCCGACGCCCCCGCCCAGGAGATCAGCCTGGGGCTGCGCACCGGGTCGAAGGCCCTCGTGGAGACCCTGCACCGCTACCGGGAGATCGGCCTGGAGCACTGCATCTTCGCCAAGGCGAGCGATGACCGCCCCACCGCCGAGGTCATCGAGCAGCTCGGCCAGGAGGTCGTCCCTCACCTGTGAGCTGCTCTCGTCTGGTCCACTGGTCCGCGACGACGAGTGGACCTGCCGCCGCAGGTCCCGTGGAGCACAGGAGGGTCAGCGCATGACGAAGCAGGATCGGGATCTGGACATCCGCATGGGGCACCACGAGCTGGTGATCCGGCAGCGCTACGAGGTGCTGTCGATCGCCAACGACTTCGTGCTCGGCTCGATCCAGATGATGCTGCGCCCCACGATCCGCTTCGTGCGCCGGACGCACCTGCAGCGCCTCCGCCCCGCTCAGCCGCACGAGACGTCCACGGACTTCTGATCCCTGGCGGTGTCTGACCGGCGGGGCCCGGTCCTCTGGACGCGCTCGCGGTTCGCACCTACCGTGGAGGGCATGGCACTTCCACCGCTGAGCAGGCTGTACGCACCCCGGACCCTGGCCTTCGCGGCCGCCTCAGGGCTGGGTGAGATGATTCCGTTCCACCGGGCGCGCGGGGCAGGCCGCGCTGCGATCATCGCCGCTCCGGGCATCGGTTATGCAGGCGCCCTCGTGTGGATCATGACGCGGCGCGACGCGGGGGAGCAGGCCCTGGAGCCGTCGCGAACGGCTGCTGCGGACCAGATGGAGGAGCAGGGTGCCGACCAGCGGTGGACGCCTCAGCTGCTCGGTGTGACGGCAGCGGTCGGCGTGCTGATGAGCGGCCTCTCGGCGGCAGGACTGGCCCTCGACGGCGCGTTCGAGCGCTTCCTGGTGCGCCGCGGCGTGCGTCGGCCCCTGCTGGTCATGGGCGCGACGGGCCTGGTCGTCGGCTGGGCGATGGAGTACTTCGACGTCGACAGCGACGACGCTGATCCTGATTCCGCCGCCGCCGCCGAGACGGACGAGCGGCCCGAGAAGGCAGAGGCTGATCAGCAGTCGGCGGAAGGGGACGCGCAGCCGTCGCAGAGCGGCGTCGGCAAGCACCGCGATGACCGCCCGGTCGACGCCCCGCCGCGCGCCTGAGCGCGCTGGCCGACGACCGCAGAGTCGACGACTGCGGATCAGCGCCTCACTCGAAGAGCCGCTGGCCCACCATGGTGTCGCCTTCGCGCATGCCCGGCGGCACGGCGAACAGCGCCGACCCCACGTGCTGCAGGTACTCCGTGAGCGCATCCTTCTGGGTCATCCGCTCCAGGATCGGATAGAAGCCGGTGCGCGGATCGCGGGTGAGTGCGATGAAGAACAGCCCCGCGTCCAGGCGGCCCAGGGAGTCATTGCCGTCGGTGTAGTTGTAGCCGCGGCGCAGCATCCGGCGGCCGTCGTTGTTCTAGGACGCCACGATCGCCACATGCGAGTCCTCGGGGATCGCCGGGCCGTCCTCGCCCTGGGCGCTGAGGCCCAGCGGCTCGAACTCGTCCTCGGCCTCAGGCTCCGCGACGGACAGCGGCGCCCCGAAGCGCTTGTCCTGGCCCATGATCTGCTCCTGCTCCGAGAGCCGGACCCGGTCCCAGATCTCCAGGGTCATGCGGATCTTGCGCGCCATGAGGTAGCTGCCGCCGGACACCACGCGGCTGCATCGTCGTCGCCGTCCTGGACCCACACGTGCTCGACCAGGGTGCTCTCGCCGTCCTCGGCCTTGAGGTTCGCGGTGCCGTCCTTGAACCCGAACAGGTTGCGCGGGGTCTCCTGCTCGGTCGAGGTGGACAACGTGCGCCCGTAGCCGATCTGGCCCCACTTCAGCACGGCAGTGCCGAAGCCGATGCGCGTGAGATTGCGGATCGCGTGGACGCAGACCTGCGGGTCGTTGGAGCAGGCCTGGATCATCAGGTCCCCGCCGGTGCCTCCGGGGACCAGCTTTTCGTTGGCGAACTTTGGCACGCCGTCGGAGAGGACCTCTGGCATGCGCTCGCGCAGCCCGAAGCGGTCCCTGCCGTCCTCGTCCTCGAAGAACGAGGCCCCGAAGCCGAACGTGATGGTGAGCCCGGCCGGGGGATAGCCCCAAGCCTCGCCGGTGTCGTTGGGCGGGCGGTTCGGATTGGCATCCGGCTCCCCGCCCACGAGCTCGCCGGCGCACATCTGCTCGGCAGCCACGGTCCACTCACCGAGCACCTCCTTCACGTTCTCGACGTCGTAGGTGTCCAGGTCGAAGGCGGCGAAGTACATGTTGTCCTGCGCCGGCGTGAGGATCCCGGCCTGGCGATCGCCGCGGAACGGATAGGTCAGCTCGGAGTGCCCGCTGCCGCGATCCGCCGTGGCCGGGCCGATCGCCGCACCGCCGAAGCCCGCGATGCCCAGCATCCCGGCCAGCCCGGTGCCCGCCACCAGGCGGCGCCGCGAGAAGCCCCGCGTGCGTCCGCCGGTGGCCTCTTGCTCGTCGGCTCGCTGCGGGTCCGGGCCGGTCGGCTGCTGGTCGCTCATCAGTGCAGGACCGTCCCGGCGACCTCGGACGGCGGCTCGGACAGCCCGTTGACGTCGTCGAAGCCGCCCTCGATCTCATCGGCCAGGTCCGGGTCCTGAGCGCGGACCAGGTCCTGGGCGTTGCCGTCGGCGACCAGGATGCCGATGATGAGCGAGGTTTCGAAGCCCTCGCGCAGCGCGATCGGCAGGTTGGCGATGAGGATGGGGATCGATGCGTCATCGGGAACTCGGGCGATGCTCTTCATAGCGGGCGGCGGCGCAGCCCCACCATGGCCGCGCCGATCATCCCCGCGCCGATGTCCAGCACGGTGTCCAGGGGCGGGTTGTGGATCTCGGGGGTGACCAGCACGGATCCCGCGGCCTCCATGAGCTCCCAGATCACCGCCAGGACCAGGCCCACCGCGGCGCAGACCCGGACCCTGCTCGCCGTCGCCCCTGCCTCCCTGCCTCGCGGCCGCTCGGTCGGGTCGCCATGACCGCGCAAGCTGCGCCACAGCGCCGTCAGCACACCCGTGGCCAGCAGATGGATCACGAGGTCCCACAGGAGGATGCGCTCGTAGAGCAGCTCGGCGGCGCTCACCCCGGCGACGAGCAGGATCAGGCTGCCCGTGGCCCTGGCTCCTGCGGTGCGGAAGGCCAGTAAGCACAGGACCTGCCCCAGCCCCACGAGCAGCAGCACCGCGACGTCCACCCAGCGTGCCTGGAGCGCGTAGACCGCGGCGACGGCGATGCCCGTGAAGCACAGCGCGGAGGCCGTGAGGCGGGCGAGGGCGCTCACAGGGGCGACCTGCGTCCCGCCCATCGGCGTCGATGCCGCTCCCAAGGCGGCTCCTGCTCCCAGCGCCGCAGCAGCAGCCGACGGGCCATGCGCTGCTGGGCCAGCAGCCGACGGGGGGAGACGGCCGCCCGCCACGACACCGGCATGATGCTCCCGCGGTCCAGCGCGATGGCCTCGTGGGGCTGCAGCTCGAAGCTCAGCTCGAAGTCGTCATGGATGCCCGGGCGCGGAGCGAGTCGTGGGCTGACCCGGTTCCACCATGAGGTGCGCATGGCCATGTTGGAGCCCCATAGCGGCGGGTGGGCCAGGGCCAGTCCGGAGGCGAGGCCGTAGAGCCCCAGGTAGAGGCCGCACAGCGAGCGGCCCAGCGCGCGCGGCCCGGGGGCGAAGCGCCCGCCCCCGGTGATGGCGACCAGCTTGTCGTCCTCCGCCGTCAGCTGCCGCTCGATGCGTGCCAGCCACGACGACGGCGGGATGCTGTCGGCATCGCAGCGGGCGATGATCTCGTGGGAGGCCGCGTCGTAACCGGCGTGGGCGGCGAATGAGACCCCTGGACGCGGCTCCTGCAGGAGGCGCAGCGGCAGGCCCTGGTCCCGTTCGGCGGCGGCGATGACGGCGAGGAGGTCGTCGCTCGACCCGTTGTCGACGACCACGATCTCGTCGGCGGGGCGGTCCTGGCGGGCCAGGGCCGCCAGGCAGCGGCGCAGGGCGGGGGCGTCGTCGCGCACAGGCAGGACCACGCTGATGCCGGGTCTCGGAGCGGCGTGGCCGGTCACGGTGGGGGTTCCTCCTGGTGGCATCGCGAAGGACGGGCTGCGATGCGGGCATCCAGCGTATCCGCGGGGCAGGTGCCCGCAGCGGGGCAGGGGGCGGGTCTCGATGTGAGACCCGCCTCCTGCGGAGGGGCGTTCAGCGCTGCCGTCGGCTCAGAAGATGCCCTTGTTGGCCCTGCCGCCGTCGGTGACGGTGTGCTGGCGCGAGTCCACGTTCTGGTCATTGCCCGTGGAGGTGTCGCCCGGCAGACGACCTGATTCTCGATATCTTCGCAGGTGAGAGGTGGAATTCTCGCTGGGGCGCGCAGGGGGTGCGTCGTCGTGACGCTCAGCGGGCCGAGCTGGCTGCGATCAGGGTCAGGACACCAGCCCGTAGATGATGCCGCTGACGGCCACCAGGCCGGCGATCGTGACGAACACGTTGGACAGGCGCCCGCGGTACGGAGCCAGGGCGGGCATCTTCCGGATCGCGTACATGGGCATGAGGTAGAGGATCATCGCGATGACCGGGCCTGCGATCGACTCGATCATGGACAGGATCGAGGGGTTGATGATCGCGGCGGCCCAGGTGGTCAGGAAGATGAACGCGGCGATGCCGATGTGCAGGGCGCGATCGCTGATCCGGGAGCCGTCGGAGTCGACCATCGAGCGGACGATGCCCGCCGCGCCCTCCGCCGCGCCCAGGTAGTGGCCGAAGAACGAGGAGGCGATCGCCGCCAGCGCCACGACCGGGCCCAGGTAGGCGATGAACGGGCTGCCGTGCACGTTGGCCAGGTGCGACAGCACCGGGAGGTTGGCGTCCTTGGCGTCCTGGAGGCCGTCGATCCCCAGGGACAGCACGCAGGACCACACGAAGCCCATGGTGAAGATGACCAGCAGGGCGGCGGTGCGGCGCAGCACGACGGAGGCGCGCTCGCTGGCGCGGGGGCCGTACTGGCGCTGCATGGCCAGGGAGAACTGCGAGATCGCCGGGGAGTGGTTGAACGCGAAGACCAGCACGGGGATCACGAGCCAGATCGACATCAGCAGATCGCCGGCGCTCGGGGCAGCGGTGAGGCCGTCGAGCTTCCAGCTGGGGATGAGGTAGAGGGTGACGAAGAGCAGGATCGCGATCAGCGGGTAGACCAGCCACTGGGTCACGATCAGCATGATCCGCTGGCTCGAGACCATCACGAGCATCATCAGCGCGATCAGCACGCCGGAGAGCAGCCAGCGCGGCAGCGAGCCCATGCCCAGCTGGTTGACCATCAGCGAGTCCACTGTGTTGGTGATGCCGATGCCGTAGATCAGCACGATCGGGAAGATCGCCAGGAAGTACAGGACGGTGATGACGCGCCCGACGCCCTCGCCGAAGGCCTTGCGCGCCACGACCGTGATGTCCGCACCCGGATCCGGGGAGGCGCACACGAAGCGCGAGAGCGCCCGGTGCGACAGGTAGGTCATGGGGCCGATGAGGATCGTGACGATCAGCAGGGGCCAGATGCCGCCGAGGCCTGCGTTGATGGGCAGGAACAGGACGCCGGCGCCGACGGCGGTGCCGAACAGCGAGATGGTCCAGCTCAGCTCGAAGCGGGGGCTCGATCCCTGCGTCTGGGGGCTCTGGGGGTCCTCGGGGTTCGCGGTGCCTGTGTCCGCGCTATCGGCCGCGGTGGATCCGTGGGGCACCGTGGTCTCCGTCCTGTGGGGGTGCGGGCGCTGTGGCGCGCGACTTCAGTGATACGGCTCACGGTATATCAGGCACGACCGTGATTGTTCAACAATCCAGGCGTCATGCGGTGCCTTCGGGTCACTCCGCGGCGGCGATGATCCCCTGGCGCACGCGGAACGGCCGGCACATGCCGTTCTTGGTCGGCCCGACCACCTGCACGAGCTCGGCGGGCAGGAACTCGGAGCGGTCCTTGTAGCCGATGAGGTACTCGTCGAAGGCGGGCAGCTCGAGCTGGGTCTGCAGCGCGGCGTCGAGCTGCTCGTCGCTGATCTGCTCGGCCTCCGGGGGCGCATACAGGGTCTCGGTCCGGCCCTCGATCGTCACCTTCTCGGCGTGGTCCCCCGCCAGCTCGACGGCTCGTTTGGCGTCGCGCACCGTCAGCCCCGACCACCAGGAGAGGTCCTGGACCGTCGCGGGCCCGTGCGAGGCGAGATAGCGGACGGCCAGCTCGCGCAGGGCGTCGTCGCCGTCGAGCTCCCGCTGAGGCGTGGGCAGGTGCTCGACGAGCAGGAAGGTGTCGTCGCTGCCCTCCCGCGGACCCTGGACGATGTCTCCCTGGCCGCCGAAGCTGCGCAGCAGGTGCTGGCCGGGGCCCTTCTCGGGGGTGATCCCGATCGTGCGGAAGAGGTCGTAGGCCTGCGGACGGGTCAGGGGCCCGTCGGCCAGGCGCTCGCGGAAGGCGGCGTGGGCGCGGTCGCAGTCCTGCGGGGTCAGGCCCAGGCCAGGGCGCCGCTTGGCGGCGGCGGCCTCCACGCGCGGTGAGCACAGCCGCGTCAGCCAGCCGACATCCTGCGCGGCGACCAGGTGCACCGTGCCTCGCTGCGTCCAGGCGCGCACGATGCGGTGCTCGCTGATCTCTCGCAGGACGTCCGAGCCGGAGCGGATCTGCAGAGCGGTGACGCCCGCGGCGTAGATCTGATCCTGCGTGGCGAGCATGTGCGCGGCGGCATCCGCGCGCGGGGTCACGAGGGCCTGGGCGATCAGGCGGTGGGCCAGGACATCGCGGAAGCTGCGCAGGTGCATGGGGCCAAAGCTACTCGCGCGTGCGTCGTCTGTGTCCTGCCTCCTGCGTTCCGCCCGCTGCTCCCCAGCCGCCAGCCCCCAGCCGTCTGCCACCCCCTCTTAGCCCCCGGCTCTCCGCCGTGAGGCCGCACTTGTGCAGCTGATCGGGGCTGATGGCCTGCGCAGGTGCGGCCTCACGGCAGGGGCCGGTTGTCGTCCTCGATAGCCTGGGTGACATGGTCGCTTCTCCATCCTTCGAGCACACCTACGCCGCAGCCCTGCCCGATCTCTCCCGGGAGTGGTCGGCGGCTCCGGTGCGAGAGCCGCGCGCTGTCGTCGTGAACGACGAGCTGGCCCGCGAGCTCGGACTGGACCCGGACTGGCTGCGCTCGCCGGAGGGTCTCGCGCTGCTCAGCGGCGACACCGCCGAGACCACGTACGCGCAGGCCTACTCGGGGCATCAGTTCGGGCAGTTCAATCCCGTGCTCGGCGACGGCCGCGCGCTGCTGCTCGGCGAGCTCGTGGACTCCGACGGCCGCCGTCGCGACCTGCACCTGAAGGGCTCCGGGCGCACCCCGTTCTCCCGCGGCGGCGACGGCAAGGCGCCGCTGGGGCCCATGCTGCGCGAGCACCTGATGGGCGAGGCCATGCACGCCCTCGGCATCCCCACCACGCGCGGGCTGGCCGTCGTGAGCACCGGCGAGCGAATCCAGCGCAACGGGCCCGACCCGGAGCCCGGAGCGATCCTCACCCGCGTGGCCGCCAGCCACCTGCGGGTGGGGACCTTCGAGTTCGCGGCCACGCAGCGCTCGGTAGAGACCCGGCGGGAGCTGGCCGACTATGCGATCCAGCGGCACTGGCCCGAGGCGGCGTCGTCGGAGAATCCGACGCTCGAGCTGCTGCGCAGCGTGGTGCACGCGCAGGCGCAGCTGATCGCGCAGTGGATGCTCGTGGGGTTCGTGCACGGGGTCATGAACACGGACAACATGACGATCTCCGGCGAGACCATCGACTATGGGCCGTGCGCGTTCGTGGACCAGTTCTCCCTGGGGGCGGTGTTCAGCTCGATCGATCACGGGGCGCGCTACGCCTACGGGCGCCAGGCGGAGATCGGGCTGTGGAACCTGTCGCGGTTCGCGGAGTCGCTCGTGGATCTTGTGGCGCCGGATGATCCCGACGCCGGCGTGGAGGCCGTGACCGAGGTGCTCCACGAGTACGCGCCGGCCTTCCGGGAGGCGCTCTCGCGGGGGATGGGGCGCAAGATCGGGCTCGACGTCGACGGGCTGCCGGATGAGGAGCGCGATGCCGCGCTCTCGGCGCTGGACGCGTTCGTGGAGCGGACCTTCGGGCTGCTGCAGGAGAACCGGCAGGACTTCACGGCGTTCTTCCGCGCGCTCGCCTTCGGGGCCGCGGAGTCGCTGTTCGACGACGCCGCGGCCTTCCGGGCCTGGGACTCCGAGCGCCGCGACCTGCTGTCTCGGTGCGGCGATCCGTCGGCGGAGCAGCAGCGCGATCTCATGGCCTCGGTGAACCCGGTTTACATCCCGCGCAACCACCACCTGCAGCACGCGCTGGATCGCGCGGAGGCGGGGGATCTTGCTGCGTACGAGCGGCTGCTGGCCGCGGTGCGCTCGCCGTTTCAGGAGCACGTGGACTTCGCGGGGCTGGAGTCCTCGGGCACGGCCCCCGGCGCCCGCCCGTTCACCACCTACTGCGGCACCTGACCCCCTGCGCCGAGTGGATACCCAATTGCGCAATTCGCCCCGATAGCGCAACTGAGCATCCACTCGGCGGGGACACTGGGGCGCATGGGGTGGACTGAGATCGCAGCCGTCGTCGCGGCGACGCCGATGCTGCTGGGGCTGGGCCTCGTCGTGGGGTTCAGCCCCACGCTCTACGGCGTCAGCCTGCGGTGCTGACGTGCGCCTCGCGCCCCGAACCGCCGATCGCCGCCCTGGCCGCGGGTCTGGCCGTCGGCTCCACGGTCATGCTGCTGGTCTTCCGCACCGTCGACCCGAACACCTGGATCGACGCCGCCCGCAGCGACGTCGAAGCCGTGCTCATCCGACGCGCCGTGGATCTCGCGGCCGCCGTCGTGTTCCTGATCGCCGGCGCGGTGGTGCTGCGGCGGGCCCGCCGACCCCGCCGTGCCCAGACCGTGCCGGAGAACGTGCCGCACGAGGATCGGCTGCGCATGGCCGGCGTCGGGTTCGTGAACACGTTCCTGGGATTCAGCGGCTTCGCGACGATGTATGTCGTCGGGCGCATACTCACCGGTCTCAGCCACGACATTCTGTGGCAGGCGGTCGCCTACCTGCCGTTCCTGCTGACCCTGGTGGGCCCGTACCTTCTGGCGGCCTGGGCGTGGCCGCGAGTGCCGACGGCCGCCCGAAGGGTCACCGCGGTCTATGACTGGGTGACCTCCCGCGACCTCCGCCCGGTGATGGGGTGGGCCCTGGTGCTCGCGGGCGTGGCCTTCTCCCTGGTGGCCCTCTTCCCCCTCCTCCTGCCGAGTGGACACTGAGTTGCGCTATTCGCTGCTTTAGCGCAACTGAGTGATCACTCGGCGGGGGTGGCTGGGGTCAGTAGCGTCCGGTGCGGCCGAAAAGTCGGATGCGGTCTTCGACGACGTTTGCGAACTGCGGAGCATCAGCCTGGCGCAATGCTCCGGGCAGATCGACGTCGGGCGCCTTCTTCGACCAGTACTTCATCTGGTGCCCCGTGACTATTGAGACGAGATCCATCCTCCGTTCGGAGATCAGGACGAGAAGGTCATCCGGGTGCATGGGCTCAGGCTCGAGGGCATCTGCTGCGTTGTGAAGCGCTTGGTCAGCAGTGACGATGAACTCGGCTCCGCAATGCGTCGCGGCGGCGACGACGTGAAGATCATGGATGTCCGGAAAGCCGGGGATGTCCACCGGCTGATACCCCGTGACGACGAACTGGTCTGTCTGGCTGCCCGCGAGCTCTCTTCGGCGCTGACCGATCGCCTCATCGCCGTAGTGAGGATTCTTGCGGCGGAAGTGGTACATCCACTCGGAGAGGACGTCCTCGCTGACGCGCAGATCGATTCGATCCGACAGCAGGGATCGCCGTGACTCGATGGCCAGAAGTGCGAACCAATCTCGAAGAGCGCGGGAGTACAGGACGTTGGCGTCCAGAAATAGAGTGGTCACCGGCTAATCCCCCATGATCGGCTGAGACGAGCCTACAAGACGAAGACGACGAGGCCGCCTGCAGATCTCTCGGGATCTGCAGGCGGCCTGGGCGTATGCCCGTCGTTCAATCTCAACCCTCTGCCAGCTCGGCGTCGCGCAATGCATTGAGAGAGGCGGCCGCGTTGTCGGTGAGTCGGTGAGCCAGCTCCTGAACATCGTGTGTGAAGAACCGGGTGTGCGAACCGACCTTGTGGGAGGGGATCTTGTCCTCCCGGGCCATCTTGAGCAGCGTGGGCCGTGAGATCCCCAGCTTGCGTGCGGCCTCAGCACTGGTCAGCTGCTCCGGCAGACCCATCAGAGAGACGTGTCGATCGTTGGAGGCGGCGCGCAGCGCACTGCGCAGGAAGGCTGCGAGGTTGGTAGAGATCTCCACCCTGTCGCCGTTGCTGTCGGTGACGACTACGCGAAGCTCGTCCGCGGGAACGTCTTCCAGTCGTCGGCTGATGGCATCAGCTTCCTTGGCGTCCGAGTGGGAGAGGGTCAGCGTCTGAGTGCTGGGCGACGTCATGACGTCACGTCTCCTTTCCTTGGTGCTATGACGCTACCACCTAAGTGAAACAAGTGAAACCTTGCTTTGGGTCGGCGTCGCGTCCCGCCCCCTGGTCTTCTCGGCAGTCGGGGCGGAGGCGACCGTGGTCGGCGCCCCTCAAGGGCGCGGCAGGTACGGGCTCGCCTTCCCGTTCCAGCTGATCGCCAGCATGTCGCGGGCGCGCGTGGCCCCCACGTAGAGCAGCGACCGCTCCCGCAGGTCGCCCTGCTCCTTGGCATCGGCATCGTAGTCCTGCCCCCTGAGGCTGCGAGGGATCGCGTCCTCGGAGACGCCGAAGATCAGCACCCGAGTGAACTCGGTGCCCTTGGCGCGGTGCAGCGTCATGACTACGGGAGAGGCAGGTGCGGCGTCTCGGCCGTCTACGGGGTGCACGCTCACGCCACGCTCACCCATGGCCTGAGCGAACTGGTCGCGCAGGCGCTTGGTGCGCACGAGCACCCCCAGGCTGTTCGCCGGCAGCCCGTCGGCGGTGATCTCCTGCAGCCACACGCTGAGCAGCCGCGCGGCCTCGTCGTACTGCTTCGCGAGGCTCTCGGATCCGTGCAGCTGCGGCACGGGGCCCACTCGCCGGGAGACGTAGCGGCCGGTGCCCGTGCTGGCGCCCTCATCTGCCTCGATGTCGTCCTCGTCGTACGCCCCGCCGTCCAGAACCTTCAAGGCGAGTTCGAGGTTCTGCTCCGTGGTGCGGTAGTTGAGCCGCAGGCGCCGGGAGCGACCGACGATCTTGATCCCGTAATGGCTGAGCACCAGACGGTTGCCGTAGATCCTCTGATTCGAGTCCTCGGCGATGAACAGGTCGTCATCCCCTTCAGCGACGAGCGCGCGCGCGAGCTGCCAGCGCGTGGGGGTGAAGTCCTGCCCCTCGTCGATCAGCAGATGATCGGCCTGAGGCGACCCGCCCTCCGAGGACAGCAGGTGGGCCGCGACGGCGGTGGCCTCGTCGAAGTCCATGCGCTGCTCGGCCAGGCCGGTGCGCCGGTACTGGTGGATGACCTCCCACACCGCGCGACGCTGCTTGCGGCCCAGGCCGCTGCCCCGGCCGGTGCGAGGCGCGCGAAGGTAGGAGATCTCGTCGGTGATCTGCTGCGGCAGCACGATCTCCTGGTACTCGGAGACGAAGAACGGGACGCTGCGCAGCGTGTCCGGCAGGTCGTCGCCGGCCTCGTCGATGGCGCTCTCCCACGGGTTTGCCCCGTAGCCGCCGGTGCCGCGGTAGCCGGTGACGTGCCGAACACCCCACCCCAGGACCTCGCTCATGCCCTGATCGAGTCTTCTGCTGGACTCGGCGTCGCTGAGCACTCGGCGTGCCACCTGATCGAGCGTCAGCACGCAGATCCCGGGCTCGCCGAGCTGGGAGGCGATGTGCACCGTGGGGTCGAGGCTTCGGATCTGCTCGCGGAGCATGTCCACGAGGTTGGTCGTGAAAGAGACCACGAGCACGCGCGCCCCGGGGTGGCGCTGGGCCAGGCGCACTGCGCGGTGCACGAGCACCACGGTCTTGCCGGTGCCGGCGCCGCCGGAGAGGCGGAACGGGCCGCGGGTGGTCCGGTCCACGTGCTCGCGCTGCTCGGGATGCAGGAACAGTCGCCAGGCCTCGAAGTCTCCGGTGGCCAGGACCTTGGCCAGGGCTTCGTCGTCCTCGATCAGGTGGAACTGGTTGGCGGCTCGGTAGTCGGTGGCGGCCTGCAGCACGGCCTCGGTGGTGGACGGCTGGCCCAAGGGGGTGCCCAGATCGGTCGGGCCCAGCGTGAAGCTCGCCTTGGTCTCCTCCAGGGTGGCACCCGTGGCCAGCTCCATGAGGGCCTCGCTCTGCCACCCGGTCACACCCTCGAGATACCGCAGGAGGCGGTCGGTGTCCTCGGCGGCCACCACGGCATGCGCGACGGACTCGTCGATCCCGAGCTCGTCGATCAGGGCGCTCACGTCCAGATCGGCCAGGGGGTTCGCCTCCGGAGCCGGGGCCGGTTCCGGCGACGGCTGCGGTGTCTGCACTGCCGCGGACGACGACGGCTCCGAGCCAGCCTCGTCACCCTGACGTCGCTGCGCCTCGGCCCGCTGCTCCGCTTCGAACTGCTGCCGGGCCAGTTCCTCGGCGACCAGGGCCTGTGCCCGCGAATTCACCTCAGCATCGTCGACGACAGCCGCTGCCTCGCCGCGCGGCTGGGCCTCGCGGATCTCTGCGGTGCCGCTGACCGGGTTGACGCGTGCATAGACGTTCGCGGCCACCTGGTAGGCCTTGTCATGCCCGTAGACGCCGTAGAGCAGCAGAGCAGAGTCGAGGTCGAAGAAGATCATCCGGTGGAACTGATCCACTCTGGCGCTGCGCACGCGGTCGTCGGCGCAGCTGTTCAGCGGCTCCACGTGCAGTCCGGGGCTGGTGGGGTCGCGCTGCAGCTTCTCCAGGGTGGCTGCGACCTTCCCGGCGATCGAGCGGTCGTAGGACGAGGAGAAGCCTCGGTCCATGATGAACATCGGCTCCGGCTGGGACATCTCTGCTCCTCCTGCTCAGTGGGGCTCAAGCGGTGCTCGGGTGGTTCGGTGCGACTCAGACGGCTTCGGACAGCGCTCGACGCACCCCGTCGATCTCCGGGCCGAATACGGCGATCTTCTCGCCGATCTCAGCACGGACGCCGTCCACGAGGGAAGGATCAGAGACCCAGGCGATGTGCTGATCCGGCCAGAGCAGGTCCACGGGCATGCCGCCGTGCTCCTCGCCCTGCTCCGGCAAGGGAAGGCCCAGCCCTGCGGCGTGAAGCACGACGGTGCGCTCCTCGTCCGTCAC
>ERZ501033.69-NODE-69-length-20743-cov-6.752320_pt1 | contig 20743 bp, 17 predicted proteins | sample MGYA00248844_ERZ501033 | MGnify/ENA primary metagenome ERZ501033 (study PRJEB25958, sample SAMN03398539) | human skin metagenome | study: EMG produced TPA metagenomics assembly of the Human Skin Microbiome Metagenome (human skin metagenome) data set.
AGCTGGCCCTTGAGCCCGATGTCGGCGACCTGGATGCGCGCGCACGAGTTGGGGCAGCCGTTGATGTGCAGGGAGATCGGCACGTCCAGCTCGAGGTCCTCGAGACGGCGCTCGAGCTCGTCGATGGTGTCCGAGGCGACCTGCTTGGTCTCCACGATCGCCAGCTTGCAGAACTCGATGCCCGTGCAGGCCATGGTCGAGCGGCGGAACGGCGACGGCTTGACCTTGAGGTCGATCTCGTCGAGGGCCTCGATCGCGGCGTCGACGTCGTCATCGGCGATGTCCAGCAGGACGATCTTCTGCTGCGGGGTCAGGCGCACCCGGTCCGAGCCGAAGCGCTCCATGATCTCGGCCAGCGCGGCGAGCTTCTCCCCCGGCATGCGGCCCACGCGCGGGGCCGCGCCCAGGTAGTTCCGGCCGTCCTTCTGCCGGTGCACGCCGATGTGGTCCGAGGGGCCGGTGGGCGCGGCCGGGGCGGGGCCGTCGGCCAGGGCATAGCCCAGGTACTCGGTCTCGAGCACCTCGCGCATCCTCTGCGGCCCCCAGTCCTTCATGAGGAACTTCATGCGGGCCCGGTTGCGCAGGCGGCGGTAGCCGTAGTCGCGGAAGATCGAGGTGATCCCGCGCCAGACGTCGCGAACCTGGTCCTCCTGCACGAACACGCCCAGGCGCTGGCCGAGGTACGGCTGCACCGACAGCGCGCCGGCGACCCACAGGTCGTAGCCGGGGCCGAGCTCGGGGTGCACGACGCCCACGAACGAGCAGTCGTTGATCTCGTGGGCCACGTCCAGCGACGGGTGCCCGGTGACCGCGGTCTTGTACTTGCGCGGCAGATTGGAGAACTCGAGGGTGCGCACCTCGGCCTTCAGCGCCTCGATCGCGGGCGTGGGGTCCAGGATCTCGTCGGCGGCCGCACCGGCCACCGGGGAGCCCAGGATCACGCGGGGAACGTCGCCGCAGGCCGAGACGGTGTCCAGACCGACCTCGTCCAGGCGCCGCCAGATCTCCGGGACGTCCTCCACGCGGATCCAGTGGTACTGGATGTTCTGCCGGTCCGTGATGTCCGAGGTGCCGCGGGCGAACTCCTGCGAGATCCCGGCCAGGCAGCGCAGCTGGGCGCGGGACATGGCGCCGCCGTCCAGGCGCACGCGCATCATGAAGTACTCGTCCTCGATCTCCGCGTCCGACAGCGCGCCGGTGCGGCCGCCGTCGATCCCGGGGCGGCGCTGGGTGTACAGCCCCCACCAGCGGAAGCGCCCGTGCAGATCATCGGGATCGATCGAGGCGAAGCCCTCCTTCGAGTACTTCTGCTCGATCCGGGCGCGCACGGCGAAGCCGTCGTCGGCGGCCTTGAACTCCTCGTTGTGGTTCAGGGGCTCGCGGCCGTCGACCGCCCACTGCCCCTCGGGCTTGGGCTTGCGTGCGCGTGCAGGGCGCGAAGTGGTCTCGCTCGTCATGCCGACCATGGAACGACGACGGGGGCCGCCGCGTCACATGGGAGGTCACCCGGCGTCATCATTGACTTCTCAGGCTTGACTAAGTTAACGGCCCGGCTCATGCGTCATCCCGGAAGACGTCCTCGAGCCGCGTGCCCGCCTGGAGCAGCGGCCAGCAGCGGATCAGGCGCAGCATCTGCTCCTCCGCGCCGACGGCCTCCCCGGGATCCCGGCCGCGCAGCCCGAGGGCGGTGCGAGCCGCGACCCGGACGGGGTGGATCCGCGCGAGCACCTGGCCGCCGCCCGTGACCACCAGCGCGGGCGCATCGTGGGCCGCCGCCTGCTCGCAGGCCTCCTGCAGACCGCCCGGCGGGATGCGGCAGGCGCGCACCAGCTCGACCTCGAAGCGCGGACGGACACGGGCGGCGCCCCCCGGCCCGCCGACGGAGGGAGAGGGTCTCCCCAGCTGCACCCGCGGATCGGCCGCCAGCATCTCCTCCAGCTCCTCTGCCATGTCCCCGGACCCGCCCGGGAGCCGCACGTGGACATCGCCGGATCCCAGCAGATCCCGCACCGCGAGTGCGGCCGTGCCCGTGCGCAGGTGCTCCTCCCTCTGCGCGGCATCGCCCCAGGTGACCACGATGTCCGCCACGGCATGCACCATCCCCGAGGGCCGGGCGATCGGGTGGGTGATCCGCGAGGCCAGGCGCAGGCTCTCGCGGTTCTTCTGCAGCACGGCCGCCGACGGATCGGCTTCCGAGCGCCCGCCCCAGTCGGCCCCGCGGTGCACCGCGCGCGCCGCCGGGGCATGCAGCAGCTCGCAGCCGCCCAGCACGGCCTGCCAGCCCAGCTCCCAGTCCTCCCCGCCGTAGCCGACCATCGCGGCGTCGAACCCGCCGAGGCGCTCGAAGGTCGAGCGGCGGCAGGAGAGCACCGCGGAGATCACGTACCGGAAGTGGGAGTCGTCGTGGCGGCGCAGATGATCGGTCTGCGCCCACGCCCGGGCCAGCCACTGCGGCTCGCCCAGATCACGCGGCGGCTGCGCGGTGTCGTCCACATGGACCCTGGTCCCCACGACGAGGGCGTGGGGATGCTCGCGCAGGGCCTCCTCGACGGCGGCGAGGTAGCCCGGCTCGGGCACGGTGTCGCCATCGAGGAAGACCAGGATCCCGCCGCGGCAGTGCCCGGCCCCCAGGTTCCGCGCCGCCGCCGCTCGAAACCCGCGGTCATCCTGGCGCACCACGCGCACCCCGGCGGGGACCCGGGGCGGGCGCGCGGAGCCGTCATCGGCCACGACGATCTCCAGCGCCTGCACCGGCTCCTGCGCGCGCAGCCCCGCGAGCACAGCGTCCAGGCCCTCCTGGTCCTCGAAGTACGGAATCACCACGGAGATCCCGCCGCTGTCGGCCCCAGCGGACGCGAGCGTCATCGCAGCAGCTCCTTCCACGCATCCGCATAGGCCTCGGCGACCTGCGCCCAGCCCCACCGCGGCAGCGGGCGATCGGCCCGGGTCCGCCGCGGCTCGGCCAGCAGCTCGCCCACCGCCGTCCCCAGCTCCTCGCGCCGACGACGCAGCACGGCGCCGGGCCAGCGCTCGTCGATCTCGCGCATGTACGGGCCGTCCACCACGAGCGGCCGGCGCCCGTGGGCGATCCACGTGTTGAGCGAGCCCGAGGCGGAGACGTGCAGGTGCGGGCACACGGGGACGTCGACCGCCTCCAGCTGCCCCGCCAGCTCGGGCTCGGGGACGTAGCCCGTGAGCTCGAAGCGCACCCCGCGCGCCGCGGCGCGCTCCCGCAGCACCTGGACGTCGGCGTCGTGGCCCGCCGCACTCGCCCCGATCGCGCGCACCAGGGTCCCCCGCGGCACGGAGTCGATCACATCCTCGATGCCCTTGCCGGGATGCACGAAGCCCAGAACCCCCACGACCGCGCCATCGCCGGCGGCCGCGGGGCGCCCGACGGGCAGAGCCTCCTCGAGGGGCAGCGGCACTGCGCGCACGGCGGTGCTCGCCCCGCCGTCGGGCCCCTCGCCGGCCAGCGCGCGCAGGGCCGCAGCCTCGTGCTCGGAGTGGGCGATCACCAGATCGGCGCCGCGCACCAGGCGGGCGAAGGCCGTGCGGCGGCGAGCGAACCTCTGCGCCCCCTCCTCCGGCTGCGGCACGTCGTGGGGACCCACGCTCAGCAGGCCGCGGCCGCGCAGCCGCAGCACGGCCTCGACCGCGCCGTCCGCATCGGCGCCGAACAGGGCGTCGGTGAAGCTGACGTGCAGCAGCGCCTGAGCGGACGGCTCCGCGACGGGCAGCTCGACGGTCCGTCGCACGAGCCGGTGGTCGAACCCGCCGACCCCGGCCTCCCGCGCGGCGTGGAACAGACCCAGCCCGTGCCGGACCACCCCGTGGCTCTCGGGGCCCACGACCAGATGGCTGATCACCGATGCCCGGCGGCTCACGGCAGCAGCCCCAGCATGGTCATGCGCTGCCCGTGTCGGGCCAGGGCGCGCTCGATCAGCCGCGGCCTGGCCCGGCAGAAGGCGAGCTGCTCCCGGGCGATCCCGGCCTCATCGAGCTCCCGGGCGTCCCGGCCTGTGCCCAGCCGCCATCCGCTCGTGCGCGCGTCGGGGCGCAGGACAGCCCCGAGCGCCCTCGCGTGCATCGGATCCACGGGGGCCTCCACCGAACGCAGCAGCTCGCGCCCGGGATCGGCGACGCCATCCGGGTCCGGGGCGAAGCCCAGCCCCCGGCCCAGCTCCTCCAGCACCCGCTGGGCCAGGATGCGCAGCGTCGCGTTGTCGGGGTGGTTGATGGTGTGCCAGTGCGGACGGGCCTCGAGCGCATCCGACATGACGACCGTGCCATGGGCCTGCTCGCGTGCTCGCAGCTGCCCCACGGATTCGGCATGCAGGGCCTCCAGCGCCTCGGCCTCCAGCTGCGGGGCGTTCGGCGGCAGGGCGTCGGGCCTGAGGCCCGCGCCCGCCCGCGAGGCCTGCGTGATCGTGCGCAGATCCGAGTAAGGCACCGCGGGCGGATCCAGCGAGCTGTCCTCCGGGTCCCGGACGATGACCTGGAACGGGTGGAGCCCGGCATAGCGCAGCACCGGGATGCGCAGCCGGAGGGACGACGACGGCAGCAGCGCCTCGAGCTGGCGCGTGCCGGAGGGCAGGCCGCGGTAGTCGTCGCGCACCGGCTGCATCACGAGCGCGTCGGTCCGGGCCAGGAGCCGGGCGGCCGCCTCCGCATCACGGGTGCCCCACTCGAAGACCGGCGGGACGCGCACGGAGCGCAGGCCGGGATCGGCATCCAGCAGCACGCGCAGAGACTCCGCCTGGCAGTTGCCGATCACGACCACGAGGGGCAGATCACCCGGGGCGGCGTCGTCCTGTCCGGCGCGCTCCGAGGCCTGTCCGTAGAAGTCCGCATAGTGCTTCGCGCGCCCGGGGTTGCTCACCGTATGATGATAACGATACTTATGACAAGGGGCCCCGTGGGGTCCCTTCTGCGCGGAAGGCGGTGGAGGGCTGACAGCGGTGCATCGTGCTGTGCAGGGGAGTCAGAGGCTGCGAGCAGCGCCGATCCCCGCCCATCACCCCTATGTGGACGCCGTGGAGCCGCTGGCCGGCTGGGACGGATTCGAGCTCGTCGCGCCCCCCGAGCTCGACGCAGCAGGACCGGGGACCTGGATCCCGCACCCGCTTCTCGAAGCGCAGCGCCTGGCCGAGGACGCCGATCGCGTGGATGTCCTGCACGTGCACTTCGGCTTCGAGCACCGCACCCCGCAGCAGATGCGCGAGCTCGTCGAGCAGTGCCGCGCCTCCGGGATCCGTCTGGTGCTCACCGTGCACGATCTGTCCCATCCGCATCTGCGCACCGCTCAGGAGCAGCGGGAGCACCTCGAGCGCCTGGCCGTGCTGATCGAGGCAGCCGAGACCGTCATCACCCTCACCGGTTCGGCGGCCGAGGAGATTTACCGGCGATTCGGCCGCCGGGCGGAGGTCATCGCCCACCCCTTCGTCGTCGCGCCGCAGCGAGCGCGACGACTGCAGGAGCAGGTCCGCGAGCGCGGCGGGCCCTCGCTCGGGGTCGCCGTGTTCCTCAAGGACCTGCGGGCCAGCACCGTGCGGGAGCTGTCCTGGCACCGGGATCTGGCCGAGGGGCTCCGAGGGGTCGGCGCCCGACTCACCGTCTTCCTGGACGAGCGCGCGGCCGGCACCGAGCTGGGTCGCGGCCTGAGCGGCATCCAGGGCCTGGAGCTCGTGGTGCATCGGCGGATGGACGACGAGCGCCTGTTCACGCAGGTGGCCGAGTGCGCCGTCGTCGTCCTCCCCTACCTTCGCGGGACCCACTCCGGGTGGCTGGAGATGTGCCGGGACCTGGGCGTCGTGGTCGTGGCCCCGGACTGCGGGCACTTCGCTGATCAGGCCGACCAGCCGGGCGCGGTGCTCTCCTGCCGCACGGGCGACGGCCGCGATGCCGCCCGTGCGGCCGCACAGGCTCTGGGCGTCGCACCCCTGCCATGGGCCGGCGACCGCGCCGCCCAGGCCGAGCGCATCGCGCTGCGGCACCGCGAGCTGCTTGCCGAGGCAGGATCATGAGGATCGCCGTGATCGGCCCGTCGCGCATGCCGATCGCCCCGCCCTTCGGCGGAGGGCTCGAGGTCTTCGTCCAGCGCATGGTCGAGGGGCTGCGCTGTCGCGGGCTCGACGTCGACCTGTTCGCAGCCGCAGGCTCCCAGGGGCATCGCCGCGATCTGGAGTTCCCCGGCGTCGACTGGAGCGGGCACGAGCACGGCGCCCGCGACGACCGCTATCCGCCCGGTGCCCGGGCGTCCGAGACCGCCGCCTTCGCCCGCGTCTGCCGGCATCTGGAGCGCTCCGACTACGACCTGGTGCACAACAACAGCGTGCACCCCTCCATCCTGGAGCTGGGCCCCGCCCGTCGCCCGCCGATGGTCACGACCCTGCACACCCCGCCCCAGGACGACATGCAGGGCGTGCTCGGCCGGGTTGCGGGCGCCTCCGAGAGGTTCTGCGCGGTCAGCCGGTTCACGGCCCGCCAGTGGTCGCTGCCGCGCGCCGCGGAGGTGATCCACAACGGCGTGCAGACGGACCAGTGGCGCCCGGGCCCCGGCGGCGGAGGGGCGGTCTGGTTCGGGCGCCTGACCCGGGAGAAGGCCCCCCACCTTGCCATCGAGGCCTGCCGCCGGCTCGGGATGCCGCTGACCCTGATCGGGCGCTGCGCGGATCCGACCTACTTCTCCCAGCGGATCGCTGCACATCTGGGGGATCAGGTGCGCTGGCTCGGGGCCATGGCTCCGGAGCAGATCATGGACGAGGTCGGGCGGGCCTCGCTGGCCCTGGCCACGCCGCAGTGGGATGAGCCGTTCGGGCTCGTGCTGATCGAGGCGCTGTCCTGCGGCACTCCCGTGGCCGCGTTCAGCCGCGGGGGCATCCCCGAGATCCTGCGCACCGTGCCCGAGCACCTGGCCCGGCCCGACGACGTCGACGACCTCGTGCGCGCGGCCCGCGCAGCCCTGCACCAGCCGCGCGCCGAGGCCCGGGCCATCGCGGTCGAGCGCTTCGACCTGAAGGTGATGATCGATCGGTACCTGTCCCTGTTCGAGGAGGTGATCACGTCGTGATCGGCCTGTACGCCCATCATCAGGGGGCCGGGCATCTCACCCGCTGCCGCGCGCTCGCCCGCGCCCTGGCCCCGCACGAGGAGGCGGTGATCCTCTCCTCCCACCCCGAGGCCGACGTGGTCCTGCCGATGGACGCCCCCGCCGACGAGCGCGGCGTCACCGCCCACGGGGCGCTGCACTGGGCGCCGCAGGGCCACGACGGATACACCGAGCGCATGGCGATGATCGCCGCGTGGGTGCGCGATCACCGTCCCTCGGTCGTCCACGTGGACCTCTCCGTCGAGGTGACGGCGCTGGTGCGCCTGCTCGGGGTGCCCACGACCGTCCAGGCCCTGCCGGGCATCCGCGACGACGCCCCGCACGAGCTCTCCTTCCGGCTGGCCGATCGGATCGTGGCGGCGTGGCCTGACTGGGTTGCGCTGCCGGCTCACCTGGCGCCGTCAGCCGAGCGGGTGCATCGGGTGGGCGGGATCAGCCGCTTCGAGGGCCGCTCCCTGTGCGCGGTGCGCGGTCGCGATGCGGCGATCCTGCTGGGCCGCGGCGGCCAGGACGGATCGCCTGCCTACTGGCACGAGGTCGCGCGGATCGCCTCCGCTCACCTGGGCGGGCGCTGCCGGCTGCTCGGGCTCGACGAGTGGGTCGAGGACCCGTTCGAGGTCCTCTCCGAGGCGGGGGTCGTGATCACGGCGGCGGGGCAGAACTCCGTGGCCGATGCAGCCGCCGCCGGGGCCCCGATGATCGTGCTGGCCCAGCAGCGCCCCTTCGCCGAGCAGGAGACCACCGCGCGCATCCTGGCCGACGCCGGCCTGGCCGTGGTGCCCGAGGCACCCGGTCTGCCGGCGGCGGGCGAGTGGCCGCAGCTCATCGACCGCGCGCTGCTGCTGGGGTCCCCGCAGCACCGGCGCCGGGCATGGCAGGTCGACGGCGCCGCCAGCCGCGCCGCCGAGACCGTCCTCGGGGCGGCTGGACACGGGCGGGGCGGGTCATGAGCGCGCCGGCGGCGCCTTCCGTGCACGTCGTGACGGTGTGCTCGATCGGGCGGCGGGACCACGTCCTGCGCCAGCTCGAGGCCGTGCGGCGCTGGCTGCCCGCGGCCGTCCACCACACGGTCCAGATCGGCCCCGAGCCCTTCGAGGCCCCCGGGACCCGTCGGCTGGATCGCACCGGGCCCGGGCCCGTGAACCTGGCGGCCGCGCGCAACGCCGCTGGCGACACCGCCTGCGACGCCGGTGCGGACGTGATCATCTTCCTCGACGCCGACTGCCTGCCCGGTCCCGATCTCGGCGCGGCCTACACCGCTGCTGCTGCCGAGCGCCCCGGGGTGCTGTGCGGACCCGTGACCTACCTGCGCGCGCAGGACCGCCCCTACGACCTCGACCGGCTGAGCTCGCTGCGCAGCCCCCATCCCGCTCGCCCCGATCTCCCGCGCGGACAGGCCCGCTGCGCTCGCCCCGGGGAGCACGTCCTGTTCTGGTCCCTGAGCTTCGCGCTCAGCGCCGGGACGTGGCGGGGACTGCGCGAGCGCTTCGGCGGCTTCTGCGAGGAGTTCACCGGCTACGGCGGCGAGGACACTGACTTCGCCATGAACCTGTCCGCCCACGGCGTCGCGCTGCAGTGGGTGGGCGGTGCCGACGCGTATCACCAGTGGCACCCGGTGTCCTCGCCGCCGGTCGAGCACCTGGACGACATCCTGCGCAACGCGGAGGTCTTCGCCCGGCGCTGGGGCAGGTGGCCCATGGAGGGCTGGTTCCGAGCCTTCGAGCAGCGCGGTCTGGTGGTCGCCGACGGACCCGGATGGCGCCGCGCGGGAGCTCCCGACGGCGCACCCGGCACCGAGCCCGTTCAGCGGGTCAGAAGCCTGAGGGCAGCGTCGCCGAGCGGTCGAAGCGCTCGGTCACGGCCACGCGGCCGTCGGCCCCGATCAGCGTGACGGCCTCGGCCGCGCCCCGCTTGGAGCCACCGGCGATCTCGGCCCCGGCATCGACGATCACGTTCTCGAGCTGCACCCCCGCGCCCACGCGCACGCCGTCGAGCAGCACGCTGTGGCGCACGACCGCGCCCTCCTCGACCACGACCCCCGGACTGAGCACCGAGTGCTCGACCGTGCCCCGGATCCGGGAGCCCGCCGAGATCAGGGACTCCGAGACCTCCGCCGAGGCCGCGATGCGGGCCGGGAGCAGCTGCGGCTGCCCGGAGACGATGGGCCACTGAGCGTCATCCAGCACGGCGCCGTCGCCGTCGAGGATCTGCAGCTGCGCCGTCCAGTAGGACTGCAGGGTGCCCAGATCCATCCAGTACCCGTCCATCCGGTGCTCCACGACCCTGCGGCGCTGCACGAACCAGGGGATGAGGTCGTGGCCGTAGTCCTCCAGCCCGCCCTCGGCCTCCTGAAGGTCCTCGAGCGCCTCGATCAGCTGGGGTCCGTCGAAGAGGAACATCTCCGCGGCCACGATCTGCCCCTGGGGGTCCTCGGGCTTGTACGCGAACTGCCTCACGCGCCCCTGTCCGTCGGTGCTCACCACGGAGTAGCGGGAGGGATCCTCGTCCACTCGGGTGGTGACCAGGGTCAGGTCGGCGCGCTGGCGCTGGTGGGTGTCGATCACGTCCAGGAAGTTCAGCGTGTAGAGGTGATCCGCCGAGAGCACGAGCACCAGGTCCGGGTCGAACTCCCGGATGGTCTGCTTCTGCCGCAGCAGCGAGTCCGAGTTGCCCTGAGGGAAGCCCTCGCCCTCGGCCCCCTGGAACGGAGGCAGCACATGCAGACCGCCGTGCGTGCGGTCGAAGTCCCAGGGCCGCCCGTTGCTCAGGTGCCGATTCAGGGTGTGCGGCAAGTACTGCTCGATCACCCACACGTCCGACAGGTGCGAGTGCATCAGGTTCGACATCGAGATGTCGATCAGCCGGTAGGTCCCGGCCACCGGCAGCGCGGGCTTGACCCTGTGCTCCGTCAGGGCCTCCAGCCGGGAGCCCTTTCCCCCTGCCAGGACCATCGCCATCGTCCGCGGAATGCGCATGCGGGCCCTCTCCTCGTCGTGAGCGTCCTGCCGACGATCGTAGTCGCGCGATCCCGGGATGAGGGTGACAGAGGCAGGCCCGTGCCATAGTGTCCCGACCCACGGGCCGCCCGTGCGCTCCTCCCCTGCCCGGGAGGCCGCATCGCACCGCAGACCGGCCCTCCCTCGTCCCGAACGGATCCATGACGCTCCCCGCTGACACCACCCCGGCCGCCCTCGACCCGCAGTCGCGCTGCCCCTGCGGCTCCGGCGACGTCTACGGCGGCTGCTGCCTGCCGCTGCACCAGGGCAGGCCCGCACCCACGGCAGAGGCCCTCATGCGCTCGCGCTTCAGCGCCTTCGCGGTGGGCGACGAGCAGCACCTGCTGCGCACCTGGCACCCCGACACCCGGCCCGAGACCCTCGAGCTGGATCCGGACCTGCGCTGGTACCGCCTCGACATCCACGCCACCACCGGCGGCGGCCCGTTCGAGGAGTGGGGCACGGTCGACTTCACCGCCCACTACCGGCCCATGCCCGGGACCGACGCCCCGCGCGGCAGCCAGCACGAGAACTCCCGCTTCCGCCGCGTGGACGGGCAGTGGCTCTACCTCGACGGCGCCGTCCACTCCGCCTGACGGAGGAGCCGGCGATGCGGAGGTGTGGCCGGTTCCACACCTCGCCGGCCCATATCGGCCGCGGCGGGCCCGGCGACCCGCCGTAGAATCGGCTGATCCGTCGGCGTGCCGCATGACCGACGGCGCCCTTCTCGAGAGAGCCGCACCATGTCCTCACCCTTCTCGCGCGACTCGTCGCAGCCACCCTGGCAGGCCTCCGACGCCCCGTCCGAGCACACCGCGCCCGCCTCCGCGGAGCAAGCGACCGCCACCGGCACCGACGTCGCCGCACCCCCGTCGGCGCCCAAGGGCGGCCTCGACCGCTGGTTCAAGGTGACCGAGCGCGGCTCCACCATGGGCCGCGAGGTCCGCGGCGGCGTCGCCACGTTCATCGCCATGAGCTACATCGTGGTGCTCAACCCCCTGATCCTGGGGCTGGGCGCGGACTCGACCGGCGCCACCCTGGGCGTGGACCGCGTGGCGGCCATGACCGCCCTGATCGGCGGCGTCATGACGATCCTGATGGGCGTCGTGGCCAAGACCCCGTTCGCCGTGGCCACCGGCCTGGGCGTCAACGCGTTCCTGGCCGTCACGATCGCCACCACGCCCGGGCTGACCTGGGCGCAGGCCATGGGGCTGATCATCTGGGCCGGCGTGATCATGTTCGTGCTCGTGCTCACCGGCTTCCGCACCGCGGTGTTCAACGCGGTGCCGGCCTCGCTGAAGTCGGCGATCGTCGTGGGCATCGGCCTGTTCATCGCGCTGGTCGGCCTCGTCAACGCGGGCTTCGTGCGCCGCATGCCGGATGCCGCCGGGACCACCGTGCCCGTGGACCTCGGCGTGGGCGGCGAGCTCATCGGCTGGCCGCTGCTGACCTTCGTGATCACGCTGCTGCTGACGATCACCCTCATGGTCCGCAACATCCGCGGGGCCATCCTGATCGCGGTGCTCAGCGGCACTGTCCTGGCGCACGTCCTGGAGGCCGTCGCGCCGTCCGGGTCCTCCGGCGAGAATCCGGCCGGCTGGTCGCTCGTGGTGCCCTCGACCCCCACGGGCCTGTTCTCGCTGCCCGATCTGTCCCTGGTGGGCGAGGCCGACCCGGTCGGGCTGTGGACCCAGCTGGGCGTCACGACCGTGCTGCTGCTGATCTTCACGATCCTGCTGTCCATCTTCTTCGACGCCATGGGCACCATGGTCGGGCTCTCCGAGCAGGCCGGTCTGGTCAAGGACGGGAAGATCGACAACGTCGACCGCATCCTGCTCATCGACGCCGCGGGCGCGGTGGCCGGCGGCGCGGGCTCGGTGTCCTCGAACCAGATCTTCGTGGAGTCCTCGACCGGCATCGCCGAGGGCGCGCGCACCGGCCTGGCCAACGTGGTCACGGGCCTGCTGTTCCTGGCCGCCATGTTCATCACCCCGCTGGTGGAGGTCGTGCCCTTCGAGGCCGTGGCCCCGGCCATGGTGGTCGTCGGCTTCCTGATGGCCAAGAACGTCGTGCGCATCGACTGGGACGACTGGGGCATCGCGGTGCCGTCGTTCCTGACCTTCGTGCTCATGCCGTTCACGTACTCGATCGCCGACGGCATCGGCGCCGGCTTCATCTCCTACGTGTTCATCCGCGTGGTGCAGGGCCGGATCCGCGAGATCCACCCGCTGATGTGGGTCGTGGCCGCGGCGTTCGTGGCCTACTTCGGCATCGGGGTGATCGAGGGCTGGATCCTCTGAACCCCTGACCCCACACCGCCGAGTGGATCCTGATTTGCGCTGTTTGGCCCGATAGCGCAACTCAGGATCCACTCGGCGTCTCAGGGGTCTCGGCGGGGAGGGGTCGTCCCGACGAACGCGCGCACCCAGCTCGCGTCCTTGTGCTGAGCGGGCACGGGATCGATCAGCAGCTCGCGCTCCATGGCCGCGGCCTCCGGCGAGGCAGCTGCGGGCAGGGGCGCATGGGAGGCGGCCAGCACGACGTTGCCGTAGCGGCGACCCTTGAGCATCGCAGGATCGGCGACGGCGGCCACGTGCTCGAACACCTCCCGCAGCGCCGCCGCCTCCGCGCGGGCTCCCTGCAGATCGCGGGTGTCGCCCACGTTGAGCAGGTACAGCCCGCCCGGGGCCAGCACACGATCGACCTGACGGGCGAACTCCACGGTGGTCAGCGGCTCGGGCGTCACAGAGCCGGCGAAGACGTCGCGGATCACGACCTCGCGCGTGGACTCGGTCAGCGACTCGGTGACCTCCCGAGCCTCCCCGGCGCGCACGCGCAGCAGCGGGGCCCGCGGCAGGTCGAACCAGCCGCGCACGAGCTCGACGAGCCGCGCATCCAGCTCCACGACCACCTGCCGGGCCTGCGGCCACTGCCAGTGCACCCACCGCGCCATGGAGCAGGCGCCGCCGCCCAGATGCAGCACGCGCAGGGTCGTGGGCTCCAGGTGCGCGGCCACGTGCGTCCGCAGCAGCGCGGCCATCCAGCGCATGTACTCGAAGTCGAGCTGATCCGGCCGCTCGGGATCGACGTGCGAGGACGGGACGCCGTTGACCAGCACCGTCCAGGCGCCGGGGCTCAGGTCATCCGGACGCAGCTCGACCTCTCCCGTGGCGATCGGCCACGTCCCGGGCTGCAGCGCATCCGGATCCTCGGAGGCCTGTGCATCGTCCCTGCGGTTCCTGCGCTGTCGGCCCATGCGCGCCAGTCTAGGAGCGGCGCATCCGGAAGGTCTCCTGCCCGGACCAGGGGCCGTCGGCCTGGTAGGCCGGGCCGATGCGCTCGAACCCGTTCTTGGCGTAGAAGGCCTCCGCCCGCGCATTGCCGGCCATGATCCAGAGGTAGACCGGATCGTGCCCGTCGACGGCCTCGTCCAGCAGCCGCCCGCCCAGCCCGGAGCCATGCAGATGCTCCAGGACGTAGAGCTTCACGAGCTCGCGCTCGGGCTGCAGGCCGGGCTCGAACTGCAGCTCCCAGCGCTGGGGGCCGTCGCACACCGTGGCGAATCCCGCAGGCTCGCCCGTGCCGTCGAGCCCCAGCACCACGCGGCCGGCGGGATCGGAGAGGAACTCGCGGTCCTCGGCGGCGATGTCCGCCACCGAATCCTCCGAGAGCAGGGCCTCGGCGAAGTCCTGGCCGTACAGCGGCTGGTAGGTCTCGCGCAGGCAGGCGACGTGCAGCCGGGTCAGGACGTCGGCGTCGTCGGGACCGGCGACGCGCGTGGACCAGGCGACGGAGCTCAGGACTCGTCCTGGGCTGCGTGCCCGCTCTCGAGCTGCTGGCGCTGGATCGCGGCCTCGAGACGTTCGACCTTGCCGTCGAGCTCTCCGGAGTGGCCGGGGCGGATGTCCGCCTTGAGCACGAGCGAGACGCGCGGGCCATAGCGCCCGACGGCCTCGGTGGCCTCCTTCACGACGGCCATCACCTCGTCCCACTCCCCCTCGATGCTCGTGAACATCGAGTCGGTGCGGTACGGAAGCCCGGAGTCGCGGACGACCTGGACAGCGGCTGCCACGGCGTCGTGGACGGAGCCGGCGGGGTTGTCCCCGCCCATGGGCGATACGGAGAAGGCGACGATCATGCCCCCAGCGTAAGCCTGCTCACCGGCACTCGGACAGGGCCCCCGTCGACGACCGCCATGTGAAACCCCGGGGAAGCCTGGGCAACCCCGGGTCCGGCGGCATGCCCACCGCCTAGGCTGGACAGCAGACTGGTCTGTGCCCGTCGGCGTGCTCGGGGAAGCCCCGGGGACCACGCAGGGGCGGGGCACGGAGACGACCTCGACGAGGAGCATCCCCATGACCCAAGGCATCTACCTCAGCGCCATGACCCCGGCCGCCGGCAAGTCCCTGATCGCGCTGGGGCTGACGGACACCCTGTTCAAGAACTCCGACCGTGTGGGCTTCCTCCGTCCGGTGCACCTGGGCGAGACCCCGGAGCAGGACCCCATGCTCGCGCTCATGGCCCAGACCTTCGAGCTGCCGCCGGAGCGGTGCCGCGGCGCTGTCACCCTGGAGCGCTGCCGGGAGATCCTGGCCTCGGGCGATCACGACGCCCTGGACTCGGCGGCCGTGGACGTCTACGCGCAGATGGCCGAGCACTGCGATGTCATCGTGGTCGACGGCACCGACCTGCTGGCGCACAACGCCGCCACCGCGGAGTTCGACCTCAACGCGCGCCTGGCCAACAACATGGGCTGCTCCGTGCTGGCGGTCATCGGCGGTCAGCAGGCGGAGCACCCGGAGGACCTGCTCAACGCCGTGGAGGTCACCCGCACGGAGCTGCGCGACTCCAAGTGCGACATCTTCGCGATCATGGTCAACCGCTGCCCCGCCGAGTGGGTCGAGGAGGTCGCCCACAAGGCCAAGCGCGGGCTGCACAACCTCCCGGTCTACGTCCTGCCCGAGGTCCCGGAGGTCATCAGCCCCACCGTGGAGGAGCTCGTGGAGTCGGCGGGCCTGCGCTCGGACCTCACCGACGTCACCCTTGACCGCGACATCAAGGGCGTGAAGATCGCGGCCATGAACGTCGAGCACTTCCTGGAGCTGCTCGTGGACGGCGATCTGGTGATCACCCCCGGAGACCGCTCGGACGTGCTCATGGCGACCCTGGCCGCAGCGCTCACCCCGGATCAGGCCACCCCCGCAGGTGTGCTGCTCACGGGCGGCTTCGTGCCCGAGGGCCTGGTGCGCTCGTTCGTGGCCGGCGCCCCCTTCCCCGTGCTGAGCACCGAGGAGGACACCTACACGGCCGCCAAGCGCGTCGGCTCCGCCCGCGGGCGGATCGTCAAGGGAGGCGCCCGAAAGTCGGCGGCCGCGCTGGGCGCCTGGGCGAATCAGGTCGACGGCGAGGAGCTGGCCTCCCGCCTGCGCCTGGAGCGCCCCGAGCGGCGCACTCCCCTGCGCTTCCTGCACGAGCTCGTGGAGCAGGCCCGACGAGACCGCAAGACCGTCGTGCTGCCCGAGGGCGACGACGCCCGCATCCTGCGCGCCGCCGAGATGATCCATCGCCGCGGCTTCTGCGACCTGGTCATCCTGGGCGAGCCGGACGAGGTGGCCCGGCTGTGCGATGCCGAGGGCATCGACCTGGACTTCGAGGCCGACGGGCTCGAGCTGATCGACTTCCGCCACGACGCCGAGCGCCGCGAGCGCTACGCCGAGGCCTACGTGGAGTACCGCAAGCACAAGGGCGTGGACAAGGACACCGCCCTGGAGCGCATGCTCGACGGCTCGTACTTCGGCACCATGATGGTCCAGCTCGGCGATGTGGACGGCATGGTCTCGGGCGCGGCCCACACCACCGCCAACACGATCCGCCCCGCGCTCGAGTTCGTGAAGACCAAGGAGGGCGTCGGCGTCGTCTCCTCGGTGTTCTTCATGCTCCTGGAGGACCGCGTGCTGGTCTACGGCGACTGCGCCGTGAACCCCAACCCGAACGCCGAGCAGCTCGCGGACATCGCCAAGGCCTCCGCCCAGACCGCCCGGGCCTTCGGCGTGGACCCGCGCGTGGCCATGCTGTCCTACTCGACCGGCTCCTCCGGCTCCGGCGAGGACGTCGAGCGGGTCACCGAGGCCACCCGACTGGTCCAGGCCGAGGAGCCGGACTTCCCCGTCGAGGGCCCCATCCAGTACGACGCCGCCGTGGACGCCTCGATCGCCCAGAAGAAGCTGCCCGGCTCCGAGGTGGCCGGGCACGCGACCGTGTTCGTGTTCCCGGACCTGAACACCGGCAACAACACGTACAAGGCCGTCCAGCAGTCCGCCGGTGCCGTCGCCGTGGGCCCGGTCCTGCAGGGCCTGCGCAAGCCGGTCAACGACCTCTCCCGCGGCACCACGGTCGAGGACATCGTCAACACCGTGGCGATCACCGCGATCCAGGCCCAGAACGGCTGAGCGTCCGCCGCAGCGGCACCTCAGCACACCGAATCCCACCATCCGAAGGAGCGCCATGCTCGTCCTCGTCGTCAACTCCGGCTCGTCGTCGCTGAAGTACCAGGTCCGGGAGGTCACCACCCAGGAGGGCGGGGAGCCCTCCGCCTACACCTCCTCCATGCCGCGCGTGGACGAGCTCGTGAACATGGACGAGGCCACCCAGGGGGCCGAGGGCGGCGAGGTCATCACCGAGGGCCTGATCCAGAACATCGGCACCTCGGAGATCGAGGATCACACGCAGGCCCTGGAGCTGCTGGCCCAGCGCCTCGAGGAGGAGCTCGGCGACCGCACGATCGACGCCGCCGGGCACCGCGTGGTCCACGGCGGCGAGCGGTTCTCCGCCCCGGTGCTGGTCAGCAACGAGATCATCCGCGCGATCGAGCGCCTGGCCCCGCTGGCCCCGCTGCACAACCCGGCCAGCGCCCTGGGCCTGCGAGCCATCCAGAAGAAGTGGCCGCACATGCCCCAGGTCTGCGTGTTCGACACGGCGTTCCACCGCTCCATGCCGGAGCACGTGTGGCGCTACGCGCTGCCCGAGGAGATGTACTCCGAGTACGGCGTGCGCCGCTACGGATTCCACGGCACCTCGCACGACTACGTCACCGGCGAGGCCGCACGCTTCCTGGGTGTGGAGCGCGACAGCTTCGACGCGGTCGTCGCCCACCTCGGCAACGGGGCCTCGGCCACCGCGATCAGGGACGGAGCGTCCTACGACACGTCCATGGGCTACACGCCGCTGGCCGGGCTGATCATGGGCACCCGCACCGGCGATCTGGACCCGTCGATCGTCACGGCCCTGCTCGAGCGCTACCCGGATCTCGATGCTCAGCGCCTGGACCAGATCATGAACAAGGAGTCCGGGCTCAAGGCCCTGGCCGGCCACTCGGACATGCGCACGGTCGACGAGCGCGCACAGGCCGGCGACGAGCGCGCCGAGCTCGCCCTGGAGATGACCGCCTACCGCCTGGCCAAGTACATCGGCGGCTACCACGTGGCCGTCGGAGGGGCTCAGGCCCTGATCTTCACCGCGGGGATCGGGGAGAACTCCGCGGGCTTCCGCCAGCGCGTGGTCGACAAGCTCGGGGCGCTGGGCGCAGAGCTCGACCCCGAGGCCAATGCCGTGCACGGCGACGAGGTCCGCCGCATCTCCACGCCGGAGTCGCGCCTGGAGATCCTGGTGGTCCCCACCGACGAGGAGCGCGCGATTGCCGAGGCCACCGCTGCGCTGGTGAGCCGTCGGGCGAGCTGAGCCGCTGTGCACAGGCCGGATCGCAGAAGCCCCCGATGCCGCTGCGGCATCGGGGGCTTCTCTGGAACTGGACGACTCAGCCGGCCGGGGTGACCGGGGGCTCGTTGGACCAGGGGAAGACGATCCACTCGTCGGTGGCCTTCCACACGAAGTCCGGGTCCACCAGGGAGCGCGGCTTGGAGTAGATGACGGCCGAGCGGGTGTCCGACTGGTAGCCCTTGAGCAGCTCGAGCACCAGGGCCAGGGTGCGCCCGGAGTCGGCGACGTCGTCGACGACCAGGACCTTCTTGGAGCTGATCGACTCGACATCGAGCATGGGGGCCAGCAGAACGGGGTCCGGCAGGGTCTCGTGGACGTCGGTGTAGAACTCGACGTTCACCGCGTCCAGCAGCTTGGCGCCCAGCGCGTAGGACAGCGCGCCTGCCGGGACGAGCCCGCCGCGGGCCACGCCGATGATGATGTCCGGCACGAAGCCGCTGTCAGCGATCTCCTGCGCGAGCTCCCGGGTGGCGGCGCCGAAGCCCTCCCACGTGAGGATCTCCTTGCCGTCAACGTCTGCCGCGTCTGCGTGATAAGCCATGCACACACCCTAGCCCCCGCCCGCGCGCGAGGGCAGGGACGAGGACGACGACCGCGCAGGATCAGTCGGCGAGCATGTCCTGGACCAGGCGGCGGACCTCGGTGCCGTAGAGCTCGATCGAGCGCATCATGGCGCTGTGCGACAGGGTTCCGACCGCGTACTTGAGGTCGAAGCGGGCAGCGCCGAGAGCCTTCTGATGGCGCACGATCTTGCGCGCCACGGTCTCCGGGGAGCCGACGTAATAGGCGCCGTCGGGCCCGGCCATCTGCTCGAACGCCTCGCGGGACAGCGGCGGCCAGCCGCGCTCGCGCCCGATCACCGCGTGATTGTGGGCCTGGGCGGGGAAGAACTCCTCGCGCGCCTGCTCGTCCGTCTCGGCCACGTGGCCCGGCGAGTGCCAGGCGATGGGCAGCTCCGGCTTGCCGAAGTGCTCCAGAGCCCGGCGATAGTGCTGCGCGAAGGCCGCGAAGGCGGTGGGGCTGCCGCCGATGATCGCGAAGATCACGGGCATCTCGTAGTGCGCGGCACGCACGACCGACTGCGGGGAACCGCCCACCGCGATCCAGGCCGGCAGGCGCCCGGACTCCGTCTTGGGATGCACCTCGAGTCCGTCGATCGCCGGGCGCAGACCTCCCTCCCAGGTGATGGGCCCCTCCGACTGCAGACGGGAGAACAGCTCGAGCTTCTCCTCGAACAGCCGCTCGTAGTCCTGCAGGTCGAAGCCGAACAGGGGGAAGGACTCCGTGAAGGAGCCGCGGCCCAGCACGACCTCGGCCCGGCCGGAGGACAGGGCGTCGACGGTCGCGAAGCGCTGGTACAGGCGCACCGGGTCGTCCGAGGAGAGCACGGAGACGGCGGTGCCCAGACGGATGGTCTCGGTGGCGGTGGCCAGTCCCGCCAGGACCGTATCCGGCGCGGAGACCGCGAAATCGCTGCGGTGGTGCTCGCCGACCCCGAAGAAGTCCAGGCCCACACGGTCGGCCTGGATGCCCTCGGCCAGGACGTCGCGGATGACCTGGGCATCCGAGAGGGGCTGACCGTCCGGGCCGGGGTGGACGTCGCCGAAGGTGTTGAGTCCGAGCTGCATGGCATCTCCTGTGATCGCGGGACGCCCCGAATCATAGTTGATACATCACGTAGATGCGAGGGTCAGTCGGCTCGATGCCTGGGCTGCAGTCCCCGAAGGTGCACCAGGAACCCGGTGACCATGGAGCACGAGCGCAGCAGCTCGCCGATCAGCATCCACCAGGCCATGCCCACCGCAGTGTCAGTCCCCAGCAGCCAGGCCCCGCCCACCACCAGGACCAGCTGAGCCCCGCTGATGACCATGAAGAGCCGCTCGCGCCCGCCGAACATGAGCACGTTGCTCGTGGCCGAGGTCAGGGCGTTGATCAGCGTAGCCACCACCAGGATGACGGAAGCGCCCCACGTGCCCTGGTACTCCGGGCCGAGCAGATCGACGATCCGCTGCTCGCCCAGCACCAGCAGGAAGCCGAGCAGCAGCGTGGGAAGCACTGCCGAGACCGCGGCCGCCTCCAGCACGAGGGCGACCAGTCTGCCGCGCCGGGTTACGGACATCGCGATCCGCGGCATGAAGACGGTGGCCACGGCGGTGGTGCCCATGGCCCCTGCGGACTGGATGCGCTGGGCCACCTCGTAGGTGCCGGTGGCCGCCAGGGAGCGCGCGCCCAGCAGGAACATCAGCCCGCGCACGCTCAGCGCTGTCAGCGCGGACCCCGCCGCCAGGATCAGCGACTGACCCCACGGCACCGGCGGGACCGTCACGCTCGGCGGCGGCGGCCCTGCCGAGGGCGACAGCCGCCAGAAGGCGATGCTGATGATCACGAAGGCGGCCACCTGCCCCGGGATCAGCAGCTGCGGGGCGAGCAGCGCGGAGGCGATCGCGATCAGCAGCGCGAGCCCCGGCAGGGCCACGGACTCCAGGAACTGCCCCGCCAGCGGCGCCTGCCGCGCCACCCGCTGGACCATGAACAGGCGCCCCAGGGCCGAGGAGACGGCTACGCCGTAGAGGACGAGCACGAGCCCGCCGGTCCCCGCGGTGAGCTGGACGATCAGGGACGCCACCAGGGCGAGGACGGTGAGCACCGCCCAGATGCGCAGCAGGGCCCGGGCGTCGCGGCGGGCGATGGCGCGCGCCTCGTCGTGCCTGCCCTCGGCCCACAGCGGCGACTGCGAGCGCATGCCGGAGGTGTCGAGCCCGAAGGTGCCGGCGGCTCGCGCCACCAGGGCCACGGCCCACATGACGCCGTTGAGCCCCACCATCTCGACGGGGAAGCGCAGGGCCACGACGGCCACCAG
>ERZ501033.71-NODE-71-length-20391-cov-4.158684_pt1 | contig 20391 bp, 14 predicted proteins | sample MGYA00248844_ERZ501033 | MGnify/ENA primary metagenome ERZ501033 (study PRJEB25958, sample SAMN03398539) | human skin metagenome | study: EMG produced TPA metagenomics assembly of the Human Skin Microbiome Metagenome (human skin metagenome) data set.
AAACCTCGGGCACGAGGTAGTGGTAGTTGGTGTCGAACCACTTGGTCATCTCGAGCGGCACGCGGGTGTCGTTGCCGCGGGCGAGGGCGAATTCCTCGTCGAGGTCGGTGCCGCCGGCGATCAGGCCGACGGTCAGGCCGGTCTCGAGCACCTGGTCGTAGTACGCGACATCCGCCGGGATGGCGTAGTCCTCGGTAAGGCCAAGGTCGCGGAGGTGGTTGTAGGTGTCAATCCGCAGGGCACGGGTGGTGCTGCGGAAGGTCTCGGCGTCGATGCGGCCGGCCCAGTAGGACTCCAGCGCACGCTTGAGCTCGCGGTTCGCGCCGATGCGCGGGTAGCCCTCGATCGTGGCCTTAGGGAAAGTGCTCACTGTTACTCCTTGGGGTTTGTTATTTCGGTTCTATTCCGAGCCGCGACAGCAGGTCTTGCGTCACCGCCAGATTGTTGTGGGTGTAGATGTGCAGGCCGCCGACGCCGACGTCGAGAAGCTTGCCGGCGAGTTCCGCGGTGAGGCGCTGGTGACCTGTCGGTGAGGTGCGAGGGCCCGGGGAAGGATCTCCTTCCCCGGGCCCTCGGCTATCCCTCGCTACCGGAATATCGGCCTCCGACTAGATTCCCCGATACTGTCCTGATCTCGAGGGATCGCCCAGTGCTCGGCTGACTGCCCTGCGCTCGGGTGACTGCCGTGCGGGGGGGTGCCGGGATTCCGGGCCGACGATCAGTGCTCGTGCCCCTCGTGCTCGTGCCCTTCGTGGTCATGCTCGCCGTGCCCGCCGTGATCATGGTCCTCGTGGCTCTCCTCACCCTCGTGCCCCTCGTGCCCTTCGTGGTCACCATGATCATGGCTCGCCGCGGGCGCCTCACCCGAGGCGCTGCCCACCTCGTTGGGCACCTCGGGCAGCTCACTGCTCCGCGTCACCTCGCCGGCGCCGATGTCGACGACATGGAGCGTCTGCGTGCCGGGTTCGGTGACGAGCACCTCGTCACCGGCGACGTGGACGGTGGGGCGCGGCTCCTGCCACTCGACCGGCTCCTCCCACGGCTCGGTCACCTCGATCTCCCGGGTCACCTCGGCGGATGCGGGGTCGATGACCCGGAGCGTGCCGTCGGTGCCGAGGACGAGCGCCTCGCCCTCCGGTCCGCGGGCCAGCGAGCGGAAGGAGTACGAGGCGGGGAGATCGACGAGGCGCAGCTCGCCGGATCCGGTGTCGGTGAGGGTGACGCGGGTGGGTCGCTCGAGCTCGGCGTCCTCGTCGACCTTGTAGTCGCCGAGCACCACGGGGGAGTGCTCGCTGCCGAACTGGTTGCCGATCCGGCCGTAGTCGTCGGGGGAATCGACTTTGCGGATCTTCTCGCCGTCGATGATGAGGAGGCCGTCCTCGCAGCCGACGGTGATGACCCCGCCCTCTGCGACCGCCTCCCCGTGGACGCCCGGGCAGCCGGTGCTCTCCGCGACCGTCTCGCCCGCCTCGTCGACGATCTTCACACCCGAACGGGACTCCTCGTTCCCGATCGTGATGACGGTGGAGTCGTCGGCGCGGGGCACGGCGACTCCGTGGTGCGCCTCGTCCGTGGTGGTGACCGTGGTGTTGATCGGGGAGTCGGCGGAGAGGTTCGCAGGATCGAAGAGGTGCATCTCCCCGGTGCCGTCGAAGAACGCGAGGCTCCGCCCGTCGTGGTTCACGAGGTGGCCCGGGTGGCTGCCGGTGATGCGCTGCTCGGTGAGGAGCGGGTCGGTGGTGTAGGCGTGTGCGTGATCGCCGTGCGGCTCGGACCACGTGCCCAGGTCGAGGAGCCGGAAGGAGTCGCCCTCGGTGAGGAACAGGTGCCGGTTGTCGCCGGCCGGGTTGAGGCGGGTGAAGCCCTCGGCGGGGAAGGTGTCGAGGACCTCGAGGGACTCGCCGTCGAGCACCATGACCCCGCCGTCAAAGGTCACGGCGAGGCGCGGGGCGGCGCCGGCGGCCTCGGTCGTCTCCCGGGTGGAGGGCTCCGCCGAGGCGCCCGCGGAGCTCTCATCACCGGCCGGACCGCCGGCCTGGCCGGGAGCGCCGCAGCCGGCGACGACGGTGAGTGCGAGGAGCAAGGCGGGCGCGGCGGCCCACCGGGACATGTGGTTGAGCTTGATCTTCATGCCCGGAAGATTCGCACCGATACGAACCTATTGTCATAGCGCTATAGACGTATAGAAGAGGCGATCGGGGCTCGCCGTATGAGAAGCTGACAGGAGCGACCATCCAGAGTCGGATGGGTCGACGTGGCGCCGGGTCGAGACCTCGCCGCCCTTCAGCCCGCCGCCTGGAACCCATGACGCCAAGGAGGGCGAGAGATGAAGTTCGCAGAAGAAGGCACCAAGGACCACGTCGAGGTCGGCAGCACCGATCCCCAGGACGCGCTGAATGACCTGCGCATGTCCGAGGAGGCGCTGCCCCTGCTCAACCACGTCAAGCGGTTCATCAAGGACACCGTCGACCCGATGTACGAGGAGTTCGTCAAGCTCGGCGAGGGTCACGCCGACCGCTGGAGCTTCGCTCCCGGACAGCTCGAGGTGCTGCAGAAGGCCAAGGACACAGCGAAGGAGGAGGGCCTGTGGAACTTCTTCCTGCCCGACGCGGACACCGGTGACGGCCTGTCGAACCTCGACTACGCCTACATCGCCATCGAGCTCGGCAAGAGCCCGCTGGCCTCGGAGACGATGAATTGCTCCGCACCGGACACCGGCAACATGGAGGTCCTCGAGCGGGTCGGCACGCCGGAGCAGAAGGAGCAGTGGCTGCAGCCGCTGCTCGACGGCGAGATCCGGTCGGCCTACGCCATGACTGAGCCGAACGTCGCCACCTCGGACGCCAAGAACGTCGCGACCCGGGCGGTGCTGGAGAACGGCGAGTGGGTGATCAACGGCGAGAAGCACTACATCTCCGGTGCCGGAGACCCGCGGTGCAAGATCATGATCGTCATGGTCAGGACCAACGACGACGGCCCGCGCGGTCAGAACCACTCGCAGATCCTCGTGCCGATGGACACCCCGGGGGTCGAGATCGTCGGCCCGATGCACGTCTTCGGCGAGGACCACGCCCCGCGCGGGCACATGCACCTGCGCTACAACGACGTGCGCGTCCCGGAGTCGAATATGCTCCTCGGCGAAGGCCGCGGCTTCGAGATCTCGCAGCTCCGGCTGGGCCCCGGCCGCATCCACCACTGCATGCGCACCATCGGCAAGGCCGAGGTGGCGCTGGACTACATGGTCAAGCGCGGCAACTCGCGGACCGCGTTCGGTCAGCCCCTGTCCAAGCTCGGTGGGAACATCGAGAAGATCTCCCGCGCCCGCATCGACATCGAGTCGATGCGCCTGCTCGTGCTCAAGGCGGCGAAGGCCATGGACGTGCTCGGTAACAAGGAGGCCCGCGTCTGGGTCTCGATGGCCAAGGCGCAGGTCCCGGAGAAGGCCTGCCAGATCATCGACCAGGCGATCCAGATCCACGGTGCCTACGGCATGTCGCAGTTCACGCCGCTGCCCGAGCTGTATGCGGACGTGCGGCACCTGCGCTTCGCCGACGGCCCGGACGAGGTCCATCACATGGTGGTCGGCCGCCACGAGCTGACGCAGCACTGATCGAGCAGGTCCGCAGGCGGCCTCGAGAGCGTGCGGGCTGCCACGGCGAACACTGGCTGCCCGCACGCTCGTCGTGTGCGCGGCCGGGTGCGCATTCGATGGGACGGGGGATTCGGCTCTCTGGGCGTCTATTGTGATGACGCTATAGATGCGTAGATCGAGCGATCGATGGCGGGCCGGAGGAGTCTGCGCGCGGAGGGCTGCCGGCCAGTGCCTCGCGCAGGTCGCCCGGCCGGCGCCTCGGGCATAATCGAGAGAGCAGACCGAGAATCGGACCACCGGAAGGCCCGCCATGACCGTGCAGATCCCCCGTGTCGGACCGAGGCTCGCCGCCGCCGGGACGGCTCTCGTGCTCGCGCTCCTCGCCGGATGTTCCGGAGGAGCGGAGAGCAGGACGGCTCCGGCCCCCGAGGCATCGGCCTCCTCATCGCCGGAGCCGCCCGCGCTCTCCGAGCCGATCGATCTCGACTACAGCGGACACGTCCTCACCGACGACGGACGCGACCGTGCGCTGCTCGTCGACTGGACGAACGGGCAGCTCCGCGCGGTCGACAGCGGAGGCACCGAGCTGTGGACCGAGCCGGTGCAGCTCGACGACGAGATGATGTCCGCACCCCTCGCCTACTCCTCCGGCGACATCGTCATCATCGACGACCTGTCCGGTGAGCTCGTCGCCCGCCAGTGGACCGACGGTGCGGAGGCGTGGCGATTCGCGCCCGCCGAGGCCGGAGCAGGGTGCCATGAGGACTGGGGCTTCGGCCCGGCGACCACCGCGACCGGCACGGTGCTGGAGGAAGGCGACGTCATCCTCCTCGAGTACTTCATGGCGATGAAGAAGGACGGCTGCACGACCGGCGCCGACGGCGATCCGCTCGTCTTCGCACTCGACCCCGCGACCGGCGAGGAGGCGTGGCCGGCCCTCACCGTCGGTGCGGGCGGCCTGCCGTTCGGCGGGTCCACCTTGAGCATCTCCCCGGACCGCTCGTACGGGCTGCTTCCATGGGCCGACGACGGCAGCTCGATGCTCACCCGCGTCGACCTCGCGACCGGGGAGCACACGACGCTCGACCTCACCGAGCTCCGCACGGCCGACGACACCGGCGTCGAATGGTTCTCGGTGGTGCCCACGGGAGACCCGAGCAGCGCTGTCTACGTGTACGGCGCGGAGGATCCGGATGACCCGTACAGCGGGCTGTTCCAGCAGCAGGCGTTCGTGTCGATCCCGACCGATCTGCCGGCGAGCGAACCCGGCGCGCTCACTCCGCTTGACCCCGACGAGCATGCCGACGTGTACGCAGGCTTGGAGTTCGAGCAGACCTTCGATCCTCAGTGCACTGCTGCCCCGGTGTTCACGCCGGCCGGTGAGCCGGCCTGCATCATGACCCAGGCATACGCCTCGGCCGTCGCCTATTGGGGTTCCGATCTCGAATCTCCCACCTGGCTGTCGGAAGAGGAAGCACCGGAGAGCGTCATCGAGTACGCGACGCCGGAATCCGACATCGGGGGATCACAGTACGCCGCCGTCGACGGGCCCGAGGGTCCGCTCGTCGTCGTCCCGACCGTCGACAGCTCCGTCGCCGCGTTCGACGCCGCGACCGGCGAGGTCGCGTGGACCTCCGAGGCGCAGGGCGGGTTCGACCCGTGGGGCGGGCAGGGCTACCTGCCGGACCTCGACCTCGTGCCGGTCGTCGACGACGGCACGCTCACCTTCTACGATGCCGCAACTGGCGAGGCGAACGACTCCGTCGACGTCGCCGACGTCGCCTCCCTGAGCTCGACCACCCGATTCCTCCTCGTCACCGAGGACCGGACCTCGCGGCTCTGGACCGTCACCGGAGGCTGACATGACCTTCCGCAGCGAGACCACCACGACCCGCCCGACCCTCGAGGGCACTTTCGGGATGAGCGCGTCCACGCACTGGCTGGCGACCGGCTCCGCCCAGGCGGTGCTCGAGCGCGGTGGCAACGCCTTCGACGCGGCCGTCGCCGCAGCCTTCGTCCTCCACGTCGTCGAGCCGCACCTCAACGGTCCCGGCGGCGACATGACCGGGGTGTTCGCCACTGCCCAGGAGCCGGGCCGTCCCGTCGTCCTCATGGGCCAGGGCCCCGCCCCGGCCGGAGCGACGATCGAGGACTTCCGCACCGAAGGGCTCGACGCGGTGCCCGGCGCCGGCGCGCTGGCCGCCGCCGTACCGGGAGCCGTCGACGCCTGGCTCCTGCTCCTCCAGGAGCACGGCACGTGGGAGCTCGCCGAGGTCCTCGCCTTCGCGATCGACTACGCCGAACGAGGACATCCCGTGCTCGCCCGCGTCGCCGCGACGATCGACGGCGCGAGCGCGCTGTTCCGGACCGACTGGCCGAGCTCCGCGGACCTGTGGCTGGAGAACGGGCGGGCGCCCGAGCCCGGGTCGCTCATCCGCAACCCCGAGTACGCGCAGGTGCTCCGCGAGCTCATCGCGGCCGGGGACGGACAGGCCACCCGGGCCGGCCGGATCGTCGCCGCGCGGCGGGAATGGCGCACCGGCCGGGTCGCGCGCAGCATCGCCGAGTTCATCCGCACCCCGCACCGCCATTCCGACGGCGGCCTGCACCCCGGCGTCCTCACCGCCGCCGACATGGCCGACTGGGCAGCCGGCTTCGAGGACGCGCTCACCCTGGACTTCCGTGGGCACACGATCGCCAAGACCGGGCCGTGGGGTCAGGGGCCGGTGCTCCTCCAGGCGCTCGCGATCCTCGACGGGTACGACGACGCGCTCCTCGACCCCTCGACGGAGATCGGCGCCCACACCGTGCTCGAGGCGCTCAAGCTCGCCCTCGCCGACCGCGACACCTACTACGGGGACAGCGGGTCCGAGACCGCGTTGACCCCGGAGGCGCTCGCCGTGCTGCTGAGCCCGGAGTACGCCGCCGAGCGCCGCGCGCTCATCGGCGAGAACGCCTCCCACGAGTTCCGGCCCGGCACCATCCCCGGTATCGACTCCGTGCCGCCGCCCCTGCGAACCGAGGCGGAGTTCGGCGCTGCAGGAGGCCTCGGGATCGGGGAGCCGACGGTGCCGAAGCCCGCGGACCCCACGCCCGAGGAGCGCGCAGCTGTCCGCGGCGACACGTGCCACATCGACGTCGTCGACCGGTGGGGGAACATGGTGAGCGCGACGCCCTCGGGCGGGTGGCTCCAGTCCTCGCCCGCCGTGCCCGGGCTGGGATTCTGCCTCGGCACGCGGTTGCAGATGATGTGGCTCGACCAGAACTCGCCGTCCCGCCTGGAACCGGGAACGCGGCCGCGCACCACGCTCTCGCCGACCCTGGTGCTCCGCGACGGGGAGCCGGTGATGGCGCTCGGCACCCCGGGCGGTGACCAGCAGGACCAGTGGCAGCTGCTCCTGCTCCTCCGGCTGCTCGTCGGCGGGCTCGACCCGCAGGCCGCGATCGACGCCCCGGCGCTCCACACCACCGCGATGCCCGGCTCGTTCTACCCGCGCACCTGGGAGCCGGCGGGCGCGGTGGTCGAGGACCGGCTGGGCGAGGACGTCATCGCCGGGCTCGAGCGGCGCGGCCACCGTGTGATCCGGGCCGGCGACTGGGCGCTCGGCCGCCTGTCGTGCGTGATCCGCGATCCGGCCACCGGTGTGCTCCGGGCGGCTGCGAACCCGCGCGGCATGCAGGGGTACGCCGCCGGGAGGTGAGTCGGCGCGACCGAAGCCGGATGATCAGACTGTTGTCGGCGTGACCGGTGTCGTGTTCCTGCAGTCAGTGGTTCGCTGTCTGACGTCTGCTGCCGGCCGGCCGTCCGCTCAGACCCTCGAGCCGCCCGTCCGCTCAGCCGCGGCGCGGGTGAGGATCTCGTGGACGAGTCGGGCCGCGGTGCGGGCGGTGCGGCCGTCGACGTCGTAGCGCGGGTTGAGCTCGACGACGTCGAAGTGCCGCAGCTTCCCGCTCGCCGCCGCGGCACCGCACGCCGCGAGGATCACCGCAGTCGGCACCCCGAACCCGGCCGGCGCGCTCACGCCCGGCGCCACCGCCGCCGGCAGGACGTCGAGATCGATCGTCAGATAGAGGTCGTCGACCCCGGCCGCGAACTCCTCGACCCAGCGGACCGCCCGCGCGACGTCCTGGGAGTCGACGTCGCTCAGCCAGGTCACACCGAGCTCGCGGGCGGTGTCGAACAGCGCGGTGGTGTTGTTCGCCTCACTGATCCCGATCACCGTGTAGTCGAAGTCCGCCCCGCGCGCGGCCCGGTCCGCCGCGACCTGCCCGAACGGCGTGCCCGAGGTGGGCCTCTCCGCCTGCCGCAGGTCGAAGTGGGCATCGAGGTTGAGGATGCCCAGGCGCCGGTCCGCGCACTCCTCGGCGAGCCCCAGATAGCTTCCCCACGCGGTCTCGTGCCCGCCGCCGAGCACCCCAGTCAGAGCTTCGGACAGCCCGGGGGAGCGCCGCAGCTCGGCGATCTGCCGGGCGAGGTCCGCCTGCCCGGACTCGAGGTCCTCACCCGCGACGACGACGTCCCCGGCATCGACCACACGCAGCGGGGAGTGGCCGGCGAGGGAGCCGAGCGCCGCGCGGATCGCCTCGGGCCCGGCGGCGGCACCCTGGCGGCCATGGTTGCGGCGCACCCCCTCATCGCTCGCGAACCCGAGGATCACGGCATCGGCGGCGGGCCCACCGGGCCGGGTGGGATCGGCGGTGGCCCGGTTCCCCGGGGCGGCGGGTGCCTCGGCGGGTTCGACGATCTGCCAGAAGCGGCGATGCTCGTCTCCCGGACCGTCCGCGCGGCCGGTCCACGTGTGCGTGCGATTCATGCTCTGCTCCTCGGGGTTCTGCGGGGTCCCAACCAGGCTAGGAGAGCGAGCGCGTGCGCGGCACACCTCGGCGACGGCGTGCGTCCGAGATCTCGGACGGATTGGGAGGTTCGGGCCTGGTCGCGGGCCTCGCGCGCGCCAAGAATGGGGAGCATCAGCCGGTCCCGAGGACGCGCCGGCCCGGCCCCGCCCGTGGTGCCACTCCGGCGTCCACCTGACCACCCGCCCGATCCGGCCCGCCCCGAGGAGACGCCATGACGATCACCCCCAGCAGCCCCGACCAGAAGCCGGGCTTCACCCGCCACGACCCCAGCCGCACCATCCGCGCCCCCCGCGGCACCGACTTCACCGCGAAGTCGTGGCAGACCGAGGCCGCCAAGCGGATGCTCATGAACAACCTCGACCCCGAGGTCGCCGAGCGCCCCGAGGACCTCGTGGTCTACGGCGGCACCGGCCGCGCCGCCCGCTCCTGGGAGGCCTACGACGCGATCGTCCGCACCCTCGACGACCTCGAGGCCGACGAGACCCTCCTCGTCCAGTCCGGCAAGCCCGTCGGCGTGCTCCGCACCCACGAATGGGCCCCGCGCGTGCTCATCGCCAACTCCAACCTCGTGGGCGACTGGGCGAACTGGGAGCACTTCCGCGAGCTCGAGGCCGATGGCCTCATGATGTACGGCCAGATGACCGCCGGCTCGTGGATCTACATCGCCACCCAGGGCATCCTCCAGGGCACCTACGAGACATTCGCCGCGATCGCTCGGAAGAGCTTCGACGGCACCCTGGCCGGCACCCTCACCGTGACCGCCGGCTGCGGCGGCATGGGCGGCGCGCAGCCGCTGTCCGTCACCCTCAACGGCGGTGCCTGCCTCATCATCGACGTCGACCGCACCCGGCTCGAGCGCCGCAAGTCCAAGCGCTACCTCGACGAGGTCGTCACCGACCTCGACACCGCCCTCGCGCAGGTCATCGAGGCGAAGAGGAACCGGCAGGCGCTGTCCGTCGGGCTCGTCGGCAACGCCGCGGAGATCCTCCCGGCGCTCCTCGACCGTCCCGAGGCCGCCGAGGTCGACATCGTCACCGACCAGACCTCCGCCCACGACCCGCTCTCCTACCTCCCGCTCGGCGTCAGCCTCGAGGACTGGCAGTCCGAGGCCGAGCAGGACGCCGAGAAGTTCACGCTCCGCGCCGAGGAGGCCATGGCCAAGCACGTGCGTGCCATGGTCGAGTTCCAGGACCGCGGCGCCGAGGTCTTCGACTACGGCAATTCGATCCGCGATGAGGCCCGCAAGGCCGGCTACGACCGGGCCTTCGAGTTCCCCGGCTTCGTCCCCGCCTACATCCGCCCCCTCTTCTGCGAGGGACTCGGACCGTTCCGCTGGGTCGCGCTCTCCGGCGACCCGAAGGACATCGAGGTCACCGACGCCGCGCTCAAGGAGCTCTTCCCCGAGAACGAGTCCCTCCACCGCTGGCTCGACGCCGCCCACGAGTACGTCGAGTTCGAGGGCCTGCCTGCCCGCATCTGCTGGCTCGGCTACAAGGAGCGCCACAAGGCGGGCCTGCTGTTCAACCAGCTCGTCGCCGAGGGCAAGGTCTCCGCACCGATCGTCATCGGCCGCGACCACCTCGACTCCGGTTCGGTGGCCAGCCCCTACCGCGAGACCGAGTCGATGCTCGACGGCACCGACGCCGTGGCCGACTGGCCGCTGCTCAACGCCCTGGTCAACACCTCCTCGGGTGCGACCTGGGTCTCGATCCACCACGGCGGCGGCGTCGGCATCGGCCGCTCCATCCACGCCGGTCAGGTCTCGGTGGCCGACGGCACCGAGCTCGCGGCGAAGAAGCTCGCCCGCCTGCTCACCAACGACCCGGGTATGGGCGTCATCCGCCACGTCGACGCCGGCTACGAACGGGCCGTCGAGGTCGCCGAGGAGCGCGGCATGCGCATCCCGATGATCCCCGAACTCGACGTCCGCGACGAGGAATCCGCCGCCCAGTGACCCGTCGATCCCATCGCCCCGCCGGCCATGCCGTCCCTCGGACGACCGGCCTGCGGGGCGGTGGGACTCCGGCGTTCCCGACCCGAAAGGCCCTGCGATGAAGCTCATCACCGGCATCAGCGAACTCGTCACCAACTCGGATCCGACCGAGCTCATGGCCCGCCCCAGCCTCGGCGCGGGCGATCTCCACACCCTCACCGACGCGGCGCTCATCATCGACGACGGGAAGGTGGCCTGGTCGGGTCCCGCCGCCGAGGCGGACGCCGCCCTGAACTCGCTCACGCTCGCTGCCCCCGACGCCCCCGTCGAGACGATCGACCTCGGTGGGAAGGCCGTCATCCCCGGCTTCGTCGACAGCCACAACCACCTCGTCTTCGCCGGTGACCGCTCCGCCGAGTTCGCCGCGCGGATGGCCGGGGAGAAGTACTCGGCCGGGGGGATCGCGACGACGGTCGCCGCGACCCGCGCCGCCACCGACGAGGAGCTCGAAGCCAACCTCGTCCACCTCATGGACCAGGCCACCCGGCAGGGAACGACGACGTTCGAGATCAAATCCGGCTACGGACTCACACGCGACGACGAGATCCGGGCGCTCGAGATCATCGGCCGGCACACGCCGGAGTCGACGCTCATCGCCGCCCACGTCGTGCCCCCGGAGTACAAGGCTGACCCGGAGGCCTACGTCGCCCTCGTCATCGACGAGATCATCCCCGCCGCCGTCGGCAAAGCGAAGTGGATCGACGTCTTCTGCGAAGAGGGCGCCTTCGACGAGGACCAGACCCGGCGCGTCATCGAAGCGGGCAAGTCCGTGGGCATGAAGGCCCGCCTCCACGCCAACCAGCTCACCCAGGGCGGGGCACTGCGCCTCGGCGCCGCGCTCGGCTGCACCTCCGTCGACCACGCGACCTTCGCCTCCGATGAGGACCTCGCCGTCCTCGCCGAGGCGGGCACCGTCGTCACCCTGCTGCCCGGCGTCGAGTTCTCCACCCGTCAGCCCTACCCGGACGCCCGCCGCTACCTCGCCGCCGGGGTGCGCCTGGCCATCGCCTCGGACTGCAACCCCGGCTCGTGCTTCACCAACAGCCTGCCCTTCTGCATCGCCGTGGCCGTGCGGGACATGCACTTCACCGTCGACCAGGCCGTGTGGGCGGCGACCGCCGGGGGTGCCCACGCCCTCGATCGCAGCGACGTCGGCCACCTCGGCGCCGGAGCGCAGGCCGATCTCGTCGTCCTCGACGCCCCGAGCTACCGACACCTCGCCTACCGGCCCGGTGTCCAGCTCGTCGACCGCGTCTTCGCAGGCGGCGAGCTCGTCGCCGACAACCGGCCCCAGCACTGAGCCCGATTCGAAGGAGAATCATGGACACCCCGACAGAGGCACAGACTTCGACGAAACGGCCCGGCACCTGGCGGTTCTTCGCCTACAGTGCGATCGGGATCGTCATGTTCTTCGTGCCCGTGACGATCGCCGGCACCTCGACGATCCCGCTCGACCACATCGTCACCGCGATCCGCACCTTCGCCGGACCCGTCGTACCGTTCATCGTGCTCGCGCTCATCCTCCTCGGCGCCGTCCGCCCCTTCGTCACGGGAACATGGAAGTCCTCGGTGACGAAGGGGATCTTCGCCGTCCTCGGCGTCGTCGGACTCGTCGTCGCGATCCTCATCCTCACCGCCCCGCCGGCCTGGCTCGCCGCTGAGGACATCGGGCCCTTCCTCTGGGACAAGCTCGTCATCCCCGTCGGCCTCATCGTCCCCGTCGGTGCGATCTTCCTGGCCCTCCTCGTCGGGTACGGGCTCATGGAGTTCATCGGCGTCCTCGTCCAGCCGATCATGCGCCCGGTGTTCAAGACCCCGGGCCGTTCGGCCATCGACGCGGTCGCCTCGTTCGTCGGCAGCTACTCGCTCGGTCTGCTCATCACCAACCGCGTGTACAAGGAGGGCAAGTACACCGCACGGGAGGCCGCGATCATCGCCACCGGGTTCTCCACGGTCTCGGCGACGTTCATGATCGTCGTCGCGAAGACGCTCGACCTCATGGACCACTGGCTGCTCTACTTCTTCTTCACCCTCGTCGTCACGTTCGTCGTCACCGCGATCACCGTCCACCTCCCGCCGCTGCGGCGGATCCCGGACACCTACTACCCGGGGGCGACCCCGCAGCCCGAGGAGAAGGTGACCAAGCACCGTTTCCGCATCGCGTGGCGGGAGGCGAAGGCGACACTGGCGGAGACCCCGAGCCTGGGCCGGAACCTCTGGATCAACTTCCGTGACGGCCTGCTCATGGCATCGTCGATCCTGCCCTCGATCCTCTCCGTCGGCCTCATCGGACTGCTGCTGGCGAAGTACACCCCGATCTTCGACTGGCTCGGATGGATCTTCGTCCCCTTCACGTGGGTGACTCAGCTCTCCGACCCGATCCTCGCCGGCAAGGCCTCCGCACTCGGGCTCGTCGAGATGTTCCTGCCCGCCACCCAGGTCGCCGGCTCCGACGACCTCGTGCTGCGCTTCGTCATCGCCGTCGTCTCCGTGGCCGGCATCATCTTCTTCTCCGCCATGGTGCCCTCGATCCTCGCCACCGAGATCCCGATCTCCGTCGGCGCGCTCGTCATCATCTGGTTCGAACGCGTCGTCCTCACGATCCTCATCTCCGCCCCGCTCGCCCACCTGCTCCTGTAACGTCCCGGCTCGCAGCGCCTACACTGCTCTGCGGGCCCGACCCCGACCAGTTCGACCACCCCGACCAACTCGACCACCCCGGCAGGACCGACCGGTCCGACCGACACAGAAGAAAGGCTCCCGATGCCCGCTGTCATCGATCTCGATCCCGACACCCTCACCTTCGCCGAGGTGGTCGACGTGGCCCGTGGCGACGCGAAGGTGTCGCTGAGCGAGAGGACCCTGGCCCGGGTCGCGAAGTACCGCGAGGCCGTCGACGCGCTCGCCGCCGCCCCGAAGCCCGTCTACGGTGTCTCGACCGGGTTCGGAGCCCTCGCCCAGCGCCACATCCCCGCCGAACTGCGCACGCAGCTGCAGAAGTCCCTCATCCGCTCGCATGCCGCGGGCGTCGGCGAACCCGTCGAACGCGAGGTCGTGCGCGCCCTCATGCTTCTGCGCGCCCGGACGCTCGCCACCGGTCGCGCCGGTGTCCGCGCCGAGGTGCTCCAGACCTACGTCGACATGCTCAACGCCGGCATCACCCCCGTCGTCCACGAGTACGGCTCGCTCGGCTGCTCGGGCGACCTCGCGCCGCTGTCGGCGTGTGCGCTCGCCGCGATGGGCGAGGGGCCGGTGACGGTGCGGGGCGCCGACGGCATGGAGCGCCGGACAACCGCCACCGCAGCGCTCGCCGCCGCCGGCATCACCCCCGTCGTGCTCGCGGAGAAGGAGGGCCTCGCCCTCGTCAACGGCACCGACGGCATGCTCGGGATGCTCATCCTCGCGCTGTTCGACCTCGAGAACCTCCTCACCGCCGCCGACCTCACCGCGGCGATGAGCGTCGAGGCCCAGTACGGCACCGATCGGGTGTTCATGCCCGACCTCCACACCCCGCTGCGCCCGCACGCGGGGCAGGCGGCGAGCGCGGCGAACATGCTCACCGCGCTCGCGGGCTCTGGGATCGTCGCAGGCCACAAGGACTCCACCCACCTCGTGCAGGACGCGTACTCGCTGCGCTGCTCCCCGCAGGTCACCGGGGCCGCCCGCGACACCGCAGCCTTCGCCGCGCAGACCGCCGCCCGCGAGCTCCGCGCCGCGATCGACAACCCCGTGGTGCTGCCCGACGGCGCCGTGTCCTCCAACGGCAACTTCCACGGCGCCCCACTCGCCCACGCGCTCGACTTCCTCGCGATCGTCGCCGCCGACGTCGCATCGATCGCCGAGCGCCGCACCGACCGGTTCATGGACGTCGCCCGCAACCAGGGCCTGCCGCCGTTCCTCGCCGGGGACGCCGGGGTGGACTCCGGGCTGATGATCGCCCACTACACGCAGGCGGCGATCGTCAGCGAGATGAAGCGGCAGGCGACCCCGGCCTCCGTCGACTCGATCCCGTCCTCGGCGATGCAGGAGGACCACGTGTCGATGGGGTGGACGGCCGCCCGCAAGCTCCGCACCTCGGTGACGAACCTCGCCCGGGTGCTCGGCATCGAGTACTACACCGCCGCCCGCGCGATCGACCTCCGCGCCGAGGCGCCCGGCCCGGTCACCGGCGCCCTCCTCGCCGAGCTGCGCCACGAGGTGCCCGGACCCGGACCGGACCGCTTCCTGTCCCCGGAGCTCGCCGAGGCGATCGAGCGGGTGGCCGACGGGCGCGCCGTCGCGGCCGCGGAGACGGCGACCGCGCTCACGCATACGCTGGTGGACATCGACGGGGCGGTGCTCGACGGCCGGACCGTCCCGACGGACTGACCCGAGCCGCCCGGCCGATGGGGGCCGGTGACCAGTCCGGCCTGCCGGTGGGATGATCGGCGGACCGAGCCGACGACGAGACGAGGAGCCCCATGCCCGAGGTGCCCGCCCTCCGACGATCCGTCGCGATCCTCCGCCACCTGGCCGGGTCCAACCGGCCGGTGAGCGCCGGGGCGCTCGTACGCGCCCTCGAACTGCCGCGCTCGAGCGTCTACGAGCTGCTCGCCGTGCTCGAGGAGCTCGGCCTCGTCAGGAAGTCCTCCACCGGCTACCTGCTCGGCGCCGGAGTGTCCGAGCTCGGCAGCGCCTACATGCGGACCAATCCGCTGCAGCGGATGGCGCAGCCGATCGTCCGCGAGCTCGCGGAGCAGACCGGCGCGACCGCGCAGCTCGCGGTGCTCCGGGGCTGGGAGACGGTGTACCTCGTCAAGGAGCAGGCGGTGCGCTCCGCGGCGGTCATCACCGCGACCGGGGTGCGCATGCCCGCCTACCTCACCGCCACCGGCCGGGCGATCATGTCCGCGCTGTCCGGACGCGAGGTCCTCGCGCTCCTCAGCGGTGAGGACGCCTTCGTCAACCGCACCGGGCGCGGGCCCACCTCGCTGCGGCAGCTCAACGAGCTCCTGCGCCGCACCCGGGAGCTCGGCTACGCGGTGGAGCGCGGCGAGATCAGCACGGAGATCACCACCGTCGCCGCCCCGGTGTTCGACGTCCTCGACCGGCCGATCGCCGCCGTCGGCCTGTCGGTGCGCGCGGGGGAGCCCGGAAGGCCGGGGGATACCGGAGGCGCGGGAGACACCGGTAAACCGCGGCGCACCGGGGGAGCGGAGGGCCCGGCCGGGTCCGGTGGCGCATGCGCTGACGGCCGGGGCGCCTCGGCTGCGGAGATCGACATCGGCGGCGACATCGCCCCGCACGTCGTCCACGCCGCCGGCCGGCTCACCGCCAAGCTGCGCTGAGGTCGGCGGGCTGCGCTCAGTTCGCCAAGCTGCGCTGAGGCCGGCGGGCGGCGCTGAAAAGCCGGCGGGCCGTGCGGTGAGAGCTCGGCCGCCGCGGCTCTGAGACCGACCTGAGCCCGCACCTCGTCTTCGATAGGGTGGCGGGACCCTGACGAGGAGGAGCTCCCGGTGACAGACCCCCACAACGCCCCCGCCGCATCCGCCGCCGCGGCACCCACGATCCACGCGAACCCGGAGGCCCGATCCTGGCGCACCGAGCACGCGCCGGAGGTCATCGACTTCCACCGCTCGATCCCCGGCTACGCCCCCACCCGGCTGATCGAGGTGCCCGCGCTCGCCACCGAGCTCGGCATCGCGCGCGTGCTCGTCAAGGAGGAGTCCGCCCGCTTCGGACTGCCCGCGTTCAAGATCCTCGGCGCCTCCTACGCCGCCTGCCGTGCGCTGTCCGCCCGCCTCGGCTCACCCGAGGCCGCTCTGCCGATGGACGAGCTCCGCACCCGGCTCGCCGAGCGGGCGCCCATCGAGCTCGTCGCCGCCACCGACGGCAACCACGGCCGCGCCGTCGCCCACACCGCCCGGCTGCTCGGGCTGCCCGCGCATATCTTCCTCCCGGCCGACATCACCGCCGAGGCGAAGGCCGGGATCCGAGAGGAGGGTGCGGACGTCGACGAGCTCAGCGTCCCCTATGACGCGATCGTCGCCGCCGCGGCCGAGTACACCGACGCCGGAGAGGCCGCCGGTGAGGAGCGGCTGCTCATCCAGGACACCTCGTGGGAGGGCTACGAGGAGATCCCGCAGTGGATCGTCGACGGCTACTCGACGCTCCTCGTCGAGGCCGAGCAGCAGCTCGCCGAGCTCGGAGTCGGACGGGTCGACCTCGTCGCGATGCCGGTGGGGGTGGGCTCGTTCGCCGAGGCCGTCGTCCGTCGCTGCCGGGCGGATCAGGGCGGGGTGCTGGCCGGGGAGGACGCCCCGAGCGTGCTCAGCGTCGAACCGACCGCCGCCCCCGGTCTCATCGCCTCGCTCGCGGCCGGTGAGCTCACCGCGGTGCCCACCGCGAGCACGATCATGGCAGGCCTCAACTGCGGCACCCCGTCGTCCCTGGCGTGGCCGGTGCTCCACGCGGGGGTCGATGGTGCGGTGACCGTCGACGACGAGCAGGCCGCTCGAGCCGTCCGGGATCTCGAGGCGCTCGGCGTCGATTCGGGCCCGTGCGGCGCCTCGACGCTGGCCGGGGCGCGCACGTGGGCCGCCGCCCACCCTCTGCCCGCGGATGCGACGATCCTCCTGCTGAGCACCGAGAGCAGGCGCGCCAACCCCCTGCCGACCGGAAATGGCTGAGATCGCCGGTCCCGCACGGCAATGCGGCTTGCCCCTAGAGTGGGGGTATGGCTTGGCAGTACTGGACGGAGGCCGCTCAGCGCGGCGCCTGGCGCGAGGTGCCCACCCCGCATGCCGACGGATCCGGCACGCAGCTGCGCGTGCGGACCACCGCCTCGGCGATCTCGAAGGGGACCGAGACGCTCGTCCATACCGGCGCCATCCCGGACGCCGTCGCCGACCTCATGCGCGCGCCGCAGCAGCTCGGGGACTTCCCGTTCCCCGTCTCGTACGGATACCTGGGCGTGGGCGTCGTCGACGAGGGGCCCGCGGAATGGCGCGGTGCGCGCGTGTTCGGCCTGCTCCCGCACCACAGCCACCACCTCGTCGGCCCGGCCGACGTCCACCGCATCCCGGACGGGATCAGCGACCACCGCGCGCTGCTCGCCGGCGCCGCCGAGACCGGCATCAACATCCTGTGGCAGGAGCCCCCGCGGATCGCCGACCGGCTCGCGATCATCGGCGCCGGGATGATCGGCACCGCGACCGCGCTCCTCGCCTCGACCCTCGGGCTCGCTCGTCTCGAGGTCGTCGAGACCAGCGCCGAGCGTCGCCGCCTCCTCGCTGACCTCGGTCTCGCCGCCGTCCACCCCGATGAGGCCGCCGACGACTGCGACATCGTCATCCACACCTCCGGCGCCGAGGCCGGCCTCGCCCGGGCGCTCACGCTCACCGGGGACGACGGCACCGTGGTCGAGGCCTCGTGGTACGGCACCCGGAGTCCGGCCGTGCCGCTCGGCGCGGACTTCCACGCCCGCCGGCTCTCGATCGTCGCGAGCCAGGTCGGCGAGGTCGCAGCCGGGCGCCGACTGCGACGCACCCGCGCCGAGCGGATGGCCTCCGCGCTCGCCGCGCTCCACGACGACCGCTTCGAGGCCCTCCTCACCGGCACCTCGCCCTGGCAGGACCTGCCCCGGGTGATGGACGCGATCAGCGGGGACACCGCGCTCGCCGCCTCCACCCTGTGCCATGTCATCGACCACACCGCCGCCGCCCCGCCGGAGCCCGCACCCACCGCCCCGCACTCCGCCGCCGTGCAGGCCGGGGCCACAGCACCCGACGCCGACCCGGCCGCCGTGTCGGCAGGGCCCACCGTTTCCGGCATCAGCTCGGCGGAGCAGCCCGCCCGCGGTGCTTCGGAACCGGCCGACCGCTGACCCCTGCCCACCGACCCCACCGAGAGGACCCCGGATGTTCAGCCTCACCGTCAACGACCACGTGATGATCGCCCACACCCTCCCGGATCCGTTCTTCGGGCCGGCCCAGGGCATGCACGGTGCCACCCTCACCGTCGACGCGACCTTCACCCGTCCCGAGCTCGGCGAGCACGGCGTCGTCCTCGACATCGGCCACGCCGCCCAGCTGCTCGACGACGCGCTCGCCCCGCTGCGCTACGCGAACCTCGACGAGCACCCCGACTTCGCCGGCACGCTCAGCACCACCGAGGTCATCGCCCGCTTCATCGGCGACCGGCTGGCCGAAGGACTCGCCGACCAGCCCGAGGTCGGCATCACCGTGAGCATCGTCGAGAATCCCCGGGCGTCGGTGTCCTACACCGTCCCCGCCCGCACGTGATCGCGCACCTCGTCGAACCCGCCCTCGGCCGGGTGAGCGGGGGGCTGCGGTACAACGCGGCCCTCGCCGCGGTCCGGCCCGGCATCCTCCGCCACTCGGCCCCCGGTCGTTGGCCGGACCCCACCGGCGCCGACGTCGCCGTCCTCCACTCGACCCTCGACGGGCTCCGGGGCCCGGTGATCATCGATGGCCTCATCGGCTGCTGCCTCCCGGTGCCGATATCCCGCGACGAACCGGTCGTCCAGCTCGTCCACGCTCCCCTCGGCAGCGACGACCCCGCTGCCCGCGAGCGCGAGCGGGCGAATCTCGCGGCCGCTACCGCAGTGGTGACGACGAGTCGGTTCGCCGCCCGGGAGATCGCCCGGCTCTACGACATCGAGGCCGTGGCGATCCCGCCGGGGGTGGACGCGCGACCGGCCGCCGCGGGCGGTGACGGCGGGCGCCTCGCCTCCGTCGGATCGATCGAGGAGAACAAGAACCCGCTGTTCCTCGCCGAGGTGCTCGCCGCTCTCGCCCGCACGGGCGTCACCGGCTGGCACTGCACCTTCGCCGGGCCCGTCACCGACCCCGTCTACGGTGAGCGACTGAGCACCGCGCTCGACGCGCTGCCCGCCGGTTCCGTCGACCTGCCCGGTGAGCTCGACCCCGCCGCCCTCGACGCGCTCTACCGCCGCACCGACCTGCTGCTCCTCCCCTCGCGGCGGGAGACGTACGGCATGGTCGTCGCCGAGGCCTCGGCCGCGGGAATCCCGGCCTTCGTCACCGCCGGCACCGGGGCCGAGGAGGCGCTCACCGCCGGCCGGGCCCTGCCGCTCGACGTCGCCCGCTGGGAGAGCGCGCTGCGCGACTGGCTCGGCGATCCGGCCGCCCGGGACGCCCTGCGCGGGAAGGCGCTCGCCGCCCGCTCCGGACTCCGCACCTGGGAGGACGTCGGGCTCGAACTCTGCACCCTGGTGGGAGGACTGTCATGACCGCCGCCGACCACGACTGGCTCGACCTGCGCGCCCCCTACGACGGCGCGGCACGGGAGCACTCGCTCGACCTTGTCGCGGAAGCGGTGGCCGCGCTCCGGGGCGAACCGGCGCGCCCGGATGACGACGAACCGCTCACCGTCATCGACATCGGCGCCGGGACCGGCAACTCGGCGCGCTGGTTCGACCGGGCACTACGGCCGCGGCTCGGCGGCCGCCCGATCCGCTGGGTGCTCCTCGATGCGGATCAGGCCTCGCTCGACGCGGCGTCCCGGCAGATGCCCGAGGCCGTCACGGTGACCGCCCCGATCACCGAGCTGCCCCGGATCGCCGCCGAGCACCTCGGGCCCGTCACCGCATCGGGGGACCGTCCGCCGTCCGCCGGCACCGCCCCGGGACGGCTGCTCATCACCTGCAGCGCGGTGCTCGATGTGCTCACCGCCGAGGACGTCGACGCTGTGGTCGACACCCTCGTGCGGTTCTCCGGGGTGGGTCTGTTCCTCCTCAGCATCACCGAGAGCTGGCCGCTCGACCCGCCGGACCGGCGCGACGTCCTCATCGAGCACGCGTTCTCCGCGCACCAGGCGCGCGACGGCAGGCTCGGCGACACCGGGGGCGCCGTCATGGCGGCCGCCGCCCAGCGGGCCGGCGCCCGGGTGGTCACCGGCGCGAGCCCCTGGGAGCTCGAATCCCCTG
>ERZ501033.75-NODE-75-length-19555-cov-5.233436_pt1 | contig 19555 bp, 17 predicted proteins | sample MGYA00248844_ERZ501033 | MGnify/ENA primary metagenome ERZ501033 (study PRJEB25958, sample SAMN03398539) | human skin metagenome | study: EMG produced TPA metagenomics assembly of the Human Skin Microbiome Metagenome (human skin metagenome) data set.
CGGAGAGGTCACACGAGCCGTTGTACCAGAACCATCCGACGCCGAGGTGAACAGCACGCCGAATCCGCCTGTCCGATCCGGTGCGACACCGGAAGTGCGACGGAAACTGCGGTGGCGGGCGCAGAATGCGCAGGCTCCGGCAGCCACTGCAGTTTCCGTTGCATCCCCGCCCGGGGACTGCAGGCACCGGCCGCCATCGCAGTTTCCGTTGCATCCCCGCCCCGGGCACTGCAGTTTCCGGCCGCCATCGCAGTTTCCGTCGCCGCGCCATCGCACCCCTGCCGAATCCGGCGCGGTTGAGATTGCGAAGAACGGCGGAATCGCTTTCAGGAACCTTCGGAAATTGCTCGTTCAGGTGAGGGCGGGGCGGGAGCGGCGGAGCAGCAGGGCGATGACGAACGCCGCGGTCATCATCACGCCGATGAGCACGGTGACGCCCCACCAGCCCTGCGCCTCCCAGGCGAGCGGGGCAAGATTGCCGTTGATCGACGAGCCCGCGTAGTAGAAGAGCATGTACATCGACGCGGCTTGCGCGGGCACCCCCACCGTCGCGGTCGACCGGGACGCCACCCACGCCGAGGCGAGCGAGTGCATGACGAAGAAGCCCATCGCGAGGACCGCCATCCCGGACACGACGAGGACGAGCGGCCGGGCAGCCATGATCGCAATGCCGACGAGGGCGACGAGCGAGCCGAACGGCAGCACGGCGCGCAGGGAGGAGCGGTCGGCGGCGCGGCCGGCGATCACGCTCGCATAGCCGGCCACCGGATAGATGAGGTAGAGGAGGCCGATCGCGCCGATGCTCAGCAGGTACGGCTCGGCCTCGAGCCGGAACCCGAGCACGTTGAAGGCCCCGACGAACGTCCCCATCCCGAGCCCGCCGGTGATGTAGAGGCCCAGGAGCACCGGGTCGCGGAACGCCCGGCCGAACTTCCGCACGAGGGTCGCCGGACGGTCGCGGTGGGCGACGAAGCGGCGCGACTCCGGCAGGAGGAACCAGCACGCGATCGCACACCCGATCGCGAGCACCGCAGTGCCGAGCAGCGCCATGTGCGAGGGCGAGAGCGGCATCCGCTCGGTCAGCCCGAACCGGTCGAGCACGTCGATGATGCCGGTCGACACGATCCGCCCCGAGAGCCCGCCCAGGGTGGTGCCGAAGATGTAGATCCCCGTCGCGGTCGTCGCGTACGACCGGTGGATCTCCTCCTTGAGGTAGACGGCCGCGGTCGCCGGCAGACCGGCGAGCACGAACCCCATGACGAACCGGGTGAGGAGGAAGAGGTTCCAGTCGTCGACGAGGGCGACGACCACCCCGAGGAGCGAAGCGAGGGTGAGCGACCAGCGGATGAGGCGGACCCGCCCGATCCGCTCGGAGATCGGCACCGCGACGAGCAGCCCGAGCCCCAGCCCGGCGGTGGCGAACGACACCGAGAGCGCAGCGACCGCGGGACCGATGCTGTAGTCGCGGGTGAAATACGGCAGGATGGCTTGAGTGTTGTAGAGCAGGGTGAATGTCGCGAGTCCGGCCATGAGCAGGCCGACCTCGATCCGCCGCGTCATCGGGTCACCGTGCCGGTAGCCCTCGAAGTCGCTCATGGACCACCACCCTACGCGCCGCCCGCAGCCGCCCGACCGAGGAGTCCGCAGTGCAGACCGAACAGCGTGGAGCAGCCAACCCCGTCTGGGAGTTCGTGTCGGAGCCCACCGATCTCGTCCTCCCGGACTTCTCCGCCTTCACCCCCGACCACCTGCGCGACGCCTGCCGCCGGGCGATCGAGTTCCAGGAGGAGCGGATCGCCCTCATCCGCTCCGCACCCGAGGACCCGACCTTCGCCTCGACGACCCTGCGGGTGGGCGAGGCCGGACACCCGCTGTTCCGGCTCGAGGCGCTCGTCGGCGTCATCGAGGCGAACCTCCTCACCCCGGAGTTCAGCGAGGTCGTCGCCGAGGTCTCCCAGCTCATCCTCCGCGCCCGGCTCCACGTGCTCCTCGACGGCAGCCTGTTCGCCCGCCTCGAGCGCGTCCCGACCGCCGGGCTCGACCCGGTCGACCGGCGCCTCCACGAGCTCCGGATCCGCGATGCCGTGCGGGCCGGAGCCCGCCTCGACCTCGACTCGCGCTCCCGCGCCGGGGCGCTCAGCGCGGAGATCGAATCGCTGACCAGCGCGTTCACCCGCGTCCTCCGGCAGGAGTCCGCCGACCGCGCGCTCCACGTCACCGATCCGACGGCGCTCTCCGGCCTCGACGAGGCGGCGCTCGCCGCAGCCGAGCGCGAGGCGGAGGAGCGCGGCGTCGACGGCTGGGTGATCCCCCTCGTCAACACCGTCCAGCAGCCGGCGCTCGAAGCGCTCACCGATCCGGACACCCGGAGCGCGCTGCTCGCCCGCTCGCTCGCCCGCGGCACCGAGCGCGGCCCCGGCGACCTGCGCGGACTCGTCACCGAGATCACCGCGCTCCGCGCCGCCCTCGCCGGCCTCCTCGGGTACCGCTCGTATGCGGACTACTCGATCGATGCGCAGACGGCCCAGAGCCCCGACACCGCCGGCGGGCTGCTCTCGGCGCTGCTCGAGCCCGCCCGCGAGCGCTGCGGGCAGGAGCTCGCGCTCATCCGCGAGCGCTTCTCCCCGGACCGCCTCGATGCGGCGGACGTCGCCCACTGGATGCACCGCCTCGCCGAGGACGAGACGGGCCTCGACGCGGAGGCCGTCGCCGCCTACTTCGAGTTCGACCGGGTGCTCGACGACGGGGTCTTCCACGCCGCCACCGCCCTCTACGGCGTCGACTTCTCCGAGCGCCGCGACATGCCCGGCTGGCATCCCGACGTCCGGGTGTTCGAGGCGTTCGAGGACGGTCGGGTCATCGGCCTCGTGTGCATCGATCCCTTCGCGCGGCCCGGCAAGGGCGGCGGAGCGTGGATGTCCCAGCTCGTGAGCCAGGACGGTCGCACCGGTGAGAAGCCGATCATCACCCTGAGCACGAACTTCACCCAGGCCGCACCCGGGCGGCCGCAGCTGCTGAGCCCCGAGGAGACGATCACCCTGTTCCACGAGTTCGGCCACGTCCTCCACGGACTGTTCTCGGACTCGACCTACCCCTCGCTGTCGGGCACCGCCGTCCCCCGCGACTCCGTCGAGTTCCCCTCCCAGCTCAACGAGATGTGGGCGTTCCATCCGCAGGTGCTCCCCCACTACGCACGCCACGAGCGCACCGGGGAGCCGCTGCCCGACGAGCTCGCGGAGCGGCTCCGGCGCTCGCACTCCGTGGACCGGGGATTCCGCACCGTCGAGTACCTCGCCGCCGCCCTCCTCGACCTCGGCTGGCATTCGCTCGCTCCCGGCGAGGAGGTCGAGGACGTGCTCGCGTTCGAGGCCGAGGTGCTCGCCGGCACCGGGCTCGGCACCCTCGTCCCGCCGCGCTACCGGACGACGACGTTCGCCCACGTGTTCGGCAACGACTACGCCGCCGGGTACTACTCGTACCTGTGGTCCGAGGTGTTCGCCGCCCATGCCGCCGAATGGTTCGACGCGCAGGGCGGGCTCGACCCCGAGGCCGGACGGGCCTTCCGCACCGCGCTGCTCGCACCGGGCAACGCGGTCGATCCGCTGACCGCGATCGCCGACTTCTTCGGCGGAATCCCGCCGATCGATGCCCTGCTCCGCCGCCGGGGCCTCGTCCCCGGTCCGGCGGACGAGGATCCGCCCGCCGCGGAGCACGGGACCGGATCCCCAGACACCCCCACCGCCCCCGACCCCCGAGGAGCATGACCATGCACGCTCGCAACGACGCCGTCACCCGCGACCTGCGGGCCGCCGGGATCGACGCGGAGATCCGCGTCCTCGACACCGGTGTCCACACCGCCCGGGACGCGGCGGCCCACCTCGACGTCGAGGTCGGCGCGATCGCGAACAGCCTCGTGTTCGCCGCCGACGGCGACCCGATCCTCATCATGACCTCCGGCGCCCACCGGGTCGATACCGACCACACCGCGCAGGTCATCGGCTGCGCGGAGATCGCGCGGGCGACCCCGGACATGGTCAGGGAGGCCACCGGCCAGATCATCGGCGGTGTCGCCCCGTGCGGTCATCCCGCACCCGTCACGACCTACGTCGACACGGCCCTCCGGGAGTTCCCGGTCATCTGGGCCGCCGGCGGGACCGCCGATACCATGGTCCCGCTCACCTACGAGCAGCTGCTCACCGTCACCGAGGGAAGAGAGATCTCCGTTGAACCCCGCTGAATCGCCCGCATCTGGGCAGCCGGAGCGCACCCGTGCTTCGGCGACAGACCCCCGTCCGCCCCACTCCTCCGACACCGTCCCTCCCGCGGACCCCGCGCGCGACCCCGGCACCCGGCTCGCCGCCTTCGCATCGACCCGCGGCGCCTACTACGCCGTCATCCTCGCGGTCTTCTGCTGCGTCCTCCTCATCTCGAACATCGCCGCCACCAAGATCATCGGATTCGGCCCGATCGTCACCGACGGCGGCGCCTTCCTCTTCCCGATCGCTTACATCCTCGGCGACGTGCTCAGCGAGGTCTACGGCTTCCGCGCCGCCCGCAAGGCCGTCATCACCGGCTTCGCGATGCAGATCCTCGCCTCCGCCGTGTTCTTCCTCGTGCAGATCTCCCCGGCCGGTCCGGGGTACGAGAACCAGGAGGCGTTCGAAGCGGTCATCGGGTTCTACCCGCGCATCGTCCTCGCATCGCTCGCCGGCTACGTCGTCGGCCAGCTCCTCAACTCGTTCATCCTCGTGCGGATCAAGCGCGCGATGGGTGAGAAGCGCCTGTGGGTCCGACTGCTGACTTCGACCGGTGTGGGCGAGGCCGCGGACACCGTGATCTTCTGCACCGTCGCGTTCGCCGGGGTCATCCCCGGCGCGGACTTCTTCGTCTACGTCCTCGTCGGCTTCGTCTACAAGGTCGCCGTCGAGATCCTCCTCATGCCGGTGACGTACCAGGTGATCGGCTGGCTCAAGAGGCGCGAGGAGAGCTACTCCGTCGAGACCGACCGGCTCCGCCGGGAGCCCGCCGCCGAGGTGTGAGCTCGCTGCCCGGCGGCGGGGCCGACCGAGGTGCTCAGCCGCGGCTGCCGTAGTAGCGGCCGAGCACCTCGGCCTCGAGCTCGGCGAACCGGTCGTCGATGATCGCCTGCCGGATGTCGTCGACGAGCCCGACGATGAAGTGCTCGTTGTGGATCGTCACGAGCGTGGAGAAGAGCATCTCCTTGGCCTTGTAGAGGTGCCGCAGGTAGGCCCGGGAGAAGTGCGCGCACGTCGAGCACGTGCACTCGGGGTCGAGCGGCGAGAAGTCGCGCCGGTACTTCGCCCCGGTGAGGTTGTAGCGGCCGTCGCGGCTGTAGACCGCGGCGTTCCGCGCGACCCGCGAGGGCGACACGCAGTCGAAGGTGTCGGCGCCCGCGGCGATCGCGGTGAAGAGGTCGTCGGGTTCGGAGATGCCGAGCAGGTGCCGCGGCTTGGCCTCCGGCAGCTCCTCGGACACCCAGCCGACGATCGTCCCGAGGTTCTCCTTCTCGAGCGCTCCCCCGATCCCGAAGCCGTCGAAGTCCATCGCGCCGAGGTCGCGCGCGGCCTTGCGGCGCAGGTCCTCGTACTGCGCGCCCTGGATCACGCCGAACAGCGCCTGGTACGGGCGGTGATCCCGCTCCGCGGTGAGGCGCTCGTGCTCGGCGATGCAGCGCTGCGCCCACAGCCGGGTGCGCTCGAGCGCCTCCTCCTGATAGCCGCGGGTGTTCATCAGCGTGGTGAGCTCGTCGAAGGCGAAGATGATGTCCGCGCCCAGCTGATGCTGGACCTGCATCGACACCTCGGCGGTGAACCGGTGCCGGCTGCCGTCGAGGTGGGACTTGAACGTCACGCCGTCGTCGTCGACGTTCGCCATCCGCTCCTTGCCGGCGGCCACCGCCCGGTCGCTGCGGGCACCGGAGAACTCCTCGGACAGGACTTTCTTGAAGCCCGAGCCGAGGCTCATCACCTGGAAGCCGCCGGAGTCGGTGTACGTCGGGCCGGGCCAGCCCATGAATGCGCCGAGCCCGCCCGCCTCGTCGATGAGGTCGGGACCCGGCTGGAGGTAGAGGTGGTACGCGTTGGCGAGCACGGCCTGCGCACCGAGCGCGGCGACGTCGTCGGGCTTGACCGCCTTGACCGTGGCCTTGGTGCCGACGGGGATGAAAGCCGGGGTGCGCATGTCGCCGTGCGGCGTGCGGATGAGCCCGGCGCGTCCGCCGCCGTCCATCCGCGCCTCGATCTCGAAGCCGAAGCGGGTACGGTCATTCACCGGTGAGTCGCCGCGCGCCGGATCCGGGGAGGCGGTGCCGGTGGGCACCGGGCCGACGGGAACAGGGGTGTGCGCGGGCTGGCTGGAAGTCACCGGACCAGTCTAGTGGCCGGGCGCGACCGGACTCAGAGTGCAGCGAGCATCTTGCCCGGGTTGAGGATGCCGAGGGGATCGAGCGCCCGCTTGACGGCGAGGTGGAGGTCCCGGGACACCGGGTCGAGCTCGCGGGCGAGCCACTCGCGCTTGAGGTAGCCGACCCCGTGCTCGCCGGTGATCGTCCCGCCGAGATCGAGGCCGGCGGCCATGATCTCGCCGAACACGTGCTGCGCGATCTCGACGGCGGCCGGGTCGGCGGCGTCGAAGAACACCCCGGGGTGCATGTTGCCGTCCCCGGCGTGGCCGCAGGTCGAGATCGTGATCTCCGGGTGCGCCGCCTCGATCTCGACGAGCCGGGTGAAGAACTCGCGGAGCCGTCCGCGCGGCACGCACACGTCGTCGACGAGCTCGCCTCCGCCGTGGGTGCTCGCGTACTTCTCCATCGCGGGGGCGACGGCGCGGCGCGCGGCGACGAGGAGCTCGGAGTCCGCCGGATCGTCGGAGAACATCACGTCGGTGGCGCCGCACTCCTGCGCGACCGCGGAGAAGCGTTCGAGCTCGCGGACGGCGGCGTCGTGGCTGCCGTCGCCGTTCGACTGGACGAGGAGCATCGCACCGGCGTCGGCGGGCAGTCCGAAGTCGCCGTAGGCGTTGAGGACCTCGAGGGTGCGGCCGTCGAGGAACTCGAGCAGCGAGGGCCGGGCGCCGGTGGCCATGAAGTCGCAGACCGCCCCGGAGGCGCTCACGACATCGGGGAACAGCCCCACGGCGGTGAGCGGTTCGGGGATCGCCGGGATGAGCTCGAGGGTGACCTCGACGATGACGCCGAGGCTGCCTTCGGAGCCGATGAAGAGCCCGGCGAGCTCGAACCCGGCCACGCCCTTGGCGGTCGGGCGGCCGACCGTGGTGATCCGGCCGTCGGCGAGCACCACGGTGAGGCTGCGGACGTAGTCGCGGGTGACGCCGTACTTGACGCAGCACAGGCCGCCGGCGTTCGTCGCGACGTTGCCGCCGATGCTCGAGATCGCCACCGAGCCGGGATCCGGCGGATAGGCGAGGTCGAAGTCGGCAAGGTGCCGCTTGAGGTCCTGGTTGATGATGCCCGGTTCGACGGAGCACGTCATCTCGACGGTGTCGACGGCGAGCACCCGGTCCATCTTGGCGACGCTGAGGAGGATCGCGCCGTCGATCGCGTTCGCCGCACCGGACAGTCCGGTGCGGGTGCCCTGGGGCACGACCGGGATCCGGTGCTCGGAGGCGAACCGGAGCGTCGCCTGCACGTCCTCGACGCAGGCGGCGCGCACGAGCGCGCGGGCGGTGCCGACCTCGCAGAACAGCGCCCAGTCCTTCGAGTGGGCGGCGACGACGTCGGGTTCGGTGATGAGGGCTCCGGCGCTGAGCTCGGCGGTGAGCGGGGCGAGATCGACGGAGACGGCGGGATCGCAGAGTTCGGGATTCGTCACCCGGTCAGTGTAGACCCGCCGCGCGCGCCTCCGCAGGACCGTCCGCGGGGCTCCGGACCGTCAGCGGAACCGGCCTGTCAGTGGAACCGGGAGCGGAACTCGGCGGCGATGTCGAGGACCCGATCCATCGAGGCATCCGGGCCGATGCTGATGCGCACCCCGTCCTGGAGGTTGCGCACCGCGATGCCCGCGGCCAGGCACGCCTGCTCGAAATCGCCCGAGCGCGCGTCGAGCGGCAGCCAGACGTAGTTGCCGTGCGAGTCGGGGACGTCCCAGCCCTGGGCCCGGAGACCGGCGATGAGCTCGTCGCGGGTCTGGGCGATCTGTTTGGCGCGCACCTCGACCTCGCTCACGCGCGCGAGCGATTCCCGGGCCGCGGCCTGGGCCGGTGCGGTGACGCTGAACGGGAGCACGGCCTTGCGGAGCTCGAGGATGATCTCCGGGTCGGCGATCGCGTAGCCGACCCGCAGCCCGGCCAGCCCGTGGGCCTTGGAGAACGTCCGGACGAGCACGAGGTTGGGGTGGTCGGCGAGCGCAGCGAGCCCGTCGACCGCCTCGGCGTCGGTGCAGAACTCCCGGTAGGCCTCGTCGAGGACGACGATGATGTTCCGCGGCACCCGGGCCATGAACTCCTCGAACTCCGGGGTCCGGATCGCAGCCCCGGTCGGGTTGTTCGGCGAGCACAGGAGGACGAGGCGGGTGTCCTCCGTGATCGCGTCGGCCATCACGGCGAGGTCGTGCCGGAAGTCCGCGGTGAGCCCGATCCGCCGGTGCGTCGCGCCGCGCAGCGAGGCGATCTGCGGGTACATCTCGAAGGACGGCCAGGGGTAGACGACCTCGACGCCGGCCTCGAGGGTGATGTTCGCGAGCGCGCTGAGCATCTCCGAGGCCCCGGCGGAGAACAGGAGCCGTTCGGCGGGCACGTCGAGGTGGGCGGAGAGCTCGGCGGTGAGCGCGGTGACGGCGGGGTCGGCGTAGTGGGCCGGGTTCTGCGCGGCCTCCGCGATCGCTGCGGGGACGCCCGGGAGCGGAGGGAGGTGGTTCTCGTTCGAGGACAGCTTGTACGACTCGATGCCGTCGACCGGCTGCGGCGGCTTGCCGGGGACGTAGGCAGGGGTGGTGGACAGCGCGGCGCGGACGGCGAACTTCTCGGTCATGGCTCGATCATAGACACTCTCTGGGATACTGGTCCGATGGATCCGAACGCCCCGCAGACCCCGGCCGACGACGCGGTGCCGACAGGGGCCGAGGTAGAACCGAGAGGTGCCGACGCCCCGGCTGAGCACGCGGAGCCGACGGGTGCGGACGTGCCGCTCGACGATGCGACGCCGACCGTCGATGAGCCGACGGGTACCGAGCCACCGGGCGGCGAGACCTCGGGAGGCGAGACCTCGGGCGTCGGAACCTCGGCAGCGGACGCACCACCGTCGCAGGCAGCCGCACCACCGCCCGAGCCGGGCTGGCGGCCCGACCGGCTGGGCGAGGGGTACGAGTTCACCGACCTGCCCCTCGACGGCGGGGCACACGCCACGCTCGTGGCCCACCGCGGGCAGCGCGCGGAGGACGGGCCGGCGGCCGGCCGCACCGTGCTCTACGTCCACGGCTGGTCGGACTACTTCTTCCAGCGGCCGCTCGCCGAGTACTGGGCGCAGCAGGGGGCCGCGTTCTACGCGGTCGACCTCCGCGGACACGGTCGCAGCCTCGACCTCGACGACCCGGAGGCGCGTCCGGGCTACATCGAGGATCTCGCCGACTACGACGCGGAGATCGAGGCCGCGCTCGCGATCATCGCCGCCGAGCATCCGCGGACCCGGCCCATCCTCGCCGGCCATTCGACGGGCGGCCTCACCCTCGCGCTGTGGGTGCACCGCAATCCCGGGCGTGCGGCGGCGCTCGTCCTCAACTCGCCGTGGCTCGAGTTCCAGTTCGACGCCGCCACCCGCCGTCTCATCACCCCGTGGCTCAAGTGGCGCTCCCGCCGCACGGAGTCGGTGCCGATCAGGGTCCGATTCCCCGACCACTATGCCCGGTCGGTCCTCCTGTCGCGCGGCAACCTCCCCTACGAGCTCGATCTCAAGCCGCCGAGCAGCTTCCCGATCTACCCCGCATGGATCAGCGCGGTCTTCGCCGGGCACGAGACTGTGGAGAAGGGACTGTCGATCACCGTCCCGATCCTCGTCCAGATGTCGACGACCTCGGTGCGCGAGAAGGACTACAGCTCGGCGATGAGCGCTGCGGACATCGTGCTCGACGTCGACGTCCTCGCCCGTCGCGCCCCGTCCCTCGGCACCACGGTCGTCATCGAGCGGATCCCCGGCGCGATGCACGACGTCGTGCTCTCCGACAGCCCGGTGCGGAAGTCGGCCTTCGCCCGGATCACCCGGTTCCTCAACGGCTACCTGCAGCGCTGAGATCCGGCAGTCGACGACTTCGCGGACGAGCACCCCGCACCGCGGCCCAGCGGTCTACGATGACCCCATGTCTGCTTCTTCCGATGTGTGGTTCCCGCGCCTCGCCGAGCGCGCCCAGGCCGGCCCGAGCGAACTCTCCGCGGTGCTCGCGCTCGCGGCCGCCGGCGGCGACCTCGTCGACTTCTCCGGCGGGTTCCCCGACCCCGCGCTGTTCGACACCCGGCTGCTCGCCGAGACCGCGGCGAAGGTCATCGAGACCGAGCCCGGGATAGCGCTCCAGTACGCCTCGAACACTGGGCTTCCCGGCCTCAAGGAGATGCTGCGTCAGGACATCGCGCGCACGCAGTCGGTGACCCCGGCCGAGGACGAGCTCATCGTCACCTCCGGCGGCGTCGATGCGATGACCCTCGTGTCCAAGGCGATGCTCGACGTCGGCGACGCCGTGCTCGTCGAGGCGCCGTCCTATCTGGGCGCCTTCAGCGTGTTCCAGGCGCACGAGGGCCGCTGCCTCTCGATGCGCAACGACGAGCACGGACTCGTGCCGGACTCGGTGCTCGACGTCCTCGAGGACGCGCAGCTGGGCGCGTCGCGCCCGAAGTTCGTCTACGTCATCCCGGATTTCCAGAACCCGTCGGGGCTGCGCCTGTCGGAGGAGCGACGGGAGCGCCTCGTCGAGATCTGCCGTCGTCACGGCCTGCTCATCCTCGAGGACGTCGCCTACCGCGACCTCGCCTACGACGGCTCCTACTATCGGTCGATCTACGAGATCGGCCCCGACATCACCGTGCAGATCGGGACGTTCTCCAAGACCTTCACCCCGGGCACCCGGATGGGCTGGGCCTGCGGACCGGCGACGGTCATCGACGCGATGGCCCAGGCGAAGACGAACACCGACCAGTGCGCCGGGGCGCTGGGCCAGTGCATCCTCGAATCCCTGTTGCGCGAGGGCCACTACGTCGCGGCTCTGCCCGGCCTGCGCGAGGCCTATGCGACCCGCGCCCGCGCTCTCATGGCGGAGTTCGACGCGCAGCTCGAAGGACTCGCGACCTGGACCGTGCCGGAGGGTGGATTCTTCACCTGGCTCGATGTCCCGGGGATCGACACCCGGCAGCTCGCCGAGGCGGCAGTGGACTCCGGCGTCGCGTTCGTCCCCGGAGCACCGTTCTTCGCGGACCGGAAGCGGAGCTCGAACCTCCGCATGTCCTTCTCCCGCACCCCCACCGACCGGATGGCCGAGGGCGTGGCACGGCTCGTGCGCTCGATCGAGTCCGCCCGCGCCTGAGAGCACCGGGCCGGGCGGCATCCGACACGAGGCGGCATCCGGCACGGGCGCCTGCGCGCATGCGACCACCCGGGGTCCGGAACGTATCAGGCCACCCGGGAGCGGACCCGTCGCTCCGTCCGGAGCGGGATGACCGCCGCATCCTCCACGTCGACCGGCTCACCGCCCTGCGGATCCGCTTCGAGGACGAACGTCCCCACCCGGAGCAGACCGGGGTCGCTCAAACCCCGCGACAGCAGCAGTCCCCGAATCGATTCCTCGACCGCGTACCGGGCGTCCGCGATCGCGGCCCGGTGCCAGTTGGGTGAGCTCGTCGCGATCTCCGAGGTCCGCATGGGCGGGGTCCAGCCGCGCTCGAGGAGCGGCTCCGCGTGCGACTCCCACACATCCCCGGGGAGGTACTCCTCGCTGACGATCTCCATCCAGTACCCGCGCGGGTTCGCCGCGATCTGGGCGTAGGGCCACGCGCAGTCCTCCGGAAGCGACCACAGCCGGTGCACCTCCGGGTTCGTCGACAGGATGCTCCGCTCGCCGAAGCTCGGCTGCGCCCACGGCTGCTCGACGCCGACGGAGCGCCGCAGATCCCGCGCGAGCCGACCCCGCCGGACGGACGCGAAGGTCCCGTCGGATGCCCGGTCCGGTCGTTGGAGGCCGAGGACCTCGGACTCGCCGTACTCGATGAGCACGTATTGGTTCCATGTGCAGGCCCGCAGCCGCCGGACGGTGTCGTCGACGAGCTGGCGGAGGGATGCGGCACGGTCGAGGGCCGGGCGGGGGTGCGCAGTACGGGTGGACATCATTGCCTCCTCACGAGTGCGGTGCGTGTGAGGATCATCCTTGCGCGAGGCACGGACACGGGGTTCGGGCACGAGACCCGAACGGGAGCGGCGGCAGGATCGCACGAACGGTGCGAAGATCGGTCGCCAGCCACGGGTGCGCGGTTCGGCAGGCGCAGCCCGGGGTGCGGAACTCACCGATACGCGATTCCGGAGAACGACGAAGCCCCGGGTCGGATGACCCGGGGCTTCCATCTCATCAGGCGACGAATCGAACCTGACGGACAACGCGGTAGCGGTGGGATTTGAACCCACGGTACGGGGTTACCGTACACAACATTTCGAGTGTTGCACCTTCGGCCGCTCGGACACGCTACCGTCGGATACTCTACCCGGATCCGCCCGTGCGACCCAAATCGGGCCCGGAGCGCACGCGACGCCGCAGTCGGACACCCGCACCGCAGACGTGCCGTGATGCCTCCCTCAGCGGCGGGCGTCGAAGAAGCCGCGCAGCCGCTCCGCGCACACCTCGGCGAGCACCCCGGCGTAGACCTCGGGGCGGTGCAGCGAGCCCCGGTCCCGCGGCAGGTCCCACACGGACCCGCAGGCGCCGGCCTTGTCGTCGTACGCGCCGAACACGATCCGCCCGACCCGTGCGGCGACCGCGGCTCCGGCGCACATCGCGCAGGGCTCGAGGGTGACGACGAGGGTCGCCCCGGTCAGCCGCCACGCCTGCGCCGACCGGCCGGCCGCACGGAGCGCGACGATCTCCGCATGGGCGGTGGGATCGTGGTCGACCTCACGGCGGTTGAAGCCCGCCCCGAGCACGCGGCCCTGGGCGGACACGACGACCGCGCCCACGGGCACATCGTCGCCGTCGCTCGCGAGCGAGGCCTGGGTGAGCGCGATCCGCATCCAGGCCTCGTGCTCCGGCCGCTCGATCAGCGGGCGGCCTCGAGCTGATCCGCGAAGCCGACGGCCTCGCCGACGTGCGCGACGACGCGCGCCGGATCGGATGCGTGGGTCTGCGCCTGTTCGAGGAGCTCCTCGGCGGGAACCCCGAGGTCCGCGAACACGTCGGCGTCCCCGCCCCATTCGGCGTCGTCCTCGAGATCGAGCATGGGGACGACCTCGTCGTCCTCCTCGTCGTCGACCTCGGCATCCTCATCCGCGACGGGCGCGGCCGACTCCTCCTCGATGTCCTCGTCGGACTCGTACTCGTCCTGCCGGGCGTCGAGGTAGTCGACGAACAGCTCCGCGAAGGGACTCTCCGCCACTGCGTGCACGTCCGACAGGAAGACCTTGACCTCGTCCGCGGCGGAGAGGCGCACGAGCGCGAACCACTCGTCCTCGTGCTCGATGACGGCGACGGCCTCACCCTCGTCCTCACCCCCGGAGCGCATCGTCTCGAGGAGGTCGTCGAGATTCGCCGCATCGCGGATGTCGTAGTCGACGGCGCGGTAGCCGCCGGAGGAGTGCGACAGGACTGCAGTGAAGTAAGCCATGCCCCTATTCTGTCCCCTCCCGCCCCGGTTCCACCACTGCCGCGCCCACTCCGGGACATCCGGTCGGCCCCGCCCGCACACCGGCTACCTGCCGTACCCGCGCGCAGGCCCCCACCGCACCCGGGCGGCGGCCACCGGGGTTCGCCCACCGCGCTCGCGCGACCGCCCTCGGCGACCGGCGCATCCCCGCGGTCGCCGCGGTCCGGTAGATTCGGGACCATGCATCTTCACGTGGTCGACCACCCGCTCATCGCCCATAAGCTCACCGTGCTCCGCGACGAGCGCACCGACTCCGCGCGCTTCCGGCTGCTCACCGATGAGCTCGTCATGCTCCTCGCCTACGAGGCGACCCGCAGCATCCGGGTCGAGGAGAAGGTCATCAGCACCCCGGTGAGCGAGATGACCGGCACCGGCCTGTCGAACCCGCGCCCCGTCGTGGTGCCGATCCTCCGCGCCGGCCTCGGCATGCTCGAGGGCCTGCTGCGGATGCTGCCGACCGCCGAGGTCGGCTTCCTCGGGATGGTCCGCGACGACGAGACCTTCGAGGTCAACGCCTATGCCGAGCGCCTGCCCACCGACCTGTCCGGGCGGCAGATCTTCATCATCGACCCGATGCTCGCCACCGGCGGCACGCTAGCGATGGCGATCGACTACCTGCTGGCCCGCGGCGTCTCCGAGGTCACCGCGATCTGTCTGGTGAGTGCGCCGGAAGGGGTCGAGCACATCGAGAAGACCTACGCCGGCCGCGCCGACGTCACCGTCTACACGGCCGCGCTCGACGAGAAGCTCAACGAGAACGGGTACATCGTCCCGGGTCTCGGCGACGCCGGCGACCGGATGTACGGAGTCGTCTGACCCGCAGCGGATCGCAGCCGCTCAACCTTCCCCGCTCCCCCATCCCGCTAGCTCCGCCCCGGGCGTCACATTCGGTCATATTCGACCGTGTCGACGCCCGGATGCTTGCCGTTCGTTCTCCGCGTGAAGAATAATGACGAACATGTCCGTTTCCCTCCGCCTCGCGCGCAGCCGCCCCGTGCGCTGCCCGCACCGATGTCCCCAGGACCGGTGGGCACAGCGCATGCTGTGCGTTCGCGATTGACACCCTCACGCCACGCGGTCGCGAACGGACTCCCTCCCGAGTGGCATCGCCCGCATGGCACCGGCGCGCACCGCGCCGCCAGCATCGAAGGAATCGCCTCATGACCCTCCCCCAGCCGCAGCAGCGCCCGGTCCACCCGCGCAGCGCCGCCGCCACCCGACGCCAGGGAGCCCGTTTGACTCCGGTCGACCCCCAATCCGCACCCCGCACCTTCGGCCCCGCCGGAGTCCGCCCCTCGCAGCGGGCGGCGCGCGGCATCGTGCTCTACATCGGACTCGACGAGGCCAAGGCTGCGGCCGACGGCACGAACCTCGCCGCGATCGCCCAGGCGCTCCAGGAGTACGCGCGGGAGCTGTCCTCGCAGGCCGACACCCAGGCCGTCATCGCGCTCGCACCCGACGGCCCGGGCAGGGATCTCGACGCCGTGCGAGCGGTCGCGATCGGCTCCCCGGCCGCCACCGGGACCCCCGCCGGCAGGCACGGCCCCGTGCGTTCGCGCGTCCCGGCCCGCATGCATCCGCCCGCTGCGAGCGAGGATCTCGCACCCACCGGCACTCCGGAGCACCAGCTCCGGATCGACATCCCGCGCCGCGAGGTGCACGTCGACGGGGAGATCTCCCCGCTCACGACGAAGGAGTTCGACCTCCTCGCCACCCTCGTCTCCCATCCCGGCGAGACGCTGTCGCGCCTCGATCTCATCGACAGCCTGTGGGGAGGATCCGACGAGGCGCCGGACGAGCGCACCGTCGACGTGCACGTGCGGCGGCTCCGCAAGCGGCTCGGAGGCTTCTCCTCGGTGGTCCGCACCATCCGGGGCGGCGGCTACCGGTTCGACGAGCACCCCGACGTCCTCGTCTGGCGCGCCACCGCCTCGCGCTGAGCCCCGGAGGCCCGGGGGCCTCCGGGCGTCAGGGCGGCCTCGGGAGCGTGCCCGAGGTCACCCTCCCCTCCCCCGTCCCCTCCAGCCTTTCGTCAGTTTCCGGACATACACTCGATCGCGATGTCCGCTTCTCGTAACCCCTCCAGAGGGATCCTCGTTTTCGTCGTCGGAGCCCTGCTCGCCGCTCTCCTCGCGATGCACGAGCTCGTCCCGACCACCCGGGGTCTCGCCCTCGTCATCGAGTCCGCCCTGCCGTGGACCGGTGTCCTCATCGTGCTGCTCTTCGTCGTGGCGCTGTTCCGCTTCTCGGTGCTCAGCATCATCGGCGTGCTCCTGCCCGCCCTCGTCTGGTTCATGATGTTCGGCGGCTACCTGCGACCGGCCGATGTCCCCGAGGACGCGGATCTCGTCGTCGCGAGCCAGAACGTCGGGGCCAGGATGCCGCAGCCCACCGCGACCGCACAGAGCATCATCGACCGGTCACCCGACATCGTCGCGGTGCAGGAGATCGAGTCGCTGTCCGGGGACATCATCACCGAGCAGCTGTCCGCGCACTTCCCGCACTCGGCCGAGGAGGACACGATCGGCATCTGGTCGCAGTGGCCGATGACGGAGCCGACGGAGATCGACCTCGGCATCCAGTGGACGCGCGCGATCGCGACGACGATCAGCACCGACCACGGGGACGTGCGGTTCTACAGCGTCCACCTGCCGTCGGTGCGGCCGGGACAGGAATCGCTGCGGAACAACGCGCTCGCCCGGCTCAGCGAAGCGATCGAGTCCGACGGCGCCGAGCGCGTGATCGTCGCCGGGGACTTCAACTCGGGCAACACCGACCGCTACTTCGAGCAGCTCGACGACGGGCTCACCGGCACCCGCGAAGCGGTGGGCGGAGGCTTCGGCTTCACCTGGCCGTCGATCTTCCCCGTCGTCCGCCTCGACCACATCATGGTCCGCGGCCTCGAACCGGTGGGCGACCTCGTCCTCGATCGCGGAACGAGCGATCACCGCGCGATCGTCGGCTTCATCGACGTCCCCTGACCGAGCCGTCCGTCCGCGGCGGTCGGCGGCTCAGCCGGATTCGACCGGCGACCGTACCGCGCAGTCGCCGGTGCCCACCGGGTCGGTGCGCTCGAGCGCCCCGCGCAGGGTTCCGTCGATCTCGTCGAGCGTGAGGGCGTAGCCGGTCTCCGGGTCGGATGCCGACCGCGCGAACACCATGCCCACGACCCGGCCCTCCGCGTCGAGCATCGGCCCGCCCGAGTTGCCCGGCCGGATGATCCCCCGCACGGAGTACACCTCGCGGACCACGGTGCCGTCGTTGTAGATGTCGAGGCCTCGGGCATCGAGGCGGTCGCGCACGCGGGTCGGGGAGATCGTGTAGGGCCCGTTCTCCGGGAATCCGACGACCACCGAGTCTGCGCCGACAGTGAGCTCGCCACCGAGATCGAGCTCCGGGGCCGCGAGCTCGGGCACCCGCAGCACCGCGACGTCGAGGGCGGGATCGAAGGCGACGACCTCGGCCGGGTACGGCTGGCCGGTGCCGCCCACCTGGACGATGGTCGACCGGGTGCCGGCGACCACGTGCGCGTTCGTCGCGACCATCCCGGGCTCGTACACCCAGCCGGTCCCCTCCTGCAGCGCCCCGCACTCGGTGTCCGTGGTGACGACCTTGACCACGGAGTCGTCGACCTCGCGGCCGACCGCCACCATCGATTCGCTCGGCTCGCCCACCCCGCGGATCTGCTCGGGCTGTCCCTGGAACACCTGCGGGAACCCGGTGTCGGCGAGCGCGGTGCCGATGCTGCCGAGCGCCTCGGTCGAGGTGATGGGGGCGAACCGGTCGAGCCCGGCGATGATCGATGACTCGGCGGTCCAGCGGTTGAGGGTGAGGAGCGGCGTCGTCGTCACCCAGCCGGCGGCGAGCCAGATGATGAGGGTGAAGGCCACGAGTCCGGAGGCGCCGCCGCCGAGCGCGTCGATGCCGCGGCCCCAGCGGGTGGGGATGCGGTCGCGCAGGGTGGCGCCGAGGAAGCCGCCCACCCCGGAGAGGACCACGCCGAGCACGAGCGGAAGCGCCACCGTGAGTCCGGGCACCGTGGTCTCGTCGAGCCACCCCTGCCCGGTGAGGAGATCGGCGGTCCACGGCCCGAGGAACCGGCCGGCCACGAGCCCCAGGAAGAACCCGGCGACGGCTCCGCCGCCGGCGAGGAAGCCCTGCTGCCAGCCGAGGAGGACGGAGAGCAGCGCGAGGGCGACGAGGACGATGTCGACGGGGGCCATCTACGCCCTGCCGGGGAAGCGGGCCCGCTGGTTCACCGCATTCATCATCCGCGACCGCTCGAGGGTGAACTGCTCGAGCAGGTAGAGCTCGACCGCGCGCTCCTTCTCCCCTCCGACCCCGGCGAGCACCCGGGTCCGGGTGGCGGCGAGGTTGGCGGCGATCCGGATGAGCGAACGCATGTGGTCCTTGGCGTGGGGGAACTGGGAGGCCCAGCGCTTGCCGGCCCGCCTGCCCTTCCACGTGCCGAGCATGTCGACCTCCGGGTGGGTGAGCCAGCCGGCGTTCGCGTAGTCGCCGAGCGACTGCCGGGTGTGGGTCGCCTCGTTGTGGCGGAACAGGAGCCCGGTGCCGAACCAGCCGATCGCGATGAGCGCCGACAGGCCGATGAGCACGGCGAGGCCGACGATGCCCGGCATCGCGGACATCACCGTCGCCATGCCGTTCCACAGACCGTGGAGCAGCATCCCGGCGATGAGCCCGGGGATCCACATGATGACGGTGAGCCACCAGGCGCCGCGCCGGGCCGCGAAGCCGATCGCGATTCCGGCGCAGGCGACGAAGGCGGAATGGAGGAGCGGACTCATGAGGCAGCGCATGATGAAGGTCTGCCACAGCCCGGCCTGCGCGGCCTCGACGTAGGCTCCGCCGAGGTAGAGGATGTTCTCCGTGAATGCGAAGCCGGCGCCGATGAGGCTGCCGTAGACCCAGCCGTCGAGCGGGCCCTCGAAGTACTTGCGCGCTGCGAGCACGATGACGACGAGGAGGACGCCCTTGGTGATCTCCTCGGTGACCGGCGCCATGACCACCGCGCCGAAGACGTCGCCCGAGGCGTCGAGGCCGATGAAGGACAGGGCGTAGATGCCGAGGGCGCTCGCGATGAGGGTCATGACGACCGAGGCGACCGCGCCCCACAGCAGGCACACGACGAGCAGGAGCTTGGGCTGCGGCTTCCACCGGTCGAAGAGCATGACCATGACGACGATGAAGATCAGCGGGATCGCCGACAGCGCCACGACCAGCGGTCCGGCCCCTTCGAACGAGAACGCACCGAGGAGGAGGATGACGAGGAATCCGAGAGCGAGGATGACGCCGAGGATCGCAGCGGCGACGATCCGCGCGATGTTCGCACCCGCGGTGGGATCGGTCCGCGGCATCCGGCGTGCGGCCTGGGCGGCCCACGGGGCGTTGACCGGACCGCCGGAGTGCTGCTGCACCTGCGCCCGGACCCGCATCTCCTGGGTGACGGTGGGCGAGAACCGCGGCTGGGCGTACACCCGCTGGGCGGGCTGCATCCCACCGCCGTGAGGGGGGTGGTTCCAGCCCTGTCCGGGCCCCCGCTGCAGAGGTGCGCCGCCCGGCTGCGGGCCCTGATCGCCGACGGCGCGCTGTCTCCGGGTGCCAAGCTGTCCGAGCACGCCGTGGCCGCCGAGCTCGGGATCTCCCGCAACACCCTGCGGGAGTGCTTCGC
>ERZ501033.76-NODE-76-length-19491-cov-6.739247_pt1 | contig 19491 bp, 14 predicted proteins | sample MGYA00248844_ERZ501033 | MGnify/ENA primary metagenome ERZ501033 (study PRJEB25958, sample SAMN03398539) | human skin metagenome | study: EMG produced TPA metagenomics assembly of the Human Skin Microbiome Metagenome (human skin metagenome) data set.
CTGATGAGGAGTCGTACGAGGGGGCCCAGGCCTTCCTCGACTACCTGGCCGACGCGCGCGCATATGCCTATCAGACGGGTGACACCACTCTGATCCGGGAGATCACCGCGGAAGAATGCGGCAATTGCTACGAAGAATATGACGACATTGACGCGATTTATGAAAGCGGGGGGTGGGCCTCTGCAGGGCGTGATGAATTGGATATCATCGACAAGGATATGCCGGTTAATTCTTACGGATTCCCGTCGCCGCGTGTAAGTAATGGGTATGAGGGGATGACAGTTTGGGGGCCGAATGGGGAGGTTGAGGAAAAATATCCACCCATTGACCCCAAAGACAGTGTGGTTTATGTCCACATGGCTCATGCGGATGACGGGTGGGTATATGTTTTGTCTACGGACGAACCCGCGTGAGCCAGGACTTCGTGCGTGGTCTGTTGGTCGTCGGCCTAATCACGCTGGCCCTAGCTGCTCTTGACCCAAAGGAAGCGATAGCTGATCCCGGGGAACGGGGTGGACGAAATTTCGCGAATGGATCATACGCGTCGTCTGCAGAGGCACTTGGGGGGTCTGTTGATATCCGTATACGATCGAATGGTGGAGGGGCGAGCCCTTCGGTTTCTAGGCCTCAATCTCGCAGTGACATGCCTCCTCCCGTTCAAGAGATAGGTGTGGGGGGTGAAGCAGGGAGTTGGGTCGAGGAAGAGGGTGAGCTTCGCGACAGAATGCTCCGCCAGTTCGCCGTTCAGAGCAACTATGATGATCGTCTTGCCGGAGGGACGAATCGTTCGACACCTTCGGCTGATCCCGGCAACTACTCCTTGGTCGACCTCTGCGCGGGAGGTTCGAATGCCGAAGCGTGCGAGGCGAGGGAGTCCTGCACCCTTCTCGATGGATCACAGGGGCAGAACCTCTATGTCGAATACGCCGAGCCTGGGGCTGAAGCAAAGAGGGCCACAAGGCCCATCTGCTCGCCAGCGGATCAGGTCCCCGAGGGCGATGAGCCCATGCCGCTGCCGGTCTTCACCGTCGAGGACCTCCGTCGGCTCGAGGTGAGTCCGGCGGTGACCGCGGTGGAGCCGGCGCCGGACACGCTCGTGGGTCTGCACACCAACATGTACGCCTCAGCGGAGGACCAGGTCTTCGACACCGAACTGGCGAGCTTCCCCGTCCAGGTGCGAGTGACCCCGGTGTCGTACACCTGGGACTACGGCGATGGGACGACCTTCGGCCCCACGGAGCTCAGCGGCGGTCCGCTTCCTGCGGGATCGTGGGATGAGCCCACCGATACGAGTCACCAGTACGCCGACACCGGCGACGTGTCGGTGGTGCTGACCACTGAGTTCGCGGGCGAGTACTCGATCAGCGGCGGCCCTTGGCTGCCGGTCGACGGCACCAGCACGGTCAGCAGTGACCCCGTCGCACTGAGCGTCTGGCGCTCGACCGTGCGCAACTACGCCGACGACTGCTTCGAGAACCCGGGCGGAGCCGGCTGCTGAGCCTCAGCCGCGATGGGCCCAGAGATCCCGCAGCAGCGCGACCTCGGCCAGATGGTGAATCACCTCGCGGTTGATGTGCAGGACCAGGTCAGCGAAGGGCCGATCGCCCCACGGGCCCTCGGCCGGTCCGCACGGCTGCTGCATGCGCTCGTCGTCCACGCTGCGCAGGCCGTCGAGCCAGCGCTCGACCTCGCGATCGAGCTGGGCGAGGGCCTCGTCGGCGGTGCCCGCGAACTCCCACGTGCCGTAGGAGGCCTCGGGGCCGTCGAAGTGGCTGTGGCTGCGCGCGGCCAGCACGCCCACGATCACGGGCCCCAGCCGCCACGAGATCGTCGTGAACGGCTGCGGCTGCCCCTCGACGAGGTCGAAGTCGATGACCAGGTCACCGGCCCCGGCCTGGTGTGCGGTGCGCTGCTCGTCGGCGGAGTGCACCGTCCACGCCTGCTGGTCATCGCCGGTGGGGTCCCAGAGGAGCTCCTCGTCCGTGAGTCCCTCCAGTCGCGGGCGCAGCAGGTTCTGCCAGTGCCACTGCAGCTGCTCGACGGCGGCTGGGGTCAGGGGATTCGTCGTCCTGCGGACGACGATCCCATGCGGCCTCAGCCCACGGCCAGGTCGAAGCGCCTGATGAACGCCGCCATGGCATTGCGCGCTGTGGACTCCAGCGGGCGGAAGGTCCCGTCCGCCCAGCCGGTGGTGATCCCGACGCTGCGGGCCCAGCAGATCTCCTTGTAGAACGCGGAGCGCGGCGTGAGGTCCCGGAAGGGCGAGCGAGCCGGTGCGGCGAACGCCGGAGACCCGGCCGCGCGGTAGAACAGCGCGCAGGTGGCATTGCGGTCGATCGGGTCCAGCGGGTGGAACGTGCCGTCGCTCCAGCCGTTGAGCAGACCGCGCTCCCGCGCCCAGCACATCTCCCGGTAGAACTGCTGGCCGGGGCGCACGTCGGTGAACGGCGATCGCCCCGGCGCGGTGAAGTCCGGCGAGCCGGCCATGCGGTGGAACACCGCGGCCATGGCGTCGCGCTTGATGGTGCTCAGGGGCCGGAAGGTGCCGTCGCCCCAGCCGCGGAGGTAGCCGAGCTCGGAGACCCACCCGATCTCCGCCGCGAAGGCGGATCGGCTGCTGATGTCCCGGAATGTCGCCATGAGGAGTCCTTTCGGGGTCGTCGGCTCAGTACCAGCCGAGAGCGCGCAGCTTCTCGGCGATGGCGGTCGCGACGATCAGGTAGCCGAAGCGGTTGAGGTGGTAGCTGTCGCCCTTGAGCTCGAGCGGGGCCATGCCCCATGAGGCGCGCTGACGATCGGCTGCCGTGGAGCCGATGCTGTAGCGGCGCAGCTCGGGATGCTGCCAGCGCTGCGGATCCGTGAGCACGGCATTGATGTCCAGGTACTGAGCTCCGTACTCGCGGGCATAGGCCCGGTTGACGGTGTCCACCCGGTCGTAGGCGGCGGTGCCGGGGGTGTCCAGGAAGTTCTTCCAATGCCCCAGGACGAGCGTCGACTCGGGCTCCACGTCATAGGCGGCGCGGGTATCGGCCAGGACGCGATCGATGTCGCCGATGTTGTTCTTGCCCATCCACAGCAGGTGCGTGCTGCCGCGGTGTCGCGCCTCCAGGTCGGTCACCCAGCGGGACCGAGCCGAGACGCCCACGTGCACGGGGGAGCCGGCGGAGGCGCGGCGGATCTCCACCTTGCGGTGGGTGCCGGGGACGTATCGCAGATCGAACGGAACTCCGTCGATGGTGCCGGGGTAGGAGCGACCGGACTCGGGCACGCGGCGATCCAGGGTGGGCAGGACCAGGGTGCCCGAGGCGGGGAGCATTCCGGCTGCTCCCATGTAGCGGAAGTCCAGGCGCGCGGCGGCCTTCTCGGAGCGGGCCATCAGGATCTCGGGCGACCGGGCGGCGGGCGTGGCCTCCGAGGTGACGGTCGTTCCCAGCAGCCTGGCGAGCTCGGTGTCCAGATGGACCACGCGGAAGCCGTCGGTGACTGCGCTGGCGTAGGAGGCGGCGGACGAGCTGCCCCACAGCACGATCGGCCGCTCGACGGCCGTAGCCTGCGTCGCCGCTGCCCCGGCGGCGCTGACGGTGAGGGCCGCCGCCGTGGCTGCCAGGACCGCGCGGCGTGAGGGGCCGTGTCCGGCGGCGGTCGAGGACAAGGCGGCAGGGCGCTGGGGCCTTCCTGCGGCGTGGGGGGTCATATGGGCGATAGGCCTTTGTTCGGGGGAGCTGAACGGCGCCGCTTGTGGGCACTGGGGGGGGTCTTCAGGCTACAAATCTGGGTGAGCCCACAGAGACTCCGTCATCTTGGAGACGCTCTGTGACGCGGGGTACCCTCACACCGGAAGACGACAGACCACGCCGATGAGCGGTTCCGGGAGAGACCCCGCGGACACCGCCGTGCGGGCGCCGTAGGAGCAACCCTCCCCGGGAAACTCTCAGGCACCGGCACCGGGATCGCTCGGCACCTCTGGAAAGCCCGGGATCGACCCCCAGGTCGTGACCGGCACCGACGGAGCAAGCGGGCCCACCCGCGGAAACTCTCAGGTCCCATGACAGAGCGGGGAGGAACCGGCCGGGGCATGCCCCCTCAGACCAAGGAGTTCCCCAATGAGCCCTTCCGCACCTGCTGACAGCGCCGTGAGCGCCTCGGGCGTCAGCTCCGACGCACTGGCCTTCGTGGACCGCCACGTGGGCCCGCGCGGCCAGGAGATCGACCAGCTGCTCAGCGCCGTGGGCGTGGGCTCGCTGGCGGAGCTCGTGGATCAGGCCGTGCCGGCGTCGATCCGCATGGACCGCGAGCTGGACCTTCCCGACGCCCTCAGCGAGGCCGAGGTCCTCAGCGCCCTGCGCGGCATCGCGGATCAGAACGAGCCGGGCCGCCCGATGATCGGCCAGGGCTTCTACCGCACCGACACCCCCGCGGTCATCCAGCGCAACCTGCTCGAGTCCCCGGCCTGGTACACGGCCTACACCCCGTACCAGCCCGAGATCTCGCAGGGCCGCCTCGAGCTGCTGCTGACCTACCAGACCATGGTCCAGGACCTCACCGGCCTGGACATCGCCAACGCGTCGCTGCTGGACGAGTCCTCCGCCGTCGTCGAGGCCGCGCTGCTGATGAAGCGCGCCAACCGCAAGGCCAAGAACGGCGCGATCCTGGTGGATGCGGATCTCTTCCCGCAGCACCTGGCCGTCCTCCCGGGCCGCGCCCGCGCCGTGGGCATGGACCTGGAGATCCTGGACCTCTCGCAGGGCATCCCGCAGGAGCAGCTCGAGCGCGAGAACGGCATCGCCGGCGTGATCCTCCAGCAGTCGGGCTCCTCCGGCAAGGTCCACGACTGGACCGACGTCATCGCCCAGGCCAAGGGCGCCGGCGCCGTGGCGACCGTCGTGGCCGATCTGCTGGCCCTGACCCTCGTGAAGTCCCCGGGCGAGATGGGCGCGGACATCTCCGTGGGCACCTCGCAGCGCTTCGGCGTCCCGCTGTTCGCCGGCGGCCCGCACGCCGCCTTCGTGGCGGTGCGCTCGGAACTGCAGCGCAGCCTGCCCGGCCGCCTGGTCGGCGTCTCCCACGACGACACCGGCCGCCCCGGCTACCGCCTGGCCCTGCAGACCCGCGAGCAGCACATCCGCCGCGAGAAGGCCACCTCCAACATCTGCACCGCCCAGGCGCTGCTGGCCGAGGTCGCCGCCTGCTACGCCGTCTACCACGGCCCGGACGGGCTGCGCCGGATCGCCCGTCGCGTCCACAGCCGTGCCCGCACGATCGTCGATGCCCTGCAGAATGCCGGCATCGAGCTGGTCTCCGATCAGGTCTTCGACACCGTCGTGGCCCGCGTCCCGGGCCGCGCCGACGAGATCCTCGCAGCCGCCGCCGAGAACGACATCGACCTGCGCCGCGTGGACGACGACCACGTGGGCGTCTCCGCGGATGAGCGCACCTCCGCGCAGGACGTCGCGGACGTGCTCGGCGCCTTCGGCGTGCAGGCCGAGGCCGAGGCAGATCCCACGGCCGCTCCGGCGCTGCCCGAGGCGCTGGTGCGCACCTCCGAGTTCATGACCCACGAGGTCTTCAACACCCACCGCTCCGAGACCTCCATGATGCGCTGGCTGCGCCGCCTCTCGGATCGCGACCTGGCCCTGGATCGCACCATGATCCCGCTGGGCTCGTGCACCATGAAGCTCAACGCCGCGGTCGAGATGGCCTCGATCACCTGGCCCGAGTTCGCGGACGTCCACCCGTACTCCCCGGCCTGGCGCATGCAGGGCTGGCAGCACCTGGTGGAGGACCTCGAGTCCCGCCTGGCTGAGCTGACCGGCTACGCCAAGGTCTCGATCCAGCCGAACGCCGGCTCCCAGGGCGAGCTCGCCGGCCTGCTGGCGATCCGCCGCTGGCACATCTCCCGCGGCGACGAGGCTCGCGACCTCGTGCTGATCCCCGCCTCGGCCCACGGCACCAACGCCGCCTCCGCGGTGCTGGCCGGGCTGCGCGTGCGCGTCGTGAAGACCGCGCCCGACGGCACCGTCGATCACGAGGACCTGGACAAGGCCATCGCCGACAACGAGGGCGCGATCGCCGGCATCATGATCACCTACCCCTCCACGCACGGCGTGTTCGAGGAGGACGTCCGCGAGGTCTGCGGCAAGATCCACGACGCCGGCGGCCAGGTCTACCTGGACGGCGCGAACTTCAACGCCATGGTCGGACTCGCCCAGCCGGGCCAGTTCGGCGGCGACGTCTCGCACCTGAACCTGCACAAGACCTTCTGCATCCCGCACGGCGGCGGCGGCCCGGGCGTCGGCCCGGTGGCCGTGGCCGAGCACCTGGTGCCCTTCCTGCCCGGAGATCCGCTCGAGGGCGATCCCGGTCGCCCGACAGTGGGCGGCGCCTCGGACGCCGGCCACGACGTCGACCAGCCGACCGATGCCGCCGCGAACGGCCGCGGCCTGCCCGTGACCAGCACCCGCTGGGGCTCCACCGGCGTGCTGCCGATCTCGTGGGCCTACCTGGCCCTGATGGGCGGCGACGGCCTGACCCGCGCCTCCGCCGTGGCCCTGCTGAACGCGAACTACATCGCCCGCAGCCTCAACGAGCACTTCCCGGTGCTCTACACGGGCGAGAACGGCCTGGTCGCCCACGAGTGCATCCTGGATCTGCGCAAGCTCACGGATGCGTCGGGCATCAAGGTCGCGGACGTGGCCAAGCGCCTGATCGACTACGGCTTCCACGCGCCCACCGAGTCCTTCCCGGTCAGCGGCACGTTCATGGTCGAGCCGACCGAGTCCGAGGACAAGGCCGAGATGGACCGCTTCATCGAGGCCATGATCTCGATCCACGGCGAGATCCAGCAGGTCGTCGACGGCGAGGTCGAGGAGGCCGACTCCGTCGTGCGCCACGCCCCGCACACGGCCGCAGCACTCGTCTCGGACGACTGGGACCGCGCGTACTCCCGCGAGACCGCGGCCTTCCCGGTGCCGAGCCTGCGGGTGGACAAGTACTTCCCTCCGATCGGGCGCATCGACGGCGCGTACGGCGACCGCAACCTCGTGTGCAGCTGCCCGCCGCCCGAGGCCTTCGAGACGGTCGACGAGACCGAGCCGGACACCTCCGCCGAGCCCCAGGCTGACAGCGAGACCAAGACCACCGTCCAGCCCAGCCAGGAGAGCGCACGATGAGCACCGAAGCAGCATCCCGTCCCACGGCTCTGACCCCCGTCCACGAGCGGCTGGGCGCCTCCTTCACCGACTTCGGCGGCTGGTGGATGCCCCTGCGCTACGGCTCGGACATGGCGGAGCACAGGGCCGTGCGCGAGGCCGCCGGTCAGTTCGACCTCTCCCACATGGGCGAGCTGCTCATCGAGGGCCCCGATGCCGCCGCGTTCCTGGACTACGCGCTGGTGGGCAGGCTGTCCGCGATCGAGATCGGCAAGGCCAAGTACTCGCTGCTGTGCAACGAGGCCGGCGGAGTGATCGACGACCTGATCACCTACCGCCTGGGTGAGACGACCTTCCTGGTGGTGCCCAACGCGTCGAACACCCCGGCCGCGCTGGCCGCGTTCCAGGAGCGCACCACGGCCGCCGACGGCACCGTCTTCGACGTCACCATCACGGACCGCACCGAGGCGACCGCGCTGATCGCCGTGCAGGGCCCGGCCTCCGAGGCCGTGCTGCTCGAGGCCGTGGAGGCCCAGTCCGCGCAGGCCGTGAAGGACGTGAAGTACTACGCCATCACGGACGCCGTCTTCACGACCCCCGAGGGCCCGTTGCCCGTGCAGCTGGCCCGCACCGGGTACACCGGCGAGGACGGCTTCGAGATCTACATCGACATCGAGTCCGACCCGACGGCGGCCGAGCGCCTGTGGAGCGTCCTCGAGAAGGTCGGGGAGCCCCATGGCCTGGTCCCCTGCGGGCTGGCCGCACGCGACTCGCTGCGCCTGGAGGCCGGCATGCCGCTGCACGGCCACGAGCTCTCCGAGGACATCAACCCGTACCAGGCGAACCTGCCGATCGTCGCGCTGAAGACCAAGGACTCCTTCGTGGGCCGCGAGGCCCTGGCGAAGATCAAGGAGGAGGGCCCCTCCTCCAAGCTGGTCGGCCTGGTCAACGACGGAAAGCGCGCCGCCCGCCCGGGCTACGCGGTGCTCAAGGACGGCGAGAAGGTCGGCGAGATCTCCTCCGGCGCCCCGAGCCCCACCCTGGGCCACGCGATCGCCCTGGCCTTCGTGTCCCCCGAGCTCACCGAGCCCGGCACCGAGCTCGATGTGGACCTGCGCGGCAAGCCCACGCCGTTCCGCGTCGTCAAGCTCCCCTTCTACAAGCGTGAGAGCTGACACGGAGCTGTCTCGCCGCATGACGCCAGCCCGCCCCGGCGCTGGACACCACCCCGCAGCAGGACCCCACCATGGAAGGACCAGGAAATGAGCGCTCTGGACAAGGTCAACAAGGACTACCGCTACTCCGCTGAGCACGAGTGGATCGACTCCTCCTCGCCGGCCAAGGTCGGCCTCTCGCAGATCGCCGTCGACGCCCTGGGCGAGGTCGTCTACGTCGACCTCCCCGAGGCCGGCGCATCCGTCACCGCAGGCGAGGTCTGCGGCGAGGTCGAGTCGACCAAGTCGGTCTCCGAGCTGTACTCGCCCGTCACGGGCACGATCGTGGAGATCAACGACGCCGTCGTCGACAGCCCGGGCCTGCTCAACGAGGATCCCTACGGCGCTGCCTGGCTCTTCACCGTCGAGGTCGAGTCCGAGGGCGAGCTGCTCAGCCCCGAGGACTACGCCGCAGCACAGGAGGACTGAGCATCACATGACCGTCAGCATCTTCGATCTCTTCAGCATCGGCGTGGGCCCGTCGTCGTCCCACACCGTGGGCCCCATGCGCGCGGCGGCCGACTTCGTCGCCGATCTGGTGGGCGAGGGGCTGCTGCCGCGTCTGGACCGCATCGCGGTCGACCTCTACGGCTCGCTGTCCTCCACCGGCCGCGGGCACGGCACATTCGACGCCGTGCTCATCGGCCTGGAGGGCCACCAGCCCGACAAGGTCCTGCCCGCCACCATGGACTCCCGCAAGGAGGCCCTGGCCGCCGGGCACCCGTTGCGCCTGGGTGATGCCCTGGACGGCGTCGACGAGCCGGTCGAGCTCGACTTCCACGTCGAGGACATCGTCCAGCACCCGCTCACGCTGCTGCCGTACCACCCCAACGGCATGACCATGGCCGCCTACGACGCCGACGGCAACGTCCTGGCGGAGCGGACGGCCTACTCGGTGGGCGGCGGGTTCGTGGTCGTCGATCCGGTCGAGGGCGAGGATCCTCTGCCGGACGAGGGCGACACTCCCATCCCGTATCCGTACGACGACGCAGAGGGCCTGCTGGGGCACTGCCTGTCCCATGGCATCTCGGTGGCGGAGCTGGCGATGGCCAACGAGGCGGCGCGCCGTCCCGAGGAGGAGGTCCGCGCGGGCGTGCTCAAGATCGCCCAGGTCATGGAGGACTCCAAGAACTCCAACCTGGAGCGCGAGGGGCCGCTGCCCGGCGGGCTCAAAGTGCGCCGCCGCGCGCCCGAGTGGCACGCCCGGCTCAAGGCGATCGACACCGATTTCGACCCGCAGCACTGGGTCGAGTGGGTCAACCTGGTGGCGCTGACCGTCAACGAGGAGAACGCCTCGGGCGGGCGCATCGTCACCGCACCCACCAACGGCGCGGCGGGCATCGTGCCGGCCGTGATGTTCTACGCCACGCACTACACCCCGGCCGCCCGCGGGCCGGGGAAGCGCTCGCGCGAGGACATCACCGTGGACTACCTGCTGGCCGCGGCGGCCGTGGGGTCGCTGATCAAGGAGCAGGCCTCGATCTCCGGCGCCGAGGTCGGCTGCCAGGGCGAGGTCGGCTCGGCGTCGTCCATGGCTGCGGCCGGCCTCGCCCAGGTCATGGGCGGCACGCCGGTGCAGGTCGAGAAGGCCGCCGAGATCGCCATGGAGCACCACCTGGGTCTGACCTGCGATCCCATCGCCGGCCTGGTGCAGGTGCCGTGCATCGAGCGCAATGCGATCGCAGCCGCCACCGCCGTCAACGCGGCCCGCATGGCGCTGTTCGAGGAGTCCGAGCCGGGCTTCGTGAGCCTGGACCAGGTGGTCGAGACCATGCGCTCGACCGGTGCGGACATGTCCGAGAAGTACAAGGAGACCGCGCGCGGAGGCCTGGCGGTCAACGTGGGCGTCAACGTCGTCGAGTGCTGACCCCCTCCCGCCGAGTGGATACCCAGTTGCGCTATGTGCAGCTATAGCGCAAGCAGCTGTCCACTCGGCGGGGTGGAGAGCGGTCAGGAGCCTCGGACGTAGCCCTTCTGCTTGTCCACCTCGTTGCTCAGGGGACGGCCCTGGACCCAGGCCTCGAGGTTGCGCTCGAACTGCTTGCTGAGCGTGTCGCGCCAGCCCACCACGTCGCCGCTCATGTGCGCCGAGAGGTGGACCTCGTCCATGTCCCACAGCGGCGAGTCCCGGGGCAGGGGCTCCTGGGAGACGACGTCCAGCGAGGCGGCGGCGATCTGCCCCTGCTGTAGCGCCTCGATCAGCGCCGGCTCATCCACCAGGGCGCCGCGACCCGCGTTGACCAGGTGGGCCGTGGGCTTCATGCGCTCGAACACTGCGGGACCGACGAGCCCGCGGGTCTGCTCGGTCAGCGGCGCGATCAGCACGACGTGATCGGCCCACCCCACGTGCTCCACGAGCTCGTCGCTGGCGATGATCGTCCCGAAGTCCGGATCCTGCCGCGCCGTGCGACCGGCACCCATGACCTCCATGCCGACGGCCTTCAGCAGCCGCGCCGTGGCCCGGCCGATCCCGCCCGTGCCGATCACCAGGACCCGACGCCCTGCGCTCAGAGCAGTCTCCCGGTGCTGCCACGTGCGCTCGCGCTGCAGCCGCTCGGAGCGGTGCAGCTGCTTGTCGTGGGCCAGGATCGAGGCCAGCACGAACTCGGCGATCGGGGTGTCGAAGGCCCCGTGCGCGTTGGTGACGGTCACGGGGGACTGGCGCAGCTCGTCGAACAGCAGCGAATCCACGCCCGCGGCCGCCACGTGGACCCACTCGAGGGCATCGGCGTGCGGCCAGGCCTCGCGCAGGGCCCCGGAGAAGAAGTCCCACACGAGCAGGATCTGCGCGCCGGCGATCGCCTGCGGCAGTCCCTCGGCATCGGTCCAGGTCACCTCGGTCAGCTCCTCGAAGCGGGCGGAGCCGGACGGGGGCGGCGTGGTCTCGGTCGTGAGGACGACCAGGCGGGGCCGGGACTCGGACTGCGGGGACGGGCTCGCGGTGCTCATCCCTCCACTGTAGCGATGTCGGATTGTTGACAATCCTGCGGCGCGGTTCGGAGAATGTGACGCATGACATCTCTGAGCCCCGTCCTCAAGCAGGCCACCCCGGTGGTCGTCGACCACGCCCGCGGCAGCTGGATCTACGGCATCGACGGACGCGAGTACCTCGACTTCACCACCGGGATCGGCGTCACGAGCACCGGGCACTGCCACCCGGAGGTCGTGGCCGCCGCCCAGGAGCAGGTCGGGAAGATCATCCACGCGCAGTACACGACCGTGATGCACAAGCCCCTCCTGGAGCTCACCGACAAGCTCGGCGAGGTCCTGCCGGAGGGCCTGGACTCGGTGTTCTACGCCAACTCCGGCTCCGAGGCGGTCGAGGCCTCCATCCGCCTGGCGCGCATGGCCGCAGGTCGCCCGAACATCGTCGTGTTCCAGGGCGGCTTCCACGGGCGCACCGTCGCCGCGGCCTCGCTGACCACCGCCGGCACCAAGTTCTCGGCGGGCTTCGCCCCGCTGATGGCTGGCGTGCACATGTCCGCGTTCCCGTACGCCTACCGCTACGGCTGGGATGAGCAGACCTCCGTCGACTTCGCTCTGCAGGAGCTCGACTACCTCCTGCAGACCCGCACCGCGCCCTCGGACACCGCGGCCTTCCTGATCGAGCCCGCGCTGGGCGACGGCGGCTACATCCCCACGCCTCCCGCTTTCCTGGAGGGGCTGCGCGAGCGCGCCGACCGCCACGGGATCGTCCTCATCTTCGACGAGGTCCAGGCCGGCGTCGGGCGCACCGGGAAGTTCTGGGGCCACCAGCACAGCTCCGCCCGCCCGGACGTCCTCATCACCGCCAAGGGCATCGCCTCCGGCTTCCCGATCTCCGCGATCGCCGCCTCGACCGAGCTGATGTCCAAGGCCTGGCCCGGCTCGCAGGGCGGCACGTACGGAGGCAACGCCGTCTCGGCCGCCGCCGGGGTGGCCACGCTCGGGGTGGTCGAGAAGGAGGGGCTGGTGGAGAACTCCCGGGTCCGCGGCGAGCAGCTGCAGGCCGGATTGAAGCAGATCCAGCAGCGCTTCCCGGTCATCGGCGACGTCCGCGGCCTGGGGCTCATGCAGGGCATCGAGTTCACCGCGCCGGACGGCTCTCCTGATGCCGCCAACGCCGCCGCGGTCCAGCAGGCCACCACGGAGCAGGACCTTCTCAGCCTGACCTGCGGTCCGGCGGGCAACGTCGTGCGCCTGATCCCCGCGCTCGTGGTGAGCGAGGAGGAGATCGCCCTGGGCCTGCAGCGCTTCGAGGCGGCCGTGGAAGCCGTCGTCTCCTCGGCCCCGTCCGGCACCACCGGCGCCTGAGGTCTGCCCATGAGCGAGGCCGCCCTCCGCAGCGACGCCCAGGCCCCGCAGGGCGATGCCGACGAGATCCTGGACCGGATGCAGCAGGCCGGCCTCCAGGCGGAGGCCTCCGTCCGGAGGCTGGCCGAGTACTCCTACGACGCCTCGAACTACCGCGTGGTCCCGCTGGCCGTCGTCTTCCCGCGCAGCGCCGACGACGTCCTGGCGATCGTGCGTGTGTGCCGCGAGACCGGCACGCCCCTGATCGGACGGGGCGGCGGGACATCCATGGCGGGCAACGCGGTGGGCCCCGGCGTCGTCGTGGACTTCTCGCGCCACCTCACGGCCATCCGCGTCCTGGATGAGGACGCGCGGACCGTCGACGTCGATCCCGGGGTGGTCCTGGCGGATCTGACCCGTGAGGTCGAGGCGGCCACAGGCGGGCGGCTCACGTTCGCCCCGGACCCGTCGTCCAAGAACCGGGCCACGGTCGGCGGGGCAATCGGCAACGACGCCTGCGGCAACCACTCGGTGCGCTACGGGCGGACCTCGGACCACGTGGTCGAGATCGACGTCGTCACGACCGACGGCGCCCGTCTCACCGCGACCAACCGTGGTCTGCGCGCCACCGATCCGCACGACGTGCACTCCGAGCGACGCGCCCGTGAGCTGCTGGGGCAGCTGGAGCAGCTCGGCCGGGAGAACCTGGCGCCCTTCCGGCTCGAGCTCGGACGCATCCAGCGGCAGGTCTCTGGCTATCACCTGCAGAACCTGCTGCCCGAGCACAGGCTGGACATCGCCCGCGCGCTCGTGGGCTCGGAGGGCACCTGCGCCCTGGTGGTCGGGGCCCGCATGCGCCTGGTGCCCAGACCGCCCAGCGCGCTGCTCGTGTGCCTGGGCTACGACGACGTCGTGGATGCCGCCCGCGACATCACCACGATCCTCGAGTTCTCCCCAGCGGCGGTGGAGGGCACCGACGCCGCGATCGTGGAGACCATGCGGGCGCGTCGCGGTCCGGACTCCGTTCTGGGACTGCCCGACGGCCGCGCCTGGCTGTTCGTGGACCTGGACGGTGAAGACCAGGCCGCCGTCGAGGGCCAGGCCGAGCGGCTGCTGGAGCGGCTGGCGCGCAACGGCAGGCTCGTGGAGGGCCAGGCCGTCCCGGACCCGGCGGAGCGCGCCTCCCTGTGGCGCGTCCGCGAGGATGGGGCGGGGCTGTCCTCGCGCCTGGCCAGCGGCGGCGAGTCCTGGCCGGGCTGGGAGGACTCGGCCGTGGAGCCGGAGGACCTGGCCGACTACCTGGCCGAGCTGCGGGTGCTGATGGACGAGCACAGGCTGGACGGGGTCATGTACGGGCACTTCGGCGCCGGCTGCATGCACATCCGGATCACCTACGACCTGCGCACCGACGACGGCCGCAGGGTCTTCCGCGAGTTCACCCAGGCTGCGGCCCGGCTCGTGGTGCGCCACGGCGGGTCCTTGTCGGGGGAGCACGGCGACGGGCGCTCCCGCTCCGAGCTGCTGCCGCTGATGTACTCGCCGCAGGTCCTGTCCGCCTTCGTGCGCTTCCGCCGGCTGTGGGACCCGGAGGGCATGCTCAGCCCGGGCATCATGACCGAGCCCGACCGGATGGACGACCACCTGGCCCTGGAGGCCGTCCCGAAGCGGGAGTGGCGCACGAGCTTCGATCTCAGCCCCGCCCACTCCCACACCTCAGGTGCGGCCGGCGGAGCGGGCGCCGGCCAGAGCGCCCCCGACCCCTGGGTGCACGCCGTCCAGGGCTGCATCGGCGTGGGGCGCTGCCGCGCGGACACCGGAGGGGTGATGTGCCCCAGCTTCCGGGCCACGCGCGATGAGAAGGACTCCACGCGCGGACGCGCTCGGGTGCTGCAGGAGATGGTCCGGGGCGCGAGGACCGTGGAGGAGGGCTGGCGCTCCGAGGAGGTCCGCGAGGCGCTGGACCTGTGCCTGTCCTGCAAGGCGTGCTCGACCGACTGCCCCGCCGGGGTCGACATGGCCACGTACAAGTCGGAGTTCTTCGATCATTACTACGCCGGGCGCCTGCGTCCGGTCGCGCACTTCTCCCTGGGATGGCTGCCGCGGTGGCTGCTCGTGGCCGGGCGGATCGCACCGGTCGTCAATGCGCTGCTGTCCACGCCGCTGGCCAAGGCGGCAGCCGTGCTGGGCGGGCTGACGCCCGAGCGCAGGATGCCGCGCTTCGCTCGGACGGGGCAGTGGCGGCAGGAGGTCGCGGACGCCGCGGTCGCCCCGGGAGCGGGCGATGCGGTGCTCTTCGTCGACACCTTCACCCGCGGGTTCCGCCCCGAGGCCGCCGGCGCTGCCGCTCGCGTCCTGCAGCAGGCCGGCGAGCGGGTCGAGTGCTCGGCCGAGGCGTGCTGCGGGCTCACCTGGATCTCCACGGGGCAGCTCGGCACCGCTCGGCGGCTTCTGGCGCGGGCCGCGGAGGCCCTCGACGACGGCACCGAGCGCCCGATCGTGGTGGTCGAGCCCAGCTGCGCGGCCGCGCTGCGCAAGGACCTGCCGGAGCTGGTGCCCACCGACCAGGCCCGGCGCGTGTCCCGACGGGTGCGCAGCTTCGCCGCGCATCTGGCCGAGCGGACGGCGCAGGGCTGGCGCCCGGAGCCGTCGGCCCCGATCCCCGATCGCGTCGTGCTGCAGACCCACTGCCACGAGCACTCCGTGTTCGGCCCCGCCTCCCAGCGCCGGGTGCTCGCTGCCGCCGGCGTGCGCGAGGTCGTGGATGCCTCCGGGTGCTGCGGCGTGGCCGGGAACTTCGGCTTCGAGGCCCAGCACTACGACGTCAGCATGCAGGTCGCCGAGAACGCGCTCGCCCCGGCGCTGCGCGGCGCGCGCGAGGAGGATCCCGTGCTCACCGACGGCTTCTCCTGCGCCATGCAGGTGGACCACCTGGAGCCCCAGCGCCCGGGGATGCACCTGGCGCAGCTGCTGGATCCGGGGCCCCCGTCGGGCCCCGCAGCAGACCAGGTGGCCCCAGGCCACCGAGCCGAACAACCCGAGCGAGACCAGGAAGAGGAGCCACGATGAACACCCAGGATCATGCCCGCACTGCCCATGAGGTCATCTCCGCGGTGAGCACGAGGCTGCTCATCGACGGCGCCTGGGGCGAGTCCGCCACCGGCGCTCGCTTCGAGGTGATCAACCCCGCCACGGAGGAGGTCATCGCCACGGTGGCCGACGGCGGGCCCGACGACGCCCGCCGAGCCATCGAGGCCGCCGGGCGCGCTCAGCCCGAGTGGGCCCGCGCCGCCCCGCGCGAGCGCAGCGAGATCCTGCGCCGGGCCTTCGACCTGGTCATGGCCCGGCAGGACGAGCTCGCCCTGATCATGACCTCGGAGATGGGCAAGCCGCTGGCCGAGGCCAAGGGCGAGGTCGCCTACGCCGCGGAGTTCCTGCGCTGGTTCTCCGAGGAGGCCGTGCGCATCGGCGGGGACCAGATGCTCTCGGGCGACGGGAAGACACGCTTCATGGTCTCCCAGCGACCGGTGGGCCCGTGCGTGCTGGTCACGCCGTGGAACTTCCCGCTGGCCATGGGGGCGCGCAAGATCGCCCCGGCCATCGCCGCCGGCTGCACCATGGTGTTCAAGCCGGCCGAGCTCACCCCGCTGACGTCGCTGGCGCTGGCCGACATCCTGCTCGAGGCCGGGGTGCCCGCCGGAGTGCTGAACATCGTGTGCACGACCGATGCCGGCTCCGTCGTCGAGCCGTGGATGTCCAGCGGGATCGCGCGCAAGATCAGCTTCACCGGGTCCACGGCCGTGGGTGTCAGGCTGCTCGAGCAGGCCTCGCAGCACGTCATGCGCTCGTCCATGGAGCTCGGCGGCAACGCGCCGTTCCTGGTCTTCGAGGATGCCGACCTGGACCGCGCGGTCGAGGGCGCCTTCGCGGCCAAGATGCGCAACATGGGCGAGGCATGCACCGCGGCCAATCGCCTCTACGTCCAGCGCTCGGTCGCCGACGAGTTCTCCCGCCGTCTCGCCGAGCGACTCGGCGCGCTGAGCGTGGGCGACGGGCTGGCGGAGGGCGTGCAGGTGGGCCCGCTCGTGGAGCCCAAGGCCCTGCGCAAGGTCCAGGAGCTCGTGGACGACGCCGTCCAGCGCGGCGCCGAGGTGATCTGCGGCGGCTCGCGCCCGGAGAGGCCCGGCTACTTCTACCGCCCGACGGTCCTCTCGGGCGTCGACCCGTCCTCGAGGCTGATGGGCGAGGAGATCTTCGGGCCGGTGGCCCCGGTCATCCCGTTCGACACGGAGAAGGAGGCCATCGCCCTGGCCAACGACACCCCCTGGGGGCTGTCGGGCTACCTGTTCACACAGGATCTCGACCGCGCCTTCCGCGTGGGGGAGGCCATGGAGGTCGGGATGGTCGGGCTCAACACGGGCATCGTCTCCAACCCGGCCGCGCCGTTCGGCGGCATCAAGGCCTCGGGCCTGGGCAGGGAGGGCGGTCGCGTGGGCATCGACGAGTTCCTCGAGACCACGTACATGGCCATGCCGCGCGGCTGAAGCCCGGCCTCAGTCCCGGGGCGCGACCAGCCTGCCGATCGCGTCCTCCATGTGGCCGACGAGCAGGCGGTCCAGCCCGGCCAGATCGGCGCGGCCGATCGCCTCGGCGATGTGCCGATGCTCCTGCAGCCGCGGGGACTGCGAGCTGTAGCGCTGCTCCAGGGCGGTGATGCACATGCGGGTCTCGACCATGAGCGTGGTGTGCATCCGGGTCAGCCGCGGGCTGTGCGCCAGGGACACGAGCGTGGTGTGGAAGTCGATGTCGGCCTCGGTGACGGCCACGAGGTCGCCGCGGCCGGCCGCGTCCTCCATCTCCTGCACGATCCGCAGCAGCTGCTCCTGCGCCGCGGCAGGATCCGTCTCCGCAGCATGTGCGGCAGCGGCGCGCTCGAGCGCCGTGCGGGCCAGGTACATGTCGCGGACGTCGTCGTCGGTGACCTCGATGACGAAGACGCCGCGATTCCGCACGCTGACGAGCAGGCCCTCCTGGGTGAGGCGCTGCATGGCCTCGCGCAGGGGGCCGCGGCTGACGCCGAGGCTGCGGCTGAGCGCGGCCTCGTTGAGCTGCTGTCCCGGAGCCAGCTCCCCCTCGCCGATCGCGCGGCGCAGCTGCCGGGCGATCAGCGCGGGGGTGGACTCCTGGACGACGGGGTTCAGTGCAGCGGGCGGCAAGGAGGCCTCCGGGTGGGCGTTGACGATTGTCGACGATCCTACCGTGCGCTCCCAGCGCGTCGCTCTGGTCAATGGGCGACATGGGCTTGAGGTGGGAGGGGTCAGATGCTTCAATGATTGTTGACAATCCTACGAGGGAGACTGCCATGAGCTCGTCGCAAGCAGGACAGGATCCGGGGTCGCAGCGCGACCCGTCGGCGCACGACGCCGATCACCAGCCCGCCGCGCCCGATGCGGGCACCGTCCACCGCGCCGTCGCCGCTTCCGCGATCGGCAACGCGACGGAGTGGTTCGACTACGGCGTCTACGCGGTCTCGGTCGGCTGCATCACCCACAACTTCTTCCCCGGCGAGTACGGCACCGTCCTGGCGCTGGCCACCTTCGCCTTCTCGTTCCTGGTCCGTCCGCTCGGCGGCCTGTTCTGGGGCCCGCTCGGCGACCGCCTGGGCCGCAAGGCGATCCTGGCGCTGACGATCATCCTGATGGCCGGCGCCACGTTCTGCATCGGTCTGCTGCCCTCGTTCGAGACCATCGGCGTCCTGGCCCCGATCCTGCTGATCGTCCTGCGCGCCGTGCAGGGCTTCTCCACCGGCGGCGAGTACGGCGGCGCAGCGACCTTCATGGCGGAGTACGCCCCGGACCGCAAGCGCGGCTTCCTGGGCAGCTTCCTGGAGTTCGGCACCATGGGCGGCTTCGCCCTGGGGTCCCTGATCGTGCTGCTCGGCGAGACCTTCCTGGGCCATGACGGCATGATGGAGTGGGGATGGCGCATCCCGTTCCTGATCGCCGGCCCCATGGGCCTGATCGGCATGTACCTGCGCTCCAGGCTGGGGGAGACCCCGGTGTTCGAGGAGGCCGAGGAGCTCGACGCCACCCAGGACAGCGCCCTCGGCGGGCTCAAGGACCTGCTCACCGGCTACTGGCGCCCGATCCTCACCATGGCCGGGCTGGTCATCGCCGTGAACGTCGTGAACTACACGCTGCTCAGCTACATGCCCACCTACCTCGAGGGCACCGGCGGCATGGAGTACCAGACGGTGCTGACGATCTCGTTCGTCACGCAGTTCGGCATGATGCTGCTGATCCCCTTCGCGGGGTCGCTGTCCGACCGGCTGGGGCGCAAGCCCGTGTGGCGGATCTCCCTGGTCGGGCTGATCGTGATGTCCGTGCCCATGTACATGCTGATGTCGCAGGGCGTGTGGGGCACGCTGATCGGCATCAGCGTCCTGGGCCTGCTCTACGTCCTCCAGCTGGCCACGATCTCGGCGACCTTCCCGGCCATGTTCCCCACCAAGGTGCGCTTCGCCGGGTTCGCGATCACCTACAACGTCTCCACCTCGCTGTTCGGCGGCACCGCCCCGTCGGTCAACGAGGCGCTGATCGAGGCGACCGGCAGCCCGCTGGTGCCGGCGTTCTACATGGGCGCGGCCTGCATCGTCGGACTGATCGCGGTGCACTTCATGAAGGAGACCGTGGGCGCGTCTCTGCGCGGCAACGACATCCCGGAGACGGGGCCGCAGGAGATCGTGCGGATCCGCGCCGGGAAGGCCTGAGCTGCCCTCTCATGTCCCCGCGCCGCGGGGCCCGATCGGCCCGCTCGGGGCGGCAGCACCAGGCGACGGAGGCGGGGCCCGGACCGATCGG
>ERZ501033.78-NODE-78-length-19406-cov-6.061909_pt1 | contig 19406 bp, 16 predicted proteins | sample MGYA00248844_ERZ501033 | MGnify/ENA primary metagenome ERZ501033 (study PRJEB25958, sample SAMN03398539) | human skin metagenome | study: EMG produced TPA metagenomics assembly of the Human Skin Microbiome Metagenome (human skin metagenome) data set.
TCCCGCGACCTCCGCCCGGTGATGGGGTGGGCCCTGGTGCTCGCGGGCCTCGCCTTCGCCGTCGTCGCCCTGTTCCCCCTCCTTCTGCCGAGTGGACACTGAGTTGCGCTGTTCGCTGCTTTAGCGCAACTGGGTATCCACTCGGCGGGGTGGGGTGGGAGGGTCTCAGGGAAGCGGGGCGGCCTTGGGGATGAAGCGCTCCAGGTGGCGGCGCAGCTGCGGATCGCAGACGTAGACGAACGTTCCTCGCATGCCGCGGGTCAGCAGCACGGCATAGGCGTTGGTCACGTAGTGCAGGAGATCGTCGTCGGTCGTCGTCTGGCCGCGCAGCCTGTTGTCGATCTTGCCGTTGCGGTCCGCGTAGTGCGCCCGATCGACCCACAGCCGCTGCTCGTCGGGATCGAAGCGCAGCTCCGGGCCGATGATCACCCCGGCGTAGTTGAGGTCGTAGCCCTGCAGGGTGTGGATCGAGCCGACCTCCGACGGGGCCTTGGGGGAGTTGACCCAGTCCGTGGTCACGGAGTTCCAGCGGAACGCTGTGCCGTCCAGTTCGAAGTCGTGATCTGCCCGGATCTTGCCGCGAGGATTCGAGCGCCACGGCCAGGCGAATCCCGCAGTCATCCGGCACAGCCCGTATTCGGGCTCCAGCGCTTCGATGCGATTCTTGAGGGCCCCGGCGTCGTCGAACATGGTGAACTCGTACTCGCCGAAGCTGAGCCGACGCTCAGGGGACCGCCCGGCCATCAGATCCCGCACGTAGGCGATGTAGTCGTTGCCGCCTGCGGCCCGCATCTGGGTGTGCAGGGGGTGGACCCGGCCGCGCTCGCGCGCCTGCCCGACGACGGCCTCCAGCTCGGCGCGGGGGATGTCCGCAGGCCGGACGCTCTGGTGCAGGTCCAGCATCAGCACCACGTGCCTGGACTTGGCGCGGATCCAGTCGAGCTGGTTCTTGTCCTCATCGAGATGCCCGAAGAGCTTCGTGGTGATATCCCGGAATCGCTTCAGCTGCGTGCCGTGGGCCTGCATGGCGTACTGGTTCAGCCGGTGCGCCTCGTCCACGATCACGAGATCGAAGTCCTCCTCGCTCTCGCCGACCTCGAAGGCCGTCAGGACCTTCACCTCGGACATCGACGGAAGCCGGGAGAACACGCCCTGAATGGCGTGACGCAGCGATTCCTGCGGGACGACGAACGCCATCCTCCGATCAGCCATGAGATCCCGGGTGCTCTCGTCGAAATGCTCGGAGAACATCTCCTCAGGGTCGGCCTCATCGCCGTCCTGATATGCGGCGATATCCGACAGGAGCTTGAGCAGATAGACCGCGACGATGGTCTTCCCGGTCCCGGGATCGCCCTGGATGATGCTGATGCCGCCGTCGTCGGACTCGAAGTCCTGCAGCAGGGATTCCACGATCTCCCCGACGGCGACCGCCTGATCCGCGGTGAGCGTCTTGAACGGCGAGAACTTGTAGAGCTCGCTGTTCTCGATCTGCGGGATCGTCCGCTGGAACATGCCGCCGGCGCGCAGCTCCTCGAAGATCTCGCGGAAGGCCTCTCGGTAGCGCTCGCGCTGGTAATAGCCGGCGTCGACGATCCCGATATTGCGATTGACGACGTGGAAGCTGCCGTCGCCCTGGAAGAGGCGGATCAGCGTGGACTCGAGATCCAGGCACACGGACTTGTTGAACATCTCGCTGAGCACCAGTCGCAGGGTGCGCATGCCCTGCTTGGCCTCGGAGGCCTGGTGCTGGCGCATCCTGGAGACGCCGTGCAGGGATTCGCCGACGTAGACCCGGCGGGCGTCGTCCAGCAGATAGACGATCGGCCAGTCCCGGAACATCTCCATCTCCAGGCCGCCGCGATCGATGGCCTGGGCGGTGAACGGCATCCGCTCGATCGTGAACGGAACGACGGAGCCCTCAGAGCCGGTCATGCTTGGTGCTCCTGCCGCGGGCCTTCTCGACCGGGTACTTCTGCTCGGTCACGGCCAGCTTCTGCCGCATGATCTCGTGCGGATCGACCCCCAGGCGATCGGCCAGCAGATACGCGTACGTCAGGACGTCGGCGAGCTCGGACTCCACCTCGGCCTGGTCCGCCTGGCCGGACCACTGGAAGCACTCGAGCAGCTCGGCGGCCTCGATGCTGATGGACTTGGCCAGGTTCTCGGGGGAGTGGAACTGCGCCCAGTCGCGCTCGCGGACGAGCTCCCGCAGCTGCGGCATCACGTCATCGGCAGGCATGCGGTCAACGTAGCAAACCCCCGCCGAGCGGATCCCCAGTTGCGCTGTCCGCCCGAACAGCGCAACTGGGGATCCACTCGGCGGGGGGGGGGGGGTGGGGGAACGGAGGGTCAGCGGGGCATCGCTGTCGGGTCGTCGAACTCCTCCGGGGCGCGGAAGCGGGTCACGCCGCGCCGCTTGGCCAGCACAGCGCCGATGATCCACAGGAGAGCGAACAGGCCCGCCGTGAGCAGGATCTGCTGACGCACGCCGGGCACCGTCATGCCCAGGATCACGACGGCCACCATGCCCGCCAGCGCCACGTAGGACAGCACCGGGTAGCCCCAGGCCCTGAGCACGAGCTCGCGGCCCTCGCGCTCGGCGCGGCGGCGCAGCACCAGGTGGGAGACGATCGTCATGGTCCAGATGACGATCAGGGTGGAGCCCACGATGTTGAGCAGGATGCCCAGGATCTCCTCGGCCCACAGGTAGTTCAGCCCGACCGTCACGAAGCCGAAGGCCACCGAGGCCAGCACCGCGGCCACCGGCACGCCGCGGGGGTTGGTCCTGCTCAGCGCGGCCGGTGCCAGGCTGCGGTGGGACAGCGAGAAGATCATCCGCGAGGCGCCGTACAGGTTGGCGTTCAGCGACGACAGCAGCGCGACGGTCACCACGACCGCCATGATGGAGGCGACGGCCGGAAGCCCCGCGGTGTTGAGCACGGCCACGAACGGGGAGGCCAGCAGGTTCTCGTCGTTCCACGGCATGGCCAGGACCATGATGGCCACGGAGCCCATGTAGAAGATCAGGATGCGCCACACGATGGTGCGGATCGCCCGGCCCACGTTCTTCTCGGGGTCCTCGGTCTCGGCCGCCGCCACGGCCACGATCTCGATGCCGCCGAAGGCGAAGGCCACGATCAGCAGGCCGGCGGCCACGCCTCCGATGCCGTTGGGCATGAAGCCGCCGTGGGCGGTGAGATTGGCCAGGCCGGGCGCCTCGGCCGTGGGCAGCAGGCCGATCACGAACAGCCCGCCGATCACCAGGAAGACGACGACGGCGGCGACCTTGAGCAGCGAGAACCAGAACTCGAACTCGCCGAACTGCCCCACGCCGATGAGGTTGATGGCGGTGAAGATGATCATGAAGATCAGCGCGAGCAGCCACTGCGGGGCGATGGGCCAGGCGGAGACCAGGATCTGGGCGGCCGCGGTGGCCTCGGCGGCGATCACGATGATCAGCTGCACCCACCACAGCCAGCCGACGGCGAAGCCCGCGGCCGGGCTGACGGCTCGGCCCGCGTAGACGGAGAAGGCGCCGGAGGTGGGGTGATCGGCGACCATCTCGCCGAGCATGCGCATGATCAGGATGATCAGGAACCCGGCGACGACGTAGGACACGAGCACCGACGGCCCGGCGGCGGCGATGCCTGCCCCCGAGCCGACGAACAGGCCTGCGCCGATGGCCGAGCCGAGGCTCATCATGACCAGGTGGCGGCCCTTCATGTGGGCCTTCAGGTTCGAGTCCTGGGGGCCGTCTGCCCCGGGCGCTGCGGGAGCGGTGGTGCTCTGCGAATGGCGTCCGCGACTGGTCGCGGGCGAGGATCCGGAACCCATGGGGGCCTCCTGGTGGTGAGGGCGCCGGGGGATCGGCCTCGGGCGCCTGTGCTGCACGTCACAATCTGATGGCGACACACTAGGCCACCCCGAGGGCGAGTTCCGGGCCTCCGCGGAAGCCTTCGCGAGCGTCGGACGATGCGCCCCGTGATCCGCGTCTCACGGCTGGGATCGTCCGGCGTGCCTGCGCGCAGCGGGCGAGGGCGTCCGCTGCGCGCAGGTGTGTGACATCAGATCGTCTCGGGGCCCTCCGAGCCCGCCTGATAGTCCTGCACCGGCACCAGGCCGTCCGCCACGGCGTCGATCGCCGGCTGCACGATCCGCCAGCAGTGCTGCGAGGCCTCGGCGCTGACGCTGAAGGAGCGGTCGGCGTCGAGCATGCGGCGCACCACGGAGCCGTAGGCGGAGAAGGGCGACTCGGGGGTGGCTGAGGACAGGGTCACCCGCGAGGTCCCGCGGGGGTCGAAGGGGCCGCCCGCGCTGAGCTCGAGGCTGATCTCGCCGGTGGCCAGGTCCACTCGCAGGATGTCGCCGGCGGGGTCGCCGAACTCCCGGTCCCCGGCGGGAACGGGGCGGAAGCGCACCAGCACCTCCTGATGCGGCGAGCCGATGGCCTTGCCGGAGCGCAGGTGCACGGGCACGCCCTGCCACCGCCAGCTGTCGACCTCGACCGTGAGCCGGGCCCAGGTCTCGGTGCCGTTGGCGGGATCCACGCCCTCCTCGTCGACGTACGACGGCAGCTCGCGGCCGTCGATGCTGCCGGCCGTGTACCGACCCGCGGCCATGTTCTGCTCGATCGGGCCGATCACGCTGGTGCGGGCCAGGACCTGGGAGATCAGCTCCGGGATCTCGCCATCGGCGATCGACGACGGCGGGTCCATCATCAGCACGCCCATGACCTGCAGCAGGTGGGACTGGTGCATGTCGCGGATGGCGCCGGTGGCGTCGTAGAAGCCGGCTCGGCCCTCGAGGCCGAGCGTCTCGTCGAACGTGATGGAGATGGACTCGACCAGATCGCGGTGCAGCAGCGGCTCGATGATCCGGTTCGCGAAGCGCAGGCCCACCAGATCCAGCACGGCGGGCTCGCCCAGGAAGTGATCGATCCGCAGGATCCGGTCGGCCGGGACCAGGCGATCGGCCAGGCGGTTGAGCTCGCGGGCGGAGTCCTCGTCCGTGCCGATCGGCTTCTCGAGCGCCAGCCAGAGGTCCTGGGGCAGCTCGATCTCGCTCAGCGCGTCGAGCACCTTGCCGGTCACGGCCGGGGCGAGGGCGAAGTAGAGCACCACGCGGCCGTCGTCAGCGTGCTCGAGCAGCTGGGCCAGCTCCTGCGGGGAGGAGGCATCGGCGGTGACCCATTCCGTGGTCTCGAGGGTCCGCTCGACGGCCGGACCGGCGGAGTCGCCGAAGGCCTGGGCGACCGTGTCCCTCCAGTCCTGCTTGTCCGTCCGCGCGCTGCCGATCACCCTCACCTGCCGCTCGGGCTGCAGGGCCAGGACCTCGCCGAGCCCTGGCAGCAGCAGACGGGAGGTGAGGTCGCCGGAGGCGCCCAGGACGATCAGGGTGGTGGGGGTCGTGTCGGTCATGGCTCCCACTGTAGGCAGGGCCTGCGACGTCCGCCCCCTCTGCTGTGATGGGGCCATGAGCCACGACAGCACGCGCCCCGCCTCCGTCCCCCTCGAGGACTACGCCCTGCTCTCGGATCTGCGCACCGCGCCGCTGGTCTCCCGCGAGGGCAGCGTGGACTGGCTGTGCTTCCCGTCGGTGGACTCCGCCGCGGTGTTCTCCGCTCTGCTCGGGGACCCGGACGACGGACGCTGGCAGCTGAGGATCGCCGACGGAGAGGTCGTCTCGCGGCGCTATCGACCGGGGACCTTCGTCCTGGAGACGCAGTGGCGCTCGCCGAGCGGGTGCGCGACCGTCGTGGACGCCCTGCCCACCGGCGACGACCGGGCGAACCTGGTGCGGGAGGTGACCTGCACGGAAGGGGTCGTCACGGTCGAGCACGATCTGCGCATCCGCCCCGACTACAACCGCAGCTCCCCCTGGGTGCACCTGCGCGAGCTGCCCGAGGGCGGCAGCGGGATCGCAGCCATCGCCGGGCCGGACATGCTCGTGCTGCGCGGCCCGCTGCTGTCGGCGCAGGAGGACGACGACTCCCGCCACGACCTCAGCGCCGAGGGCGAGGTCGGGCGCTGGCTCGGCGGCTCCTTCGAGCTGCAGGCCGGGAAGACCCAGGCGTGGGTCCTGACCTGGTGCTCCTCCTGGAGCCCTCTGCCGGAGGCCGTGGACGCTTCCGTCGCGCTGGAGCGCACCGAGTGCTACTGGCGGGACTGGCGGGACGCCACCTGCTCCCAGCAGACGGTCAGTGAGGGGCAGGAGCGGTCGCTGCTCGTGCTGCGCGCGCTCACGCACGGGGAGACGGGCGGCATCGCGGCCGCCCCCACCGCTGGGCTGCCCGAGGACTTCGGCGGGGTGCGCAACTGGGACTACCGCTACACGTGGCTGCGCGACGCCTCGCTGACCATCGAGGCGCTGGTGGATCGCGGCCACACCGAGGGCGCTCGCCACTGGCGGGACTGGCTGCTGCGCGCGGTCGCAGGCGACCCGGAGCGGATCCAGATCATGTACGGGATCGACGGACGCCGCAGGCTGCCCGAGCACGAGCTGGAGCATCTCTCGGGCTATGAGGGGTCGCGGCCGGTGCGCATCGGCAACGGCGCGGTGGATCAGTACCAGGCCGACGTGATGGGCGAGGTCATGCTCGCCCTGGCCGCGCTGCGCGACGCCGGCGAGCCGGAGGACCTCTGGTCCTGGGGCCTGCAGAAGACCCTGCTGCGCTACTGCGAGCAGCGCATCGACGAGCCCGATCACGGCCTGTGGGAGATGCGCGGGGAGCCCGCGTTCTTCACCCACGGCCGCGTGATGATGTGGGCGGCGTTCAACGAGGGCCTGCGCGCGGTGCACGAGCACGGCCAGATCCGCGACGGCGTGGCCGAGGCCGACGGCTGGCCGGACGTGGAGGACCAGAGCGCCGCCGAGACGACGCGCCAGGGCGCCGATACCCCGGTCCTGGCCACCCCGCAGGAGATTCGGCGATGGTCCGAGCTGCGTGATCGACTCCGCGACGAGATCATGGAGAGGGGCTGGAACGAGCAGCTGGGCAGCTTCACCCAGACCTACGTCCCGGGCCACGGCAGCCAGGAGGTCGACGCCTCCCTGCTGCAGCTGCCGCACACCGGCTTCATCGACGCCGATGATCCCAGGATGCTGGGCACGGTCGAGCGGATCGAGCAGGACCTGGTCGATGACCACGGCTTCGTGGCCCGCTACCGCACCGCCTCGGGATCCGACGGGCTGGAGGGCGGCGAGTACCCGTTCCTGCTGTGCCTGGCCTGGCTGGCTGAGCAGTACGCCGGCTCCGGGCGCGTGGAGGACGCACGACGGGCGCTGGACCGGCTCGAGAGCTGCGCGAGCGACCTGGGCCTGCTGGCCGAGGAGTACTCGCCCGAGCATCAGCGCCTGGCGGGCAACTTCCCGCAGGCCTTCAGCCACCTGGGCCACCTGCGCGCCGCGCAGGCTGTCGAGCGGGCCGAGGGCTCAGCGCGGGAGGCGGCTCAGGCGAACAGCCCCTCGTAGGCCTCCTGGAAGCGCTCGGCGACCCGATCCCAGTGCTCACGGGCCTCCGGGTTCGGGTCGAAGGTGTGCGCGTACGGCGGATCCACGGGCTCGATGTCCGGGGAGAGGACCTCGGAGGCCAGCACGGCCGTGCCGCGCAGGGTCGAGCGCTTGAAGGTGGCCTGGACGGCGCTGCGCCCCAGCAGATCAGAGAGCTGCTGCTGCAGGCCCGGGACGGACTGGGTCATCCCGCCTGCGGTCACGAGGCGCTCGACCTCGCCGGAGGCCTCGGTGAGCTGCTGGGCCACGCGGCCGTAGGCGGCCACCACGCCCTCCATCACGCCGCGCAGGATGTCCTCGGGGCTCGTGGCCGCCGAGAGCCCGAGCACGGCGGCGCGGGCGTCGCCCACCCATCCGGTGGAGCGCTCGCCGGTGAGGAACGGCAGGACCAGCGGGGTCGTGGGATCGATCGGGCGCTGGGCCACGTCCTCGGGGGAGAGGTCCTCGGGCAGGCGCAGGGTCTCCTCGGCCCAGGTGACGGCGCGGCTGGCGTCGTTGATGGCCCCGCCGAGCAGGCAGCGGGTGTCGTCGATGCGGTAGCACCACAGTCCCGACGGGATGGTCTCGGGCTGCTCGTGCAGCAGCACGCGCATGGCCCCGGAGGTGGCCATGGAGGTGACCATGGTGGTCGCATCCCGACCGCCGGAGCCCACGTTGGCGCTGAGGCCGTCGGCCACGGGGGCGAACCACTTGGCCTGGCGCAGCGCCGGCCACCGCTCGGCCACGGCCGGGGGCACCTCGCGGATGGGCTGGTTGGGGCGGGCGATCAGCGACAGCGACTCCCGCTCGACCTGGGCCAGCTCGAGCATCCGATCCGACCAGTCTCCGGTGCGCCGATCCAGCAGACCGGTCCAGGCGGCGGTGGAGGTCCCCACGCGCGCCTTGCCCAGCAGGCGCAGGTGGAAGTACTCGCCCAGCGACATCCACCGGGTCGTGGCGGCGAAGGCCTCCGGCTCGGTCTCGCGCAGCCAGCGGAAGCGCGGCGTCAGATAGGACGTGTGCAGGCGGGTGCCCGTCAGCTGCTGGATCTCGGCCTCGTCGATCTCCTGACGCAGCGCGGCCAGTTGCCCGCAGGAGCGCGAGTCGGCGTAGGTGTAGCAGGTGGTGGTGGCGCGGCGACGGGAGTCGGTGCCCACCAGGGAGGAGGCGAAGGTGTCGATCGCGACGCCGCCCACCCGGCCGACGAGCTCCTGGCGCGAGCCGATGATCTGATCGATCAGGCGGCACAGCTCTTCGACCACCTGATCCGGATCGATCGTGCTGGTGCCGTCGACGGCGGTGGTGAAGTGGTGCGGGATCTTGTCCCGGTAGCCGCGCACCGGCGTGCCCGTGGCGTCGTGGAGGCTGCCGCGGGTGGCGGTGGAGCCGACGTCGAGGGCGAGGACGAGGGGATCGACGGCGTCCTTGAGCGGGACGGCGAAATCCACGTCGTCGTCGGTCTTGGGCGGACGGGGTGCGGACTTGGCCACGTGCGGGTCCTTTGACGAGGGTCTCGGTGCGGCGGGCCGGCCCTGGGCCGCGGTGCCCGCTGCGAAGTCGACGGGATCCGAGCCCTGCGTGCAGCGGCTGATCCCGGCGGTCGACGTCGGCACCTCATCGTATCCCGGCTGAAGGCGCCGCGCGCCGGTCCGGCCGGGGCCGCGGACGTTCCGAGCCCGGGAGATCGACGACGCCGAACGCAGGGCAGAAGAAGGCCCGCCCCGTCCTGCGCGGTGCAGGGCGGGGCGGGCCGAGGCTCGCGGGCGAGCGTTCGGAATCAGCGGCCGTTCTTGGAGGCCGAGACCCGGTTCACGATGATCAGGATGATGCCGACGATGAACAGCAGGCCGCCGAGCAGGCCCAGGCCGATGCCCGCGAAGGCGCCGCCGACCATGCCGCCGACGCCGACGTCGGTGATGTAGACCGAGTCGTTGGAGACGTAGGGCGAGCAGCTGAGGCGGTACTCGCCGGCCTCCTTGGTCTCGAACGTGCCGAGCAGGGAGAACTCCTCCCCGTCGGTCGTGGCGGTCTGGTCCGCGCCCGAGGTCTCGAGCTCGAGGGTGTCGAACTCCGGCGTGTAGATCGAGCACTCGTCCACGGAGTCGGTGGTGGTGGCGAACACGTAGTACTCGGTGTCCGCCTCGAGCGTGCGGGTGGTGCCGGACGGGGTGTCGGCGATGTCGTTGGCCCCGCCCACGATGCTGGTGAAGAACACGATGATCGCGATGATGCCGAGCAGCACGCCCAGGCCCAGCGAGACCAGGCCCATCCACAGCGGGGGCTTGCCCTTGCCCGTGGGGCGGCTGCCCTGCGAGCTGCCGTACGACCCGCCCTGGTAGCCGCCGGACGGCGTGAACTGGGGCGAGCTGCCGCTTCCGCTGCCGCCGCCTGCGGGGCGGTACTGCGGTGCGCCGGAGCTCTGGCCCTGCTGCGAGGACGACGGTGCGCCGTAGGACGGGACCTGCTGCGAGGAGCCGGAGTCTCCCTGCGAGGGCTGGGACTGCGGCGCGCCCTGGTTCTGCTGCCAGCCGCCGCCGAAGTTCGGGGCGGAGTGCTGGGAGCCGGAGGAGCTGCCGTTGCTGCCGGAGTCCTGAGGGGATCCGTTGGTGGGAGTGCTCATGGGGAGGGTCCTTTCGCGAGGAAGGGCGGTCGAGCTCGAGTGTTCACTATAGAAAATACCCGGATGGGGCGATACGGCAAGCCCTGCGTCGGAAGATTTCCGCTCCGAGGCGCGTTCAAGAGAGAATCGGGGCAGTGCAGGCCGCAGTCCGCCTGCCCGCTCGCATCCGTCGTCCGCCGCGGTCTCCTGCCGCGGCGGCACCAGAGGAGAGATCCGTGCCGCAGCTTCGTTCCGCCACCTCCACCACCGGCCGCAACATGTCGGGCGCCCGCGCGCTGTGGCGCGCCACCGGCATGGGCAGCGAGGACTTCGGCAAGCCGATCGTGGCGATCGCCAACTCCTTCACCCAGTTCGTGCCCGGTCACGTCCACCTCAAGGACATGGGCCAGCTCGTGGCGCGCGCGGTCGAGGAGGCCGGCGGCGTGGCCAAGGAGTTCAACACGATCGCCGTGGACGACGGCATCGCCATGGGCCACGACGGCATGCTCTACTCGCTGCCCAGCCGCGACATCATCGCGGACTCGGTCGAGTACATGGTCAACGCGCACTGCGCCGACGCCCTGGTGTGCATCTCCAACTGCGACAAGATCACCCCGGGCATGCTCATGGCCGCCATGCGCCTGAACATCCCCACGATCTTCGTCTCCGGCGGGCCCATGGAGTCCGGCGAGGGCGTGGAGGGCGTGGTGGAGCACCGCGTGGACCTGGTGGACGCCATGTCCCTGGCCGTGGACGAGTCCGTGACCGATGACCAGCTCGCGCTGATCGAGGAGTCCGCATGCCCCACGTGCGGCTCGTGCTCGGGCATGTTCACGGCCAACTCCATGAACTGCCTCACCGAGGCCCTGGGCCTGTCCCTTCCGGGCAACGGCACCACTCTTGCCACGCACATCAATCGCAAGCGCCTCTTCGAGGAGGCCGGCGCCCGGATCGTGGCCTCGGCCAAGCGCTACTACGAGGACGACGACGACTCCGTCCTGCCGCGCTCGATCGCCACCCCGGAGGCCTTCGCCAACGCCATGACCCTGGATGTGGCCATGGGCGGGTCCACCAACACGGTGCTGCACATCCTGGCCGCCGCGCAGGAGGCCGAGGTCGACTTCACCATGTCGGACATCGACCAGATCTCCCGGCGCGTGCCCTGCCTGGCCAAGGTCGCCCCGAACTCCACGAAGTACCACATCGAGCACGTCCACCGGGCCGGCGGCATCCCCGCGATCCTGGGCGAGCTGCGCCGCGGTGGGCTGCTGGACGAGGACGTCCACACCGTCCACGCCGCCACCATGGGCGAGTGGCTCGACGAGTGGGACATCCGCTCCGGCAAGGCGACCGAGCAGGCGAAGCACCACTTCCTGGCCGCCCCGGGCGGTGTGCGCACCACGCAGGCGTTCTCGCAGGCCAATGAGTACGAGGACCACGACCTCGACGCCCAGGACGGCTGCATCCGCTCGGTCGCCCACGCCTACACCAAGGAGGGCGGGCTGTGCGTGCTCTTCGGCAACATCGCCGAGGACGGCGCGATCATCAAGACCGCGGGCATCGACGAGTCCCTGTTCCACTTCAAGGGCTCCGCGTTCGTCGTCGAATCCCAGGACGAGGCCGTGTTCGAGATCCTGTCCAAGAACGTGAAGTCCGGGGACATCGTGGTCATCCAGTACGAGGGCCCCAAGGGCGGGCCCGGCATGCAGGAGATGCTCTACCCGACCTCCTACCTCAAGGGCCTGGGCCTGGGGAAGGAGTGCGCCCTGATCACCGACGGCCGCTTCTCCGGCGGCACCTCGGGGCTGTCGATCGGGCACATCTCCCCGGAGGCCGCCGCCGGCGGTGCGGTGGGCCTGATCGAGCAGGGCGATGAGATCGAGATCGACGTCGAGAACCGCATCCTGCGCGTCAATGTGGACGACGCCGAGCTGGCGCGTCGTCGCTCCGAGAAGGGCGAGGCCCCCTGGAAGCCGACCAAGCCGCGCGAGCGCAAGGTGTCCAAGGCCCTGAAGGCCTACGCCTCCATGGTGACCTCGGCGGACAAGGGGGCGGTGCGGGTCGTCGAGGACTGAGGTCCTCGAGCTCGGCGCTTCGCGTGGGCAGTCGGGGCACCAGCCGCAACTCGCCGGAAACCGGGGTGATGTACATTGCTCCAACTGCTGGGAACGGCCTGTGATCGCTCCGGCAGATTCCTCTGAGAAGCGGGAGTGCACATGGAGCAGCTCACTGAGCTCGTCGGCAGCGTCGGCAATTTCATCTGGAGCTGGATCGTCTTCGCGATCCTGATCGGCACGGGTATCTACCTGACGATCAGGACCAGGGCGGTCCAGTGGCGGTCCGTCCCGGAGATGTTCCGGGTGCTGCGAGACCCTCCCGGTGAGGACCCGGACGGCAAGAAGTCGATCTCGTCGTTCCGCGCGTTCACCGTCTCGGCGGCCTCACGCGTGGGCACGGGTAACATCGCCGGCGTGGCCATCGCGATCAGCGTGGGCGGGCCCGGCGCCGTGTTCTGGATGTGGGCCATCGCGGCCATCGGCGGCGCCAGCGCGTTCGTCGAGTCGCTGCTGGGCCAGCTCTACAAGCGCAAGGGCGAGACCGGCTACTACGGTGGACCGGCCTACTACATGACCTACGGGCTCAAGAAGCACTGGATGGGCATCCTGTTCGCGGTGATCATCACCGTCACCTACGGCCTGGTGTTCAACTCGGTGCAGTCCAACGCGATCGTGGACTCGCTGTCGGGCTCGCTGGACATCGACCCGTCGGCCGCCGGGGCCCTGCCCTTCAAGCTGATCGTGGGCGCAGTGGTCGTCGTGCTGACCGCCTCCATCATCTTCGGCGGCGCCCGCCGCATCTCCGCGGTCACCCAGGCAGTCGTGCCGGTCATGGCCATCCTGTACGTGCTGCTGGGGCTGCTGGTCGTCGTCCTGAACATCGGCGAGGTCCCCGGCATGGTCGCCGACATCGTCCTGGGCGCCTTCGGCATCCGCGAGTTCGTGGTGGGCGGCTTCATGGCCGTGTTCGTCCAGGGCCTGCGCCGCGGACTGTTCTCCAATGAGGCCGGCATGGGCTCCGCGCCGAACGCAGGTGCCTCGGCCTCCGTCTCTCACCCGGCCAAGCAGGGCTTCGTGCAGTCCCTGGGCGTCTACTTCGACACCTGGCTCGTCTGCTCGGTCACGGCGTTCATCGTGCTGCTGTCCAACCCCAGCTTCGGCGACTCTGCCCAGGGCGCCTCGCTCACGCAGACGGCACTTGGTCTGCAGCTGGGCACCTGGGCGGTCCACTTCCTGACCATCGCGATCTTCCTGTTCGCCTTCAGCTCGGTGATCGGCAACTACTTCTACGGCGAGGCGAACATCATGTTCCTCACCCGCTCGCGCGCGGTGATGACCGGCTACCGCCTGCTGGTGCTCCTGTCCGTGATGGTCGGCTCGGTGGTCGCCCTGGATCTTGTGTGGTCTCTGGCCGACGTGATGATGGCGATCATGGCCACGATCAACCTGATCGCCCTGATCCTCCTGGCGCCCGTCGCCGTCAAGGTGATGAAGAACTACGAGGCCCAGCGCCGCCGCGGTGAGGAGCCCACCTTCAACGGCTCCGACATCCCCGGCCTCACCGGGCTGGATGCCTGGGACGGCACCGACGTGATCACCACCGGCGCGTTCTGGACCCAGCAGATGAAGCGCGTGGGCAAGGCCTGACCCGCTTCCGCCGCTGAACGACGACGCAGCCCTCCTCCCAGCCATAGCGGCGGGGAGGAGGGCTGTCTCGTCGGGTCGGTCGCCGAGGGCCCCGATCAGCGCTGACCGACGGCCTTCAAGCAGTGCCTTGCCGCTGTGATCGGGTCCGCCAGGTGGTTCATGCGCTCGATCCACAGGGCCCAGACCCTCAGGTCGTACGCGACGTTCGGGTCGTGCTCCTGGTCCTGGCGCATGACGATCAACGTCACCAGCATCTCCCAGGCGCTCTCCGGGGTGTGTCCGAGAGCGCGGGCGGCCCGAGCCACCTCCGGGGCATTGTTCACGTTGGGCAGGTTGCCGAAGCGCCACACGCTGTGCGCGCAGGCCATGACGGTCGTTGAGTGGCCCTTGCGGGGGAGGAGGAACAGGACTCTGCTCCACTCCCGGGCCTCCCGATCTCCGAAGTCGATCCACCGGTGGTTCGTGCGCGGCGGCACCACGGGGGCCTCCGGTGCGAGGTGCAGCGGCACGTTGTAGGGATGCAGATGCTCGAGATCGGAGCGCTTCGACTCCAGTGCTTGGTGCAGTGCGTCGGACATGAGGTCCTGCCTTCCGGGCCGCGCAGCGCGACCCCGTCGAGTCTTGCCCCAGCGAGGGCGCTGAGGCCCGTTCTGCTCTGGAAGCACCCGGGAATCGAGTTCGGGTTGCTGCGCGGCCGGCCAGGCCCGTGAGGCCGCGCTCTTGAACGTGTCCTGAAATTACAAGAAGGCTCCGACAGCACAAGCCCCATGACGCGGTGGTGCCGTGCTCACAGCACCAGGACCTGCGGCAGGACGCCGAAGATGACGGCGAGCACGAGCGTGAGCAGATGCAAGACCAGGAAGACGGTTGCGGCAGTCTTCACCCCGGAGGACGGGTACATCTCGCGCGGCATGCGGATGCGGGGGTAGATGGCCAGCGCCGCACCCAGGATCGCCGGGGCGCCCAGGGGCAGGAACGCGACGAGCATGGCAGCGACCAGATCGGCGGTGCCGCCGAAGTCGGGCTCCGTGACTGTGGACGCGGCGCCGATCGAGAACAGGATCGTGAGCGGGGAGAGCAACAGTGCACCGGCCAGCACGAGGATCGTGAGCACCAGAGCGGTGACGGCGCTGCCGGGCGCGGAGGGCCTCGGGGACCAGGTGGCCTGCGGGTAGGCGTAGGGCTGAGCCTGCGGGATATAGGGGTGCATCGTGGACTCCTGGTCGAGCGGGAGAAGTGAGTTGCTGATGCAAATATATGACCCCGCCCGAGTGTTCGCAACTGCGAATGCTAAGGGGCGCGCAGGCGTGTAACTACAAGAATCCCGGAGGCGCACTCCGGCGCCGCAGCGCCAGGCCGCCGCCGCGGCCTGGCGACTCAGCGACGACGGCGCAGATGCTCCCTCGCCACTGCCGAGAGATTCTCCAGCGGCAGCCCGGCGGGGCAGACCTCGGTGCAGTCGCCCAGGGTGGAGCACGGCCCGAAGCTCTCCTCGGCGGCATCGAGCACCTTGCCGGAGCGGGTGCGGCGGTCGTCGTCGTCCTTGGCCAGCGGGGGGAGCTCGGTGAGCAGCGAGCCCACGAACAGCTGGCCGGAGCCGTTGGGGCAGGCGGCCACGCAGGCCCCGCAGCTGATGCACCCGGCCTCGGTCAGCGCCTTCATGCCCACGGGGCCTCCGGCGGCCTTGACCACGGTGCGCAGCGCGGCCTTCTTGTCCACGGACAGGTCCTTCTTCACGGGGAAGGCGGCTGCGCGCAGCGGCTCGATCCGCACGCGCTCGCCATCGGTGAAGGCCGCGACCTGCTGCTGGCACGAGGCCCGGTTGAGCTGGGGGCCGTGGGCCACGCCGTCGACCGTGACGCCGCACTTGCCGCAGATGCCCTCGCGGCAGCCGTCGTCGTAGGAGATCGGCTCCATGCCCTCGGGCATCTGCTCGTTGAGCAGGTCGAGCAGCTCCAGCACGGTCGTCTCCGGGCTCACGCCAGTGACGGTGTGGGTCTCGAAGCCGCCCTCGGACTCGCCGTCGGCCTGGCGCCAGACCTCGACCTGCAGGGTACCGGTGATGCGCATGGGACTCCTTCGGTGCCCTCGCGCCGGGACCCGGTCGCGGAAGGCGGTGTTGCAGTGCGGGGGAGGACGGCTCAGCGCACCAGGCGCAGGAGCACGGCCACGGGGATGGAGGCGTTGCCCAGGGCCACGCCGGTGCCGACCAGCCGCCCGGCCAGCTCGAAGCGCTCGCGGGCGCCGCGCTGGGCGGACAGGCCGGTGTCGTTGCCGATCTGGACCAGGCCCTGGGAGGTGTGGGCGGCCAGCGCCAGCATGGCGGCCAGGTACAGCCCGGCCACGGGCGGGCGGCGCAGGGATGCCACCAGGTTGTCGTAGGCGGCCCCCGGCTCGTGACGGCGCGAGGCGGCCGGCCGGGTGCCCAGTGTGAGATCCGCCAGGTGGAAGGCCGTGAACAGCCCCAGGACGGTGCCGGTCGAGCGCATGGAGCGCTTGAGCCTCTGCCAGCGGGTGCGCCGGCGACCCTGCGGCAGCGGCCTGGGCTGAGCGGCAGCACGGCGCTCGGAGGCCTGGGCGCGCACGGTCAGCACCGCCGCGCAGCTCAGGTGGGTCAGCGCATCGGCCAGCAGCACGACCCGGAAGGCCCACAGCACGGTGCGCCGCGGCAGGACCGGCGCCCCCAGCGTGCGCAGGTGGTGGGCGTAGGAGTCGAAGCGGCCGCGTCCCAGGTAGACCTGCAGATTGCCCAGCATGTGGATCACGGTGTACCCGGAGAGCACGGCGCCGCTGGAGGCCATGGCGAGCTTCACGTCCGGGGTGGGCGGGAAGCGCTCGGAGGTCTCCAGGGCCCAGGCCCAAAGACGACCGGCGGACTCCTCGAGGGTGCGCCGCGTGGCAGGTGAGACCGCGGAGAGGACTCGCTCGGTCTCGGCACGGAGGTTCTCGGTCATGGGACAACAGCCTAGGGCGAGGGGCGCCTCCGAGGTGACGACGGTATGACGCCGAGTTACCCGGCAGCCGGGGCCGGGCACTCCAGCAGGGTGATCCGGAAGCGGGTGCTGCGGTCCTCCTGCGTCTGCTGGCAGCCGTTGTCCCGCAGGTGGGACAGCACGGTGTCGTGGAACGGGTTCTCCTTGTTGGAGACCACGGAGGTGGCGCCGACGGTGTCGATCTCCCAGGACTCGTAGCCGGGGCGGTTCAGCCCGTAGAGGTTGTCCGCGCTGATCCGGTCCTCCTGGAGCATGGGATCGGCGATCTCGTGCTCCGGCGGATAGGCGAGCAGGACGCCGCGGTTCGACCGGTCCATGAAGATCACGGTCTCGCTCCGGGCGACCAGAGCAGATGCCGTCGCGTAGTTGTCACCGCCCTTGGCGTCCCATGTGTTCTGCCCCAGCAGCGACGGGACGGACAGCCCCAGCAGGCCCGCGCTCAGCACCGCCGCCGCGGGTCGCCATCGGATCGTGGCCAGGGACGCCGTCAGGGCCAGGACCAGGAACGGGGTCGCATAGGTGAAGTAGCGCTCCTGGAACAGCTGCTTGCCCATCATCTGGGCCAGCAGAATGCAGGCCATGGGGAACAGGGGAAAGCTCAGCAGCCACAGGACGAGCCGGCGGCCGGGACCGCGCAGGAGGCCCGCGGCCAGGATCAGCGCGATCAGTCCCATGAACCACGGAGCCAGCTCGAGGGCGACGTCGTTCCACGGCTCACCCCGATTCCCAGGACTGATCGGAACGGTGCGCAGGAGAATCCTCCTGATCACACTGCTCACTGTCAGGTCGATCCAGCTGATCTGGCTGCTCTGGGACAGGGCGCTCAGCCCCAGCGGGAGCACCAGACCGGTGGTGCCTCCTGCCGCGATCAGGACCTTCAGGAACGGACGACGTCCCCAGGCCAGGGCTCGCACGAGGTAGAGCACCACCGCGGAGGCGGCGTACATGGAGAATCCGACGGCGGCGGCCTGCAGCACCGCGAAGCCCACCAGCGCCGCCGTGCCTCCGCGGTCGCGGAAGCGCTCGAAGCACCACAGCGCCGCAACGGAGGCGAGGACGGCCATGGCATAGCCGCGGGCTTCCTGGCCTGCCCAGGACAGACCGGGCAGGACGGCGAAGAGCAGACCGGCGATCAGCCCGCTCAGCAGCACCCGGTCCGGGGACCAGCGGTGGGCATAGATCATGGCCACCTGGGTGATCAGGGGGGCGGCGAGCGTCAGGGCCAGCGCCGACGGGGTCCGCATGGCCAGCTCGGAGGTCCCGAACAGCGCCACCCAGGGATGCATGAGGACGTAGTACAGGCCGTGGACGGCGTCGACGTCCTGCAGCAGGCGCAGCAGGGAGCCGAAGGGCCTGTTCGTGGCCGAGATGGTCGCGGCCTCGTCGAACCAGAACTGAGGGACGGTCATGCCCCAGAAGGCGACGGCGGCGGTGAGCACGGTCGCCAGGACGGGCGGCAGCAGCAGCGAGCGGTCTGCGGAGGTCTCGGCGGCGATCTGGGGGGTGGTCCTGCGACTTTTCGCGTTGGGGGCCGACGTGCTCAGATCCAGCCCTCCTCGCGGGCGTGCAGCGCGAGCTGGAACCTGTTGCAGGCCCCGAGCTGCGAGCCCAGCTCCATGAGCATCCGCCGCAGCTCCGCCAGCTCCAGGCCCAGGCGACGGGCCGCGAACTCGTCGTCGGCGCCCTCGGCGAGCAGGTGCAGCAGCTCCTGCTGCTGCGGGGTGGGGAAGATGTCGTCCAAGTCGTCGTGATCGACCGGAGGGTGCGCCTCCTCCTTGCGGCCGCGGTGATTCAGGGCCGAGGTGATCGAGACGACGACCTCGTCCTTCGGCGCTCTTCTCCCGTTGGAGGGATGCAGATCACGCGACAGGGGAGTCATGCCTCACATCATGGACCCGGCGGGGTCCGAATGCCATATCGATGACGACGATCCCGGGCGGACGCGCCGAGCGGCCGGGCTCATGGCTGCGACGGGGCATAGCGGTACTCGGCCTCGGTGCCTGCGGATTCGACCGCTGCGAACCCGCTGCGCTCCAGGAACGGTCCCAGGCTGGCGTGGTTGTCCGGGAGGGAGGCGCGGATCGAGGTGACGCGCGGATCCTGCAGGCCCAGTTCCACCAGGCGGGGCAGGGCCTCGGTCGCGTAGCCCTGTCCGGTGCACGACGGCACCAGGAAGCCCTCGATCTCCAGGGCCTCGTCGATGGGCGGTGCGGACCACCCGGCGATGCCGATGATCAGTCCGGTGCTGCGCTGCACGCATGCCATGGGGGAGTACAGGGACTCCGTGAAGAAGAACTCCCCGGAGTCCTGCACGGCCTGCAGGACGTCGCGGGCATCCGGAGTGGGGAACTCCGGGTGGAACTGCGGGAGGCGCTCGAACCGGCAGGCCGCCTCGACCTCCTCGCGGGTCAGCGGGCGCAGCTCGAGCCGCTCGGTGATGATGCTGTGCGCATCCAAGGGGCTGGTGCTCTCGACGGTCACGGCGGCTACCTCCGTTGCCTCGACGGACTCGAGATCTGTCGTCCGGCGTCCGGGACGGACGCGCTGCGACCGGACTCGGAGCGAATCCGTCTCAAGACTGTTTCCTGGGCATGAGTCTACGGCAGCGGCGCCCGGCCGCCC
>ERZ501033.80-NODE-80-length-19389-cov-4.537550_pt1 | contig 19389 bp, 12 predicted proteins | sample MGYA00248844_ERZ501033 | MGnify/ENA primary metagenome ERZ501033 (study PRJEB25958, sample SAMN03398539) | human skin metagenome | study: EMG produced TPA metagenomics assembly of the Human Skin Microbiome Metagenome (human skin metagenome) data set.
CGAGCGCATCGGCCACCCGATCGACCTCCCCACCGCCGCGCGTGCCGTGGCCGACGGCTGGGAGCGGCACCGCGCCCGCAAGCGCGCCCGCGACGGCCGCGCCCTGGACGCCCGTGACCTCGACACCGCCGCCGACCCCGCGCACCGCCACGACGAGATCGACCCGGCCGTGCTGTGGGGCGACCTCGTGGGGGAGGGGCTGCCCGAGCCGCTGCGCGCTGCGCTGCGCCTGGACGGCGCGCAGCTCTCCCTCGCCCTGCACCGCGCGAAGTCCCTGCCCGCACCCCGCCCCGGCGCGCTCGAGCTGATCCGCTGGTGCCGCGAGCAGGGCATCGTCGTCGGCATCGTCTCCAACACGATCTCCGGCCGCGGCGTGCGCGAGATCCTCGCCCGCTACGGCGTGCTCGCCGACCTCGGCCCCTCCGCCTACTCCGACGAGATCGGGGTGCGCAAGCCCGGCCGCGAGATCTTCGAGGCCGCGCTCGCGGGGCTCGAGACCGAACCCGCCGATGTCGTCTACGTCGGCGACAAGACCGTCAACGACGGCCGCGGCGGCAAGGACGCCGGCATCGGCACCGTCTGCCTGCTGCGCGGCGGCAAGGACTCCGACGAGTCGCTCGAGGAGGCGCTCGCGAACGGTCTCGCCGACCACCTCCTCGACTCCCCGGACGCGCTCATCGAGCTGCTCGTCGAGCGCCTGCGCGAGGCCGCGCGTCCGTCGCCCGCGGCGGAAGCGCGCAGCACCACCCCCTGATCCCGGTGCCCGCGCGGCACCGTCGTCCCCCGTCCCCTCGCCGACCGTCCCTGCGACCCGCTTCCCCGGCCGCAGTCCGTCCAGCTCGCCCCGAACCACTCGAAGGAGACCCCCGTGACCACCCAGAACCCTCCCCGTCCTGCCGAGGACGAGCGCCGCGGCGCCCTCCGCGGCACCATCGACGGGGTGCGCAGCGCCCAGCTGTCCACCTCGCAGAAGCTCATGATCTTCGTGCTGTCGATGTCGCTGTTCGGCCTGTCGAACATCATCCTGGAGATCATCCCGGACCCCTCGATCGGCCCCGTCGACATCTCCGTGTCCTACATGGTGTTCGTGCCGCTGACGATCGCGGCGCTGTTCTCCCCGTTCTGGGCCGCGCTCGGAGCCCCGCTCGGCGAGATCGTGTTCACCGACCTGCTGATGGGTGACTTCTCCGGCCTCGCCGAGGTCGAGGGCTACCTGCAGATGTTCCTCGCCGTGTTCATCGCCGGCTCCCTGATCCGCAACCCCCGCTCCAGGGTCCAGATCGCGCTCGGCGCGATCGTGCTGGTGCTCGTGGACAAGATCCTCTCCGCGATCGTGGACCTCTCCAAGGTGTGGATCGGCGTGGAGGACGCGGAGTTCGTCGAGGGCCTGCCCGAGTCGATGCTGGCGCTCGAGCTCCTCGGCCTCGGCGTGGACGTGCTGATGTCCGGCATCCTGCTCGGCGCGATCCCCGCGATGTGGCTGATCCCGGCGCTGCACGGGAAGATCGAGCCGCTGATGGGCATGCGCCCCCGCGTCCCCGGCGAGCCGATCCCCGGCCAGGCCCGGATCTCCGGCACCTTCGTCGGCTTCGCGGTGCTGCTCGGAGTGGCGAGCTTCGGCTTCGCCTTCCTCGAGGCGTTCGACATCTCCGCCGGCGCCTTCGAACCGGACTTCATCGACCGGTTCGGCGACTGGTTCCTCCTCGTCTCCGTGATCGCGATCGCCGTGGTCCTGGGGATCGCGATCCTGCTCTTCCGCCGCGCGCAGTCCTCGCGGGAGACCGCGGACCGCGCCTGAGCGACGACCCCAGAACCCGGAGACCCTGATGCAGACCGTTCCCCCGACCACCGCCCCCGCCCCGGCACCCGCCGGCGACGGGAGGGCGGAGCCCGTGATCCGCGTGAAGGACCTGTCCTTCCGCTACCCGGGCACCGACCGCGACACCCTGCGCAACGTCGACCTCACCATCGAGCGCGGCGACTTCGTGGCGGTGGTCGGGGGCAACGGCTCCGCCAAGACCACCCTGTGCAAGACCTTCAACGGCCTGGTCCCGCACTACTGGAACGGCGACTTCGCCGGAAGCGTGCACGTGGACGGGGTCGACACCTGGGACTCGTCCGTCGCGGAGCTCTCCAGCCGCGTCGGCTACGTCTACCAGGACTTCCAGAACCAGCTGGTGCGGCCGACGGTCCGCGACGAGGTCGCCTTCGGCCCGCTCAACTTCGGCCACGCCGACTACCGCGAGCGCACCGACGAGGCCCTCGAGCATCTCGGCATCGCCCATCTGCGCGACCAGTTCGTGTGGCAGCTCTCCGGCGGCCAGTCCCATCTCGTGGCCCTCGCCGCGGTGCTCGCCCTGCGCCCCGAGGTGATCGTCGTCGACGAACCCGTCGCCGAGCTCGATCCGGCCCGCGCCCGCGAGATCTACCTGCGGCTGCGCGAGCTCAACGAGCGCGACGGCATCACCGTGATCACCATCGAGCACCACGCCGAGTTCATCGCGGAGTTCGCCCGCTCCGTGGTGCTGATGGCCGACGGCGCGCCCCACTCGGTCCCCGTGTGGGTCGGGCACAGCGGCAAGGGTCGCCGCCCTCCATGCGACCGGCGAGCTCGGTGACGGGCAGCGGCTCGTCCACGAGTCGATCGTCGGCACGCGCTTCACCGCGCGGGTCCTCGACGTCACCGATGACGGTGTCGTCCCCGTCGTCACCGGCACGGCGCACCAAGTCGCTGAGTCGAGCTTCACCGTCGACCCGAAGGATGACCTCGTCCCGGGCTTCGTCCTGCGGTGAGCGGCCTGCTCACCGGTCGATGACGAGGTCACTCAGCGGCGTCGAACAGCAGGGAAGGAACTTCCCGGCGGCGATCTCCTTCGGACGGATGCCGCCCTCATGGCTCATCTCGACCTCTCCGGAGAGGAGGTCGGACTTGCACGTCCCGCACATGCCCGACTCGCATGACGAGGGGACGGTCAGTCCTGCGGCGAGCGCGGCATCGAGCACGGTCGTCTCGGCGTCGCAGTCGACGGACAGGCCGCTCGCGGCGAACTCGACGGTGAAGGGTAGTCCCGCGGAGACTGTCGCGCCTACACCCTCCGTCGCCGGGGTTCTGCGGCGAGCGAGCCGCTGCGCGGGAGTCGTCGCGAAGGCGAACGTCTCCTCGTGCACTCGGCTCACCCCCGCCTCGGCGAGCAGGGAACGGACGGTGTCCATGAATCCGCTGGGCCCGCAGACGAAGGCCTCCCGTTCGGTGAGGTCGGTGACCGACTCGAGGACGTCCCGGCGGATCCGACCGCGCGGACCGCTCCAGACCTCGGTCGCGGAGTCGCGGGAGCACATCGTGATGACGGTGATCCCGGGGACCTCGGCCAACTGGTCGAGTTCGGTGCGGAAGACGATGTCGTCGGGGGTCGAGGCGCTGTGGAGGAGGACGATGTCGATCGTCTCGGGAGGATTGCGGGCGAGCAGCGCACGGACCATCGACATGATCGGGGTGATCCCCGACCCCGCGGAGACGAAGAGGTGGCGGCGGGCGGGATGGAAGCTCGTGCTGAAGAGGCCGTACGGCCCGTCGACATGGAGTCGGTCACCGACCCGGAGCCGGTCGTGGAGGTAGGCCGAGACCGGACCCGCCTGTCGTTTGACGGTGATCGTCAGCGTGTTCGTGCCGAACGGCGCCGAGGAGATCGAGTAGCAGCGGTCGAGTCCGAGCTCGGGCACGTGCACCGTGAGGTACTGGCCGGGTTCGAAGTCGGCCCTGTTCAGCCACGGTGTCCACAGCTCAATCGTGATGACGTCGCGGGTGTTCGCGGTGATGGCAGTGCAGACGACGAGACCGGTGATCCCCTCGTCCGTGTCGCGGAACTCGTCAGCGTCGCGGAGCTCGCCCGTGTCGCGGAGTCCGTCCGTGCCGCGGGGTCGGGCAGCGGGGGTCGCGAGTGCCGGCACTCGGAACCTCGACCTGCTCGGCGTTTCCGGTGCGACGAGCGGGAACGGCGACCTCACGTACCTCATCGCCCGCACACCCTCTCTCTGTGGGCCTTCAGCCGTTCGATGTACCACGTGCAGAACTCTTCGAGATGCGCCTCGGTGGGGGCATAGGGCCCCGGCAGGTACGCCGGCGACGACACCCCCAGCTGACCGCGTTCGCAGAAGGCCGCGTCCTGCTCGTTCGTCTTCATCCACACCGTCGTGAGGTTCTCCAGGTCGTAGTCGACGCCCTCCTCCGCCTCGGCGTCGACGAGCCACGTCGTGCGCACGAGCGTTCTGTCAGCGGCGAGGGGGACGAGGCTGAAGGTGACGATGTGGTCGGCCATCGCGTGGAACCACATGTTCGGTTGGACATGGAGTGAGGCCCGGCCCAGGGAGAAGGTGTCGAGGTCGCCGAGCAGTCTCGCCGAGGCGGCCGACCCGTCCATGGTGTACGACTCGCCGTGTCCGTCAAGGGCGGCGCGTTCGATCCTGAACCCGGTCGGGCGGCCGCTGAGCTCCTCGACGAGGGCAAAGGGAAGTCCGTTGCGGTCGCAGTCGTCGTGGAGTCGCCGTTCGGCGTCGAGGAAGCGCTGATAGGCCGGTTGCAGCCGGGGTGGGATCTCCTCGGGGGCGTACCCGTAGGTGGGGAAGAATGTGCAGGTGAGCTCCGGATGCCCGGCCTCGCAGTGGTAGCACTCGCGGTTGTTCTCCATGACGAGCTTCCAGTTCGAGTCCTCGATGAGGTCGACCTGTGCTGCGACCTTCGCTCCGGCGATGTCATGCGGGGCGATGTACGGCGCGATGACGTCGGCCACCTCGTCGATGTCGTCCGGCTCGGGTCCCAGGCAGACGAAGATGAGCCCGGCGATGGTGCGCACGCTCACCGAGCGCAGGGAGAAGCAGGCGGGATCGAAGCCCGGTGCCTGTGCTCCGGCGGAGATGAGCTCACCGCGGGGCGTGTAGGTCCACTGGTGGTAGCTGCAGACGATGTTGCCCACCGATCCGGCGAGGTCGCTCAGCAGTCTCGTCCCGCGATGGCGGCAGACGTTGTGGTGGACACGGATCTCGCCGTCGTCATCGCGGATGACGATGACCGAGTACGTGCCGATGTCGATGGTGACGAAGTCGCCGGGTTCGGGCACCTCGGCGACGGAGCCGACGAAGATCCACGTCGAGGCGAAGATCGCCTCGACATCGCGGGCGAAGAAGTCGGGACTGGTGTAGAACGGGGCCTCGAGCGAGTACCCGGGGCGGCGCTCGTCGATGAGCTCATCGAGCCCGCGTGGATCCGTTCCGGGGACGACCGTCCTGTCGGGATCGAGCCCGCGTGCCCGCGTTCGGGGATCGACTGTGCTGTCGGGGAGCAGGGTCATCGGTTCCACCACCTTGTCGCGTCGGGGGCATCGGCGCCGGCGACCGAGCACCCCGGGCAGCGACCGCCTCGCAGCGGCTGTCGCGGCGCGGACCCAGCGCCGGAGGGACTTCGCCGTTCCCTCTCAGTCTCCGCCCCCACCTCGGCGAAAGGAAGCGAATCATTTTGTCCGCGATCATGCAAGAATATTGCATGATCGATCGTCGTCTCCACGTCCTCCGCGTGCTCGCCGAGGTCGGCACCGTCACCGCCGCCGCGGAGCGGCTCGGGTACACGCCGTCGGCAGTGTCGCACCAGCTGCGGACCCTGTCGAAGGACCTCGGGGTGACCGTGCTCGAGCAGCGCGGGCGGATGCTCGCACTCACCCCGGCGGGGCAGATGCTCCTCGACCGCACGCAGGAGCTGTTCACCCGGTGGGAGGAGATCCGCGGCGAGCTCGCATCGATCGGTCCCGCCACGGGCACGCGGACGCTGCGCCTGTGCGGGTTCTCGACGGCGGCGGCGAGCCTGCTCCCGCTCACCGCCGACCGGGTGATGGGCGCGCATCCGGACTGCACCGTGCGGATCATCGAGGCGGACCCGCAGGAGTGCTTCGACCTCCTCGTCGCCGACCAGGCCGACATCGCCGTCGTCGTCGCCACCGATCCGCTGCCGCCGCGCAGCGACACCCGCTTCGAGCAGTCGGCGCTCTTCAGTGACCGTCTCGACCTCCTCGTCCCCAGCCGCCACCGTCTCGCCGGCCGGGAGTCGGTCGCGCTCGGTGAGGCGGCGGAGGAACGGTGGATCCTTGACCGGCCCGGCACGCCCTACCACCGGCTCGTCCGTACGGCATGCGCGGCCGCAGGGTTCTTCCCCGAGGTCGCCCACGAGTCCCACGAATGGGAGACCGGTGCGGCGCTCGTCTCCGCCGGACTCGGCGTCGCGCTCGCTCCCCGGCTCGCTCACCTGCCCGAAGGCTACGACGTCGTCCGGGTCCCCCTCCGAGGCGACCCGGTCCCCTCCCGAAAGATCCTCACCGGGGTCCGCAGCGGTTCGGCCGATCAACCGCTCATCGCCGAGGCACTGACAATCCTCGCCGAGGCGGCCGCCGCTGCCGCCCGACGCGCGGTGTGAGGGGCGACCCCTTCCACCCGCCGGGGTCGCCTTCGCCACGCTGACCCTCCACCCCGGCAGGCCCTCCATCGCGGCTGACGCCGCTTCCTCCCGGCAGAATCCGTTCGGAATTGTGGGTGCGATCACATAGTGTGGCAGGACAGCCGTGGCACCCGCACCAGTGAGGAGAACCCATGGACGACGTGAGCTATCTCGACGCCGAAGCCGTGTTCGCGGCCCTCTCCCCCGCCGAGGCGGTCTCCGCTCTCCGCGAGACGCTGGCCGGGGGATTCGATCCCAGTGACGACATTCCCCGGACCGTCACCGACATCAGCGCGGGGAACATGATCTTCATGCCCTCGGAGTTCGGACAGTGGGTCGGGGTCAAACTCGTCGGAGTCTCGACAGGCAATGCCGAACGCGGGCTGCCCCGCATCCTCGGCCAGTACCTCATGTACGAGGCCTCCACGCTGCGCCTGCGCACGGTCATCGACGGCGCGGCACTGACGACCCTGCGCACTCCCGCCGTGTCCGTCGCCGCAGTCCTGCCCGCGCTCTCGCGCTTCCCGGACCCGGTGAAGGTCGTCATCTTCGGCGCCGGGCCCCAGGGGATCGGTCATGCCGACACGATCAGGGCGGAGCTCGACGTCGCCGAGGCGGTCTTCGTCGTCCGCTCCCCCGACCGGGTCGGCGACGAGGTGCGAGATCGTGGACGGGTACTCGCGGCAGGGTCGGAGGAAGCGAACGAGGCCCTGCGCGACGCCGACATCGTCGTCGCCGCGACCACCGCGCGCACGCCGCTCTTCGACGCCGATCTCGTCCGCCCCGGTGCCGTGGTGCTTGCGTGCGGCTCGCATGATCCGCACGCACGGGAGCTGCCGGCGGAGCTGTTCGCTCGCTCAGAGGTCGTCGTCGAGGACCTCGACACCGCCCTGCGCGAAGCCGGGGACGTCGTCCTCGCGATCACCGATGGTGCCCTCGACGCGGACACGATCGTGACGATGAAGCAGGTGAGCACGGGCGAGGTCACGCTTGACGCGGACCGCACGCTGATCTTCAAGGGGTCGGGGATGTCGTGGGAGGACCTCGCCGTCGCGGCGAAGCTCGTCGAGACCGTCGACCGCGGCGAACGGTGAGCTGCGGTCAGGCCCATTCCTGCATGGGCCGGGGTGTCCAATCGGGGAACCACGGTCGTGACCGATGTCTGGCCTGGCGGTGGGTGATCTCCCCGGAGAATTCTCCGGCGGCGTCGAACGAGGTGCGGTAGCCGGAGTACCGGCCTCCTGATTGCGCTTCGATGGAGCCGTCGACGACGGAGAAGATGAGGCTGTCGAGCTGCTGGAGGAGGACGTCGGAACCGTAGTCGCAGAAGTCGCAGCCGCAGTCGGGCACGCGGGCGAGAGACACGGCCGGATCGCCGAGGGCGACGACGACGTTGGCGACGCGGTCGATTCCGTCGTCGTCGGCGACGAAGTCGTTGAATCCGATGACGAGCTCGGGGTTGCCCTCGACGTCACTTGTGAGGATCGCGCTGCGGTCGGCCACGGAGAGGAAGGGGTCGTCGCTGGCCCAATAGACCGGGTGGTCGGCGACGCGGATGCCGCGTCGGGCGAGCACATTGATCCACGCCCGCGCGCGTGCGTGGACGATGGCGAATTTCTCATGATCGGTCACGTCCGACCAGCCGTCGGGGGCCGGTCCTCCGCCCCACTCGAACTCGGGGTCGAGGTGGGGGTCCTCCCACCTCGGCGTGCGCGACCCGGTGGCGCGGAAGTCCTCCTCGACCTCACGGAACAGCGCGGCAGCCCTCTCTGACACCGGAAGAGTCGCAATAGCGGGATTCCACCGCTGGTCAGAGGGGTCTTCGTAAGATCGGGCAAGGTTGCTTCGCAGCTCCTGCCCCCAGAAAGTCATGGTTCGATCTTAGACTGCTCGTTCCGCCGCGGAGTCAACACTTCGTCACAGCGGGTCACTGCCTGGTCACCAATCATCGAACGTCACTCCTCTGCGATGTCCTCACGGCGTTCGAGCACGTCGGCGGGGCCGTCGGGCCGCGCCGCGCAGCCGTCATAGGTGCAGGTGTGCTTGCCGTCGCATCAGGTCCGTTCGTCGCCGACACCGTCAGTCCTGCAGTCGGGTCGTTCCCTCGTATCCCCCTGAGGTGTTGAGCTGCTTGGCGTAGCAGTGGTCGGGCCCCAGACCGTTCGAGGAGCACCAGGCGAGTGCGTCCTCGGGGTCGCTGTAGCCGATGCCGACGACGGTCACCCAGAAATCGTCCTCTTTGAAGCTCGAGAAATCACCCGACCACACCAGTTGTACCCGGGGATACTCGTTGCGGAATTCCTCGTATTCGGCGAGGATGTCCGCTTCCTTCCACGTCTTTCCCTCGGCTTCGAGGCCGACTCGCTTCGAACTCAGCTGGGGAACCCATTTGCCGTTGAGGTCCTTGACCACCGAGGGGCGGTCGCGGTCGACGATTTGGTCGAGCGCCTCCTTCGGGTCATCGGGGAGTTCGGGCGATGACTCTGCGGTCGGCGTGGTCTCCGCACTCGGCCCGCCGGACGGCGACGGCGAGACCGAGCCGGACGGGGAGCTGGCGACTGTCGTCTCACCCGAGTCGTCCTGGGTGAAGAACATCGCCGCGCCCCACCCGATGGCACCGGCGACCACGACTGCGAGAACGATGAAGAGTCCGATGACGCCCCTGCGACGGCGTCGATCGGTCGTCGGCGCCGCAGACCGACCCGGGCCTGCGGCAGCGAACCCGACCCCTTGCTGGTGGGGCCCCATCTCCTGCTGCTGGGATCGCATCCCTTGTTGGTAGGGCCCCACTCCCTGCTGATGGGGCTCCATTCCCTGCTGGTGGGGTCCCGCCTCCGGCTGACGAGGAGGAACGCCAGGGCGCTCGGACGCCAGACGCGCGGGCTCGTGTCCCGGATGCTCCTGCTCCCCACCGGGACGCTCTGCTCCGTTCGGGTGCCGCGCCGACGCCGGCTGCTGAGCGGCGATGAAGGGCGAGGCCTCGTTCGGGCGGCCCCATCCCGTCTCCGCTGGGGGACCCCATGCTCCAGGGGCGCCGGCACCCGCGCTGCCCTGTCGAGCAGCCTCGGCGCCGTCGGCGGGACCTCGGTCCCAGCCGTCATCGGACCCCGATCCCCAACCGGTCTCCGCGGCAGGCCCCCATGCGTCCGCGTCACCGGCCCGCGGGCCACGGCCGGGCTGAGGTCCTCCGCTCGCATCATCGCGCGGCCACCCATCGTTCTGGCCACGCCCGCCTCGGGAAGGGTTGTCGCTCATCGGCAGCTCCAGATCGGTCGTCGGACACAGAATTCTGAGAAAAACTCCCTCTGCTGTTTCCAGCCTAATATAGGATGCCACTACAGATGGATATGTCGTTGCGAATGACTGATCACGTCCCCATCAGCCCGGCGCAGCAGGCATCATTGGCGGCAATGAGGTCGGCGACGCACTCGGGCCTGAGCAGTCGAAGGATTCCCCATGAGCACATCGTCCCAGAACCCCGAAGAGCGGTCCCCCGACAGTTCGAAGCGCAGCCCCGAGCACGGCTCCGCGACACCGTCGAAACCCGCGAAGCCGTCGGAAGCTACTAAGCCATCGGAAGCCGCGAGGCCGTCGGGGACCACGAAGCCGTCAGAAACTGCGAAGCCGTCGGCTGCCGGGAAGCCGTCAGCGGCACCGAAGAAGCCCTCCGCCGAGCCCGCCCGCAGCAGCACCCGTCCCGGCAGTTCGGCGTCCGTCAGCTCTAGTCCCGGCAGCTCGACGCCCGACAGCTCTGATCCCAGCAACTCTGATCCCGGCACCTCTGACACCAGCAGCTCCAATCTCAACAGCTCCGCGTCCAGCGGCACCGATGCGGAAGACACCGTCACAGCCGCGCCAGCAGTGGACAGTCGCGAATCGACTTCTCAGAGCGCACCGGGCTCGGACACGAGGGCACCGGGCTCAGGTTCGGACACGAGTGCGCCGACCGAGCAGTTCCCGCGCTTCTCCCCGGAAGCCGCTGCCCAGCAGAAATCCGTGTGCCCGCCGGAAGGTTCGCCCTCCCCAAAGCAGGGGACCCCTTACTCCCCGGAAGGATCCGGGTCCCGGCAGCCACAGGGCGAATCCACGCACGGTGCCCCTCCTCAGGGAACTCCGAATCCCCCGTCGACGCCGCCGTGGCAGGGGGCGGGGTCGCAGCATCCGCCCCAGGGGCCCGCTCACCAGGGAGCATCACCGTACCAGGATGCGCCGTATCAGGGAGCCGCCTCGCAGGGATCGCCGTATCAGGGTGCCGCCTCGCAGGGTGCGCCACACCCCCAGCAGGGCACGCCGTACCAGGGTTCACAGTATCCCCAGCAGGGGGCGACCCCGCAGGGCATTCCCTATCCCACATCGAGCGCGGGACCCTCGCCGCGGGCGGCGACATACCTGGCACCGCTTGCCCGCGGAGCCACGTGGAAGGCGGTGCTCATTCCTCCGGGGATCGCCCTGGCCGCCGGCATCCTCGTGTCGATCATCCTCACGGTCGTCGTCATGTCGACCGCCGAGGTCGATTCGGCCTCCCAGACCATGGGCGCGGACACCGACAAGATCGGCTACGCCCTTCCATTCGTCCTCATGGCTCTGGCCCTGTTCGGTTCGGCCGCGTTCCGCTTCGACCTGCAGATCGAGGACTTCGCCTCCGCGAACGGCGCACTCCACCTCTCCGGCGCCCCACTGCTCGTCACGCTCGTCGTCCTCGGGACCCTGTGGTGGTTCACCCAGTGGAGCGAGCGACGCCAGCCGTCTCCCAACCGCGGGTCGACGTGGATCCGGATCGGAATCTCCGCGCTGGCGTTCACCATCGTGCTCTTCCTGCTCCAGCTCATCTTCGCGGCACGGTTCGCGCTCATGGAAGGCGGCGGTGCCGCGCAGTTCGAGTTCTCGGCGGTGACTGCGCGCTCGTTCTTCGTCCCTCTGCTCGTCATCGCCGCGGTGAGCGCGTGGGGCCGAGTCGCCGGCCACTTCAAGGGCACAGAGGCGATCGGCGCCCCGTTCCTCCGCTGGGCTGTTCCGCCTCTGCTCGTCGCATGGGTCCATCTCGTCGTCATGGTCGCCGTGATGTCGATCGTGGCGATCTTCGTCCTGCCCTTCGGTCTCGACGTCCCCGGCCAGGTGGTTCCGCTCGTCTTCATCACGATGGGTCTCATCCTCACTCTGCTCGTCCACCTCGGCGGGGTGACGTTCTCGATACAGGGTGGCTTCGGTTCGGGATCGGGTGGCTTCTCGGACTCGGGAACGTTCTCCGAGTCACTGACGATCTTCAGCGACGAGGCTCCCGGGCAGCTGTGGTTGGGTCTGCTCGCCGTCGTCGTCGCGGTCCTCGCCGCAACGCTCGTCGCCACGGTGACGCGGCAGCCGCGGTGGACGGTGCAGGGTCAGGATCCGAATCAGTGGCATTCTGCGTGGAGGATCCCGCTCGCCTTCGCCGCGGTGTGGGGGATCCTCTCGCTGACGGCGATCCCGATGCGGGCCTCTGTGCGCGGTTCGGCCGGAGCGACGGATGTCTTCGGGTCGATGGCTGCCGGACAGGCCGCACTGAGCACCTTGGCGTGGTCGTTCCTCGTCTTCGCAGTCTGGGGCGGCCTCATCGAGGTGCTCTCGCGCACGCTCGGGCCGCGCCTGGCGCTGACGATGCCTGCGGTGACGCGGTTCCTCGCCGGTCGGGCGACGCACCCGCACTGGGGTCGCGAACTCGGCATGAGCGCTCCGGAGTATCCGCTCATCCATCGCAGCGCGGTCTCCGGCACGCGATCGGGCCAGACACCGCCTCCGCCGCCGCAGACTCCGTTCGGCCCGGCCGGTCCGCAGTCGGGAGCACTGCAGGATTCGAGCGGCAATCCGATTTCGCAGTCAGCACCCGGCTCGGCGTCACAGCCTGCTTCCGGGACGACGTCTCGGTCCGCCTTCGATTCGGCCCTCCACGCGGCCTCCGGCTCGACTGCACAGTCCGCCTCCGGGGCTGCGGATCCATCCGTCTCGGGATCAGCGGCGCAGTCCGCCCCAGACTTCGCCGGACCCTCATCTTCGTGGAGCGCAGACCCATCGCCGAGTCAGACCGGCACGGGATCCACGCGCGCGTGGTCGGAGGCGGGCACCTATTCCGGGGCAGCGTCGGCACCAGCGCAGTCTGCGTACGACGGGCGATCCCCCGGCGCGTCGGGAGGCCCGGCCAAGCCGTTCGACCGGAAGAAGGCCACCGTCGTCGGCGTCATCAGCGGAGTCTCGGTCCTCGTCATCGTCGCCGCGCTCATCGTCGTCACCCAGGTCAACGGTCGGATGTTCGGCCCGGAAGCGGCCGTCGAGAAATACCTTGACCGACTGGCCGACGGAGACGCCGAAGGGGCGCTGTCGATCGCGGATGTCGATGTGCCGGCGGAGCAGAGGCAGCTGCTCACCAACGACGTCCTCGGCGCCGCCAAGGCTCTGCCCACGGACATCACCGTCGCCGATGCCGACGTCTCCGACGACCAGGCCACGGTGTCGGCGACCTTCGACCTGGGAGGAAGCAAGAGCACGACCGACTTCTCCCTGGTCAAGTCGGGTAAGACTGCTCTGTTCTTCGACGATTGGAAGCTGCAGTCACCTGAGCTGTCCTACCTCGCGGTGGAGACTCCCGGGCTGACGACGGTCAAAGTCAACGGCATCGATGTCGACACAGACGGCAGTCAGCTGGCGCTGCCGGCGTTCCCGGCGCTCTACGAAGTCGGGCTCGCCGAGCAGACAGAGCTCATCTCCGCCGACCCCATCGAGGCACGGACGTTCTTCGCCGGCAGCGTCGACGATGCGGACATGGAGGGCGTCGAACCGGCTCTCCTCGCGGCGCAGCCGACCGATGCGTTCCGCAGCGAGGTCGACAAGCAGGTCAAGACCCTCATCGACAGCTGCGCGCAGAAGACCGTCGCCCAGCCCGACGGGTGCCCGTTCGGCTCGTTCAGCGCCGAGAGCTACGACGCGACGAACATCAAGTGGTCCACCTCCTCGTATCCCACGGTCACCGTGGCGGACAGCTCGTCGGATCCGTACTACGACCTGGGAGAGACGACCGGCCCCAACGGCGGTCCTGCCTGGGCCGTCACCTCGGTGACCGAGGGAGAGGCGTTCGTCACCGGCAACTATGATTCGTTCTTCGATGATGACGGCACGTTCGATGACACGGTGACGTTCTCCGTGGACGGGACGGCTGAGATCGTCGACGGGAAGGTCGTCATCACCATCAACGACGGCTACGGATACTGAGACGCCGGGGAATTCGCGGGCCGGGCCGGTGCGCGGTCCACGCTCACATAGGCCCGGCCGCAGCACGCCCCCGCGCCCGCCTTCCCGGTACGCCTGCCAACCCGGGGCACACCATGCCCGGCTCACATCGGCCCGGCGCACAGCACGACCCCGCTCGCGCCGGCCCGGTGCACAGCATGCCTGGCTCGCATCGGTCCGGTGCGCCGTCTCTTCGCGCGCCCGACCTGACACGGGAAGTCCGTGCTCGCACCCGGCCGCCGTCGGGACGTCGGTTGAATCACATCGGCGATCAGACAGTGTGGAAAGGCTACCCTTATCTGTAGACTCGACGTGAACGAACGTCCATCGTCGCCGCGGGGTCTCGACTCGCCGCGGGGGCCAGAGGAGAACCCGTGTCACGAGCATCCATCAACGCCTTCGAAGCCACCGTCATCGGCATCGAGGATCTCAGTCCCGCCTTCCGTCGCATCACGTTCGGAGGTCCCGGACTCGCCGGCTTCGGCGTCACCGACCATCCGCGCGACCTGAGGATCAAGCTCGTCATTCCCCCAGGCGGCACGACCGCTCCCGCTTTCGACCTTGTGGGGTTCTTCAGCGAGCAGGCACAGGCCGGGACCTCGTGGTACCAGGCGTGGTTGCAGCTCGACGAGGCGCTGCGCGGGTGCATGCGCACGTACACGGTCCGCGAGTGGCGAGACGAGGCCCGTGAGCTCGTCGTCGACATGGTCCTTCACACGGACGAGGCAGGACATTCGGGTCCGGCCGCGAGCTGGGCCGAGACCGCAGAGATCGGTCACCGCCTTCACATCATCGGACCGTCGCGCGATCACGACGGCGATTACGGCGGGATCGAGTTCCGATCCGGCGACGCCGATCAGCTCCTCCTCGCCGGAGATGAGACCGCCGTGCCGGCCATCGCCTCGATCCTCGAATCACTGGTCGGGGGCAGCGTGCGTGGGAAGGCGGTCATCGAGGTCCCCAGCCCTGCCGATGTCCTCGATCTCACCCTCCCCGACGGATTCGAGATCGAATGGCTCCCCCGTGGTGATGCTGAGTTCGGCGCCAAACTCGAGCCCGCAGTCCGGGCGGCGGTGAAGGCGGAGAGAAGGGTCCTCGCCGAGGTGGGAGGATCAGGCTCGGGCGTCGAGCTCCCGGACGTCGACATCGATTCCGAGATCCTCTGGGACGTTCCCTCCCAGCTCTCTCAGGCCGCCCAGAGCAGTTCGAGCGACAGCACGGCCCGGCCGTTCTACGCGTGGATCGCCGGTGAGGCGGGACCGGTCAAACGCCTGCGTCGGTATCTTGTCCAGGAGATCGGCGTCGATCGCAAACAGGTGGCGTTCATGGGCTATTGGCGTCAGGGCAAGGCCGAAGGCTGAGCGGATCACACCGCCGTCCGTGCGCCTTGGGGCGTGCTTCGGTCAGCCCGAGCGCTCGGCGGACGCTCGCAGCGAGCTCACGATCTGCGGTCCGATCGCACATGCGGCCCCAACGAGGCAGAGGACTCCGCCCGCGGCTGCCAGCGGCGGCGGCACCTCGGCGAGGATGATCCATGAGAGAAGAACGACGATCGCCGGGACGAGAAGGCTTGAGGAGCTGAGCAGGCCGGCCGGGAGAACGCGGATAGCGAATCCCCAGAGATTGAACGCGATCGCAGTCGGCACGACGCCGAGGTAGACGACCTGGAGGGTGATGCCGATGGGTGCGGCGGCCACCTCGGCGACGAGGCTCGGAGTGAAGACGAGACACGCAACTGTGCCGGCGAGGATACCGAGCCACGTCACGGTCACGGAGTCCTCGCGCGAGAGGAAGTGCTTCTGGAGGAGCACACATGCCGCGTAGAGCACGGCGGCGACGAGGCTGAGGACCAGTCCACCTAAGGTGATGACTCCGGTGAAACTCGCTGCCGTGATCAGCCCGATGCCGCCGAGCGAGATGAGTATGCCGAGCAGGAGGCGCCAGGGCAGCCCCTCGCGGAGGACGATGCCTGCGAAGACCGCGATGATGAGCGGTGCGACATTGACGATCATCGAGGCGGTGCCGGCGTCGATGGAATGCTCCGCTGCGTTGAGGACGACGACATAGGCGGCGAACCACGCCACTCCCCAGAGGGCGACGATGAGCCAGGCGCGCATCGATGAGGGGAACCGCGGGCGCCGGATGAGCATCCACAGCGAGAGCACGGCGGCTGCGGCAAGGCAGCGCAGCAGTGCCATCGCTCCGGGGTTGAAGTGGGCAGCTGCGTCACGGATGACGACGAAGGACGACGCCCAGAAGACCATGGTCAGCAGTGCGGCAACCCATGGCAATGCGGGGAAGCGGACGGAGAGAGGCAGCGATCGGCCGGTCGGCGCGGTGGCCAGCGGTGTCGCCGTGGTGTCCACAGCGTCGTCGGCTGCCCTCGACGAGCCTTCTCGCTCTGGATTGCGTCTCATATCTGTGATTATTACGGTTCTCATCGTAAGGGAAAAGCGCACGCTCTTGCACAACTGTGCACGGTATTCGTACGGTTGGGGTATGCACTCCGTCGCGCATCTGCAGTCATTCAAGTCGGTCGCGATGACGGGCTCGGTCCGCTCTGCCGCTCATCATCTCGGACTCTCACCGTCAGCCGTCAGTCATCATCTCAAGCTGCTCGAACGCGAAACCGGTCTCACCCTATTCACCCGGCGCGGACGCGGACTGTGCCTGACAGAAACGGGCGCCTCCATCCTCGGAGAGATAGAGGCGGTTCTCGATTCATCGAGTCGACTGCAGCAGCGGATCTCCGAACTGCAGGAGAGCCGTGTGAACCGGCTGTCGATCGGGTACTTCGCGTCGGCTGGGACGAGATGGCTGCCGGAGCTCGTCGCCTACCTCGAGAACCGCTACCCTGATACCGCCGTTCAGCTCAATCTCGCGGAAGGACCGTGGAGGGAGCTGAGCTCCGATATTCAGCTGGTCATCTCTGAGTCGCAGGAACTGCGCTTTCCCGTCGAGGTCGACAGCAACCTGCTCGTCGCAGACCCGTATGTCGTCGCTGTTCCCGACGACCATCGGATCGCCTCTCCCGACTCGATCTCGCTCGCTGAGCTCGAAGAGCTGCAGTGGATCGACAATGACATCGGCGACGGACCCTGCCGAACGATTCTCTTCGACGCATGTGCGCGAGCCGGCGTACGGATCCACTTCAAGCATGAGGCGCATTCCTTCCCGACGGCCCTGCACATGGTCAGTCGCGGACTCGGTGTGACGATCCTTCCCCGGCTCGGCATCGACCCGCTGCCGCCGGGAGTGCGAATCGTGCCACTGGCGGATCCCGCTCCGACGCGATACATCCACGCAATCAGCGATCCGGGGCATCCGCAACAGGAGCTCATCGCCGATGCCATCTCCGCCTTGCGGGATCTCGCTGTCAACGACACCCCACAGACTCCTTCTCACGGATGACATCGCACTAATGGCGTCATACGGATTACTTTCTACGGATGGCGTCATACAAATGGCGTCGCACGGATGACGTCATGCGGATGAGGTCCGAGAGATTGCGTGAACAGGTGCTTCAACTCAGCCGATGAGGACAGGGCTGTGCCCTCACCCGGTGCCCCGCTGTTGATCCTGACCAGTCCCGTCAGAGTGATCATCTCTCACCGTGTCGGGGTGGTCGTCGAAGAGGGACGCGATGATCTCCTCGGCCAGGAACCGCGGATGCAACAGTGGTCGTCGGGCAGGATCCACCGACGCCGGTGGTCTCCACGCCGGACGCCCATCCAGAAGCATGAGCATCTCCCAGTCGCAGCGATCCAACAGGTGATGGTGGGCACTGCAGGCCAGAGCCAGATTGTTGATCGTCGTCTTCCCACCCCTGGCCCAGGGCACCACATGATTGGCCTCACACCACCCCGGGGGCGCATCACACCCGGGGAACGTACACCCCTTGTCACGGGCGGTGATGACCGCGACCTGTTTCTTGTTCGCGAACCGTTTCTCCGTCATCACCTGCATCGTGTGCGCGGTCTCACTCATGAGGTGGAAGAACACGTCCCCGTTGAGCCCGTTGGTGGCCAGTTCGTGGATCGGGATCGGGGTCTCGACCCCGGTCGTGCCCTCCCCAGTCCGATGAGCGAGGTCCTCAGCGGTCGCGGTCACCACGAGAGCGTAAGGCGACCCGGTGCCGGCCTGGTCCATGCTGATCCGAGAGATCAGGGTCGCGAAGCGTTCATAGATCCACGCCCGCGCCGAAGGCCGCTGCCCGGTGAGGTCGACCGGGGTGCCGTCCTCACGCACCCCGACCCCGACCGGGAAACCGGAAGCCACGCCGCCTGTGGTGTTGGTCGGATCGGTGATTCCGGCCGAAGTGGCAGAACCCGTGCCGTCGCCGTCACCGTTGCCGAGCGTGTAGGCGTCGTCGGTGGCAGGCGGGACTGCCCAGTCTGGGGGTGCCTGCGGGATCGGCAGAGGCGCATCATGAAGCTCCCCGTGGAGGACCTGATCGACAATCTCGAAGAGCGCAGCCTGGTCGGCGGCAGTGTCATTGCTGCCGCTCGGGGTTGCAGGGTGTCCCAGCGATGTGCCACCGGCGTCTTCACTGTCGACGCCCGTATCACCCGTGGTCCCTGAGTTGTGGCCGCTGGCATCGGTATCCGGGGTGACTGAGTGGATGCGGGAGGTGAGCAACCCGTTCAATGCCGCCCCGGACACCGGGTCGAGCAGTCCCCCGAGCACCCAGTCCCCATTGCGCTTGGGCCGAACCGTCACCGAATAGTCCGTGCGCGGGGTCTCCTCACGAGGTTTGGCCCCGTCGGGGTCGATGTAGGCCAACATCCGATCGAAGATCCCCCGCAGATCCTTCACCCGCACCTGGGGTGCGTAGTCGACGAGGCGTTTCTCCACATCGGCCCGCTGCTCGGCTGACACCCAGGCGGGCAGGTCATCAAGGCAGTCATCGATGGCTTTCGCCTGCCCTGCCGAGAGCATGCCCGCATGGAGGCCTTCGGCGACTTCCGGACACAACGGTTGCAGGGCTTGTCCGGTGGTATCGACCCTGCCCCCGAGGTTCTTCGCCAACTCGGCCCGCCGGTTCGCCTCGGTCGGGGTGAGGTTGAGCCGGTCGCGGATGAGGGATTTCGTGTCCTTGGCACCTGTGTCCGTTGGTGTTCCGACACGTTCGTAGACCGACAGGGCCAGGGTGGAAAGCGCCTCGGTGATCCGGGACAGGGCCTCGGTGCCATCGATGAGCAGGAGAGCCTCATCCGGGCCCATGGGCCGGTCGAAGGAGCGCAACCCGGTGCTGAAGTCCATGAGCGTGGTGATGCTGGTCGTGACTTCCGGAGCGAACCCCGACAGGTCCGCCCACGCGGTGTCAGTGAGCAGAGGGTGGCGACTCACCCACCCAGGAGCATCAGCCGTCTCGACGGTGCCTGTGCCGACAGTCTCCGGGGTGTCCGTGGTGGGGGTGTCGACGGGAACCGACGTTTTGGAGTCATCAGGAGACTGCGGGATCAATGAGCCGGACGGGAGGGGCCCAGGGGTGTTGGTTGAGTTCGCGGGAGTCGACGGCACCCGCTGTGACTGGCCATTGCGGGCGGTCGCGGGCAGGTCGCCGGGATGGGCGGTGTCGTCTGGGATCGGGTGTTCGGGGTCCTGTGAGGGAGCATCGCCGGGCCACTCCCCCGTCTCTTCTCCGCCGTTGT
>ERZ501033.85-NODE-85-length-18886-cov-6.384685_pt1 | contig 18886 bp, 19 predicted proteins | sample MGYA00248844_ERZ501033 | MGnify/ENA primary metagenome ERZ501033 (study PRJEB25958, sample SAMN03398539) | human skin metagenome | study: EMG produced TPA metagenomics assembly of the Human Skin Microbiome Metagenome (human skin metagenome) data set.
GTCGCCGGATCGGGGCGATTTTTCAGACCCATCATGTAGCTAATCTCGTCGTCGATAAGATCTTCAATCGCGGATAGTTCGGCGGCCAATGCATCCAACTCAAGCTCCTTCCATCCCTTGAGGCTGTACTCGGCTGGCTTCGACCTACCGAACTGCCTTTTCATTGTGACCCAACTCGGCGCCCCACTCGTGCCCTGTGGAGCGAACATCTCGCCTTCCACGAATACCCCGTGAACGACGTCATTGCGATGCTCAAGAGCCTGCCGCAGACGGTCTGCTAACTGCTTGCCCGCAACTTTCTCGAACGCTGTCGTTAGTTGCTCACCAGAGGCTGCCCAACCCTTCGCAGGGATGTTTGGGTCGCCACCCGGCAACAATGTCGGCAAGTTGACCAGTTCACCAGCTTTATCCTCCACCCATGCGGCGGACATTACAACATGTCCGACTGCCTGGATGAGTTCCGGGGGATACAGGCTCTCGACCGTTGTCGCCACTACTTGCCCTTGGTGGCAGACACGTTTCCGTGACGGAACTCCACCACGTCCCCGTCCTGCATGACGTAGTCCTTGCCCTCCATGCGCACCTTGCCGGCGGCCTTGGCATCGGCCATGGAGCCGGCGGCCACGAGGTCGTCGAAGGACACGATCTCGGCCTTGATGAACCCGCGTTCGAAGTCCGTGTGGATCACACCGGCCGCCTGGGGAGCCGTATCGCCCTTGTTGATCGTCCAGGCACGGGCCTCCTTGGGCCCGGCGGTGAGGTAGGTCTGCAGCCCGAGGGTCTCGAAGCCCACACGCGCCAGCTTGTCCAGGCCGGCCTCGTCCTGCCCGGACATCTCGAGCATCTCGGCGGCCTCCTCCTCGGAGAGCTCCACGAGCTCGGACTCGAGCTTGGCGTCCAGGAACACGGCCTCGGCCGGGGCCACGAGCTCGGCCAGCTCAGCCTGGCGCTCGGCCGAGCCGAGCACGCCCTCGTCGCAGTTGAAGACGAAGATGAACGGCTTGGCCGACAGCAGCGTGAGGTCGCGGATCTGATCGAGCTCCAGCGAGTCCTTGCGGGAGTAGATCGTGTGCCCCTCGGAGAGCACCTCGTAGGCGGCCTGATAGGCAGCGAGCTTGGCGGGGTCCGCCTTCTTGATCTTGACCTGCTTCTCCAGGCGCGGGATCGCGTTCTCGAGGGTCTGCAGGTCGGCGAGCACCAGCTCGGTGTTGATGGTCTCCATGTCGGAGGCGGGATCGATCTTCCCGTCCACGTGGACCACGTCGGGGTCGTCGAAGGCGCGGACCACCTGGGCGATGGCGTGCGCCTCGCGGATGTTGGCGAGGAACTGATTGCCCAGCCCCTCCCCCTCGGAGGCGCCCTTCACGATGCCCGCGATATCCACGAACGACACCGTGGCCGGGAGGATCTTCTGCGACCCGAAGATGCCCGCGAGCGCATCCAGGCGCTCGTCCGGGAGGCTGACCACGCCCACGTTGGGCTCGATGGTGGCGAACGGGTAGTTCGCCGCGAGCACGGTGTTGCGGGTCAGCGCATTGAACAGGGTCGACTTGCCGACGTTGGGGAGACCGACGATTCCGATAGTAAGAGCCACGGGACGACACCCTACCGGCGACGGGCGCGGCGGTCCGCCCAGCGGCAGAACATCACGATCCGATCACAACCCCTTTCGATCGCGAATCACGACTACCAACGTAGGTGCCATCGCAAATCGCGATGCAGGACACACCGAAGAGGTGAGCACGATGAACAGCAAGCAGATCCGCAGCACCGCCATTGCCACCGGAGCGGCTTCCTTGCTCTTCCTGGGCTCGGGCGTCGCGGCACAGGCCGCACCTGCGGGCCCCACCACCGACCCGTACGAGGCCGACCAGGCCGCCGCCGCCGAGAAGTGCGACGGCCTGACCGGCCAGGAGGCCTTCGACAAGAAGGCCGACGACCTGCCGGACGCCGACCACGGCCACTACACCTGGACCGCCGACAGCGGCATGGCCGACACCGAGCACTACGACCCCTGCGACGGCCTCTCGGCCATCACCGTCAGCTACGCCACCGACGAGGGCATGCCCGCCGGCAGCCCGGGCTACTCCATCGTGATGCTCTTCCACGACGGCGAGTACCTGGGCACGGACACCGCCGAGGCCTACGAGTGGACCCCGGAGATCGAGCGGGTGGACGAGCACACGCTGGATGTCGAGTACCCGTACGGCCAGCGCGACGATGCCGTCGGCCCGGAGGGCACCACGGAGTCCACCTTCACCTGGGACGAGGAGTCCGATTCCGTCGAGCACTCGGGCGAGTTCCCGGACACCTTCTGATCCCCTCTCCGCCGCCCGACCCCTGGGCAGGCGGCGGCCTTTCTGAGCACCGAAATCCAGTCGCTTCAGCACGATCGACCCTCACGAGGTGAGACTCATGAACCGCACCCAGCTCCGAGACTCCGTCATCGCCGGCGCAGCGGCCTCCGCTCTGCTGCTCGGCACCGGCACCGCAGCCCATGCCGCCGACGTCGCCCCACCCCAGAACCAGCCCTCACAGTCCTGCTCCGACCTCACCGGCGAAGAGGCCGTCTCCGTCTGGGGCGCCCTCGTCCTCAGCGCCGACGACAGCACGGAGATGCTCGACCATGCCGACACCTCCGGCTACGACCGCTGCGCCGACCTGTCGTGGATCGTCGTCCCGCACGGCGGCACCGCCTCCTCGGCCAACAGCGTGATGCTGTTCCACCACGGCATCTACAAGGGCACGGCCACGGCCGAGCCGCAGGCCTTCGTCCCGCAGATCGAGCGGATCGACGACGGCGCAATCTCCATCACCTACCGGTATCTGGAGGGTGACGAACCCAACGCCGCACCCCAGGGCCGCGCCGAGTCGACCTTCACCTGGAACGACGCGACCGACTCCGTCGACCACGAGGGCGAGTTCCCGCCGACCGCCTGACCTGCGTCGACAGATCTCAGATCTCGGCTCCAAGGCCACGGGGTCCCGCACTCGCATGAGTGCGGGACCCCGTGACTTTGACGACACCCGGGCGCAGTTCACCGCGAAAGGACTCCATGCCAGCTCTCGGAGCACCCACCCCGTCGACCATCTCGCGTCGCCGCGTCCTCCACTCCGCATATGATCCCGCCACCCGCACCACGCGCCTTCAGTGGATGATCCCGGCAGGGACCCGCGTGACGAGCGAATCGCGCTCCAGCAGGAACCCGCAGATCCTGTTCACGTTCCACAACGGCGCCTCGGTCTCCAGCCCGTGCGAGCTGTGCGAGGGGCGCCGCTACGACGCCTCCGTGGTCAAGGACTACAACCAGAGGGCGACCAGCCCCGACGGCATCTACTGATCCCGTCGGGCTCGTCCCGCACATATGGGTCATCTGTCATGGTCAGCTCATGACACCTCCTGACGGCGCGCTGGGGCCTGCGCAGTGGACCATGGAGACATGCGCACAGCACCCGATACCCCAGACCCCCGCTCGGAGCCCGTCGCACCCCCGGCTGTCGAGCTGACCGACCTGCACAAGAGCTTCCGCACACGCTCCGGCCGGGTCGCAGCCGTCGACGGACTGGATCTCACGATCGCCCAAGGCGAGATCGTGGCGCTGCTGGGCCCCAACGGGGCCGGCAAGACCACGGCGCTGGACATGGTGCTGGGCTTCACCGACCCCACGTCCGGAACCTGCCGCGTCCTGGGGCTTCCCCCGCGCCAGGCCGTCAACCAGGGACGGGTGTCGGCGGTGCTGCAGAGCGGAGCCCTGCTGGATGACCTGACCGTGCGCGAGACCGTGGCCATGGTCGCCACGCAGCATCCCCGCCACCTTCCCGTCGACGAGGCCCTGGAGCGCGCCGGAGCCTCCGGCATCGCCCGCAGGAAGGTCTCCAAATGCTCCGGTGGCGAGCAGCAGCGCCTGCGCTTCGCCCTGGCCCTGCTGTGCGAGCCCGAGCTGCTCGTGCTCGACGAGCCCACCGCCGGCATGGACGTGACCGTGCGACGCGACTTCTGGGCCTCCATGCACCAGGAGGCCCAGCGGGGGCGCACGATCATCTTCGCCACCCACTACCTCGAGGAGGCGGAGCAGTTCGCCGACCGCATCGTCGTGGTGAGCGCCGGGCGCATCATCGCCGACGGGACGACCGAGCAGATCCGCGCCATGGGCGGGCTGCGGCGCGTCACCTGCCGCTGGGACCCCGTCGACGGCGATCCCGCCTCCGTGCTGAGCCGTCTTCCGGAGGGCGTGCAGATCGAGCAGACCCCGGAGCGCACCGTCTTCAGCGGCGCCGATACCGACCTGATCGCCCGCACGCTGCTGACCACGACCCGGGCCAGCGACCTGCTGATCGTCCAGGCCGGCCTCGAGGAGGCCTTCGTGGGACTGACCTCGACAACCGCCGACGACGCCACCGCCTGAGCGTCCCCGGACAGCCGTCCACCCGGATGAAGGAGCCCTCCTCATGACCACCTCCACCGCACACGGCACGCAGGCAGCGCCCTCGCCTGTCTCTGCAGCTCGACGCAGCCCCGTCCTGGCCGTCCTGCGCTACGCCGCTTACGACCTGCGACGGAATCTGCGCATGGTCGAGAGCCTGTTCTTCGTCATCGTGCTGCCCTCGGCGCTGTACCTGATGTTCGGGGCCCTCACGGAGTTCGGCGACTTCCCCGCCGGCTCAGGCAATGTCGCAGGGACGATCGCCGTCTCCATGGCCGTCTACGGCGCCACGGTGGCCACGACCAGCATCGCCGGCACCGCAGCCGTCGAGCGCTCCAAGGGATGGGGCCGGCTGCTCGGGCTGACCCCCATGCGCCAGGCGGAGTACGCCGCCGCCAAGGTCCTGGTGGCGCTGGCCATCGCAGCGCTTCCGGTGATCGTCGTCTTCATCGTGGCTGCGCTGACGGGCGCCGACATCGGCCCGATCGGCACCTGGATCTCCACCGGGCTGATCACCGTGGCGGCCTCGGCCATGTTCGCGCTCTACGGGCTGACCTTCGGGCTGCTGTTCCGCTCGGAGTCCGCCGTCGGGGCCGCCTCGGGCCTGCTCGTGGTGCTCGCGTTCTTCGGCAACCTGTTCATGCCGCTGTCCGGGACGCTGCTGGAGATCGCCAAGTTCACTCCCATGTACGGGCTGAAGGGACTGGCCTCCTGGCCGCAGATGGAGGGGATGACCACCGGGATGAACGCCGCACAGGAGGACAGCCTGCTGGGACTTCTGGTCAATGTGCTCGCCTGGACCGCGATCTTCGCCGTCACCACCCTGCTGGCGGCCCGACGCTCGACGGCACGGGCATGACCATCTCCCCCGCCGAGACCACGCATGACGAGCGCGTCGGATCGACCCTCTATGCCTCCATCTGGCTGATCTTCCTGGCCTTCCCCGTGGTGGGTCTGCTGCGCAGCGCACACGGCCCGGCGGCCATGGCCGTCGGCGTCGCGCTCCTGCTGCTCTTCGCCGTCGTCTACGTCCTGTCCTGGTGGGAGCCGGGCGCCCTGAGCCGCCTGCCGCGCATCCCGGCCACCCTCATGTGGCTGTTCGGACTGACTCTGTGCCTCGCCCTGCTGACCCCCTTGCTGGGCGGGTCGGTGCTGGGGTGCTTCCCCTTCCTGGTGGCGCTGCTCGCATTCCGCCTCCGCTCGGTGCGCTCCCGCGTGATGTGGATCCTGGTGCTCGACGCGCTGACGGCGGCCCTGCTGATCTGGGTGTGGCCTCAGCACCTGTTCTGGGCCGTCCCGGTCATCACCATGTCCTCGGTGCTGATGGCCGTGCTGGCCTCCGTGATTGACCGCGAGGAGCGCACGCGCGACCTCGCCGAGCAGCTGCTCCTGGCGCAGCAGCGGGAATCGCTGGGACGCGACGTCCACGACCTGCTGGGGCACTCGCTGACCGTCATCACGGTCAAGACCGAGCTCGCTCGCCGGATGGTGGAGCGCGACCCGCAGCGCGCGATCGCCGAGCTCGACGAGGTGCTCGCCCTGTCCCGCGAGGCCGCCGGAGAGGTGCGGCAGGCCGTCGGCGGTCTGCACAGCCCCGAGTGGGCGGCGCAGCTGCGCGCGGCGCGCACGGCCCTGGACGCCGCCGCGATCGAGGCACGGCTGCCCGGCCCTGCTGGTCTGCCGGCCGAGCAGCAGACCCTGCTGGCCTGGTGCCTGCGCGAGGCCGTGACCAATGTGATCCGCCATGCCCAGGCCACCATCTGCACGGTGGAGGCCGGACCCGGCAGACTGGTGGTGGAGGACGACGGCGTCGGAACCGATCCGGGCGCGGGCACGGGCAACGGCCTGCGCGGCATGCGCGAGCGCGTGCGCCAGGCAGGCGGCGAGCTGATCCTCAGCGCCGCCGACGCCTCCCCCGATCGCCCCGGAACCCGACTGGAGGTGCGGCTGCCATGACCGAGAAGATCCGCCTGCTGCTGGCCGATGACCAGGCGCTGGTCCGCGGCGCCCTGGCCGCACTGCTCGAGCTCGAGGAGGACCTCGAGATCGTCGCCCAGGCGGGTTCGGGAACGGAGGTCGTGGACCTGGCGCGCGAGCACCGCGCGGACGTGGCGCTGCTGGACATCGAGATGCCCGGCCGCGACGGCATCGAGACCGCCGCCGCCCTGCGGGACGCGCAGCTCGGGTGCCGCAGCCTCATCGTCACCACGTTCGGGCGCCCCGGGTACCTGCGCCGGGCGCTGGAGGCGGGGGCACGCGGCTTCGTCGTCAAGGACACGCCCGCCGAGCAGCTTGCCGCCGCGGTGCGCACGATCCACGGCGGCGGACGCGTGATCGACCCCTCCCTGGCCGAGGAGTCGCTGATCACCGGCGGCAGCCCTCTGACCGAGCGCGAGCGCGACGTCCTGCGCATCGCCCTGGACGGCGCCTCCGTGAAGGAGATGGCCGCCCGCCTTCACCTCTCCCAGGGCACGGTGCGCAACCACCTGTCCTCGGCGATCGGCAAGACGCATACGGCCAATCGCGCCGCGGCAGCACGGGCGGCGCAGGACAACGGGTGGCTCTGAGCTGTCAGTGCATCGGTTCGCATGGAGAACCTCCTAGGATGTTGGACACAGCCTGAACGATGGCTGAATGCCCGAGAATCCGGAGGCCCCTGTGTCCCACCCCCGTCACACCCTGTTCGCCGCGAGCCTCCTGGGGCTGACGCTGGCGCTGTCCGGATGCATTCCGGACTCTTCCTCCGACGAGCCCGAGCCGGCACCGGAGACCGTGACGGTGACGCAGACGGCCCCGGCCGATGATCGGTCCTCCGCCGAGGCGTCCCCGGAAGCCGCAGAGGACTCCCCCGAGGGCGACGGCGACGATTCCGCCGGGGCCTCGGGGCAAGCCTCGGAGGCGGCCGATAGCGATGCGGCGGCGAAGCCTGCCGCCGACGCCTCCGGCCTCAGCGAGCGCGGCAACATCCCCAAGCAGATCGGCGAGGAGGCGAGCCTCACCGCTTCCTCCGGGGAGAAGGCGCTGTCCTTCGAGGTCACCGATATCCAGCCCCACTTCCAGTGCACCAGCCCCTACGCGGAGGCCCCGGAGAACGAGTCCTTCGTCAAGGTCGACATCACGGCCAGCACCGGCACTGCTGCGGACCTGGAGGAGCTGTTCTACATCAACTCCATGATGTTCAATCCGTACGACTGGAAATTCGTGGACTCGTCCGGTCGCACGGCCAATGACATCGGCACTGTGGCCAGCTACATGTGCCTTGACACCGGCGAATCCCTGCCCGACGAGATCGGCCCGGGTGAGAACGTCTCCGGATCACTGATCCTCGACGTGACCGACTCCTCCGGCACGCTGGTGTATGCCCCGCTCTTCGACTCCGAAGGCTGGGAGTGGAGCCTCTGACCGGCTGAGGCCTTTCGACACAGCGGGGCTCCGTCCGAGGACGGGGCCCCGCTGTGCTGTCGGAGCGGGCTGAGAATCTGAGTCGCATGGAACAGACCTCCTCCCTCGGCATCGTCCTCCCCCTGCTGCTCTTCATCGCAGGCACGGTGGCCGGGCTGGCCGTGGGCTGGCTGCTGGCCTCCCGTCGTGCGGCCGGTGGAGCGGACGCCCGGGAGCTCGAGAGCATGCGTCAGGACAACGCCGAGCTGCAGCGCCGGCTTGCCGCAGCGCAGGAGAGCTCCCGACTGCAGACCGAGCGGGTGGCCGCGCTGGAGGAGCGCTCTGCTCAGGACCAGGACGTCCTCACCGCTCTGGCTCCGCTGGCCGATCGGCTGCGCGGGGTCCAGGAGCACGTGACCCGGCTCGAGAAGGATCGCTCCCAGCAGTTCGGGGAGGTCTCCCGCGCGCTCGAGCAGGCTCGGGAAGCGGACGCCGAGCTGCAGCGAGTCACGGGATCGCTGGCGGGATCGCTGCGCTCCAACTCCGCCCGCGGCACCTGGGGCGAGGTCCAGCTGCGTCGCGTGGTGGAGGCCGCGGGGATGCTGCGCCACGTCGACTTCCAGGAGCAGGTCCATGTGCAGACCGAGGACGGCGCGCATCGTCCGGACATGGTCGTGAAGCTGCCCGGAGAGCAGCGGCTGATCGTTGATGCCAAGGCCCCCATGGCCTCGTACCTGCGCGCCCAGGACCTCGGCCACGACGGCTCGGAGCCGGCCCTCGCCGCCCGGACCAAGCTGCTCAAGGGCCACGCCGATGCCCTGCGAGCGCACGTGGACGCCCTGGGCTCCAAGAAGTACTGGACCTCGACCGTGGGCTCGCCCGAGCTCGTGCTGTGCTTCGTGCCCGTGGAGTCGGCGCTGTCGGCCGCGCTGGAGGCGGATCCCTCGCTGCTGGATCATGCTGCGGCGCGCAGCGTGGCCCTGGTGTCGCCGGTCTCCCTGCTTGCCTCGCTCAAGGCGGTCGCCTTCTCATGGCGCCAGGAGTCGCTGGCTCAGGACGCGTCGCAGCTGCTGCAGCTGTCGCGGGACCTCTACGACCGGCTGGGCACCGTGGGCGGGCACCTCAGCGCCATGGGCGGGTCCATCCGCCGCTCCGTGGAGACCTACAACAAGCTCGTGGGCTCGCTCGAGACCCGCGTGCTGCCCACGGCTCGTCGGCTCAACGACCTGGATGTCACGGCACCGGCCGACGACCGTCTGGAGACGGCCACGGTCGAGTCCACCCCGCGTGCGATCACAGCCCCGGAGCTGCTGGACCAGGGGACGCAGGACTGACCTGTCGATCGGCCGACAGGCTCAGCGCGCCGGGCGCGCTCCGCGGCCTCCGAGGTTGCGGTTGGCGTCGCCGTCTGCCGTCAGACGCGCACGCAGCTCCTTGGGAAGCGAGAAGAGGATGTCCTCCTCGGCCGTGACGACCTCCTCCACGTCGGCGTAGCCGTACTCGGCCAGCAGGGCCATGACGTCACGGACCAGGACCTCCGGCACGGAGGCGCCCGAGGTCACGCCCACGGTGCGCACGCCCTCGAACCAGGACTCGTCCACCTCGTTCGCGTTGTCCACGCGCTCGGCGCGAGCCGCGCCGTACTCGGCGGCGACCTCCTTGAGGCGCACGGAGTTCGACGAGTTCGGGGAGCCCACCACGATCACCAGATCCGTCTGCGGCGCGATCTCCTTGATCGCGCCCTGGCGGTTGGAGGTCGCGTAGCAGATGTCGTCGGAGGGCGGATCCTGCAGGTTCGGGAAGCGCTCGCGCAGGGCGGTGACGATCTCGAGGGTCTCGTCCACGGACAGCGTGGTCTGGGACAGCCACACGAGGTTGTCGGGGTCCTCGACCTCGAGCGTCGCCACATCCTCCGGGCCGTTGACGATGATCGTGCGGTCCGGGGCCTCGCCGTAGGTGCCCTCGACCTCCTCGTGGCCCACGTGGCCGATGAGCAGGATCTGACGGCCCTGCTTGGCGAAGCGCACGGCCTCGCGGTGCACCTTGGTCACCAGCGGGCAGGTGGCGTCGATGGTCTGCAGGCCGCGATCGGCGGCCGAGCTCACGACCGCCGGGGAGACGCCGTGGGCGGAGAACACGAGCAGCGAGCCCTCCGGGACCTCGTCGACCTCCTCCACGAACACCGCGCCGTCCGCCTCGAGGGTCTGGACCACGTGCTTGTTGTGCACGATCTCCTTGCGCACGTACACCGGCGCGCCGTAGTGATCGAGCGCCTTCTCGACCGCGATCACCGCACGATCCACGCCGGCGCAGTAGCCGCGCGGGGAGGCGAGCAGGACCTTCTTGTCCCCTTCGACGGGCGCTGCCGCCGCGACCTCCTCAGGAGAGCGGCGCACGCGGGGGACGACGGGCATGGAGAGAGCGACGGGTGCGGACATGCCCCGCATTCTACGGGCTCCACAGGTGCCGGGGACATGTCATGCATGTCACCGGATCACTGCCGGCGGCCACGCGGCATCAGGCCTCGATGACCCGCCGACCGCTTCGGCTCAGCCCGGTCGTCGAGTCACCGCCGGAGGCGTCGTCGCCCAGGCGCCAGGTCAGGCGCAGCCCGCCCAGGACCACCCCTGCTGCGGTCAGCGCCACCCCGGTCCACAACCAGGGGCTCAGCCGCTGGTCCAGGCCGGCGCCGAGCCCCGCGAACAGCCGATCGACCACGGTGCGACCCACCCCCTCCAGGTCAGGGGAGGCCATGACCGAGTCGGCGAAGCCCTGCAGGACCATCCCGGCTGCGATCACGCCGCCGACGAGACCGATGCCTGCCCCCAGCAGCACCCACTCGCGATTCCGGGCGATGAGCAGCGCCAGGACAGCGGCGACCGCAGCAGCGATCCACCAGTACGGCGCCTGATCCGAGACCTCGGAGAGCTGATCCAGCGCGGGGCCGGTGGCCGAGTCGGGGATCTCGGCCACGCCGTCCTGGATGCCCACCAGATCCATCGAGGACAGATCGACCTCCAGGCCGAAGGGCAGCCGGTCGCTGATCGCCTTGGAGAGCCCGTCCATGACCGGCGCGACCTCGACCTGCAGGTCCTCCGGGGCGCCGTCGGGGCTCTCGGCAGCGGCGACGTTGGCGTCGTACGTGCCCTCGAGGACCTCGCGCATGTCCTGCTGGTAGGCGTCGCCGTCGAAGTAGTCGCTCATGGTCGACTGCACCCTGCGGTCCACCCAGCCGGTGATCGTCCCGCCCAGCGGGATGTCCCCGGTGTCGGCGTTCTGGACGGCCTGGGAGGCGGAGTCCAGCGCCATGTCCTCGATCTCGCCGCGCAGCTGCTGATCGGCCAGCAGGTCCTCCGACAGCGCCGAGAAGCCCTCGCGATCCATCACGGTGTCATCGATCCAGGTGGTCGCCACGGCCATCACCGCCGCCAGCCCGGCGCACAGCGCCAGGACCGAGGCCACGACGGTGCGCAGAACGCCCAGCGCACCGGGACCGCGACGTCGCGCCGCGGGCGCAGGCCGGTCCCAGGGAAGGCCTCCGGCGGGGGTCTCGGGGCGCTGAGCAGTCATGCGCACCACGCTACCGGGACAGGCTGTCCACCCACCGGCGTCGGACCCGTGACCTGCACGACTCGGATGGTATGCATGGAACATGACGGAACAGCCCCCCGCCGGCGATCAGCGCCCGGCACCGGCCCCGCGCGCGGGGCTGACCACGCCGGAGAACCCGTGGCCGCTGCGGCTGCTGGCCGAGAACCTCCACGCGTACATCGCCCGGTGCGACCCCACCTGGGTCGAGGGCCAGATCATCGAGATCAACGAGCGCCCGCGCGTCACCTTCCTGACCCTGCGCGACGTCGACCAGGAGATCTCGGTGCCCGTGACCCTGTTCCCTCGCGAGATGCAGGCCCTGGAGACCCCGCTCGAGAAGGGCATGCGGGTCGTCGCCCAGGTCCGCCCCGACTACTGGACCAAGACCGGGCGGCTGTCGATGATCGGCCACGGCGTACGTCCTGTGGGCCTGGGCGATCTGCTGGTGCGCATCGAGCAGCTGCGCCGCGCGCTGGCCGAGGAGGGCCTGTTCGACGCCGAGCGCAAGCGCCCGATCCCCCAGCTGCCCCAGCGCGTCGGGCTGATCACCGGGCGCAACTCGGATGCCGAGAAGGACGTCGTGCGCAACGCGTCCCTGCGGTGGCCGTCGGTGCAGTTCGAGATCCGCAACGTCGCCGTGCAGGGCGCCGCCTCTGCAGGCCAGGTCATGGGCGCGCTCGCCGAGCTCGACGCCCACCCGGACGTCGACGTCATCATCATCGCCCGCGGCGGCGGCGCCTTCGAGGACCTGCTGCCGTTCAGCGACGAGCGGCTGCTGCGCGCCGTCGCCGATGCCTCCACCCCCGTGATCTCGGCGATCGGCCACGAGAACGACCAGCCGCTGCTGGATCACGTGGCCGACGTCCGCGCCTCCACGCCCACCGACGCCGGCAAGCGCGTGGTCCCGGACCTCGTGGAGGAGAAGGCGAACGTGGCCCGCGCCCGAGCGGTGCTGGATCGCGCGGTGACCCAGTTCCTCGACCGGGAGCAGCGAGCCCTGGAGTCGATCCGCTCCCGCCCCGTCCTGGACCAGCCGGAGGGCATGATCCTGGTGCGCGAGGAGGACATCGACCGCCTGCGCGAGCGCTCCCAGCGCACCACCGCCCACCGGATCGAACGGGACCGCACCGCGATCGAGCAGATGAAGCTGCGGGTGCGCGCGCTGTCCCCGCAGGAGACCCTCAACCGCGGCTACGCCGTGGTCCAGGATGACCGCGGCGCCGTGGTGCGCGGCACCGATCAGGTGGCCGTGGACGACGAGCTCACGGTGCGCCTGGCCGCAGGCGAGCTGTCGGTGCGGACCCTCGAGCTCTCCGAGCGCCGCCCCGGACAGCTGCGCGACGACTGACCCACGATCACCGCTTTCCCCGAAAGGACCGCACTCATGACCGAGACCACCCCGTCCTCCCCCGGTGCCGCCCCGGACCTCTCCGACATCGAGTCCATGGGCTACGAGCAGGCCCGCGAGGAGCTCGTGGCCACCGTGTCCAAGCTCGAGGCCGGCGGCACGGCGCTGGAGGAGTCGCTGGCGCTGTGGGAGCGCGGCGAGGCACTGGCCAATCGCTGCGAGCAGTGGCTCGACGGCGCCCGAGACCGCCTGGATGCCGCCCGCGCGCGCCGCGAGAGCGCCGAGGACCAGGACTGAGACCGCGGCTCAGGAGCTCGGGCGAAGCCGCTCGAGCGCCTCGAGCAGCTGCTCCATGACCGCCTCGCGGTCCTGCGCGCGATCAGCCAGGATCCCGAGCGCGGCGTTGTGATACAGCCCGTCGCCCATGTGCAGCACGGCCTGGGCGGCCACGGGATCGCCCAGCTCGGCCTCGAGCATCCGGTACCAGCGGGCCTCGAGGCCCAGCATGGCCTCCCGCGCACCCTGATCGCCGCTCTGCACCAGTCGCGAGGTCGTGAGGATCGAGCGGTCCAGCGGCGTATCGGCCCACAGGGAGGAGCGCAGGTAGGCACGCGCCGGCCCCTCGGCGGAGGCCTCCATGGCCTGCGTCCCCTCCTCCGAGAGGCGCTGCATCCGCTCGACGGAGGCGTCTGCCAGGTCCTGGCGCGTGGAGAAGTGGTAGAGCAGCCCGCCCTTGGAGACCCCGGCGCGCGCCGCGACGGCCTCGAGGGTCGCCGAGCGCTCCCCCTCATCCACGACGATCCGGTCGAAGGCGTCGAGGAGCCGCTCCCGGGCCTGGGGCTTGCGTGCCATGCTGCCTCCTTCCGACGTCGTCCGGACGGGTCGAGCCGACTGTTCTGCGCGGCGGGTCCCCCGCCGCGGTGGGCCTCACGACACTCGCGTGAAACCATACCGTCCAGACGGTACAGTTACGCGGGCGCCGCTGTCACGGCGCACCGAGAAGCCACCGCTCGCCCGAGCCGCCGGTGAGGCAAAGCCCCGGCCGCGCTCGAGATCGCGAGCCGAGAGCATGTGAGGAGGTCAGCGTGTCCACTGCCCAGACCGCCGCCCAGGAGCAGGGCACCCAGCGCAGCGCATGGATCGGACTGGCCGCCCTGATGCTCCCGGTGCTCACCGTCGCCGTCACCACCACCACCCTGAGCTTCGCCCTGCCGGACATCGGCGCGGATCTGCGCCCCACCGGGACCCAGCTGCTGTGGATCGTGGACATCTACCCGCTGATCCTGGCCGGGCTGCTGATCCCGATGGGCACCGTGGGCGATCACATCGGCCGTCGTCGCCTCCTGATGATCGGCGCCGTCGGCTTCGCCCTGTCGTCGGTGGCCGGCGGGCTCTCGACGAGCCCCGAGATGCTCATCGCCTCCCGTGTGGCCGTGGCCATCTTCGGCTCCATGCTGCTGCCGGCCACGCTGTCCCTGATCCGCGTGCTCTTCCCGTCCGACGCCTCCCGCCGCATCGCGATCGCTGTGTGGACCGCGGGCTTCAGCGCCGGAGCGGCGCTGGGGCCGATCATCGGCGGAGGGCTGCTCACCTGGTTCAGCTGGCACGCCGCGATCCTGGCGCCCGTTCCCTTCTGCCTGCTCTTCGCCGTCCTGGCCCCGCTGGTCCTGCCCGAGTCGCGGGATCCCAACCCCGGCAAGCTGGATTTGATCTCCGCCGCTCTGGCGATCCTGACCATGACCCCGATCGTCTACGGCATCAAGACCGCGGCCACCGCCGGGTCTCTCCTCACCGCTGTGGTGACCATGCTCGTGGGACTGGCCTTCGGGACCCTGTTCGTGCTGCGCCAGCGCCGGCTGAGCCACCCCATGCTCGAGCTCGGGCTGTTCCGCTCGGGCCGCTTCTCCGGCGGCGTGCTGGTGAACATCGCCTCCAACATGGCGCAGTTCGGCTTCCTGTTCTTCCTTACCCAGCACATGCAGCTCGTCGTGGGCATGGACTCCTTCACCGCAGGGCTCATGATCATCCCGGGCATGACCCTGGCCATCGTCTCCGGCCTCGTGGGGGCTCGCTGGGCAGGCACCGCTGGCCCCCGAACGGTCGTGGTCACCGGCGTGCTGCTCATCGCGGCCGGCTACGGCGTGATCGCGGTGTCCGCGAACGAGTCCTGGTGGCCGCTGACCCTCGGCTACGCGGTGCTGTCGCTGGGGCTGGGCTTCTCGACCACGCTGTCCACCGAGCTCGTGGTCGGCTCGGTCCCTCCGGAGAAGTCGGGCTCGGCCTCGGCGATCTCCGAGACCGGCTACGAACTCGGCTCCGTGCTGGGCACCTCGCTGGTGGGCGGGATCGTCACCGGGCTCTACCAGCGCTTCCTGCGGGTCCCCGACGGCTTCGACGCCGAGAGCACCCAGGCGGCTCGCGAGACGCTGGGCGGCGCCTACGCGATCGGCGCGCAGTCCGACGGCGGCCAGCGCCTGATCGACGCCGCCGGGCAGGCCTACACACAGGCCATCCAGATGACGGGCGTCGTCTCGACGATCGTGCTGGTGGCCTTCGCGCTGCTGGTCCTGCGCATGCTGCGCAGCCCGTCGTTCACCGCGACCGTCGATGCCCGCACGGGGCAGATGTCGATCGTGCCCCCGGCCTCGACGGATCCCGAGGACTGATCTGCCACCAGCCCGCCGCATCGGCGGTGCCGCGATCCTCCTCGCCCGGAACGACGGCGGCTCCCCAACTCGAGGAGTCGAGGAGCCGCCGTCGTCGGGCATGCCGCTCAGCGGACCTGGTGGTAGCTGCCCAGGAACTCCTCGATGCGATCCAGCGCCGTGGCGAGCATCTCCACCGAGGGCAGGAACACGAGCCGGAAGTGATCGGGCGTGGGGAGGTTGAAGGCCGAGCCGTGGCTGACCAGGATCTTCTGCTCCTTGAGCAGGTCCAGGGCGAAGCGCTCGTCGTCCTCGATCCCGAACTTCTCGACGTCCAGCTTGGGGAACAGGTACAGCGCGCCGCGAGCCGGCTCGCAGGTCACCCCGTCGATCGCGTTGAGCCGCTCGTAGGCCAGATCCCGCTGGGCCTTGAGGCGACCGCCCGGGAGGATGAGGTCGTTGATCGACTGGTACCCGCCCAGGGCCGTCTGGATGGCGTGCTGGGCCGGGACGTTGGCGCACATGCGCATGTTGGACAGCAGCTTGAGCCCCTCGAGGTAGGACTCGGCCTTCCAGTTGGGGCCCGTGATCGCCAGCCAGCCGGAGCGGTAGCCCGCCACGCGGTACGCCTTCGACAGCCCCGAGAAGGTCAGGCACAGGACGTCCTCGCCGCACAGCGAGGCCAGGTTGATCATCTCCGCGCCGTCGTAGGTGATCTTCTCGTAGATCTCGTCGGCGAACAGGATGAGGTCGTGCTCCTTGGCCAGGTCGACGATCCCCTGCAGGGTCTCGCGCGAATAGACCGCGCCGGTGGGGTTGTTCGGGTTGATCACCACGATGCCCCGGGTGGAGGGCGTGATCTTGGCCCGGATGTCCTCGAGGTCCGGGTTCCAGCCGTCGGCCTCGTCGCAGGCATAGTGCACCGGCGTGCCGCCGGACAGGGCCGTGGCCCCGGTCCACAGCGGGTAGTCCGGGGAGGGGACCAGGATCTCGTCGCCGTCGTCGCACAGCGCCTGCAGCGACATGGTGATCAGCTCGGAGACGCCGTTGCCCAGGAAGACCTCGGAGACGTCGAGGTTCATGATCCCGCGGGTCTGGTAGTACTGCACGACCGCGGTGCGCGCCGAGAAGATGCCGCGGGAGTCCGAGTAGCCCTGCGCGTTCGGCAGGTTCTTGATCATGTCGACCAGCACGGCGTCCGGGGCCTCGAAGCCGAACGGCGCGGGATTGCCGATGTTCAGGCGCAGGATGCGGTGTCCCGCGTCCTCCATGCGCTCCGCCTGCTCGAGGACCGGACCGCGGACGTCGTAGCGGACATCGGCGAGCTTCTTGGACTGGGTGATCTTGCGCATGCGCCCACGATACGCGGACCTAGTTCTGAGTGCCCCACCAGTAATCGGCCGCCTCGTACGGCGTGTACAGGTCCTGGGAGGTCGTCATCCGCGTCAGCAGGGTCATGGCATCGGCATCCAGGCGGTCGCCGACGTCATCGATCACGTCCCGGACGTTCTGCGGCAGCTGCTCATCGGCCACGGGCACCACGCGCTCGGGGATCATGGCGCCGGAGCCGTCCTCGAGGACCACGAGCGCGTTGTCCTGGATCTCCGGACGCGTCGTGACCACCACTGCGGCCTGCACGTCGTCGCGCAGCAGGGCCTCCACCGTCTCCTCCGGCGATCCGTAGCCCACGACCTTCTGCGGCTCGCAGCCGTAAAGCTCCTCCAGCGCCGGCACGGTGACCGGCTGTTCGGTCTCCTCCTGAGGCACGCCGATGGTCATCTCCGAGCAGTCCTCGCTCAAGGATTCGAGGGTGCTGCCGGACAGCTGCGCGCCCGTGGCCGCGGTGACAGCCATGGCCCGTGTGCGATCGGCGGAGCCCGTGGGCAGAAGGGTCAGTCCGCCGGGCAGCTGCTCCTGCACGGCTGCCTCGACATCGGCATCCGAGAACCCCGCGGTTCCTGGGTCCTGTCCCACCAGGGAGGCCAGCGAATCGATCAGTCCCCCGCTGTCGGCTGCCGCCTCCTCCCCGGGGCTTGGGGTCGGCTCTGCTGGGGACTGCTCGGCCGAGGCGGCGTCGAGCTCCAGATAGAGATCGCCGGTGTAGTCCGGGTAGACGTCGAGCTTGCCGTCCTCGACCGCCTGGAGGTAGCCGGCACGGCCTCCCTCGACCTCGCGGGCCTCGGCTGCGATGCCGCTGTCCTCCAGCGCCAGCACCCACGCATCCGCGACGGCCTGCGTCTGGACGGTGGGACCGGCGCCGACCAGCACGGGCCCCTCCTCCGAGACCGCCGGCTGGGGATCGTCGCCGCGGTCGCCGCAGCCGGTGAGCACGAGCAGGCCGGTCGCCGAGACCGCCAGCAGGCCGCGCCGGAGGCTCCTGCCGGTGGATCGCGCCGTGGTCTCCTGCTGCCCGCTGATTCCCATGCGCGCCAGTCTAGGGAAGCCCGGCCTCCGGCGCCGACGCCCCTAGGATCGACGCCATGCCCCTTCAGCACTGCGCCGTCTATCGTGACGGGCGCCTCCTGGCGTCCCCGAGCTCGATCCGCGAAGGAGCCCGGCTGCTCGATGACTCCCCCGGGCACGACGGCAGCTTCATCTGGATCGCCCTGGAATCGCCCACCCGGGAGGAGTTCGACCAGCTGCAGGGGCGCTTCGAGCTGCACGATCTGGCCGTCGAGGACTCGCTGCAGGCCCATCAGCGGCCCAAGGTCGAGCGCTACGGGCCGGACATGTTCACGGTCCTTCGCCCGGCCGTCTACGACGATGCCCAGGAGCAGATCCGGATCGGGGAGATCCACGTCTTCCTGGGCACCGACTACGCGGTGACCGTGCGCTACGAGCCGTCGGACGTGCTGCGCCGAGCCGCTCGGCGCCTGGAGGACGATCCCAAGCTGCTGGCCCGGGGGCCGGCTGCCGTGCACTACGCCGTCGTCGATCAGATGGTGGACGACTACTTCCCGGTCCTGCAGGGGGTCTCAGCCGATCTGGATCAGATCGAGGACGATCTGCTGGCCGGCGAGGACCGGGTCTCACCGCGCATCTACAGCCTCGCCCGGCAGGTCACCGGCTTCCACCGCGCCTGCGAGCCCCTCGAGGGCATGCTCGGGCAGGCTGCCCGGGCCGAGCGGGTCCGGGACGACGAGACTCTGCGCCACCTGCTGCGCGATGTGTCCGATCACGCCGTGTCGGTGACCCGCCGCGTGGAGTCGCTGCGCGCGGCGCTCAACGACGCCATGCAGCTCGACGCCACGCTGACCGCCGCCCGGCAGAACGACGCCGCCATGCAGCTCAACGACCAGACCAAGAGGATCTCGTCCTGGGCCGCCATCCTGGTGGTGCCGACCCTGATCGCGGGCATCTACGGCATGAACTTCGACGCCATGCCCGAGCTGCACTGGGCGCTGGGCTACCCGTACTCGCTGGGGCTGATGGCGCTGTGCTCGCTCGTGCTCTACCTCGTGTTCAAGCGCAAGGACTGGCTGTGAGCGCTCGTGCCT
>ERZ501033.87-NODE-87-length-18481-cov-4.982959_pt1 | contig 18481 bp, 14 predicted proteins | sample MGYA00248844_ERZ501033 | MGnify/ENA primary metagenome ERZ501033 (study PRJEB25958, sample SAMN03398539) | human skin metagenome | study: EMG produced TPA metagenomics assembly of the Human Skin Microbiome Metagenome (human skin metagenome) data set.
GTGAGCCGGTTCCCCGGCGAGCAGGCCCGGCGAGCGGGGCCCGGCCCGGTTCCGGTCGCGGACCCGCGGGGCGCCTCGGGCACGGCTGCGCCCCTGTCGGCGGGAGGGGCGATTCTGCCAAGATAGCACCATGACAATCTCACGCATCGCCGTCGTCGGCGGAGGCATCATCGGGACGGCCGTGGCGCGCGAGCTCGCACTGCGCCAGCCCGATGCCACCGTCACCGTGTTCGAGAAGGAGCCCCGTCTCGCCGCCCACCAGACCGGGCACAACTCCGGGGTCGTCCATGCCGGGCTGTACTACGAGCCCGGCAGCCTCAAGGCCCGGCTGTGCCGGAGGGGTGTGGAGAAGCTCGTCGAGTACTCGGCGGTCAACGGGATCCCCTACGACGAGTGCGGCAAGCTCGTCGTCGCCCACACCACGCTCGAGGTCGACCGCCTCGAGAAGATCCACGAGCGGGCCACCGCCAACGGAGTGCCGCACGTCGCGCTGCTCGACCGCCATGAGATGCGCGAGATCGAGCCGAACGTCCGCGGCGTCCTCGCGCTCCACTCGCCGCACACCGCGATCATCGACTTCGTCGCGCTCACCGAGGCCTTCGCCGCCGACGTCGTCGCCGCCGGCGGGCGCATCGAGTACAACGCCGAGGTCGCCCGGCTCGACACCATGGGCAACGAGGTGCGCGTCGCGCTCGCGATGCCGGGGGTGGAGTCGAAGATGACCGAGGACGCCGGGTCCTTCGACCTCGTCGTCACGTGCGCGGGGCTCCAGTCCGACCGTCTGGCGCGGGCCTCGGGGCTCGAGCCGGAACCGCGGATCGTGCCGTTCTCCGGCGACTACTTCCTCATCGAGCAGCCCGCGGCGGACGTGGTCAAGGGCCTGATCTACCCGGTGCCGGACCCCGCGTATCCGTTCCTCGGCGTCCACCTCACGCGGCGGATCGACGGTGCCCTCATGCTCGGGCCCAACGCCTTCCTGTCCATGGGGCGGGAGAAGTACTCGCGCGGGTACTCCCGCGAGGGGTTCGACCTCGGCGACATCGGTTCCACGCTCGGCTTCAAGGGCTTCTGGAAGTTCGCCCGGCAGAACGTCAAGGCCGCCGCGCGCGAGGCCCGCACCGCGCTCTCGCCCCGGGCCTTCGTCGAAGAGGCCCAGAAGTTCGTCCCCGACCTCGATCCGGCGACGGTGAAGCCGGGACCGCGCGGTGTGCGCGCGCAGGCGATGAACGCCGACGGCTCGCTCGTCGACGACTTCGTCATCACCACCCGGGGCCGGCTCACGCAGGTCCGCAACGCCCCGTCGCCGGGTGCCACGAGCTCGATGGCGATCGCCGAGCACATCGTCGACAAGGCGCTCGCCTCGCTGCGCTGACGTCCACGGGACAGCCGAGGTGCCCGCTTCCCGGATGGGGGAGCGGGCACCTCGGCTGTGGTGGGACCGGTGCCGGTCGAGCTGCGGGGCGCACTCAGAAGTGGACGCCGGGGAACTCGAGCTCGTACTCGACGTAGGTGCCGTTGATCGAGGTGACCTTGACGAGCGGGAAGTACTTGTCGCCCGACGGCATCTCCATGTCGCAGGTGGTCGAGGAGCCGACGCTGTAGGCCCGGAGGTCGCGGCAGTTGACGTCGATGCCGGTGACCCCGGATTCCTCCTCGGCGGCCTCCTTGACCGACTGGGCGAGCTCGGTGCCCGGGATGGTGACGACGTCGGATTCGCCTCCGGTGTCCGTGCCGGCGCCGGGATCAGCCGTGTTCTGCTCGGGGTCCTGATCGGGGATCTCCCGGTCGTCGCCGGTGTCCGTGCCGCCGGTGTCGGTGCCGCCCTCGTCGGTGCGGGTCTCCCCCTCCCCGCCGTTCCGGTTCGCCTCCTCGCCGGTGGTCTCCTCGCTCTCGTCGCCGCTCGGGCCCACGGAGAACTCGAAGCTGCAGGCGGACAGGGTAAGGGCGGTGGCGAGCCCGGCGACGACCGTCGCCGACCGGGTGATGAGTGCTCGGTTGATGAGTGCGCGTCGCATGGTGCGTCTCCTGGAAATCACGGTTCGCGCCGCTGCGGCGAACCTCCTGATCCCAACCTAGGAACGGTGCGTGTGGCACCTGTTGCGCGCTGCGTGGCCTTCCGAGCACGCGTGTTCCCGCCTCGACACATGGCGGCGGGTTCGCCCCGCTCGGCGGTCGCGCGGGCCGGGCGCGGCCATGCACGCCGAGCGTTGGCCTGCTGCGCCGGGGTGGGGCCGACCTGTCGCCGCTGGAGTGTGCCCGGCGGCGGGCCGGTCGACATTGCGAATTCCTGCGGATCCGTTCTCAGGAACCTTCGGAAATTGCTGTTCGGGGGGATCAGCCGGAGTGGCGCTCGAGGAACTGGTAGACCTCGGTGGTGTCGACGCCGGGGAACACTCCGGGCGGCACCGCGGCGAGCAGCGAGGCGTGGGTGCGGGCGGCCGGCCACGAGGCATCGGCCCACTTCTCCTCGAGCTTCGCCGGCGCCTGGCGGCAGCACGTCGGATCGGGGCACCGCGACACCGAGCGCTTCGTCGTCTCCCGGCCGTCGAACCACTTGACGTGCGCGAACGGCACTCCGACGCTCACCGAGAAGTCCCCGGGCCCCGGCAGCACGCGGGCGGTGCACCAGTACGTCCCGTTCGGGGTGTCGGTGTACTGGAAGTACGGGCTGAAGCGGTCGGAGACCCGGTACACCGTGCGCGAGGTGAAGCGCTTGCACGCGTACTGGCCCTCGATCGCGCCGAGCGGGTCGGTGGGGAATGGAAGGCCGTCGTTCGAGTACGCCTTGTGCACCGTGCCGGAGACATGGACCTTCATGAAGTGGACGGGCAGCCCGAAGTGCTCGGTCGCGAGGTTGGTGAAGCGGTGCGCAGCGGTCTCGTAGCTCACGCCGAAGAAGTCACGGAGCTCCTCGATGGAGATCCGGCGGTTCTTCTTCGCCTCGGAGAGGAACGGCACCGCCGCCTTCTCCGGGAGGAGGAGCGCGGCGGCGAGGTAGTTCGCCTCGACGCGCTGGGACAGGAAGTCGCCGTAGTCCGTGGGCGGGGTGTGGCCGAGCAGGTGCGAGGACAGTGCGGTGAGCAGGTGGGAGCGGGGATCGTGGCCCGAGGCATCCTCGTTCGACAGGTAGAGGCGTCGGTTGCGGGTGTCGGAGACCGAGCGGGTCGACTTCGGCAGGTCGGACACGTAGTGGAGGGAGAAGCCGAGCTGCTCGGCGATCTGCGCCGCGTGGCGCTGGCTCAGCGGGCCGTCCTCGTAGCCGATCGCGCCGAGGATCTCCGCCGCCTGCACCTCGAGCTCGGCGAAATAGTTGTTCCGGGCGCGCATGTTCTCGCGCAGGTGCTTGTTGGCCCGGCGCGCCTCCTCGGGCGTCGCGGCACGGTTCCGCACCACCTGCGTGAGCTGGCGCTGGAGGCCGACGATGGCCTCGAGCGCATCCTGCGGCAGCGACTTCACCCGCACCTGCGGCAGGTCGAGCGAGGAGTAGAGCGCCGAGGACTGGGCGCGCTCGGCCTCGAGCTCGAGGGCCTGGCGGTCGTCGATCGGGTGCGGGTCGAGGAGCTCGTCGGTCGTCGTGCCGAGCGCCTCGGCCAGTCCGGCGAGCATGGTGAGCGAGGGTTCGCGCTTCCCGTTCTCGATCGCGGAGATCTGGGAGGCCGCCCGGCCCACCGCCTCGCCGAGCCGCCCGAGGGTGAGGTCGCGCTGGGTGCGGAAGTGCCGGACCTTGCGCCCGATGCTCAGCGCATCGGTGACCGGCGCGTCCTCGGCGGGCGGGGGTGAGGTGAGTCGTTCGGAAGTGCGGGAACCGGTGACCATGTGCCCAAGTGTCCCACCGGACGGGAGAATTCGCCACAGAATCGCGAGAATTCTGCTGAGCAGAAGAATCGCGAGAGTTCTATCGAGAAACCCCTATCCAGGGCGGTTGCAAAGGCGCAGACTGAACTCATCACCGAAAAACCGGATCGGATTCGTCCGAACGGGCCGGAACGAACCGGATCGGCGATTCCGCCCGGGAGACCGGGACGGGCAGAGCACCACACCACCAAACCCTTGAAACAGGAGTGATCTTCATGTCGCAGCAGGATCTGCACAACGCCGACGCCATCCAGAAGGACTGGGACACCAACCCCCGCTGGGCCGGCATCACCCGCGACTACAGCGCGCAGGACGTCGTCAAGCTCCGCGGCTCGCTCATCGAGGAGCACACGCTCGCCCGCCACGGCGCCGAGACCCTGTGGAACCTCATCCACACCGAGGACTTCGTCAATGCCCTCGGCGCGCTCACCGGCAACCAGGCCGTGCAGCAGGTCAAGGCCGGACTCAAGGCGATCTACCTCTCCGGCTGGCAGGTCGCCGCCGACGCGAACCTCGCCTCGCAGACCTACCCGGACCAGTCGATCTACCCGGCGAACTCCGTGCCGGCCGTCGTCCGCCGCATCAACAACGCCCTCATGCGCGCCGACCAGATCGAGATGTCCGAGGGCCAGAAGCAGATCGAGAACTGGCTCGCCCCGATTGTGGCCGACGCCGAGGCCGGCTTCGGCGGCGTCCTCAACGTCTACGAGCTCATGCGCGGCATGATCAACGCCGGCGCCGCGGGCGTCCACTTCGAGGACCAGCTCGGCTCCGAGAAGAAGTGCGGCCACCTCGGCGGCAAGGTCCTCGTGCCCACCGCCCAGCACATCCGCACCCTGAGCGCCGCCCGTCTGGCCGCCGACGTCGAGAACGTCCCGACCCTCGTCATCGCCCGCACCGACGCCGAGGCCGCGACCCTCATGACCTCGGACATCGACGAGCGCGACCAGAAGTACGTCACCGGTGAGCGCACCGCCGAGGGCTACTACAAGATCACCAACGGCATCGAGCCCTGCATCGACCGCGGCCTCGCGTTCGCCCCGTACTCCGACCTCCTCTGGATGGAGACCTCGACCCCTGACCTCGAGGTCGCCAAGCGCTTCGCCGAGGCCATCAAGTCGGAGTACCCGGACCAGCTGCTGTCCTACAACTGCTCGCCGTCGTTCAACTGGAAGAAGCACCTCGACGATTCCACGATCGCGAAGTTCCAGCGCGAGCTCGGCGCGATGGGCTACAAGTTCCAGTTCATCACGCTCGCCGGCTTCCACGCCCTCAACTACTCGATGTTCGATCTCGCCCACGGCTACGCCCGCGAGCAGATGAAGGCGTACGTCGAGCTGCAGGAGCGCGAGTTCGGTTCCGAGGAGCGCGGCTACACCGCGACGAAGCACCAGCGCGAGGCCGGCACCGGCTACTTCGATCTGGTCTCGACCGCGATCAACCCCGAGTCGTCGACCACCGCTCTCGCCGACTCCACCGAGGCCGCCCAGTTCTGAGCGAACGGCGCGCCGCCCCCAGCGTGTCATCCGGGGCGGAGGACTTTTCAGGGGTTTAGTCCTCCGCCCCGGGTGGCAACGACCCGCGGTGCCCGGTACCGAGCCGGTACCGGGCACCGCATTGTTCTTCCCAGGAGATGAGAACCATGGCACACATGATCATCAGCGGCCCGATGAAGACCGGCTACGAGCAGATCCTCACCGACGAGGCGCTCGACTTCCTCGCCGCCCTCCACGCGCAGTTCGCCGGCCGCCGCCGCGAGATCCTCTCCGCGCGCGAGGTGCGTCGGGCGAACATCGACCACGGTCGGTTCCCGACCTTCAAGGAGGAGACGCGCGCGATCCGCGAGGACGCGGACTGGCGCGTCGCCGGCAGCGCCGGGGCCCCCGGGCTCGAGGACCGCCGCGTCGAGATCACCGGCCCGGTCTCCGCCCGGATGGCGATCAACGCGCTCAACTCCGACGCCAAGGTCTGGCTCGCCGACCTCGAGGACGCCACCTCGCCCACCTGGGACAACATCGTGTCCGGCATCGGCAACCTCACCCGTGCGGTGCGCGGGGAGCTCGAGTTCACCGCTCCCGACACCGGCAAGCAGTACAGCATGACCAACCCGACCCCGCCGACGATGGTCGTCCGCCCGCGCGGCTGGCACCTGCCGGAGAAGCACCTCCGCTTCGTGGACGACAACGGCTCGGAGTTCGCCGCCTCGGGATCCCTCGTCGACTTCGGGCTCCACTTCTTCCACAACGCCGCCGAGCTCATCGCCCGCGGTCGCGGCCCGTACTTCTACATCGCCAAGCTCGAAGCGGCGCGCGAGGCGAAGCTGTGGAACGACGTCTTCGTCTTCGCGCAGGACCGGCTCGGCATCGACCAGGGCACGATCCGGGCGACCGTGCTCATCGAGACGATCACCGCGGCCTTCCAGATGGAGGAGATCCTCTGGGAGATGCGCGACCACATCGCCGGTCTCAACGCCGGTCGCTGGGACTACATCTTCTCGATCATCAAGAACTTCCGGAACCACCGCGACTTCGTGCTGCCGGACCGGTCCGAGGTCACCATGACCGTGCCGTTCATGCGCGCCTACACCGAGCTGCTCGTGCAGACCTGCCACAAGCGCGGCGCCCACGCGATCGGCGGGATGAGCGCCTTCATCCCGAACCGGCGCGAGCCGGAGATCACCGGTAATGCGTTCGCCCAGGTGAGGGCCGACAAGGAGCGTGAGGCCCGCGACGGCTTCGACGGCTCGTGGGTCGCGCACCCCGACCTCATCCCGATCGCGCAGGAGGCCTTCGACGCGGTGCTCGGCGACCGCCCGAACCAGGTCGACCGGCTGCGAGACGACGTGTCGGTGGCCGCGGAGGACCTCATCGACCTGTCCGGCATCGATCACACCCCCACCGAGGAGGGCGTGCGCGCGAACATCCGGGTGGGACTGGGCTACCTCAATGCGTGGCTCGGCGGAACCGGGGCGGCGGCGCTCAACAACCTCATGGAGGACGCGGCGACCGCGGAGATCTCGCGCGGGCAGATCTGGCAGTGGATCCAGCACGGCGCGCAGCTCGACGACGGCCGGCCGGTCACCCGCTCGATGGTCGATCGGTTCCTCGCCGAGGAGCTCGCGACGATCAGGCGCCATCCGGCCGACCACTACTGCGATGCCGTGGAGATCTTCCGGCAGACCGCGCTGCGCGAGGAGTTCCCGGACTTCCTCACCACCCCGGCGTACACGCAGTTCCTCGTCGACCGACGCGCCCGCGACCGCGCCTTCTCCTGACCCCCAGAGCGCAATTTCCGAAGGTTCCTGAGAACGAAACCTTCGGAAATTGCATTCTCACCGACCGTCGCCCCGCCCCTCCCGCTGCATGCGGTGAGGGGCGGGGCGAATCCGTTCCCGAGGCGCGGGGCCACCGCCGCTGGCAGGTGCGCACCCACTGCTGCCGGCGGGCGCGCGGCCGGGGACGGTCCGGGCCCGCCCGTCCGCCACCTCGACCCCGCCCGTCCCCCACCTCGGGCTCGCGGGTCACACGCCGAGGTGCTCGCGCACGCGTCCCGACCGGCGCCGCGCGTGCCCGCGAAGGATCACTCGAGGCCCCAGGCCTCCGCCTGCTCGGCCCACTCCTCCTCCGTCCCGCCATCGGCGAGGAAGTTGAGCTCGTATCCGGTCTTCCCGTCGATCGCCTCGCGGATGATGTCCGCGTGCCCCGCATGCCGAGCGACCTCGCTGATGAGGTGATGCCATACCCAGCGGCCGGTGATGACGATGTCCCCGGGGATCCAGGGCCCGTGCGGGCCCGGATGCGGGGCGTCGAGATCGATCGGGGCGCCGACCTCGTCGATGGAGCTGACCGCGCGGTCGAAGATCGCGAGGATCTCCGTCAGGGCCATCCCTTCCGGCACCTCGGACCCGGAATGCATGTCCGTGAGTCCGATCTGGCCGCTGATCTCCGGGTACATCTCGAAGGGAGTGGGCTCCGGGGCTCGGGCCGCCGAGGTCAGCCAGCCATGGACGGTCTGCGCGGCGTGGAGGAGCAGCCCGCTGATCGACAGAGCGCTCGGCGTCGGGGTGAGTGCGGCCTGCTCGGTGGTGAGGCCGTGCGCCGTCGTGCGCAGCTGCGCGCACTGCTGGCGGAGGAACGTCGTGAGGGCATCGGACTCGGATCCGACGCCGGGGGTGAAGAACGGCATGATGGCTCCTGTGCTCGAGGGGTGACCGGCCGGTGCTGCCGGACACCCGCGATTCTCCCCTCCATTGCGGCCACGATCTGTCCGCGATGGAGAGAGAATCGGATCATGGACTCCCACCTCCTCGACCTCCTCGCACTCCTCGCCGACGGGACGCCGCTGCGGGGAGCGGACCTCGCCGCTCGCCTCGGGACGTCTGAGCGGACGGTCCGGCGGGACATCGCCAGGCTCCGCGACCGGGGCTACCGGATCGATTCCGCGCCCGGCGTCGGAGGAGGGTACGTCGCGCCGCGCGGCATGGTCCTCCCTCCGCTCCAACTGTCCCAGGACGAGGCCTTCACCCTCGCGCTCGCCGTCCGCACCGTGACCGGGCAGGGAGTGCGCGAGGAGCCCGCCCCGGACACCGGGCCGCCGGAGCACGGAGCTCCGGTGCACACCGCTCTGCTCAAGCTCCGGTCGATCCTCCCGCCGACGACCGCCCGCGCCCTCGTCGAGGCGGAGGGAGCGATCGTCGCCGCTCCCGGGAACGAACCCGCGGTGCCGCTCGCCACCATCGCCGCGCTCGCCTCGGCCGTGGCCGCGCGGGTGCTCGTCGACCTCGACCACCGATCCGACCGCGACGGCGGCAGAAGTGCTGGTGACCGCCGGGTCGAACCGACACGGCTCGTCGTCCTCGGTGCGCACTGGTACCTGCTCGCCTGGGATCTCGGGCGCGCGGACTGGCGGACCTTCCGCCTCGATCGGATCGCCGGGGTGCGCACGACGACCTTCGGCTTCCGTGAGCGCCCCGGCCCCGACCCGGTGGAGTACGTGCGCGAGCAGGTGACGCGGCGGGTCTACCCGTGCCGCGCCCGGGTGCGGGTCCACGCCGCCGCGGCCGAGGTGTCCGCGCTCATCCCCGCCCGCGCCGGGACCGTGGTGGCCGGGGGAGAGCGGACGTGCGAGGTCGAGCTCGGTGCCCACGGAATGGACCTCATCGCGACGCACCTGCTCACGCTGCCGTTCGCGTTCGAGGTCATCGAGCCGGCGGAGCTCGAGGAGGAGTTCGCGCAGATCCGGCGGCGCGTCGACGGGAGCGGCCTCGTCGGACCCCGTCAGGACCCGAGCGCGATCCCGTGACCGGCCGATCGCGCCGCGACGGGGTGCGCATCCGACGCCGCAACGGGGTCTCGCCGTCCCCTCGGCGGATTCCTATACTGAGGCCATGACGGTTCTCATCGGATATCTGCCCGCCCCGGAGGGCGAAGCCGCGCTCGAACTCGGATTCGCCGAGGCGAAGCTACGGGGGACCCGGGCCGTGGTGGTGAATTCCCCGCGCAAGGGCGCGGTGGACAGCGTGACGACGATCCAGCAGGAGGACACCGCACGGATCGTCGAGCTCGGTGCCGCCGACGGGGTCGAGGTCGAGGTCGTCCAGCCGACTCACGAGGACGATCTCGTCGGCACGCTCAACGACCTCGCGAAGCTCCACGAGGCGCAGATCATCGTCATCGGCCTGCGCAAGCGGAGCGCGATCGGGAAGTTCATCCTCGGCTCGCAGGCGCAGCGGATCCTCCTCGACGCCGCGGTCCCGGTCCTCACTGCCAAGGCCTGACGCCTCGGTGCCGGTGAGCCGGCTGCTCGTCGGCCGGCCCACCGCTCGACTGCGCGGTATCTGCTGATCTGCACGCCATTGCGCGCAGATCATCGGATACCGCGCAGTTCGCTGGTCCAGTCCACCGGGTCGAGTCGCCGGGCCAGTCCACCGGGTCGAGTCGCTGGGCCAGCCCGCCGAATCGGGCCACCGGGGCAACCCGCCGGGTCGAGTCAGTCCGTCATCGTCCGCCCGCAGACCGCGCACGTGCACACGTGCTGGGCCGATGCGCTCGCCGCGGTCGAGGAAACTCCCGCCGGCGGTGCGCTCGCCACTGGAGTGCTCTCCGCCGGTGCGCTCGCGACACCGGCGTCGCGTTCCGTGCCTCGTTCGGTGTCCTGCCCGCCGGCCGCCTCCTCCGCCGCGGCGCGCCGGTTCCGATCCTGCTCGACGGCGGATACGAGCCAGGCCGCCATGCTCGCGGTCACCGCGCCGAGGAGCGCGATGCCGAGGAGCATGAGTCCGACGGCGACCACCCGCCCGGCCGCCGTCACCGGGTAGAGGTCGCCGTACCCCACCGTCGTCGACGTCACGAAGGCCCACCACAGGGCCTCGCCGAACGTCGTGATCTGGGCGTCCGGGGCCTCCTGCTCGACATCGAGCACCGCGAGGCTGCCGAAGAAGATGCAGAACACCGAGGCGACGGCGACGTAGGCACCGGTGCGTCCGATGAGGCGCTGCTGGAACACGCGGTTGAGGATGCGCAGGGTGCCGAGGATGCGGAGCAGCCGCAGTGCGCGGAGCATCGGCAGCGCGACGAGGAGCACGTCGTACCAGTGCCGGAGGATGTAGCGGCCGCGGTGCTCGGCGAGCACGATCCGGATCGCGAAATCGAGCGCGAAGGCGAACCACGTGGTCCATGACACCGCGAGGAGGAACCGCTCGAGGGTCGGGGACAGGTGCGGGTCGATGACCGTCCACGCGTAGGCACCGACGAACGCGAAGGACAGGAGGAGCAGCGGCACCTCGGCCCGCCGCTCCCAGCGCTCCACCCGGGTGGGCGCCGCGGTCGACCCGGTGCGGGCGGCGTCGCTCATGCCCGGACGGAGGCGTCGAGGGCGGGCAGCCGCCAGGCGAGCAGCTCCGCGAGGTGGACGCCCCTCCGGTCGCTGAGGTCGGCGATCTGAGTGCGGCACGAGTAGCCGTCGGCGAGCACGATCGCATCGTCGGGTGCGTTCCGCATCGCAGGCAGCAGCGCGAGCTCGCCGACCGCCTCGGAGGTCTCGTAGTGACCCTCGACGACGCCGAAGTTGCCCGCGAGCCCGCAGCACCCGCCGAGCACCGTGGTGCCGATCCCGGTGCGGGCGAGGAGCTCGCGGTCGGCGGCGTATCCCATGACCGCGGAGTGGTGGCAGTGGGGCTGGACGACGGCGGTGAGATCGGAGAGATCGTGGACCGCGTAGCCGATGTCGAGGAGGAACTCGGCGAACGTGCGCGTGCGCGCGGCCACCCGGGCGGCGGCTTCCGTCCCGAGGAGCTTGCCGGTCTCGTCGCGCAGGGTCGCGGTGCACGAGGGCTCGACACCGATGATCGGCACGTCGCCGGTCGCGTCGAGGGCCTCGATCGCCTGCCCCATGACCCGTTTCGCGAGGTCGAGCTGACCGGTGGAGATCCACGTCAGGCCGCAGCACTCGGTGCTCGGGATGACGCGCACGTCGACCCCGGCGTCGAGGAGGACGCGGACGGCGTCCCGGAGCACCCGGGGGGCGAAGAAGTTCGACCAGGTGTCGGCGAACAGCACGACCTCACGGGTCCGCGCTCGTCCCGCAGTGCCCGAGGTGCCCGAGGTGCTCCGCTCCTCGCCGGCGCCCGAGGCCCCGGCGAGGGTACCCCCGGCCCGCTCGCCGGCCGAGAGCACCCCCGCGGCGTCCGCACGCCGCTCGAACCACCGGCCGAACGTTGTGCGGGTCAACGCGGGGATCCGACGGCGGACATCGATGCGCGCGGCGCGCTTGGCGAGCCCGCCGAGCACCGGCAGTCGCTCCGCGAGGTTCGCGAGCGGGGCGAGCGGCGCAGCGGCGCGCGACAGCCACGGCAGCCAGCCGAGCACGTAGTGGTCCATCGGCCGGAGCCGGCCCCGGTAGGACTGGTGGAGGACCTCGGCCTTGTAGGCGGCCATGTCGGTGCCTGTCGGGCACTCGGAGTCGCAGGCTTTGCAGCTCAGGCACAGGTCGAGCGCCTCGTGGACCTCGGGGGCGCGCCAGTCGGCGTCGACGAGGTCCCCGGACACCATCTCCTGGAGCACCCGGGCGCGGCCCCGGGTGGAGTGGAGCTCGTCGCGGGTGGCCTGGTAGGACGGGCACATGACCCCACCGGTCGCCGCGGAGTCGGCGCGGCACTTGCCCACCCCGGTGCAGCGGTGGACGGCGGTGCCGAAGTCGCCGCCGTCGTCGGCGAACCCGTATCCGAAACCGGCCGGCCGGATCGGCAGCAGGTCGCCGGGTCGGGTGAGGGCGATGCGGATGCCGGCGTCGAGCGGATCCGGATCGACCATGATCCCGGGGTTGAGGAGGTTCTGCGGGTCGAACAGGTGCTTGACCCGCGCGAACAGCGCGATCGCGGCGGGGGAGTACATGCGCGGCAGGAGCTCGCTCCGGGCGCGGCCGTCCCCGTGCTCGCCGGAGACCGAGCCGCCGTACCGGGCGACGAGGTCGGCGGCGGCGACCATGAAGTCGCGCATAACCTGCCGTCCGCCGTCGGCATCGAGCGGGAAGTCGACCCGCATGTGCAGGCAGCCGTCGCCGAAGTGCCCGTAGGGCAGTGCCCACAGCCCGTGCTCCTCGAGCAGGGCCATGAGATCCCGGAGGTAGTCGCCCAGCTTCTCCGGCGGGACCGCCGAATCCTCCCAGCCGGCGTGGGCATCGCGGCCGTCCGGGGTGCGCGAGACGAGGCCGGCGCCGTCGGCGCGGATCTTCCAGATCGGTTCGGAATCGCCGAGCCCGAGAATCATCGAGTCCCCGGCCGCCGAGGCGGCGACGAGTGCGCGCGCCTGCTCGGCGATGGTGTCGGCGTCGTCGGCGGCCAGCTCGATGATCATCCAGCCGTCGCCCCCGGGCATCGGCGGGACCGCTCCGGGCCCCTTGGTCTCGATGAGGCGGTCGACCATCCGCCGGTCCATGCCCTCGCACGCGGTGACGGGGAAGCTGCGGAGCACGGGGACGTCGTCGGCGGCCGCGGGCATGTCCGGGTAGCCGAGGACGACGGTGGTGACGTGCTCGGGGTCGGCCACGAGGCGGACCTTCGCTGCGAGGACGACTCCCCAGGTGCCCTCCGAGCCGACGAAGGCCCGGCGCAGATCGAAGCCGTGCTCCGGCAGCAGGTTCTCGAGCGCATAGCCGGACACCTGGCGGGAGAAGTGGCCGAGCTCGGTGCGGATCGTGCCGAGGTGCTCGCCGACGAGCGCGTGCAGACGGGGGAAGTGCGCGGCGTCGTCCTCGCCGTCGAGGTCGACGATCGTGCCGTCGACGAGCATGACCCGCAGCGCGAGCACGTTGTCGACCGTGCGGCCGTACCCCATGGCGCGGGGGCCGCAGGCGTTGTTGCCGATCATCCCGCCGACCGTGCACCGGGTGTGCGTCGAGGGGTCGGGGCCGAACCGCAGGCCGTGGGCCCGCGCCCGGGCCTGGAGCGCGGCATGGACGACCCCGGGCTCCACCCAGGCCGCGCGCTCCTCCGGCAGCACCTCGCGCACGGCGTTCATGTGCCGGGAGAAGTCGAGGACGATGCCGGGGCCGATCGCGTTGCCGGCGAGCGTCGTCCCGGCCCCGCGCGAGGTCACGGGCACCGCGAGCGCGCGGGCGACGGCGAGGACCGCGGCGACCTCGGACTCGTCGCGGGGGAATGCGACGGCCGTCGGCACCACCCTGAACAGCGAGCCGTCCGACGAGTACGCGGCGAGCTGGGCGGGGTCGACGGTGACGTCGCGCACCCCCGCCCGGTCGAGCGCCGCGGCGACCTCCGCGACGCGGTCGGGCTGCGGGGCGGGGAAGTCGGGGGCGGGGCGGGTGGCGGTGACCGGTTCCATGGACCCATTGTGAACCGTGGCTCGGCGGTCCGCCATCGGCGGAGGGGTCCGAGTGCTCGCACATGACCGGCGGTGCGGCGGTCGTCGCCCGGTCCCGTCGCCGGGCACGATCCCACTTTTCGGGACCTCCCTGGCAACCTGCTCACAGCTGCGCAAGGAGCCTTGTCGGCCGAGTGGCCGAATGATAGCGTAAATATTGCCAGGTCGACTTGACAAGATGAAAGATGCGCCGAGTCGCGATACAGTTGGTATGCTCGCGACGGCGGTGAATCCCGTCACCTGTGCTCATCTCCGGCGAAGAGCGGTGCTGTCCATCGATCCAGCTGTGCCGTCCCGACGGAACGTCGCCGCAGCGGAACGTCCTGTAAGTGGTGTGACTCGACGACCACACACCGAATCGAGTGGGTCTGAGGTAGAAGTACATGTCACGTCGCGCACGTCAGCTGTCCGCCGAGCAGAAGGTGCTCGTCAGCGCCGTCCGCAGGGTCGCGCGCCAGCGCAGCCGCGTGAACGCGAACTACGTCGCCGCCATCCTCCGTGCGCGTGAAGAGGGCGTCACCTATTCGGCGATCGCCGAGGCCGCCGGCACCTCCTCCCAGGCAGTCCAGGAGATCGTCCGTCGCCATCGCGAATCCGACGCGAATCGCTCCGGCAGCTTCGGAGTGGCCGGGGACATCGCCGCGATCAGCTCGCAGGCCGCACCGTCCGCCTCCGCGCCCGAACAGGGCCCGTCGAGCCCCGTCACCTGAGACGCCCCGCCGGATCGCCGGCGCCGCGCACTGGCCCCGGGGCGCTGCGCTCCGGACCCGGGCCCTCCCTGCGGTCACCGTGCTCCGCTAGGCTCGCAGGGTGAACTCCGAGACGTTCCTCTCCGACCCGCTCCTCGTCACCGCGCGCGACGCCGCCCTCATCGCCACGACCCGCATGACCTCCTGGCGCGGGCGCCTCGATGCTGCGGCGGTCGACGCCAAGGACGATCCCAACGATCTCGTCACGGTCGCCGATGCGGAGATCGAGTCGCTCGTCGCCGGCTATCTGCGCACCGCCCGTCCCCACGACATCATGATCGGGGAGGAGGGATCGAGCGCCCGGGCACTCGGCGAGCTGCCCGACGAGGGCGATGAGATCGCTGCGCTGCTCCTCGCAGGCGGCTCCGGCGAGCATCTGACGCACCCGATCGAGTGGCACGTCGACCCCATCGACGGCACCGTGAACTACGTCCGCGGCATCGAGCAGCACTGCTTCTCGATCGGCGGTCGCGATCCGGAGACCGGGGACTGGGTGGTTGGCCTCGTCGCTGCGCCCGCCCTGCGCGCGGTGTGGTTCGCACGCGCCGGCGGAGGCGCGTGGCGGACCTCCGCCCTTCCCGGCAGGGTTCCGGAGGGAACGAGCGTGCGCAACCCCCTCCTCGCGACCGAGGACGTCGAGTACTCCCGGCTGTCGGGGACCCCGGAGGGCAGGCGCGGGCGCGTGCTCGCCACCGGCTTCAGCTACTCGCCGGAGCGGCGCGCGGTGCAGCTCGCGGCCCTCGGGCGGCTCATGGAGGGCTTCGACGACATCCGTCGCGCCGGCTCCGCCGCCGTCGACCTCTGCTATGCCGCGGAGGGCCGGGTCAACGCCTACTGCGAGTACGGCATCAACGTCTACGACTGGGCCGGGGGTGCCGTCGTCGCCGAGGAGGCGGGGCTCACCGTGCAGCGCCCGCACGGCGAGGAGAAGCTGTGCATCGCAGCCGACACCCCGGAGCGCTTCGTCTTCATCCGCGAGCGCTGGGGCGCCGACGAGGGGTCAGGGGTGCCCGGGGCCGATCAGTAGTACACGGCCAGGCGCCCGCGCGGCCCGTCGACGACCGTGACGTCGGTGTCGAACACGTGCGACAGCACCTCGTCGCGCATGATCTCCTCCGGGGTGCCCATAGTCACGACCTTGCCGTCCTTGACCGCGCAGATCCGGTCCGCGTAGTGACCGGCGAAGTTGATGTCGTGGAGGACGATGACGACCGTGCGCCCGAGCTCGACCGCCGCGCGCCGCAGGTGCTGCATCATCTGCACCGAATGGCGCATGTCGAGGTTGTTCAGCGGCTCGTCGAGGAGGACGTAGTCGGTGTCCTGAGCGAGGACCATCGCGACGTATGCGCGCTGCCGCTGGCCGCCGGACAGCTCGTCGAGATAGCGCCCCTCGAGCTCGGTGAGGCCGAGGAAGTCGATCGACCGGCTGATGACGTCCTCGTCGTTGCGGTTGAGGCGCCCCTGCGAGTACGGGAACCGGCCGAATCCGACGAGCTGGCGGACGGTGAGGCGGGTGACGAAGTGGTTCTCCTGCCGGAGGATCGAGACGATCTTCGCGAGGTCGCGCGACTTCGTGGTCGCGATGTCGTACCCGGCGATCTCGATCGTGCCCTCGTCCATCCCCATGAGGCGGCCGATCATCGTGAGCAGGGTCGACTTGCCGGCGCCGTTCGGCCCGACGAGCGCGGTGACGCCGCTGTCGGGGATCTCGAGGTCGACCGGGCCGATCGCGACCTCGGAGGTGTAGTTCTTCGTCACCGATTCGAGGGAGATCACAGGCGGCCCTTTCTGAGGATGTAGACGAGGAAGAACGTGCCGCCGACGACCTCGATGATGATTCCGACCGAGCCCTGGGCGTAGAAGATGTTCTTGAGCACGAAATGGGAACCGGCGAGCACGACGAAGCCGACGAGCCACGACATCGGGAAGATGTAGCGGTGGTCGTGGGTGTCGGCGAGCTGGTAGGAGATCATCGCGACGAGGAAGCCGAGGAAGGTCATCGGCCCGACGAGCGCGGTCGACACCGCCATGAGGATCGACACGAGCAGGAGCACGACGAGCGTCTGCCGACGGTGGTCGACCCCGAGGTTGATCGCGGTCTCGCGGCCGAGCGCGAGCACGTTGAGGCGGGTCGACCCCCACCACAGCAGGCCTCCGGCCACCCCGGCGAGCGGAGCCGCGATCCAGAGGTAGGTGACGTCGGCGTTCGCGATCGAACCGATGAGGCGAGCGGTGAGGAGGTCGAACTCGCTCGGGGTGAGGAGCCGCTGCATGAACGTCGCGAGCGCGCCGAGTCCGCCGCCGAGGATGATGCCGATGAGCAGCATGATCTGGATGTTGCCGTAGCGGCCGGTGAGCAGCCAGCCGTAGAGCAGCGCGGAGAACACGATCATGAGCACGATCTGGAGGAGGAACTGCGCGGTCCCGGTGAGCATGACCACGCCGCCGGCGCCGAACAGGAACACGGCGCCGGTCTGCACGACGCGGTAGAGGGACTCGAACCCCATGATCGACGGGGTGATGATCCGGTTGTTCGTCACGGTCTGAAAGCTCACCGTGGCGATGGCCTGGCAGAACGTCACGATCGCGATGACCGCAAGGTTGACGGCGCGCAGCTCCGCGATGAGCCAGAAGCCCTCGGAGCCCACGGGCATGGGATTGTCCCAGGCGAGCGTTCCGAAGGCGGAGCCGAGTGCGAGGGCGGCGAGGATCGCGAACACGATCCAGTAGCGCCGGCGGGCCAGGGTCGTGGGGAGCGGGCCGGCATGGCGGCCCGGGGTGCCGCGGGACCGGCGGAAGCCGCCGAGGGGACGGTGGATCGCCCGTCCGGCGAGCGAGTGGCCGTCGACGGGGTCGCGCAGGGCCGGTGTCGTGCGGCGCCGTGCCCGGCGCCCTGCCGCGCCCGTCGGGATGGCGGTGTCCGCGGGCTGCACGGCAGCCGTGCTGTCGTCGGTCGTCACGGTGCGACCGAGGTCGCCGGCGGGGGACCCGCCGGCGACGTGAGGTGCGGGGTCGTTCGCGGGGGTCTGCTGCGGGTCACGCACGGCGACGCTGCCTGAGGAGGAGGGCGATGAAGACGACCGCGCCGACGCCGGCGAGGATGAGCGACACGGGAACCTCGAACGGCATGATGATCGTCCGGCCGATGATGTCGCACACGGTGACGATGGAGATCCCGAGCAGGCACACCCACGGCAGGTTGGAGCGGAGGTCGTCCCCGCGGAACATCGACACGATGTTGGGGACGATGAGGCCGAGGAACGGCAGGTTGCCCACGACGACGGTGACGATCCCCGTCGCGGCGGCGATGAGCCCGGTGCCGAGCAGCACGACCTGGTTGTAGTTGAGGCCGACGTTGGCGGCGATCTCCTCGCCGAGGCCGGCGACGGTGAAGCGGTCGGCGACGATGAACACGATGACGACGACGATCGCGACGCCCCACAGCGGTTCGTACTGCCCGCGGAGCACCGAGGTGAAGGAGCCTGCGAACCACACGCCCATGCTCTGGAGCATGTTCGTCTGGAGGGCGATGAAGGTCGAGATCGCCCCGACCACCGCACCGAGCATCATGCCGACGATCGGCACGATGATCGAGGACTTGAGCGTCACCCGGCGGAGGAACGCGAAAAAGACCATGGTGCCGAGGAACGCGGTGATCACCGCGATGGTCATCTTCGTCAGCAGCGAGGACTCCGGGGCGACGATCATCACGAGGAGAAGCCCGAGTCCCGCCCATTCCGTGGTGCCGGTGGTCGTCGGCTCGACGAAGCGGTTCTGGGTGATGAGCTGCATGACGAGTCCGCACATCGCCATCGCCGCGCCCGCGAGCACGAGCGCGATGGTACGCGGCACCCGCGTGATGGCGAACATCTCCGCCCCGCCCTCGGCGCCGAAGATGTCGTAGACGCCGACGAACAGGGAGAGCGCGACGAGCGCGCCGGTCCCGATCACTCCCAGGAGGAGAGGCCAGGTGAACAGACGCCCCTTGGGCGATCGGCC
>ERZ501033.89-NODE-89-length-18286-cov-5.514892_pt1 | contig 18286 bp, 17 predicted proteins | sample MGYA00248844_ERZ501033 | MGnify/ENA primary metagenome ERZ501033 (study PRJEB25958, sample SAMN03398539) | human skin metagenome | study: EMG produced TPA metagenomics assembly of the Human Skin Microbiome Metagenome (human skin metagenome) data set.
GGTTGATGAAGATCGTCTTCGTCTCCGTGTACTGGGCGAAGGCCTCCAGGCCGTTGTCGCGGCCGCCGAAGCCGGACTGCTTGTAGCCGCCGAACGGCGTGGTGATGTCGCCCTCGGAGTAGCTGTTGACGGAGATGGCGCCGGCGCGCACGGAGCGGGCCAGGCGCAGGGCGTCGTCGATGTCCGAGACGGCGTCGTCGACGTAGCCGGAGACGCGAGTGAGCGCGGATTCCTCGATCAGCGAGCCCATGGTCGTGCCGGGATCCTGCGGGTCGTCGACCACGTGGGCTTCGGCTGCGGCGGCGAGATGCCCGGCGAGCTCGTCGGCGATCGAGGCGTCGACCAGGATGCGCGAGCCGGCAGAGCAGCGCTACCTCATGACCACCACCACGGGCGGGGCGGCCGACGTGCTGAACTGGCTCGAGGAGTGGCCCCAGACGGAGTGGCCTGAGCTCGACGTCGTCTTCACCTCGGTGACCGAGCAGTACACGACGGTCGCCGTCGTGGGCCCCAGGTCGAGGGAGGTCATCGCGCGGATGGCCCCGGAGCTGGACGTCTCCCAGGAGGCTTTCGGCTTCATGGAGTTCCGCGAGACCACCCTGGCCTCGGGGATCCCCGCGCGGGTGTGCCGGATCTCCTTCTCCGGCGAGCTGGCCTACGAGATCAACGTCTCGACCTGGTACGGCCACAGGGTCTGGGAGGACGTCGCGGCAGCGGGGGCCGACTTCGGCATCACGCCCTACGGCACCGAGACCATGCACGTGCTGCGCGCCGAGAAGGCCTACCCGATCGTCGGGCAGGACACCGACGGCACCGTGACCCCGCAGGACCTGGGGATGTCGTGGGTCGTCTCGACCAAGAAGGACTTCATCGGCAACCGATCCTACGCCCGCGAGGACACCTCCCGCGAGGACCGCAAGCAGCTGGTCGCGGTCCTGCCGGTCGATCCTGACGAGCCGATCCCGGAGGGGGCCCAGCTCGTGGAGACCGGCACTCCGATCACGCCGAAGGACGGGCCCGTGCCCATGGTCGGGCATGTCACCTCGGCCTACCGCAGCGCCGCCCTGGGCCGGACGTTCGGTCTGGCCCTGGTGCTGGGCGGCCGCCAGCGGATCGGCGACACGCTCCAGGCGCCGCTGGTCGATCGGACCGTCGACGTCGTGATCGCCGAACCCGTCCTCTACGACCCCGAAGGGAACCGCCGAGATGGCTGAGACCACCGCACCAGAGATCGCCGCACTGCGGCGCAGCCCGCTGCATGATCTGCGCGAGGAGATGGCCCAGGCCGAGGTGACCGGCGACCGCGGCGTCAGCATCCGGGAGATCCCCTTCCTCACGCTGATCGCCCTGCACGTCACCCCCGGCACGACGGAGGCCGCGGCGATCGAGTCGCAGCTGGACGTCGCGCTGCCGCAGGGCGTCGGTCAGGTCACCGGCTAGACGGAAGCCACCGCTGTCCTGTGGAACGGGCCCGACGAGTACACAGTGGTCCAGCCCGACGCCACGACCGGCGGTGGCCTGCTGTCGGAGGAGCTGACGGCCCAGCTGGCGGGCGTCCTCGAGTAGCACGAGGCCCGCGGTCAGACCGTCGACGTCTCGGCCAACCGCACGACGATCGAGGTCTCCGGACCCTCAGCCCGTGCGGTGCTGGAAAAGGGCTGCCGCATGGATCTGCATCCCCGGGCCTTCCCGGTGGATCACGCGGTGTCGACCAACTACGGGGTCGTGCAGGTGCTGCTGTGGCGCACGGGCGAGCAGACCTGGCGCAACATGCCGCCGGCGTCGTTCGCCGAGCACACGGCGCGCTGGTTCATGGACGGGATGACCGAGTTCGGATCGCAGGAGGTGGCCTGATGGACCCGCGCACCACCACGGCCGCAGTTCCCGTGGGCCCGAGCGATGACCACCTGGTGCTCAGCCTGTCCTGCCCGGAGGCCGCGGGCATCGTCCACGCGGTGAGCGATGTCCTCTACGAGAACGACTGCACGATCATCGAGCTCGACCAGTTCGACGATCAGCGCACCCGCCGCTTCTTCATGCTGGTGCGTGTGGCCCTCACCGGCGAAGTCCCACTGGATCCCGCAGTGCTCGAGCAGCGCCTGGCGCCTGTGGCCGAGCGGTTCGAGATGAGCTGGGAGCTGGTCCGCCACGGCGCCAAGCGCCGGGTGCTGGTCATGGTCTCCAAGTTCGGGCACTGCCTCAACGACCTGCTCTACCGCGAGCGTACCGGGGAGCTGCCCGTGGAGATCGTGGCCGTGGTGTCCAATCACCGCGATCACCAGTCGCTGGTGGAGTGGCACGGGATCCCGTTCTTCCTCATCCCCGTGACGCCCGAGACCAATCCGGAGGCCGAGCAGAAGCTGCTCGATCTGGTGGATCGCTCCGAGGTCGATCTGGTGGTGCTGGCCCGCTACATGCAGGTGCTCAGCGATTCGCTGGCCACGCGCATGGAGGCCCGCGTGATCAACATCCACCACTCGTTCTTGCCCTCGTTCAAGGGCGCCAAGCCCTATCATCAGGCCTTCGAGCGCGGTGTGAAGACCGTGGGAGCCACTGCGCACTACGTCAACGCCGAGCTCGACGAGGGCCCGATCATCGCCCAGCAGGTCCTGGCCGTGGATCACACCTTCGGCCCGGAGGACCTGGTGGCCGCCGGGCGCGACACCGAGCGCAAGGCGCTCTCCGACGCCGTGAAGTGGCACTGCCAGGGGCGCGTCTTCCTCAACGGGAACAGGACGGTCGTGCTGCTGTAGGGGTTCCCCAGAGCTGATCAGGAGAGGGGCTTGTACAACGATCGACCGCGAACGTTATACAAGAGATCGATCAGACGACGACGGCCGCCGTCTCGCTCAAGGCGAGGCGGCGGCCGTCGTGGTGGGAGAGGGCTTCAGTTCTGCGTGTCGGGGTCGCGATCCTGGTCATCGGTCATGGCGCCGACGCCCTCATCGGCGGGCTCCTGGGCCTCGTCCATCTCCTGGATGTTGCGGGCCTCCTCGACGGCGTCGTCGGCGCCGCCGGTCAGCGCCGGGTCGGAATCCTGGTTGCGAGGGGACATCGTGGTCCTCTCCTTTCGGTTCGCGGGGCAGATCGGGATCAGCTTAGGCCCGCCGCCAGGCGCCAGACAGGGGCCTCAGGCGGATTCTCAGGCATTCTCCGGGGCGAGCACGATGTCGAACCGCGCCCTGGCCCAGGTCTGATCGCCCAGGTCACGGCCGTCCGGACCAGGCGTGCCCGCCGGCTGCTCCACGAAGTCCTTGATCAGCGAGTCCTTCACGCCGAAGACCGAGTCGCCGATCTCCAGCTGAGGGTCCCCGGTCACGAAGATGTGCGTGACCAGCGTGCGCAGCTGCGGTGCGGTGACCATGAAGTGCAGATGCGCCGCCCGCACGGGGGAGCGGCCGACCCTCTCCAGCAGCTGTCCGACCGGACCGTCGTGCGGGATCGGGTACGGCGTGGGCGTCAGGGCCCAGAACGAGTAGCGGCCCTCGTCGTCGGCCTGCAGGTGGGCGCGTCCGGCCACGCGGCCGTCGGTGTACTGGACGTCGTAGAAGCCGTCGTCATCGGCCTCCCGGACCTCGATCCGTGCCCCGGGCACCGGGTTGCCCGCTGTGTCCGTGACCGTTCCCTCGACCCAGCAGGGCTGGCCCGACGCACCGCCGGCGATGTCGCCGCCGATGGGGATCTCGGGGGCGTCCTCGACGAAGAACGGGCCGAAGACCGTGGCCTCGGTGGCATTCTCGTAGGCCTCGTTGTTCACCGCGATGGTCTGCATGGAGGCTCCCAGGACGTCCGAGAGCAGCACGAACTCCTGACGCCGGTCATCGGTGATGTGACCGACGGCGGTGAGGAACTCGATCGCCGCGTTCCACTCGTCCTCGGTGAGGCGCACGTCGCGGATGAACGCGTGCAGGTGCCGGGTCAGCGACTCCATCACGGTCTTCAGGCGCGGATCCTGCGTCTGGGCGAAGGAGGCCAGGACGCGCTCGATCAGGTCCTCCTCGACCGCGGTCTGCTCGGGGCTGATCTCGGGCTGGGTGCTCATGACGGGTCTCCTTCGGTTGCGCCGGTCGCGGAGACCAGCGTGTGCGGGTCGTCGCCGTTCAGGGCGGCGGTGAGCAGCTCGCTCAGGTTCTCCTGCGTGACCGGGCGGGGATTGTCGGCGGGGATGGCTGCCAGGGCGATCTCGACGGCCTCGGGGATCCCCTCGGCCGTGAAGCCCAGATCCGAGAGCCGCTGCGGGGCATCGAGCACCCGTCGCAGCTGCTGCAGGCCCTCGAGCGCGGTGGAGCTCCCGAAGGCTGCCGCGATCCGGTCGGCGGCCTCCGGGGCGTGGGCCATGTTGAAGGCCAGCACGTACGGCAGCACCGTCGCCTGCGTGGGGGCGTGCGGCAGATCGAAGGTCCCGCCCAGGACGTGGCAGATCTTGTGGTGCATGGCGGATCCGGCCGAGGCGAAGGAGACTGCCGCCAGGTAGGCGCCGTAGAGGGTGCGGTCGCGCCCGTCGATGTCCTCCCCGTGGGAGGCCACGGCGGGCAGTCCCTGCCCCAGCGCGCGGATCGCCTCGCCTGCCAGGGCCGCGTTGATCGGATCGGCACGCCGCTGGTCAGTGCGATGGCCTTGGCCAGCCCGGTGGTGGACCCGCCGCCCACACTGACCAGCAGGTCGATCCCGTGCTCGGCGGCCGCGGCACGCCCGCGCTCGGCCACCTCGACGGGCACGTGCATCTCGACCTCGTCGTGCCACAGGGCCACGTCGGTCCGTGAGGCGATCCCGCGGGCCATCTCGAGCTCGCGCTCACCGGTGATGCACATGACCCGCTGCGCGTCCAGGCGCTGGACCTCTGCCTCCAGGTGCTCGGTGCCGCGGCCGGAGCCGAAGAGCACGCGCTGGGGCAGTGTGGTGTGGGTGAACTCCAGGCTTATGTGCAGGGTCCCTGAGGGGGGGGCGAACGGGATCGAGGCGGAGACGGTCATCGCCTCACCACGCGCGAGCCGCCCCTCCGCCGCCGCGGACGGTCTCGGCGGCCGCCACCAGCCCGATCGCCTCCCGGCTGATCCCGGAGGCGTTGCCGATCCAGTCCTTCTCCTCGCGCGGGGCCAGGTGGTGCCCCAGTCCGGTGAGTCCGCGCCCGGCGGGGGATCCGGCCAGACCCAGGTCCGTCTCCTCGCCGTCCTCGTCATTGCGCGAGCTCAGTCGCGGGGCGGCGATCGCGTCCACGAGCGGCAGCCCCCGCTCGAAGTGACCGGCGATGATCTGGGCCACCGAGGTGATGATCGTGGCCCCGCCGGGGGTGCCGACCACCAGGCGCAGCCCGGCGGCGTCGGTGATGATCGTGGGCGCCATCGACGAGCGCGGCCGCTTGCCTGGACCCGGCAGGTTCGGATCGGGCACTCCCGGAGTCACCGGCACGAAGTTGAAGTCCGTCAGCTCGTTGTTCAACAGGAACCCGTGGCCGGGCACCGTGATGCCGGAGCCGCCCGTCTGCTCGATCGTCAGCGTGTAGGACACCGCGTTGCCCCACTGATCCACGACGTTGAGATGCGTGGTCGACTGCCCCTCGTACGGCTCCGGCTGCGCTGCGCCGGCCGGCGGGGCCGTCGTGTAGTCGCCGTCGGGCCAGCCGAACGGGATCGGACGGGGCCGGGCCGACGACGGCCGCATGATCTCGGCGCGCTCGGCAGCGAAGCCGTCGCCGAGCAGCTCGGCGTACGGCACGTCCGCGACGTCGCCCACCCAGCGGTTGCGATCGGCGAAGGCCGTGGCGCAGGCCTCCGAGAAGCGGTGCAGGTAGTCGGTCTCCCCGAGCTGGGCGAGACCGACCCCGGTGCGCAGCTCGTAGTGCTCGAGCAGGTTGAGGATCTCACCCACGGCCACCCCTCCCGAGCTTGGCGCAGGCATCCCGAAAACGGTCATCCCGCGGTACGCGCTGACCGTGGGCGCTCGCAGGACGGGGGAGTAGCAGGCCAGATCCGCCGCCGTCATGGGGCTGCCCTGAACCTCCTGACCGGACACGGCCGAGGGTGCGTTCGCCTCCGCGAGGATCGCGGCCCCGATGTCGCCGCGGTAGAAGACGTCGATGCCCTCGGTGCGCAGCCGCCGGTAGACCTCGGCCAGATCGGGATTGGCGAACGTGCTCCCGACCTCGGGGGCGCTGCCGTCGCGCAGGAAGACGCGGGCGGTCTCCGGGAACCTGGAGAAGCGCTCGGCGTTCTCGTCGGTCTGGGAGTGGAAGTGCTGGTCCACCACGAAGCCGCGCCGGGCCAGCTGCTCGGCCGGCTCCAGCAGCGCACCCAGCGGAAGCGTCCCGAAGCGCTCGGCGGCAAGGGCCCACATGGCCGGGGTACCTGGCACCCCGATGGACAGACCGGAGTTCACGACGGCGTCGAAGTCCAGCTCGGCGCCCGAGGCGTCGGTGAACTGGGTCTCGGTATAGCTCATGGGGGCCGTCTCGCGGCCGTCGATCGTGTGCACCAGGCCGGTGGCGGCATCGCGGTAGAGCAGGAAGCCGCCGCCGCCGATCCCGCACGAGTACGGCTCGGTGACCCCGAGCGCGGCTGCCATGGCCACGGCGGCATCAATCGCGCTGCCGCCGCCCTGCAGGATGCTCAGGCCGATGTCGCTGGCGTACGGGTCCACGCAGGACACGGCAGCGGTGGTGCCGACCGCCTCGTTGAGCTTCAGCGGCTCGGGCGCGGAGCCCAGCCGGGGATCCGACGGGACTGGTGCCTCAGGCCCTGGAGCTGCCGCCATCGCCTGGCTCGCACCCAGGGCACCGGCCCCCAGTGCCGCCCCGGCTGCGAGGGCCGATCGTCGGGTGATCCGTCCGGTGCTGTGCTGCGTCATCTCCGCCTCCGCTGAGCACTCGTTCCTCGGGTGTGATGCTGAACACCCTACGCTCCGACGGCGAGCAGGGCGGAGGACGGCTCAGCGCGAGCGCTCCTGCCGCGCCAGCACCAGGGCGCAGGCCAGGCCCAGGACGATCCACATGCCCATCATCCCCAGGACCCCGAACCAGCCGGCGGCGCTCCAGATGTGGGTGGACAGCGTCCCGGAGACCGAGCTGCCGGCGTAGTAGAAGATCAGGTACAGGCTCGAGGCGCGCGCCGTGTCCAGACCTGCGCGGTGCGCGCCGTCCACCGCCCATCCGCTGGCCACGGAGTGGGCGGCGAAGAACGCGAAGGTCAGCAGCCCGAGGCCGAGCAGGATCGACAGCACGGCGTCCGGGGTGGTCAGCGCGGCACCTACGGCCATGCCCGCGATGCCGAGCATCACCGCCACAGGCCGCCCCGTGCGCTCGGCCAGACGCCGGGAGAAGGCGGGTGCCAGCAGACCGGCCGGGTAAGCCAGGTACAGCACTGCCGCCTGCTCGGGGCTCATGGCGAACGGCTCGGCCTCCAGCCGCAGCGACACCGCGTTGTAGACCCCCACGAACACGGCCATGGAGGAGAAGCCGAGGCCGCACACCAGGGCGATCCGCCCGCTGCGCAGCAGGCTGAACGTCCCCGTGGCGATATCGACCACCGAGAAGGGGAACCGCGTGGGTCGATCACCCGGCAGCAGGACCACCACGGCCACTCCGACGAGCACCGAGAACACCCCGAGCACCAGGCTCACCAGCTGCCAGCCGCCGAGCCCGGACAGCGGTCCCGGCAGCAGCCGGCCGGCCGCTCCGCCCAGGCCCGTGCCCATGATGTAGATGGCGTTGGCCTTGGCGTGGGCGGAGGCCGCCACCTTCTCGCGCAGATACGCCAGCGCGATCGCAGGCAGCCCGGCCAGGGCGATGCCCGCGGCGGCGCGCAGGATCAGGAAGACCTCCCAGCTCGGGGCCACCGCGCACAGGGCGCTGAGCGCCCCGGAGAGGATCAGCGACCCGGCCATCACCCAGATGCGCCCCAGATGATCGGCCAGCGGCCCCGCCATGAGCAGTCCCAGGATCATCGCCAGGGTCGTGGCGGACAGCGCGGCCCCCGTGGCGCCCTCCTCGATGCCGAACACGCGCGCGAACTCGGGAAGCAGCGGTTGCACGAAGTAGATCAGCGCGAAGTTCGCCAGACCGCCCAGCGCGAGCACTGCGAGCACTCGGCGATAGCCCGACGACCCCGCCGCGAACCCCTCCTCAGGTCGGCTCACCGACATGCGAGCTCCCCTCCCTGCCTCGTGTCCTCCTCCGGCAGAGGCCGGAGATCGATACGCCTGATCGAATCAGTGCTGGCGACTGTGTCAATTTCTGGTCTGAGTGTGACGCAGGGCATGGACAGGCATAAGGTGAACCTCAGACACATGCTCGGCAGTGCGGCCGCGAGCCGGCCGCCCCAGCACCCACAGCACCGTACGCCCCTCACGGCGAGATCAGGATGACCTTCGACGATGACCGAATCGACCTCCGGAGCAGACCCCCACGGCACGGCGCAGGACCATGCGCTGGCCACCGCCCGTCGGCAGGTCGCTCTGGTCCGGGACGAGAAGCGCAATCTGGACCGGCAGCTGGCCACGGCCGGCGATCAGAACCAGAAGCTGCGCACCGCCCTGGAGTCCGCCCGCGGCCAGATCGAGCAGCTCAAGAAGTTCCTGGCCAACGAGGTCGAGGTCCCGCTGACGATCGCCACTCTGGTGCGCGTGGTCCCGCCGTCCACCACGGTGGGCTCGGCGACCCTGACCGCTGACGTCCACATCTCCGGGCGGCTCGTGCGCTGCCCCGTCTCGCCGCTGATCGCCACGGCGGGACAGCTGGAGCCCGGTCGCCAGGTGCTCATGAACGAGAACTCGACCGTGGTCGCCGTGCTGGGCTACGAGCAGTCGGGCGAGCTGGCACCGGTCCAGGAGGTCCTGGACGCCACCCGACTGGTCGTGGGCGGACGCTCCGGCGACGACCGCGTCCTGCGCATGTCCGGCGCCCTGCGCAAGGCCAAGCCGCGCCCGGGCCAGATGGTCTCGATCGACTCCCGCAACGGGATGGCCCTGGAGCTCGTCGAGCGCCAGGAGATGGAGCAGCTGGTCCTGGAGGAGGTCCCGAACATCCGCTACACGGACATCGGCGGCCTGGGCCCGCAGATCGAGGCGATCCAGGACGCGGTGGAGCTGCCCTTCCTGCACCCCGAGCTCTACCGCCAGCATCAGCTGACCCCGCCCAAGGGCATCCTGCTCTACGGGCCTCCCGGCAACGGCAAGACCATGATCGCCAAGGCCGTGGCCCGCTCCCTGGCCGAGCGCGCCGCCGAGCAGTCGGGGCGCAAGGAGGCCAAGGGGTACTTCCTGAACATCAAGGGCCCGGAGCTGCTGGACAAGTACGTGGGCGAGACCGAGCGCCAGATCCGCCAGATCTTCTCCCGCGCCCGCGAGCAGGCCGCTTCCGGCGTGCCCGTCGTGGTGTTCTTCGACGAGATGGAGTCGCTGTTCCGCACGCGCGGCTCGGGGGTCTCCTCGGACGTGGAGACCACGATCGTCCCGCAGCTGCTCACGGAGATGGACGGCGTGGAGAAGCTCGACAACGTGATCATCGTGGGCGCCACCAACCGCGAGGACATGATCGACCCGGCCGTGCTGCGCCCCGGCCGCCTCGACGCCAAGATCCGCATCGACCGCCCCACCGCCGAAGGCGCCCGGGAGATCTTCGGGCTCTACCTCACGGAGACGCTGCCGCTGCGCCAGGAGGAGGTCATCGCCGCCGGCTCCCGCGAGGCGGCCCTGGAGCAGCTCATCGAGGTGGGCGTGTCGTCCATGTACGCCCAGGACGACTCCACGCGCTTCCTGGAGATCACCTACCGGGACGGCTCGCGCGAGACCCTGTGGTTCTCGGACTTCACCTCGGGCGCGGTCATCCGCAACGTGGTGGACCGCGCCAAGAAGATGGCGATCAAGGACCTGCTCACCGATCAGGTGCGCGGCCTGTCCCAGGAGCACCTGCGCCGAGCGGTGGCCGAGGAGTTCCTGGAGCAGCAGGACCTGCCGGACACCTCCGATCCGGAGGAGTGGGCCCGGATCTCCGGGCGCCGCAAGGACACCATCGCGGACCTGCGCTTCGTGCTGCACCGCGGCTCGCGCGCTGCAGCCGCTTCCGCACCGACCGCCCGGGCAGGAGAGCAGTCATGACCGTGCGCCGCATCATGGGGGCCGAGACCGAGTTCGGGATCCTGGCACCGGGCAACCCCAAGGCCAACTCGACCCTGCTCTCCACGCGGGCAGTGACGGCCTACGCAGCCCTGGTGGCCCGCGAGCTCGGCTCGCGCGCGGACCGGACCGTGGACTTCGACTACAGCTCGGAGACCCCGCTGCGCGATGCCCGCGGCTTCGAGATGGATCGCGCGCAGGCCCATCCCACCCAGCTCACGGACGTGGCCCCGGTGCTGACCTCAGAGGAGATCGCGGCCGAGGCGCTGACCGAGTCCGGGCTGTGGTCCGAGCAGACGCCGCAGGTCGTGATGAACACGGTCCTGCCCAACGGCGCCCGGCTCTACGTGGACCACTCGCATCCCGAGTACTCCTCGCCCGAGGTCCTCACCCCCCGCGATGCAGCCCTCTACGATCTCGCCGGAGACCGTGTGGCGGCCGAGATCGTGGCCACGCTGCATGCCACCGCCGAGGTCGGCGACCAGGAGCAGGTGCTGCTGCACAAGAACAACACCGACGGCAAGTCGTCGTCGTACGGAACGCACGAGAACTACACCGTGCCCCGCGACATCGACGACGACGCCCTGACCGCCGCCCTGCTGCCCTTCTTCGCCTCCCGCCAGGTCATGTGCGGTGCCGGACGCGTGGGACTGGGCCCCGGCAGCGAGAGGGCCGGCTTCCAGATCAGCCAGCGCGCGGACTTCTTCGAGCGGATGGTGGGGCTGGAGACCACCGTGCGCCGTCCCATCGTCAACACGCGCGACGAGCCGCACGCGGATCAGAAGCGCTACCGCCGTCTGCACGTCATCATCGGCGACGCCAACCTGTCCCACTGGGCGCAGGTGCTCAAGTTCGGCACGACGTCCCTCGTGCTGCGCCTGGTGGAGCAGGGGCTGCAGCCCAGGATCGAGCTCACCGAGCCCGTGCTCGCGCTGCACCGGATCAGCCACGATCCGTCGCTGCAGGTGGCGGTGGGCCGTCGTGACGGCGGGCCGCTGACCGGCCTCCAGATCCAGCGGATGTACCTCGAGGCCGCCGAGGACATGGAGAGCGCCGACGGAGCGAGCCCCGATCCGGAGACCGCCGAGGTCCTGCAGATGTGGCGCGAGACCCTCGATACGCTGGAGACCGATCCCATGGCCATGGCGGATCGCCTGGACTGGCTGGCCAAGCTCAAGCTGCTGCTGGGCTACCGCGAGCGCGGCGGCCTCGGCTGGGACGACCCCAAGCTGGCCATGATCGATCTGCAGTACCACGACGTCCGCCCGGACAAGAGCCTGTACTCCAAGCTCGAATCCGCCGGGCGCATGCGTCGGCTCTTCGACGAGCAGGAGATCCGCGCGGCCATGTGGACGCCTCCTGCGGACACCCGTGCGGACTTCCGGGGCCGGTTGGTGGCGCGCTTCCCGGACGACGTCATCGCAGCCGGCTGGGAGACCATCGCCGTGGAGCTCCCCGGACTGCGCCGCGGTGCGCGGATCACCATGCCCGAGCCGACCGAGCTGACCCGGGAGCAGACGCAGGACTGGTGGGCCGCAGCCGACATCGAGGAGTTCATCGAGCGGATGCAGCGGGAGCGACCCGATCTGGTGGAGATCTCCGCCCGCATCGGCTGACACAGCCTCCGTGGTCCACGGCCTCAGCCGGGGCGCACGGCACCGCACGCAGCGACCGCCCGACGGCCGCGCACAACAGCGAACATCGAAGGAGAACGAACATGGCAGAGCGCATCCAGCACAACGAGCCGCAGCGTCGCGACGAGGACGTCGAGCCCACGGGCCCGGCCCCCAGCGGCGGCGGGGCGCCCTCGGAGGCCGCCCAGGCCCGCAGCAGCCAGGCCGATGACTTCCTGGCGGACATCGACTCGATCCTCGAGGCCAATGCCGAGGAGTTCGTGAAGGGCTTCGTGCAGAAGGGCGGTCAGTGATCCGATGGATCAGCGGATCATCGGCGTCGAGACCGAGTTCGGGATCATCCACACGCAGCGCGGGGACGCCGCTTCCGGTGAGCCCGCGCGCACGCTGAGCCCGGACGACGCCGCCCGGCTGCTCTTCCAGCCGATCGTGGAGTGGGGGCGGTCCTCGAACCTGTTCCTGCCCAACGGCGCTCGGCTCTACCTGGACGTCGGCGCTCACCCCGAGTACGCCAGCGCCGAGTGCGCGAACCTCCAGGACATCGTGGCGCAGGATCGCGCCGGCGAGCTGATCGTCGACCGGATGCGCCAGGCCCTGGAGGCCAAGCTGGCCGCCGACGGCACCGGGGGATCGGTCTACCTGTTCAAGACCAATGTGGACAGCTCCGGCAACTCGTTCGGCTCGCATGAGAACTACATGATCGGGCGGGACACCCGCTTCGCGCGCCTCGTGGCCAGCCTGATCCCGTTCCTGGTCACCCGGCAGCTCTACTCGGGCACCGGGCGCATCCACCCGAACGGACCCGTCGGCTTCGGCGAGGGCCAGACGTTCGGCGGCGGGCAGGGCGAGGCCTCGTACTCGTTCTCGCAGCGCGCCGATCACATCTGGGAGGACGCGTCGTCCTCGACCACGCGCGCCCGGCCGCTGATCAACACCCGCGACGAGCCCCACGGGGACTCCGAGCGCTTCCGCCGCCTGCACGTGATCGTGGGGGACTCGACCATGTCGACGACCACCACGGCGCTGCGCCTGGGCGTGACGGATCTGATGCTGCGGGTGATCGAGTCCGGTCAGCCGCTGCAGGACCGCACGCTGAACTCGCCGGCCATGGCGCTGCGTCAGATCTCGCATGATCTGACCGGCACCTTCCAGGTGGCCATGCGCGAGGGCGGCACCCGCTCGGCGCTGGACCTGCAGCGCGAGTACTGGGAGGTGGTCTCCCGCTTCGTGCAGGCCAACGGCGCGCACCACGACCGAGTGGACTGGCTGCTGGAGCTGTGGGCGCGGTCCCTGGAGGCCGTCGAGAGCGGCGACCATTCGCTCATCGACACCGAGATCGACTGGGCCATCAAGAAGAAGCTCATCGACTCGTGGGCCGAGCGAGCCGGTGCGGACTACAGCCACCCGCGCGCCGCCCAGCTGGATCTGACCTACCACGACATCGCCCCGGGCCGCGGCCTGTTCCGCATGCTGGAGGAACGGGGCATGGCAGCCAGGCTGCCGGGCACCGACGGATCCGAGGCCGAGGCGGCCGTCGACCAGCCCCCGGCCACGCGCGCGGCCCTGCGCGGTGCGCTCGTGCAGGCGGGCATGGAGGCCGGTGTCCACTTCACGGCCGACTGGGTCAACATGAAGGTCAACGGGCCGGCCCAGCGCGTGGTGACCCTGCGGGACCCGTTCGCCACGCACGACGAGGCCGCCGAGCAGCTGCTCGAGCGGCTGCGCGCCGAGCGCACCACCGCGGTCACGTCCTCGCCGCTGCCGCCGGCCGTCTGAGCCGAGCGGCCGATCCTGGGCCGCCGCCGCCCGGGCTGGACACCTGCTCCGGCCCGGGCGGACGATGGCCTCAGGTCCCTCACGTCCCTCGAACCCCTCAGGAGCTCTCCGTGAACACCCCGAACCCCTCGATCACCCCCGCCGGCTCAGCGGGCACGGCCCATGACGAGGCCGCCGAGATCTGCCGGAACCTGATCCGGATCGACACCTCCAACTACGGGCGCGGCGAGTCCAAGGGGGAGCGCCGTGCCGCGGAGTACGTGGCCGGGCTGCTCGAGGAGGTCGGGCTGGCGGCCACCATGGTGGAATCCGCCCCGGGACGCACGAGCGTCTTCGCGCGCATGGAGGGCACGGACCCGTCGGCCGATGCCCTGCTGGTGCACGGACACCTGGACGTGGTTCCTGCAGTGGCCGAGGACTGGAGCGTGGACCCCTTCGCCGCCGAGATCCGCGACGGCATGATCTGGGGCCGCGGCGCCGTGGACATGAAGGACATGGACGCCATGATCCTCTCGGTCGTGCGGCACATGGTGCGCACCGGCCAGAAGCCCAAGCGGGACATCATGCTGGGCTTCTTCGCCGATGAGGAGGCCGGGATGGAGTACGGCTCCAAGTGGGTCGTGCGCAACCACCCGGAGCTCTTCGAGGGCGTGACGGACGCGATCTCGGAGGTCGGCGGCTACTCGGCGAACATCGGCGGCCAGCGCGCCTACCTGCTGCAGACCGCGGAGAAGGGGCTCATGTGGATGCGCCTGTTCGCCGACGGCACCGCCGGGCACGGCTCCCAGGTCAACACCGACAATCCGGTCACGCGGCTGTCCCGGGCCATGGCGAACATCGGCGAGTACCAGTGGCCGATCGAGCTGACCAAGACCACGCGCCAGTTCCTGGACTCCGTGACGGAGCTGACCGGCGTGGAGTTCGATCCGCAGAACCCGCAGCGGATGCTCGACGAGCTGGGCTCGGTGGCCCGCTTCGTCGGTGCCACGCTGCAGAACACGGCCAACCCCTCCATGCTCAGCTCCGGTTACAAGGTCAACGTCATCCCCGGCACCGCCGAGGCCGGGCTGGACGTGCGCTTCCTGCCGGAGCAGCGCGAGATCGTGCTGGAGAAGCTGCGCGAGCTGGCGGGGGAGGGCATCCGCTTCGAGTTCGAGGCCGACGACATCGGGCTCGAGGTCCCGTTCTCCGGCAACGTGGTCGATGCCATGGTCGCCTCGCTGAAGCAGCACGACCCGGAGGCCGTGGTCATGCCGTACATGCTCTCGGCGGGCACGGACAACAAGGCGCTGGATCCGCTGGGGATCACCGGCTACGGCTTCGTGCCGCTGCGCCTGCCCGATGAGCTCGACTTCCCGGCCATGTTCCACGGGGTCGACGAGCGAGTGCCGATCGCTTCGCTCGAGTTCGGCGCCGACGTCCTGCACACGCTGCTCACCGGCTACTGAGCCGCTCCCTCGAGCGGCCGAATCCGGCCCGTCCAGCCGTCGAGCGGCCGAGTTGTCGCCGGTTCATGGCTGAGACGGCGGCGAATCGGCCACTCGATGGAGATGGGGTGGGAATGGGGCTGATGCCGTGTCGTCGACGCGCTGGCTGACTGCTCTCAGAGGGTGCGCTCGACGCGCATGACCCGGCGGCGCAGCCAGTGCTTGCGGGCCCCGCTGTAGAGATGGACCACTCGGTGCAGCTCCCACTTGCCGTATTCGGCGTGCTCGACGACTCTCGCGCGGGCGTCGGCGAGGCGCTCTCCGGGCCCGACGGTCAGCACCAGGTACTCGAAGCGCGGGTCGAGCATGGGCTGGCCCACCCCGGGGTCGCGAGGGGAACTCTGGATGACTTGCTCTCTCATCGCTCCCATTCTGCTCCTCGGGGCGGTAACGTCGAGTCCATGAGCAACGATCCGCGCGTCGCACTCCAGTCCCTCGTCTCCGCCCTCGAAGAGCACCTGGCCGCCCTGTCCAATCGCCGCGGGGAGGACGACCCCTCGGTGGACGCCGCCTACGTGGCGATCGCCGATGCTTTCGACGCCTACGAGGAGTCCCTCTACGAGAACTACGACGAGGTCACGCCTCTGACCGTCTTCGCAGACGATGAGGATGATGAGGACGACGACGACTTCGAGGATGACGAGGACGACCTCGAGGACTTCGACGACGACGCGGAGGACGACTCCGACGACGAGCGCGGAGCCTGATCCCGCTGCCGGCTGACGTCCGGCATCCGAAGCCCCCAGTGATCCCGGTCACCGGGGGCTTCGTCGTCGTGGGGTGGGTGTCGGCGCATGTGTGCCGGGAATCGCACGGCGTCCCTCGGTGGCAGTCGCAGGGCCGTGCCATAGGGTGAACGGCGTGAATTGGCTTGAATCGATCATCCTCGGCCTGGTCCAGGGCCTGACGGAGTTCCTCCCCGTGTCCTCGTCCGCCCATCTGCGCATCGTGGGGGAGTTCCTCCCGGGCTCCGCGGACCCCGGTGCCGCCTTCACGGCGATCACGCAGCTCGGCACAGAGACTGCCGTGATCCTCTACTTCTGGCGGGACATCGTCCGGATCATCAAGCACTGGGCGCTGTCGCTCGTGGGAAAGATGGATCGCTCCGATCCGGATGCCCGCATGGGATGGCTGATCATCGTGGGCTCGCTGCCCATCGGCATCCTGGGACTGCTGTTCGAGGACCAGATCGACACCACGCTGCGCAGCCTGTGGATCACGGCCACCATGCTGATCGTCTTCGGCGTGATCCTGGGCATCGCCGATCACATCGGCAAGCAGGTCCGCGACCTCGAGGACCTCAACGTCAAGCACGGCGTGCTCTACGGCTTCGCCCAGGCCATGGCCCTGATCCCGGGGGTCTCGCGCTCCGGCGGCACGATCACCGCGGGCCTGCTCATGGGCTACAAGCGCGAGGCCGCCGCCCGCTACGCCTTCCTGCTGGCCATCCCGGCGGTGTTCGCCTCGGGGCTCTACAAGCTGGCCTCGGAGATCGTCGATCCGTCGCCCCAGCCGTACTCGATGGCCCAGACCGCCCTGGCCACGATCGTCGCCTTCGTGATCGGCTACGTGATCATCGGCTGGTTCATGCACTACATCTCGAACCGCTCCTACTCGCTGTTCGTGTGGTACCGGATCATCCTGGGCATCGTGCTGTTCATCCTCCTGGGCACCGGCGTGATCTCCGCGGTGCCGGAGCTGACCGCCGGCGGCTGATCCGCCGCTGCGAGGCCCCGTCCGGACCCCGTCGATCCGACCCCGTGGGCCCCGGCCGTCCGCCGCGGCAGGCGGAGCCGAGCGCGGCGGGGTCTATTGCACTCGGCCGACGTGGGAGACTGGACGAGACGTGCGCTCGCCCCGCCGAGCGAGCGCCCCCCCCCGCGCGGTCAGGTCTCCGCGCCCCATCTTCAGTACGACCGTCCCCAGAGGTGACAATGCAGTCCTGGTCCGCACGCCCCGTCCCCGAGCTTCCCGGTCAGGCAGCCCCGCCCGCGGTGTTCGATTCCCGGACCCGGCAGGTGGAGCAGCTGCCGCAGCAGGAGCGAGCCTCGCTGTACGTCTGCGGCATCACCCCGTACGACGCCACCCACCTGGGCCACGCCAGCACCTACGTGGCCTTCGACCTGCTGCATCGGGCCTGGCTCGATGCCGGGATGCGGGTCGACTACGTCCAGAACGTGACCGACGTGGACGACCCCCTGCTCGAGCGCGCTGATCGCGACGGCGTGGACTGGCGCGATCTGGCCCGTGAGCAGACCGACCTGTTCCGCGAGGACATGACCGCGCTGAATGTCATCCCGCCGCAGCACTACCTGGGCGCCACGGAGACGCTCGAGTGGATCGTCCCGGCCGTCGAGGGGCTCCTGGCCCAGGGCCTGGCCTATCGGGTCCAGGGGGAGGACGGCGAGCCGGACGGCGACGTCTACTTCGACGTCCGCGCTGTCGCCGAGGCCGGCGACAGCAACATCCCGGTGCTTCAGCCGAAGGTGCAGGGCGACGAGGACGGCGCGCCCGGCCCCTGGAGCCTCGGACAGATCTCCGGGCTCACCCGCGACGAGATGCTCGAGGTCTTCGGCGAGCGCGGCGGCGATCCCGAGCGCCCGGGCAAGCGCGACATCTTCGATCCGCTGCTGTGGCGCGTGCACCGCGAGGGCGAGCCCTCCTGGGAGGGGGGCGAGCTGGGCGAGGGGCGTCCCGGCTGGCACATCGAGTGCTCGCTGATCTCCCTGAAGCTGCTGCCGGCGCCGTTCACCGTCCAGGGCGGCGGCTCGGACCTGGTCTTCCCGCACCATGAGATGGGAGCCGGTCACAGTTGGGCGCTGTCCGGTCGGCCCATGGCCCGGAACTTCGTGCACACCGGGATGGTCGGCCTGGACGGGCACAAGATGTCCAAGTCGCTGGGCAACCTGGAGCTCGTCTCGCGGCTGCGCGAGCGCGGCGTCGAGCCTGCCGCTGTCCGCCTGGCGATCCTGTCCCAGCACTACCGCGAGGACTGGTCCTGGAGCCAGGACGTCCTCACCCGCGCCGAGGCGCGTCTCACGCGCTGGCGCATGGCCGCCGACGTCGCCGTGGAGGGCTCCTTCGCCGATGCTCTCGACTCGGTGCGCGACGCCCTGGCGGATGACCTCGATTCGCCCCGGGCGATCGAGGCGATCGACGTCTGGGCCGAAGGGGTGCTGGTCGGCGGACAGCGCGGCTCCGGAGACGACCTCGCGCGGCAGGCCATCGAGGCACGGCTGGGCGTCGTCCTCTAAGAGCTGCTGCAGGACATGAGGAAGGGGC